>JAEEGJ010002305.1_pt1 | contig 108679 bp, 93 predicted proteins | sample 8958761 | NCBI WGS metagenome assembly JAEEGJ01 (sample SAMN16246546, study PRJNA631951) | gut metagenome | biome: gut microbiome; feature: rumen; material: RS-attached | host: Bos | place: Iran: Karaj | collected 2018-10 | reverse complement strand
AATAAGAACAAAGTTTTATATTACGGAATTACCACAGACATTCTTTGGGAAAAGGTTGTGGGAGTTGAAACTCTTAAGTATATTCAGGATAAACTTGTAAAAGATGGACTTATAAAGTTAACAAGCGACGGTGCGGTTTATCTTGTTAACTGGGAAGAATATGTAGAATAATCTGTAGGCGGACTCGAATATGAAAAAAAAGATTTGGCCTGTACTTTTGCTTTTTATAATACTTGTAGCTACGGTGATTATGGTTTTTCTAAAAAAGGATCATATATATGAGTTTATTGACGGGAACGAGTATCCGGAAATAGAAATCATAGATCACAAAATCAGTACAGTAGTAAAGCCATGGGAAGACCCTGATACCGGATTGGTTCATTATTTTTTGCCGGGAGGCATTGAAACTACAACGATATATGGCGGAAGTGTTTCGGACAAAGGTTTTCTTTGTGAAGAAGAACACAGAGGAAAACTTAGTTTTGTTGACGAGAACGAATACAGTTTAAGATACAAAGACAAAGGGTTTATTGCAGTTTTCCATACCATTCCCAACATATCATCTGTTTTTATAGACACGAATAGCGGTAGTATGGATAGAATCAATGAAGATAAAGAAAACACCGAAACGGGCAAGATTCTATCTATCTCTAAGAATGGCGGAGTTGAATACTACGGAAAAATAGAGGAAATAAAAGGCCATGGGAATTTGTCTTGGACTTCAAGCGAAGAAAAAAAGCCATATTCTGTTAAATTGGAGGATATGGCAAACATTGGCGAATTAGAGGGCGTAGATGACTTTGTTTTGTTAGGAATGTATCATGACGGAGATAAGATACACACAAAACTTGCTCTTGATTTAGCTCAGATACTAGACCCTGAAGTGTCTGTAAGAAGTACATATGTTAATCTTTACTTAAATGGAAAATATGTGGGATTATATCTTGCAACCGATCCTCCTAAAAAGATAGAAAAACTTAATTCAAATGAAAATGAATTCCTAGTTGAAAAAGATCTTTATGACAGAGCAATAGAAGAAGTTCATTTCAGTATTGATTGTGAGGAGGGGGAGAATTACTTTAGTGTATGCAGACCCAAGAATCCAACAAAAGAATATGTGAGCTATATGAATGGATACATTCAGAGGGTCAATGATAATATATGTGAAGGAAACACGGACTTAATAGATGTGGAATCTTTTGCAAAGCAAAGTATTATTCAGTTTATGTCGCACAATGTTGATGCGATGAGAACAAGTTCTTTTTTTTACAAAATGAAAGATAGTGATCTTTTATATGCAGGTCCTGCATGGGATTTTGATGGCGGATTTGGGGAAGCGTATCCTTTAGGAGAGGACTTTATCAGTCCGCAGGGAAGCAATTACATTGACAATTTTTTTCAGCTTCAGTGGTTTAAAATATTAGATAAAAATGATTACTTCAGAGGTGAAATACAAAGTATACTCACGAACCATCTGGAGGAGATTGATAATCTATTCACTGAGGGAATTGATGGGTATGAAAGCATGATAGAAAAGGCGTGTCATGCAGAAAATATCAGATGGAAGTGGACTGATATTAAGGAATACTACAGAGGTGGACATTACCAAGAATGGGAAAATAATGTCAAGTTTTTGAAATACTTTTGCCAGAGTAGACTTGAGTATGTTTGCTCAATATATGGTATTGATAGTCCTACATCGCATTTTGAAGGAAGCGGTGAGGTACATAAACTGTCTTTTAAAGATGACACGGGAGTTATCTTAGAAATAGCCGTAAAAGACGGAGAAATGATAAATACCGAAAACTTTCCAGAACTTAAGGGTAGGAAATGGATGTTTCCGTATTTTGAAGAAGTTTTATATAAGAACGTTCCGATTTTTGAAGACTGCGATTTGGTTTCTTACATCTATTAATGGTTGACAAAGGGACATTTCGAGTGTTATTTTATATCAAAGACAGATAAACGCGATGATAAAGAGAGTACGCATATCCAACATCTACAGAGAAGGGGATAAGCTGAGAACCCCAAATGGAAGATATTCGGAAGATGGCTTTTGAGCAGCGCACCGAACCTTTAAGGTAAGGCTGCGACGGGATTCGCCCGTTAAAGCGACAGGGCATGAAGTGCCTGATGAGGCTTGGTTTGTGAGAATCAAGTAAAGAGAAGTGGTAACGCGTTTAATGACGCCTTCTTATGCGAAAGCATGAGAAGGCGTTTTTTGTTTTATTAGGAGGATAAAATGGAAAACAAGGGAAAGTATTACATTACTACGGCCATAGCCTATACATCCGGTAAACCCCATATCGGAAACAGCTATGAAATCGTTCTTGCCGATGCAATAGCAAGATATAAGAGAAAAGATGGCTATGATGTTTTCTTCCAGACAGGAACAGACGAGCATGGCCAGAAGAATGAAAAGAAAGCAGAAGAAGCAGGCCTTACTCCCAAGCAGTTTGTGGATCAGGTTGCGGGAGAAATTAAGGATATCTGTGATTGCTTAAACTGTTCATATGATAAGTTTATTCGTACAACCGATGACTATCATGAAAAGCAGGTTCAAAAGATTTTTAAAAAGCTCTACGACCAGGGCGACATTTATAAGGGTGCATATGAAGGCTTATATTGCACACCTTGCGAATCTTTCTGGACAGAATCTCAGCTTGTAAACGGAAAATGTCCTGACTGCGGAAGAGAAGTTAAACCTGCGAAAGAAGAAGCATATTTCTTTAAGATGAGTAAATATGCCGACAGATTAATTGAGCATATTAACACACATCCCGAATTCATACAGCCCGTTTCAAGAAAGAACGAGATGATGAACAACTTCCTTTTACCGGGACTTCAGGATTTGTGCGTATCAAGAACATCATTTAAGTGGGGCATTCCGGTTTCTTTTGACGAAAAGCACGTTGTATATGTATGGCTTGATGCTTTGACAAACTATATAACAGGAATCGGATACGATGCAGATGGAAACCACGGAGACCTCTACAAAAAGTTCTGGCCCGCTGACCTTCACTTAATCGGAAAAGATATTGTCAGATTCCATACAATTTACTGGCCTATTTTCTTAATGGCTTTAGGCGAACCCTTACCCAAGCAGGTATTCGGACATCCTTGGTTGCTTGCCGGCGAAGGAAAGATGAGTAAGTCAAAAGGAAACGTTTTGTATGCTGACGATCTTGCAAAGTTCTTTGGCGTAGATGCGGTAAGATACTTCTTAATCCACGAGATGCCTTTTGAAAACGATGGTTCCATCACATGGGATCTTATGACAGAAAGAACAAATGCCGACCTTGCAAACGTTCTTGGTAACCTTGTAAACAGAACCATCTCAATGAGCAATAAGTACTTTGACGGCGTGGTAGAAAACAAGAACGTTAACGAAACTGTTGACGATGACTTAAAAGCTGTTTGCACAGATACATACAGAAGAGTCGAAGAAAAGATGGAGGATCTTCATGTGGCAGATGCCATTTCCGAAATCTTTACACTCTTTAAAAGATGCAACAAGTACATTGATGAGACGGAGCCTTGGGTGCTTGCAAAAGATGAAGCAAAGAAGGATAGACTTGCTACAGTTCTTTACAACCTTTGCGAAGGAATTATTATCGGCGCAAGCCTTCTTTGGCCTTTCTTACCTGAAACCGCTGAGAAGATTTCAAAACAGTTAAATGCTTCTTTAAGAGAATTCGATACACTTGATAAGTTCGGTTTATTTAAGGATAAGACCGATGTAACCAAGACTCCTGAAATTTTGTTTGCACGTCTTGATATTAACGATGTGTACAAAGAAGCCGAAAGAATCGCCAAGATTCAGATGGCTGAAGCAGGCGTATCCGAAGAAAAGAAGGATGAAGGACCTGAAATCGAATTAAAGGTTGCTCCCGAAATAACATATGATGATTTTGCTAAGCTTCAATTTGCAGTAGGTGAAATCATTAAGTGTGAGGAAGTGCCCAAGTCAAAGAAACTTCTTTGCTCACAGGTTAAGATCGGAAATCAGGTTAAGCAGATTGTTTCAGGTATTAAGCAACACTATTCAGCCGAAGAAATGGTTGGAAAGAAAGTTATGGTTTTAGTTAACTTAAAGCCCGCTACTTTGGCAGGCGTTGTGTCTGAAGGAATGCTTCTTTGCGCAGAAGATCCCGACGGAAATCTTGCTTTAATGGTTCCTGAAAAGGATTTCCCCGCAGGCTCTGAAATAGCTTAAAAATTTACGCAGTATTAAAGGTCAAAAGAGTTTAATCTTTTGACCTTTTTTATATTTATTTAATAGTACCGCGGTCTCCCTTTTTATTGCTTAAAGGCACATGTTGGGATATAATAAATTCTGTATAAGTATATTTATGGGGGCATAAATGAAAAGAGAAGATTTCTTTTTTGACTCGAGGGATAACATTAGCAAAATTCATGCGGTAAGATGGATTCCTGATACCGACAAACCGGTAGGAATTCTTCAGATTGTTCACGGAATGGCAGAGCATGTGGACAGGTATGAAGACTTTGCAAAATTCATGACTGAGAAGGGTTTCTTGGTAACTGCGGATGACCATTTGGGACACGGAGAAAGTGCTGTCGACGGTCTTTATGGTTACTTTTGTAAGCAAGACCCTGCAACCGTTGTGGTAAGAGACGTTCATCGTCTTAAAAAAATCACACAGGAACTCTACCCGGGGCTTCCTTTTTACATCCTCGGACATTCTATGGGTTCTTTTATTCTCCGAAATTATTTATTCAGATACGGAAAAGGCATAGACGGTGCCATTATTATGGGAACCGGAATGCAGCCTAAGTTCATGGTGGTAGGCCTTAAAATAGCATCCGCCCTTGCTTGCCTATTCGGTAAAAGTAAAAAGCCATGCAACGGAATAAACAATATGTCTTTCGGAGCGTATTTGGCAAAGATTGAAAATCCTAAGACCAATTACGACTGGCTTTCAACGGATGAAAAGACGGTTGAAAAATACATTGCCGATAATCGATGCGGATTTACCTTTACAGGTAACGGATTTAAGACATTGGCAGAGCTTATCTGGCGTTTGTATAAAGAAAAGAATCTTTCAAAGATGCCCGTTACTTTAAGAGTTTTAATTACAAGCGGAGCACAGGACCCTGTGGGTGATTATTCTCAAGGCCCCAAAAAGGTATACGAACAGTTTCTTTCTCAGGGTATGCAGCGTGTTGAGTTAAAGCTTTACGATAACGACAGACATGAAATATTAAACGAAAAAGACAGAGATATCGTTTATAACGATATTTACAATTGGATTGTTAAAGAGCAATGAAAGAAACAATAGCGATATCAAATGCCACCATTTCTGACTGGGAGCCCGCAATGGAGCTTGCCTGGAAAACGTTTCTTAAGTTTGAAGCTTCCGAATACGGAAAAGAGGGAACAGATTCTTTCCTTGAATTTGTAAGCAGCGAAAAGCTTTTTGAAATGTTTCAAAACGGAGATTACAAGGTAATAGTTGCTAAAGACCAAGATGATATAATCGGGGTGGCAAGTTTACGAAGTAAAAATCATATATCGCTTTTGTTTGTTGATGAAAGGTATCATAGGACAGGGGTAGGAAGGGCTCTTCTTTCGTTTTTACAGGACTTACTCCCTAATGGCGAAAAAGAGATGACCGTAAATGCCGCGCCCTTTGCGGTAGGCTTTTACGAAAGAATCGGGTTTGTAAAATCCGATGAACTGAAAAAGGCGGATGGAATAGTGTTTCAGCCGATGGTAGTAAATAAAGCAATCGAAAGATAAACTTGGGGGTTTTCTTATGAAGTTGCTCCACAGTAAAGATATTTACTATATAGTGCGTGATGTATTTAAGTGTCTTGACCCTAAGGTCATGAATCATGGTACAAGAACATCTTATATTTTGTATAAGATGCTTCAAATCATGGACAAATATGAAATGTATGAAGTTGCGGAATTTGCATTTATAGCAACAATGCATGATATCGGTGCGTTCCGTACTAACTATATGCAGGACCAGCTTCAATACGAGACAAAAGAGTATATGCCCCATTCGATTTACGGGTATTTATTTTTACTATATTTAACCCCTTTTAAAGACAGGGCAAAAATACTGCTTTATCATCATACAGACTTTAACCAGCTCCCTAAAAAGGACTATGAATTTAACGATATAATAGACTGCTTAAACGTGGCAGAAAAAATGGACCTTTATTCAAATATTTTAGGTTCAAACTTTGACTATCAGATGCTTCAAAAGCAGTCGGGAGTTAAGTATTCTCCCAAGGCCTTGGAGCTTTTATATCAGGCCGAGAAGAAATACTCTGTATTTAGCAAGTTATCAAGCGGAGAATATAAAAAAGAGCTTGATGAGCTTTATGAATATTTGATTTTTACCAATGAAGAAAAGAAAGAAATGCTTTTGGGACTAATGTATTGCGTTGGTTTCAGAAGTGAATACACGATGTTTGATACAGTTACCTGTTCACACATCGCTTCTTCAATCGGTGAAAAACTTGCAATCTCTAAGGATGAAGAAGATAATCTGTTTTATGCCGCATTGTTCCACGATGCGGGAATGTGCGCTATTTCCCGTGAAATAGTGGAAGCACCCAGAAAATTATCCGATGAAGAAATGGAGACCCTTCGTAAGCATGTAGAAATCGGCGAAGAAATACTTAAGGGTCGCTTGGATGACAGCGTTTTGGAAATCATTATGGCGCATCACGAAAGATGTGACGGCTCCGGATATCCAAACAAATTAAAAGATTATCAGATGAACGTGCTTCAAAGAATACTTCAGGTAGCGGACACCATTACAGGTCTTACAAGCCCAAGAAGTTACCGTGAGCCAAAGCCCAAGGAACTGGTGCTTAACATTCTTAGGGAAGAAGCCGAAAAAGGCCGACTAAACAAAGAAATTGTCAGAGTAGCCGTTACATACTATGACTCCATCATGGAAGGTGTAAAGGTGAAATCTGATGAAATGCTTACTATGTACAGAAAGCTTCAAAGCAATTATGAAAATACATATAAGCAAATGAAATAAATGAAAAGAGAGACAAATAGGAAATGAAATTTTTTAATCTTGACAGCCCTTTGATGAAATTTTTAAGCAGGATGACCGATATTTTGTGGCTGAACATTCTTACGGTTGTATGCAGTATCCCAATCGTAACTGCAGGGGCTTCTTTTACGGCGCTTCATTACGTGTGCTTAAAAATGGTACGTGATGAAGAAGGCTATATCACAAAAGACTTCTTTAAATCCTTTAAAAGAAACTTTAAACAGGCAACGGTTATATGGCTTATAATGCTGGCCATCATGTTTGTTTTCTATGTGGACTACAAAGTTCTTGCCGCTTATACGGGCGCTATTCCAAAGCCCATTATTTTGGCAGGCGTAATAGCTGCGGTAGTTTTCTTATTGTTTACAGGATTATACGTTTTCCCTGTATTGTCACACTTTGACAATAAGACCGGAGCCACAATAAAGAACGCTTTCTTTATGAGCATTTTAGCATTACCCAGAACAATTCTCATGGTACTTTTAAGAGTATTCCCCTGGGCAATTCTTTACTTTGTGGAGCGATTTGAAACGGCATCATTTTTAATACCTTTGACGGTGCTTTTCTGGTTTTCTCTTCCCGCTTATTTAAGCGCAAAATTATACACCAAAACATTTAAGAGATTCGAGCCTGAAACAGCAAGCACGAATGATGATTTCTCTTGGAGTGTAGGCGGATCGGAAGGAACAGAAGAAACTGAAGGGGAAAAGGAAACTTTAGAAACGGTTACTGACAATTCTGATAAGACGGAGGAGTAATGGAAGAAAACAAGCAGATAAGAAATTCGGCCCTCTCATGGACGCTTATCGGCGCTGCTTTTGTTATTATTATCTTTTTTCTTATAGTTAAGTTTGTGGGCGAGGGTAAAGCAAATTCTAAGGATCATAGTCGGGATAGGCTTGCGTACAGTGCAAAGGAATGGGCTGCACGCATGGAAGGAGAAATGGATGAAGCCAAGAGTATTGGCTTAATTATTGCGTCTTTGGCTAAGGACAGCGACAAAGCAGCCAAGGAATACGCAAAGCTTGCGGTAGAAAAATCCAATCTCAAAACAATTATTTTTTATAACGAGGATAAAAGAGCCGTAAATGAAACGGGAAACAGAATTGTTTCTTTGGACTTATCGGACGTAACCTTTTCTTCAAAAAGAGAGTTTTTCGTTTTGTATTCGACGGATGAAGAAAATCCCGATACATACGTAGCGGCCATGGTGCCAATTGAAGGAAAAAAGGAATGTGTACTTTGCGCTTTCTCTTTTAAAGACATTTCTTCTAAGTTTTACAGAGAAGGCTACGAGGAAGTATCGTTTCTTGCTTTAACCGATAAAGAAGGAAAGATTTACGGAAAGTTTTTAAACCATCAGGACTCTGACAGTATGTTTTTATCAGGCGAGAACGTGCTTGACAATATTGATGACAGTGTGGTTTCAAGAGAAGATTTCAACGTATTTAAAGTAAGGCTTTTTAACGGAAAAGCTTCTGCTTTGGAGGCGGTATATAAAGAAGATGCAAGGACCATAGCGGCTGCTCCCATAGGAAGCAGTACCTATTGCTTGTATTACGGCGTAAGACAGTCACAGATAGACAAAATGTCGTCAGGTTTCTTTACAAATGTAAAGAATACGGTAATAAAGCTGTCTGTTGTTATATTGGTATTTGCCGCTTTTGTTGTTGCTACACTTGTGTTTAACTCCGTTAAATATAAAGAAAGAGGCCGTGTGCTTGAAGATAAAGCGGATACGGATCTTCTTACGGAGCTTAACAATAAATCCGCGACAGAAAGAAAGATACAAGAATACATAGAAGCTTATCCAAACGGACGGGCTATGATGTTTATTCTTGATATAGATAATTTTAAAAAGATTAACGATACAATGGGACATGCCTTTGGCGATACCTTGTTAAGAACTCTTGGTAAAGAAATCAAAACCGAGTTTAGAATGACTGATATCATCGGAAGAACCGGCGGTGATGAATTCATGGTATTTTTAAAGGATGTTAATGATGATCTGACGGTTGAAAGGGAAGCAAACAGAATCACGAAATTCTTCCATGATTTTAAAGCAGGAGGAGACTACGTTAAGTATTCCGCAACCGCAAGTATAGGCGCAGCCATTTTCCCTGACGACGCAAAAACTTTTAAAGATTTATATGTTGCGGCGGATCAGGCTTTGTATAAAGCAAAGAAACGTGGAAAAAATCAACTTGCTTTCTACAATGAAGACGTAAAAAGATAAAATTTTGTTGAATATGTACACATAAAAGCTCATCCTTTATTAAAGCTGACTAGCGAAAAAAAGGATGGGCTTTAAAATTGGCAATAGTTACAAGTTGATGACTAAAATTTGGTCAAAACTAGCATAGTTTTAAAGTTATATTTTTTATATACTGTTAGCAGGTTGACTGGGGTAGTTAAGTCCCCGTAACAAACTAGGAGGATAATTATGGCAAGTTTATCAATGAAAAACATCTGCAAAGTATATCCCAACGGTTTTGAAGCTGTTAAAGACTTCAACCTTGAAATTGCAGATAAAGAATTCATCATCTTCGTTGGACCTTCAGGATGTGGTAAATCTACAACACTTCGTATGATTGCCGGCCTTGAAGATATCTCTTCCGGCGAATTAAAGATTGGTGACAGAGTAGTAAATGACGTAGAACCTAAGGATAGAGATATTGCGATGGTTTTCCAGAACTACGCATTATACCCTCATATGTCAGTATATGACAATATGGCATTTGGTCTTAAGTTAAGAAAGGTTCCTAAGGACGAAATCGATAAGATGGTTAAGGAAGCTGCTAAGATTCTTGACTTAACACCCCTTCTTGATAGAAGACCCAAGGCTTTGTCAGGTGGACAGAGACAGCGTGTTGCTATGGGACGTGCTATCGTTCGTAACCCTAAGGTATTCCTTATGGACGAACCTCTTTCAAACCTCGATGCAAAGCTTCGTGTACAGATGAGAATTGAGATCGCTAAGTTACACCAGAGACTTGGCACAACCATCATCTACGTTACACATGACCAGACAGAAGCTATGACACTTGGTACCAGAATCGTAGTTATGAAGGATGGTGTTATCCAGCAGGTTGACACACCTCAGAACCTTTACGAGAAGCCTTGCAACCTCTTCGTTGCAGGATTCATGGGATCACCTCAGATGAACTTCCTTGATGCAGTTGTAGAAGTTAAGGGTGACGTTGCTTACTTAAATATCGCAGGTAAGGCAATTGCTCTTCCTCCTGCAAAGTCTAAGAAGCTTATCGATGGCGGTTACAACGGAAAGACCGTTACATTCGGTATCCGTCCTGAAGATGTTTACGATTCACAGATGTTTATCGAAGCATCACCTCAGAGCGTATTCGAATCAACCGTTAAGGTTTACGAATTACTTGGTGCAGAAGTTTACTTATACTTCGATCTTGCTGAGTTCCCTATCACAGCAAGAGTTGATTCCAGAACAACATCAAGACCCGGCGATTCAATCAAGTTCGCTCTTGACGTTGAAAAGATTCACGTATTCGATAAGGAAACAGAACAGGTTATTACCAACTAGTAAAAAATTTAGGCATCGGCATTTGCCGGTGCCTTTTTTTTACAAAAGTTTAATTTCCGTATGATTAAAATTATTGTAATATAATGAAGTATGCTATAATTGTTAGTAAAGCGGAGGATAATCATGATAACCGGACAGATAATTCAGAACAGTATAGATGATTTGCATACTATAACAAAGATTGATTTTTGCGTATTTGATGTGGACGGAATAAATATTGCATCAACATTTGAACCTACAGATATTTCAAGTGACTTCATAAATTCTTTTGTTGCTTCACCTGCAGATTCTCAGGTTATAGGGGCTCATCACCTGCTTAAGATATATGATGAAGACGAGCTTCAGTATATTCTGGTTGCAAAAGGAATGACCGAAGATGTATATATGGTTGCTAAGATAGCGGTATCACAGATTCAGGCTTTGATCGTAGCATACAAAGAAAGATTTGACAGAAACAACTTCTTCCAGAATCTTATGCTTGATAACCTTTTGCTTGTAGATATTTATAACAGAGCAAAGAAGCTTCACATCGATGTAAATATTCCGAGAGTAGTATTCCTTATTGAAGCAAGAATTGAAAAAGACAATTCTGCTATGGAAGTATTAAAAGGAATGTTTTCACAGCAGGCAGGAGACTATCTTACAGCTGTAGATGAAAAGAATATTATTTTAATTAAGAATGTTACGGATTGTTCAGGTATTGATGATTTAATCAATATTTCAAAGACAATCGTTGATATATTAAATACCGAGGCAATGCTTAAAGTAAGAGTGTCATTTGGTACTAAGGTTAACGAATTAAAGGACGTATCAAAGTCTTACAAGGAAGCAAAGCTTGCTCTTGATGTCGGAAAGATTTTCTATGCTGAGAAAGAAATCATTTCTTATTCATCTCTTGGTATCGGAAGACTTATTTATCAGCTTCCCGAAAACCTTTGCCATATCTTTATAGATGAGATATTTAAAGAAGGTATGCCCTATGTTATTGATGAAGAAATACTTACAACAGTAAATAAGTTCTTTGAAAATAACCTTAATGTATCAGAAACTTCAAGACAGCTTTTTGTACACAGAAATACTCTTGTTTACAGACTTGAAAAGCTTGAAAAGGCTACAGGCCTTGATGTAAGAACATTTGACGATGCACTTACCTTTAAGATTGCACTCATGGTTGTAAATTACATTAAGTATTTGGATTCACTTGAATAGGAAGAAAAATGAAGAGTGAAATTATTGATGTTCTTTCTAAAATCACGAAGGAAGAACAAGACATCCTTAAAGGAAGGGATGTTGATATGAACCTTTATATGGGTTCAGAAGAAAATATCATCGATTCACATAAGCTTCTCGAAAACGGGAAGCTTATTCATATTAGGCCTCATACAAGGTTTGTGCATTTCCCGGCTCATTCCCATAATTACGTTGAAATAATCTACATGTGTAAGGGAAGCACCACCCACATTGTTAATGGCGAAAAGATTGTTTTAAATGAAGGCGAGTTACTGTTTTTAAACCAAAACGCCATACAGGAGATAATGCCCGCAGGAGAAGAGGACATAGCGGTAAATTTCATTGTTCAGCCCGTTTTCTTTGACAGAGCCTTGCAAATGATGGCTGTGGAAGAAAACCCTATAAGGACTTTTATATTAGATTGTATGCTTGGTAAGGATGATAAAATAGGGTATTTACATTTTAAGGTTGCGGATGTGCTTCCGATTCAAAACCTTGTAGAAAACCTGATTTGGTCTATCTTAAATGAACAGATGGAAAAGCGAAGCATAAATCAGATAACAATGGGACTTTTGATTTTGCAGCTTATGAATATGTCTGAAAAGCTATATACCGGAAAGGGAAATGCAAGCAACGAAATTCTTTTAAAAGTATACAGATATATCGAAGAAAACTATAAGGATGGACAATTAAGGGAACTTGCTAAGATTTTAGGTCAAAGCGAATACGAGTTAAGCAGATTTATAAAGAAAAGTACGGGATTAAATTATACGGATCTATGCCAAAAGAAAAGACTCTCTCAGGCAATGTATTTACTTAGAAATACAAAGATGTCAATAAATGACATAGGAGAATGCGTCGGATACGACAATTCAAGCTACTTTTACAGGCTGTTTAAAAAAGAGGTAGGGCAATCGCCTAAAGAGTACAGATTAAATTCTCAAACGCCCTCATAGTCAAAAGCAGGGATAAAGCTTTCTTTGCAAACATCACCTTCCTGGAAGAAAGCGTTTTTAACGCCAAGATCCAATGCTGCGTTTATTACTTTGTCATATTCTCTTTTTGTGATTTTTCTTCTTAAAGGATCAAATTCTTTATCTTTTGGAAGAATTGATGGAATGGGAGTATACTGGCTCATGATGCTTATATAGATATCATCTTTATAAGTTTCATAAAGATATTTGATTATATCTATTGCTTCGTTTGTGTGCTCGGGAAGCACCAAAACTCTTACAATAACACCGCTTTTAATAAGACCGGTTTCTTTGTCAAAAACAGGAGCACCAACCATTGACACCATTTTTTCTAAAGCTTTTTTGGCAACATTCGGGTAGTCGGGTGCTTTAGAGTACTTAGAAGCGGTTTCGGTTTTTAAATACTTAAAATCGGGAAGAAAAACAGATACCACATCCTTTAATAAATCAAGAGATTTGGGCTTTTCATATCCGCTTGTGTTGTACACAAAGGGAATGTCTAAGCCTTTTTCTTTTGCTATTAAACCGGCTATGGCAATGTGTGGAATATAGTGAGTGGGTGTAACAAGATTAATATTGTTTGCACCCTTTTCTTTTAACTCAAAGAAGATCTGAATAAGTCTTTCGATAGAAATTTCTTTTCCGATTTTGGAAGAAGAAATATCGTGATTCTGACAGAAAACACATTTTAGTGGACAACCGCTGAAAAATACTGCGCCGGAACCGTTATCGCCGCTGATACAGGGCTCTTCCCACATATGAAGAGCTGCTCTTGCGATAAAAAGTCTGTCAGGCTCGTTGCAAACGCCGAAAGAATCGGCTCTGTCTTTTCCGCAATCTCTCGGGCAAAGCCTGCATCCTGAATATAGTGATGTATATGTGTCTTCAGAAAAGAAATCCATAATTAAATCCTCAAAAATACCGTATCTTCATAGTCGTCACATGCCGCGAATCATCCAGTTTACTTGCGGCACCCAAGAAGTCCCTCTTAGTGCTGCTTCGTTCCCGACCTGACACGGTTCGTGGGTTCTCGTTGCGCAAGACCGAATAATTCATATGCGACACATGGCGACCGTGAAGATACGGTAAAACCCATGCTTTGATATAATAATAAAAAATAATCTAAAAGTCAATCTGATTAGATTTCATGGCTTTTTCTATTTTGTTTCTTACTCTTAATTCCTTAAAAAACTTAACAAGTATCTCGGAGCATTCTTCTTGAAGAACGCCTCTTGTAACTTGAGCCTGATGATTAAATGAGTCATTTTCAAGAATATTTAAAAGGGAGCCTGCACATCCTGCCTTAGGATTCATTGAGCCCATTACAACTCTGTCAATGCGAGCTTGAATGATGGCACCGCTACACATCTGGCAAGGCTCTAAGGTTACATACAAAGTACAGCCTTCAAGTCTCCAGTCGCCGATTATTTTTGAAGCCTTTTTTATTGCGGAAATTTCTGCGTGTGCAAGGGTGGTTTTATCTGTATTTCTTCGGTTATAGCCTCGACCGATAATCTTTCCTTCATAGACAATAACGCACCCTATGGGAACTTCCCCAAGCTTATAGGCCTTATTTGCTTCTTTTAAGGCTTCTTTCATGTATTTTTCATCTTCTGAGAGTTTTTTTTTCATCTAAAAATCCTTACAATCAGTTGCTTGTGCTATACTGAAACTGTTACTACTATACTACAAAAAAGAGGTCTTAATCAAATGCAGATTCATGGTTTTAACAAGACTACATTACTTGATTATCCGGGGATTGTGGCGGCGACTGTTTTTACGGGATCATGCAATTTTAGATGCCCATATTGTCAAAATGCGGATCTGGTGTTAAACCCAAATTCTCAGCCAACGATTCCTGAAGAAGAAATTCTTTCCCACTTAAAAAAGAGGAAGGGAATAACTGAGGGAATATGTATAACAGGCGGAGAGCCTACAATCCACTCAGATTTAAAAGACTTTATAATAAAATGCAAAGAAATCGGTTTAAAGGTAAAGCTTGATTCTAACGGATACAGACCGGAAGTAATAAGAGAACTCATAGATGAAAAGCTCATTGACTATGTAGCTATGGATATAAAGAATTCTCTTGATGAGTATGACATAGTAGCCGGCGTAAAGCTTGATACAAAGAGGATAAAAGAAACAATTGACATGCTGATTTCGGGCCCCATCGATTATGAATTCAGGACAACTGTAGTAAAAGAATTGCACAAGATGGAAAACTTTGAAAAAATAGCTGAGCTTATAAAGGGAGCTAAGAAGTATTATCTTCAGGGGTATGAAGATTCCGAAAGAGTAATTCAAAGAGGCTTTTCTTCGTATACAAAGGAAGAACTGGAGGCGTTTCTTCCTGTTTTAAGAAAAAATATTGAGATTGTGGAAATACGAGGAGTTGAAGGTTAGGGAGGTTAGAATGGACAGAAATTCAAGAATTAAGGATGTATATGCAAATCCAATAGGAAACGATGTTTTAAAGAAGGTTCTTACATCAATGGGGAAAAAGGAAACCCTCATAACAAATCCAATTGTTGGGAATTTAAAGCTTAAAACTCTTGAGTCATTACTAAAGAAAAAAGTGGGGACCAATTTCTTTGATGCGCTTCTTCGCTTATTAAATTCAGAAAAAGACGTTCCTGTTACTAAGCATGAAAGAATAAAAGAAGCATGGTGGAAAGAAGCCGTATTTTACCAGATTTATCCTAAGACTTTTACGGATTCTAATGGTGACGGAATAGGTGATTTAAAGGGAATAATCTCAAAGCTTGATTATTTAAAGAATTTGGGAATAGATGCATTGTGGTTATCCCCCATTTATGATTCTCCCATGGATGATAACGGATATGACATAAGGGATTATCGAGCTATTTTAAAAGAATTCGGAACCATGGAAGATTTCGACACACTTTTATCGGAAGCTCATAAAAGAGGCATGCACCTTATTATGGACCTTGTAGTAAATCATACTTCAGATGAGCACGAGTGGTTTAAAAAGGGACTTGCCGATAAAGATTCAAAATACAGAAACTATTACATATTCAGACAAGGAAAGGAACTTCCCAATAACTGGAAGTCCTTTTTCTCAGGTTCAGCGTGGAATTATTATGAGAAAGAAGACGTATCCTGCCTTCACCTTTTTTCTAAGAAGCAAATGGATTTAAATTGGGATAATCCTGACGTACGAGAAGATGTAATAGACATGATAAAGTGGTGGCTTGAAAAAGGTGTAGACGGCTTTAGAATGGACGTTATTAATGCTATTTCAAAAGAGCCGGGATTACCCGACGGAGATCCTTTTATAGGCTCGCTTATGGGAATTACAGGAATAGAAAACTATTTCTACGGCCCGAATCTTCATAAGTATTTAAGGGAAATAAAGGAAAAGGCCTTTAAGCCCTTCAACGCATTTTCAGTAGCTGAGACTCCGGGACTTGGAATGCAGATGTGTAAGCTTATAACAGGGGAAGACAGAAATGAGCTTGATATGGCATTTTCTTTTGACCACTTAGAGACACCGGGGCATACAAGGTTTGAAGATTATAAGTATGACTTAAACTATTACAGGGACTATCAAATCGACTGGGCAGAAAATTATGGTTCAAATTCAAGAATGTCTTTATTTTATAATAACCATGACAATCCGAGAATGATTAGTAAAGTTAATCCCGATCCTAAATACAGAAAGCCTTTGGCAAAGCTTTTAGCGACCATGCAGTTAACTCTTCTTGGAACTCCCTTTATTTACCAGGGAGATGAGTACGGCTTAACAAACTATCCATTTAAGAAAATGGAAGAATTAAACGACGTAGAGTCCATTAATTTATATGAAGAATTAAAAGAAAAGATGAGCGAAGAAGAGGCCTTTAAGATTATACTTTCCGGTACAAGAGACCATGCAAGAGTGCTTCTTCCATGGAATGATAACGCACCTTTTAAGCAGGATATGGACGAAGAAATACATGATTTTTATAAAGCACTTATAGCTTACAGAAAGAAAACCCCCGCAATTGCTTACGGTGAATTTGAAGTTTTGAGAGACAAAAAGGATACATTCACCTATAAAAGAAAACTTGACGGAAAAGAAATAATTGTTGATTGTAATTTAGGTACAGGTGCAATTTCTTCATATAATGCAGGAGAAAACTATAAAGTTATATTTGAATCAGGTAAGGGAAATACCTTTGATTCTTACGGATTTAGAGTGTGGGAAAATTGTTAATACCACATTAATTAGTAAATTATATAGTGGACATGTGAAATGAAATGAACTATGAACTACTTCTTTTATCATGTCTCTCCTATACGAAAACACCGAACAGAAAGTTCGGTGTTTTCATTTGTATAAACACGTCTTGCATAAATATTCACACTTCAACGCGTGAAAGCGATAATTCGTTATCACAGATGTATTGCAATTTAAAAACTATTTGATAAAATAGGCTCGTTGAACTAAAAAACGGGAGTTAAAATATGAAAACCAATATAAAGTACAGCCTTCTGTTAGTACTGACTGCTGTTATCTGGGGAGCTGCTTTTGTTGCTCAAAGCGCAGGCATGGAATATGTGGGCCCATTTACTTTTAACGGAATAAGATGTATTATAGGCGCCTTGGTTTTAGCGCCTGTGGCAATGTTTTTTGATAAAAAAGACGGCGTAATGACCTCTTGGAAAAATAGAGACTTAGTGCTTGGCGGATGTATCTGCGGAATACTTTTGTTTCTTGCAACAAGCTCTCAGCAGGTGGGAATTATTTACACAACAGCCGGAAAAGCAGGTTTCATTACAGCTTTATATATAGTGTTAGTACCGATTTTTTCTTTTATGTTAAAGAAGAAACCACCGAAGCATATCTGGATTAGTGTATGCCTTTCAATCATCGGACTATATTTCTTGTGCCTTAGCGAGACATTTCGCATAAGCCCCGGGGATATCTGGATGTTTGCCTGTGCAATACTCTTTGCTTTACAGATAATAGCTGTGGATAAGTTTGCTCCACATATGGATGTAATTAAGCTTTCCTGTTATCAATTTGCAGTATCCGGTGCGTTAAGCATCATTCCTATGATTCAGGAAAAGCCTGTTATGACAGATGTGTTAAATTGCTGGCTTCCCATTGTGTATGCCGGCGCTTTATCAGGCGGGGTAGCTTATACACTTCAAATGGAAGCACAAAAGAGAGTTAATGCAACGGTTGCCTGTATTATAATGAGTTTGGAATCGGTTTTCTCTGCGGTATTTGGTTTCCTTATTTTGGGACAAAGATTAACGGGTAGAGAAATAATAGGATGTGTGGTAATGTTTGCGGCTGTAATACTCGCACAGCTTTCACCCACTAAGAAGGCATAGATAATAAGAATAAAAAAGCACGGTTTTGGATAATCAAAACCGTGCTTTATTTTTAGTTGTGATACTTTTTGTTTGTTTCGTACTTAGGTTCACAGGTTAAGTGAAGGCCAAGCTTTTTAAATAACTTTTCATCAACCGGTGAAAGAATAACCGATGAATGAACTTCGCATCCTCTAAGTAAAGGAAGCTGTTCCAAAGCTACTGCAGATGCAGCGTTTGTAGCGGCACTTACTGAAAGTGCAATCAAGACTTCGTCTGTGTGAAGTCTTGGATTTATACTTCCAAGGTACTTTGTTTTAACTGTCTGGATAGGAGCCAAGGCTTCCTTAGTTACAAGGTGAAGCTTATGATCGATTCCTGCAAGCTCTTTTAAAGAATTAATCAAAGCAGCGGCACTGGCGCCAAGTAAATCCGTGGTCTTACCTGAAATGACTTTACCGTCAGGAAGTTCAATTGCAACTGCAGGCATTGAAGTCTGGGCTTCTTTTTCCAAAGCGGCAGCTACTACGGGCCTGTCATTAACGGATAAGTTCATTTGCTTCATTAAAAGCTCAAGCTTGTAAACAGCTTCTTTGGTACCTGTTCCCTTCTTTGCTTCGCAAAGGGTGGTAAAGTATCTTCTTATAATTTCCTGTTTTGAAGCTTCAATGCAGGCTTCGTCATCGATGATACAGTTACCTGCCATGTTAACACCCATATCTGTAGGTGATTTATAAGGGCTTGAACCTAAAATCTGAGTAAAGATTTCATTTAAAACAGGGAAGATTTCAACGTCTCTGTTATAGTTTACCGTTGTGACACCGTATGCTTCCAAGTGGAAGGGGTCAATCATGTTAACGTCATTTAAATCTGCGGTTGCAGCTTCATATGCAATGTTAACAGGGTGTGACAAAGGAAGATTCCAAATAGGGAATGTTTCAAATTTAGCGTAGCCTGCTTTTACTCCGCGTTTGCTTTCATGATAAAGCTGTGAAAGACAGGTAGCCATTTTTCCGCTTCCGGGACCGGGGGCTGTAACAACAACCAAAGGTCTTGTGGTTTCAATATAATCATTTTTACCATATCCGTTATCGCTTACGATAAGAGGAATATTGCTGGGATATCCTTCGATGGGATAGTGCAAGTATGATTTAATGTTTAATGCGGAGAGTTTTGAACGAAACATGTCAGCTGCGGGCTGGCCTGCATATTTAGTGATGACAACGCTGCCAACGTAAAGACCTACGTTAGTGAATGCGTCTATTAATCTAAGAACATCGAGGTCGTAAGTGATTCCCAAGTCGCCTCGTTTTTTGTTTTGCTCGATGGCATCTGCGCCGATGGCTATTACTATCTCGGCTTTATCCTTCATTTGAAGTAACATCTTCAATTTGCTGTCAGGTTCAAATCCCGGTAAAACTCGGGATGCGTGATAGTCGTCGAATAGCTTTCCGCCAAATTCCAAATACAGCTTGTCGCCGAAGGATGAAATTCGCTTTAAGATTCGATCAGACTGCATGGAAATGTACTTCTGATTATCAAATCCAATCTTCATATAAAGTCTCCTTCTTTCACGCTTGATTTTACAGATATCAAATTGATTTTTCAAGACAAAATATATAATCTATTTATTTTTTTTTCACATTCTGGTTATTGCGTGAATATCGTATGTTACTTATAATTAAAGCAAAGTAAGCGCGTTTTTGCACTATTGGTGAGGACATATGAATAACGATAATAATCAAAATAATCAAAATAACAGAAATAATCCGCCCGGAGGCCCCGGACCGCGTTTGGCGCCCATGCTTTTGGCACTTTTGGTGGTATTTTTAATAATACTTTCAATTACCCGTGTGGTTTCAAAAGTAGGAAGCATGGTAATTCCTTACAATGAATTTGTTCAGATGCTTGATGAAGGAAAAGTATCAAAAGTCATTGTATCGGATGACAGAATAGAAATTCATACAGTTGAGGAAGAAAAAGACAGGACTCTTTGGGGAAGCACCCAGATAGTCTATTACACTGGTACCGTTGAAGATGAAGAAGCTTTGGCAAACAGACTTCTTTCTTCCGGAGTTGAAGTAAGTAAAGTAATTCCCGATAATTCAAGCGCATTAATTCAGATTATATTTATGTACGTACTGCCCCTTGTTTTGTTCGTAATCGTTATGGGTTACGTTTCAAAGAAAATCGGTGGCGGCGGAATGATGGGTGGCGTTGGCAAATCAAACGCCAAGGTTTATGTGCAAAAAGAAACCGGTGTGACATTTAAAGATGTTGCCGGAGAAGATGAAGCAAAAGAAAGCTTGGTTGAAGTCGTAGACTTTTTGCATAATCCCGGAAGATACGTAAAAATCGGCGCAAAACTTCCTAAAGGTGCCTTGCTTGTAGGCCCTCCCGGAACAGGTAAAACATTACTTGCAAGAGCCGTTGCAGGCGAAGCACACGTTCCTTTCTTTTCACTTACAGGTTCAGACTTTGTGGAAATGTTTGTTGGTGTAGGTGCATCAAGAGTTAGAGACTTATTTAAGGAAGCAAACAAAAATGCTCCTTGTATCATATTTATAGATGAAATCGACGCAATCGGCAGAAGCCGTGATTCAAAGTACGGCGGAGGAAACGAAGAAAGAGAACAGACTCTTAACCAGCTTCTTTCAGAAATGGATGGTTTTGATGCATCAAAGGGTATCTTGATTTTAGCTGCAACAAACAGACCTGAGATCCTTGATAAAGCCCTTCTTCGTCCCGGACGTTTTGACAGAAGAATCATAGTTGATAAGCCTGACTTAAAGGGCCGTGTGGAAATACTTAAGGTTCATGCAAAAGATGTGCTTATGGACGATACCGTTGATTTGGAAGCTATCGCCCTTGCGACATCCGGTGCCGTTGGTTCGGACCTTGCAAACATGATTAACGAAGCTGCCATTAACGCAGTTAAAGAACACAGAGAATTCGTATCTCAAAAAGATTTGTTTGATGCTGTTGAGCAGGTTTTGGTGGGCAAAGAAAAGAAAGACAGAATTATGAGTAAGGAAGAAAGAAAAATCGTTTCTTACCATGAAGTCGGCCACGCACTTGCTTCTGCGCTTCAGAAAAACTCAGAGCCTGTACAAAAGATTACAATCGTTCCAAGAACCATGGGTGCTTTGGGCTATGTAATGCAGGTTCCCGAAGAAGAAAAGTACTTAAATTCAAAGAAAGAACTTCACGATATGATTGTAGGCCTTCTTGCAGGACGTGCTGCGGAAGAATTGGTATTTGATTCGGTAACCACAGGTGCTTCAAACGATATTGAAAAAGCTACAAGCATTGCAAGAAACATGGTTACCATGTACGGCATGAGCGAACGCTTCGGTCTTGTGGGACTTGAAACCATTGAAAGCCAGTACCTTGAAGGAAGAAGAGTTCTTAATTGCAGTGAAGTTACAGCGGCAGGCGTTGACGAAGAAGTCATGAAGATTTTAAAAGACGCTTACAAAGAAGCCAAGGATATGCTTTCCGAAAACAGAGAAATCCTTGATAAGATTGCCGCTCACTTAATAGAAAAAGAAACTATTACAGGTAAAGAATTCATGCAGATATTCAGAAAGGAAAAGGGCTTACCCGATCCGGAAGAAGAGAAGAAAGAAGAAAGCAAGGATTCTAAAGCCGAAACTACAGAAGAAACTACAGAAACTTCGAAGGCAGTTTGCGAAGACTCAAACGAAACTACCAAAGAGGAAGCAGATGTTTAATATTTCTGACGAGCTAAGTAAACTCCCGCATAAACCGGGAGTTTATCTTATGCATGACGAAAATGATAATGTTATTTACGTTGGTAAGGCTGTTAATCTCTACAACAGAGTACGGTCTTATTTTCGCGCGTCTACAAAGAAAACTCCAAAAATCGAGAAAATGGTTTCTTTAATCAATCATTTTGAGTACATCCTGGTTGATTCGGAGCTTGAAGCTCTGGTTTTGGAAAACAATCTTATCAAAGAATACAATCCCAAATACAACACTCTTTTAAAAGATTCAAAGACCTATCCTTACATTAAAGTAACTCTGGGCGAAACCTACCCAAGGATTATGATGGTAAGAAAAACTAATAAAGATAAGTCAAAGTATTTTGGCCCCTTTACAAGCGCTCAGGCAGTTAATGATACAATCGAACTTTTAAACGGCACTTACGGTCTTAGGACCTGTAATAAGAAAGTTGAGTTTGGAGTAGAGATAGACAGGCCCTGCCTTAATTATCACATGAAGAGGTGTGTGGGATGCTGTAAAGGAAACGTTTCAGTCGATGAGTATAAAGAAAGAGTGCAAAAGGCATTAGACTTTTTAAACGGAAACGATAAGACCATTGTTAACGAACTAAAAGAAAAAATGGAAAAGGCTTCAGAGGCACTAGACTTTGAAGAAGCAATCAGATACAGAGAATTACTGGAGAGCGCCGCAAAGGTAATAGAGAGACAAAAGATAAGCGATACCGACGAAGAAGACAGAGATATAATCGGTATTTCCCAGGACTTAAACGACGCTGTGGTGCAGGTTTTCTTTATACGTAACGGAAAGATGATAGGAAGAGAGCACCATCATATTGGCGGAGTGGACGGAGATTCAAAGAAGACTACGCTGACTGAATTTATAAAGCGTTACTACACGGGAACCCCCTTTGTGCCAAGCAAGATTATGCTTCCCATAGAGATAGATGAAATGGAAGCTATAGAAGAGTGGCTATCCTTTGTAAAGGGAAGAAAAGTAAGGCTAATCATTCCTAAAATCGGTGACAAAGAAAAGCTTGTGGAGCTTGCAAACAAAAATGCAAGTCTGGTTCTTTTGCAGGATAAAGAAAAAATAATAAAAGAAGAAAGACGCACCAAAGGCGCTCTTGATGAACTAAGAGAATTAATCGAACTTCCCGATATCAATCGAATTGAAGCCTTTGATATTTCAAATACAAACGGCTTTGAAAACGTGGGCTCAATGGTGGTGTTTGAAGGCGGAAAGCCTGTTAAAGGAGACTATCGAAAGTTTAAGATTAAGTCAGTTGAAGGGCCAAACGATTACGCCTGCATGCATGAAGTTTTGACAAGAAGATTTACCCACGGCTTTGAAGAAATGAAACGCCTTGAAGAAGAAAAACTTGAGGCTTCATACGGAAGCTTTGCAAGATTTCCTGATTTACTTCTTATGGATGGTGGAAGAGGCCAGGTAAATATCTGTAAGGAAGTGCTTAATGAGTTAAAGATAGATATTCCTGTCTGCGGTATGGTTAAAGATGATTATCACAATACAAGAGGCCTTTACGTAGACGGCGTTGAAATCGAAATAGATAAAACAAGCGAAGCATTTAAACTAATAACAAGAATTCAGGATGAAGCCCACAGGTTTGCAATCGAATATCATAAGAGCCTTAGAAGTAAGGCCCAGGTTCATTCTGTTTTGGATGATATTCCCGGAGTTGGGCCAAAGAGAAGGCTTGCTTTAATGCGAAAGTTTGATTCTATCGATGCTATTAAAAATGCAAGTGTCGACGAACTTTCAAAGGTAGATGAAATACCCGAGGATATTGCGGTTTCAATATGGAATTTTTTCCATAAGGACATGGCTTAATTTATTGTTCTGTGCTACACTCAAAAAGTACCATGTAATAGTAAAAGGAGGCAGTAAAATGGCATCAGTTGCATTACAAGCAGTAATAGACAAAATGAAACTTGAAAACGTAACTCCGGATATTGATATTTCAAATATTAAGATCACTCAGCCTGATATAAACAGACCGGCTATCCAGATTGCGGGCTATTTTGAACACTTTGACGCACAAAGAATCCAGATTATAGGATTTGTTGAATATACATATATGGAAAACCTTCCGCCTAAGAAAAAGCGTGAAGCATATGAAAAGCTTATGTCCTACGATATCCCTGCTATCGTTTATTGCAGAGAATTGTATCCCGACGAAATCTTTTTGGAAGTAGCCAATGAAAAGAAAATCCCCGTTTTAATGACAAAGAAATCAACATCAGATTTCATGGCAGAGATTATCAGATGGCTTAATGTAAAGCTTGCACCCTGTATCGTTGTTCACGGCGTATTGGTAGACGTATACGGCGAAGGCGTTTTGATCACAGGTGAAAGCGGTATCGGTAAATCAGAAGCCGCATTGGAACTTATTAAAAGAGGACATCGTCTGGTAAGTGACGATGCCGTTGAAATCAGAAAGGTAAGCGATGATACGCTTATAGGTTCCGCTCCCGATGTAACCAAGCACTTTATCGAATTAAGAGGTATCGGTATTGTGGATGTAAAAACATTGTTTGGTGTATCAAGCGTTAAAGACACCCAGTCAATTGACTTGGTAATAAGGCTTGAAGAGTGGAACAGAGATAAAGAATATGATCGTCTGGGACTTGAAGAACAGTATACGGAATATCTTGGAAACAAGGTAGTCTGCCATAACATTCCTATCCGTCCCGGTCGAAACCTTGCAATCATCTGCGAGTCTGCGGCAGTTAATTATCGTCAGAAGAAAATGGGTTACAATGCCGCTCAGGAATTCTATAAACGAATTCAGGAAAATTTTGCTAAGAAAAGAGAAGAGGACGAAAAGAATGGCTAACTATGTATTTGGTATTGATATCGGGGGAACTACAGTAAAGATGGGACTTCTTGACAAAGAAGGTAACATCGTTGACAAGTGGGAAATTCCTACAAGAAAAGAAAACGGCGGAAAAAACATTTTACCCGACGTTGCAAAAGCAATTGATGATAAGTTAAAAGAAAAATCCATCGATAAAAGTGATGTAATCGGAATCGGTGTAGGCGTTCCCGGACCTATTGATGATAACGGTGTTGTTCATTGTGCCGTTAACTTAGGATGGGGAGAGTTTAACGTAAACGATGAACTTAAGAAGCTCACAGGCCTTACAACTAAGGCCGGAAACGATGCAAATGTAGCAGCTCTTGGCGAAGCATGGAAAGGCGGCGCAAAGGGATACTCAAGCGTAGTAATGGTAACTCTTGGAACAGGAGTAGGCGGCGGCGTAATCATTAACGGAAAAATCGTTGCAGGTTCAAACGGCGCAGGCGGTGAAATCGGTCACCTTCATATAGAAGACAACGAAGAAAGAGAATGCGGATGCAAGAACCACGGATGCCTCGAGCAGTACGCTTCAGCCACAGGAATTTCTTATCTTGCCGGAAAGCATTTAGAAAAGTGGAACAAAGAAACTATCCTTACCAAAGCAGATCTTTCAGCAAAGGCTGTATTTGACGGCGTAAAAGCAAAGGATGCTCTTTGCATTGAAATAGCTGAAGAATTCGGTAAGTACTTAGGAAAGGGCCTTGCCATTATAGCTTCAATCATTAATCCCGAAGCTTTTGTTATTGGCGGTGGCGTTTCAAAGGCAGGAACCGTAATCATGGATTACGTTCTTCCTAACTTTAATAAGTACGTTTTCTCAGGAGCAAAAGAATGCAAGATGGTTCTTGCTACCTTAGGAAACGATGCAGGCATGTATGGTGCCGCAAAGATGGTAATGTAATTTAGAGAACAAAATATGATAGAAAGAATAAAAGCACTTGTGGGAGACTCACAGGTGCTTATCAACGAAGAACTAAAAAAATATACTACTTTTAAAGTAGGAGGCCCTTGTAAAGCGCTTGTCATAATTAAGACAGAGGACCTTCTTATTAAAGTGATAAGCCTTTTAAAAGAAAGCAAAGAAGATTTCTTTGTAATCGGTAACGGAAGTAATCTCCTAATAAGTGATGAAGGTTTTGACGGATATGTGTTAAAGCTTGAAGGCGATTTTCTTGACATACAAAGCGAAGGTGAAGAAATCGTAGCGGGAGCCGGTGCCATTCTTTCAAAGGTTTGTATTTATGCAAAAGAAAAAGGCCTTTCGGGGCTTGAATTTGCTTATGGAATTCCCGGAACCGTAGGCGGTGCAATCGTTATGAATGCAGGCGCATATGACGGGGAAATGTCTTTTGTGGTAAGCTCCGTTAAAATGCTTGATGAAAAGGGAATCATAAAGACCTTTACAAATCCCGAGATGGAGTTTTCTTACAGAAACAGCATTTTAAAGCGTAAAGAATTTGTTGTTTTAAGCGTAACTTACAAGCTTATAAAAAAGGATGAAAACGAAATCTTAGATAAAATGAATGACTTTTTGGAAAGAAGACGTTCTAAACAGCCCTTAAACTTTCCAAGTGCCGGAAGCACCTTTAAAAGGCCTAAAGATAATTTTGCGGGAAAGCTTATTATGGAAGCGGGCCTTAAAGGAAAGAGAATAGGCGGCGCATGTGTATCCGAAAAGCATGCCGGATTCATTGTAAATGATGAAGGAGCAAGCGCTAAAGACATAAGTGACTTAATGAAAGTAGTTATTAAAGAAGTTAAGGAAAAGTTCGATATAGAATTAGAACCTGAAGTAATAAAGCTTGGTAAGTTTGATTAGAGGAATTAATAATGAGACTTGTTGTTGTAACAGGAATGAGCGGAAGCGGAAAAAGTACAGTAATGAAGATGCTTGAAGATTCGGGCTATTATTGCGTAGACAATCTTCCTGTAAAACTTATAGATAAGTTTATAGATCTTGTAACCGAAAACAATACAGAGCTTTCAAAGGTTGCAATGGGAATTGATGCCCGTTCCGATCTTCCCTTTAAAGAGGTTGAAAGAACTCTAAATGATTTAAAGAAGCAAAAGATAAGAATCGAGATTTTGTTCTTAGAATCAGACGACAAGGTATTGTTAAAGAGGTACAAAGAAACAAGACGACTTCATCCTCTTTCTTATGGCGGAAGCGTAGAAGAAGGAATTTCGAAAGAGCGAGAGCTTTTGGAAGGAATAAAGAAGTTATCGGATTATGTTATTGATACTTCAAATTTACTTACCAGAGAACTAAAAGAAGAAATCGATCGCATTTTTGTGGAGGGAAAACAGTATAACAGCCTCATGGTGAATATTGTTTCTTTCGGTTTTAAGAACGGAATTCCACAGGATGCGGACTTAGTATTTGATGTAAGATTTTTACCAAATCCCTTTTATGTAGATTCACTCAAGAATTTAACGGGCCTTGATGAGCCGGTGCAGGATTATGTAATGGGCTACAAAGAAGCCGGAGAGTTTTTGGACATGCTTGAAAACATGTTAAGATTCTTGATTCCAAACTATGTAAAAGAAGGAAAGTATCAATTGGTGGTGGCAATCGGATGCACGGGTGGGCATCACAGAAGCGTAACACTTGCAAATAAGCTTTATGAAAGGCTTAAAGGCGGAGAGTGCGGTATCACCATCAAGCATAGAGATGTTACTTTCGGAAAGTAGGAAAAATGTCTTTTTCAAAAGATGTAAAGGATGAACTTATTAAGGTTATTCCAAATGAAAATCATTGCAGGATTGCCGAATTATCCGCGCTGTTTTCTTTCTACGCAAAAGTGGAAATAATGCCCGAAAAAAAAGTATTTTTTTCAAGGGAGAATTCAAGCGCTCTAAGAAAATGCTTTACATTGTTGAATAAAACATATAATATAGTGACGGACGGCTTTCGGGAAAATGAAGAGAAATCGAAAACCCCCGTGGAGCTAAACAGTGAAAACTGTGATATTGAAAGAATTTTAGGAGACCTTTCTTTAGATGCTCCCTTGGAAATTTTAAATAAGGATTGCTGTAAAAGAGCATATTTAAGAGGAGCTTTTTTGGCAGCAGGGTTTGTAAACGATCCAAATAAAGGGTATCATTTTGAAATTCTTTCCGATGATTTGGAAAAAACAAAATTGTTGACATACCTGTTTTCTTTGTTTAATATAATTCCCAAGCATTCTGTCAGAAAAAAATACAATGTCACTTATGTAAAAGAATCTGAGTCCATCGCCGATGTGCTAAGCGTCTTAGGAGCACATAAGAGCATGATGGAACTTGCTAATGCAAGGATTGTGAAGGATGTAAGGAATTCCGTAAATCGCAGAAACAATTGCGATATGGCGAATATTTCAAAGGCAGTGAATGCCGCATCCAAGCAGATAGAAGATATTCTGCTGATTGATGAGTTGGTTGGATTGGATGCTTTGCCCGATAACCTTAAGGAGATGGCTGAGGTTAGGATGGAGCACCCCGAGAGTAATTTCTCGGAACTTGGTACATTTTTGGATCCACAAGTGGGAAAATCAGGAGTTAATCATAGATTGAGAAAGATAAGCGAGTTCGCTGAAGATCTACGAAACGAAAGGAAAACGAAATGACAAAGCAAGACATTAAGATTCAATTGGCAAGCGGCCTTGAGGCTAGACCCGTGGCAATGTTGGTACAGGTAGCAAGCCAGTACGAAGCTTCGGTGTACATCGATACTGAAGGAAAGCACGTTAATGCGAAGAGTATCATGGGCATGATGAGTTTGGGGCTCGACACAGGTGATGAGCTCACTGTTATTGCAGATGGTTCTGATGAAGAATCCGCAGTTGAAGGCGTTGTTAAATATTTAAGCGGAAAAGAATGATGAATTTATTTTTTGTTTTTAATCCAAAAGCAGGAAAAGAAAAAATAAAAAGCAAGCTCGGTGATATCATCGAGCTTTTTTCCATGGAAGGAAATAAAATCACCGTAGCTGCAACCACAAAGCGTGGAGATGCAACGGAAATGGTAAAAAATCTTCCGGATGAATATGACAGAGTGATTTGTGCAGGGGGCGACGGAACACTTGATGAAGTTGTTATGGGAATGAAGTTAAGAGAACACAGACTTCCCATAGGATATATACCTGCAGGAAGTACAAACGACTTTGCTTCATCCGTAGGGATTCCTTCAAGAATTAATGATGCCGCAAAAGTAGCAATAGGCGATAAGCTTATTAAGTGCGACGTGGGAGTGTTTAACGATAAGTCATTTATATACGTGGCTGCCTTCGGAGCATTTACGGAAGTATCTTATGAAACGCCTCAGGAATTAAAAAACAGGCTTGGCCATGCCGCATATGTGATTATGGCCCTTAAACACTTAATTGAAATTAAATCCTATAAGATGCGAATCGAAACAGAGCATATGACTATTGAGGATGAATTTATTTACGGAATGATCACTAATTCCGATTCCATCGGCGGTATAAAGAACATAACGGGAAAGAACATAAATCTTTGTGACGGACTTTTTGAAGTGACGTTAATAAGAAAGCCAAAGCTTGCAACGGATTTAAACTCAGTTATGGTTGCACTTATGGACAGAGATTTCAATTCAAAGGATTTGTATTATTTCAAGGCCGACAAGCTTAAAATAACATGTGAGGAAGAAGTTCCCTGGACATTGGATGGTGAGTTTGGCGGAAATGAAAAGGAAGTAATAATAGAAAATATACAAGAAGCACTTGAACTTGCTGTAAAATAAAAAAAGACCCCATAAAAAGGGAGGATGCCGGGTAAATTAATTACCCGGCATTTATTATGAAAAAGTTTTTAAAGTATTTAGCAACTTGAATTAAGCTAATTAGTATTTGTTTGTTTCTATACTAATAATATAAAGGATAATCGTGACCAATTGATGTTATGTAAATAAACAATTGTAAAACAAAATATGAACAAATTATGAACGAGAGGGCAAAAAATTCACCCTCTCGTCAGAATTGTCACATATTGCGTCTAAAATTAACTGAATATTAAACAAATATTAACGTCAAATCACACAAATCAGCACTAGACTTCTACGCTGACTGACTCCATAATCTGATCCTCTGAAGGACGATCGGACCAATCGGTGTGAACTTCGGCGATTTTGTTAACAACATCCATTCCTTCGATAACCTTACCGAAAGCTGCATAAGAACCGTCAAGGTGGGGAGCGTCTTTATGCATAATAAAGAACTGGCTTCCCGCAGAGTTGGGATCCATGCTTCTTGCCATAGAAATAACACCTGCTGTGTGCTTTAATGTGTTTTCAAATCCGTTATCAGAAAACTCACCTACGATAGAATATCCGGGGCCGCCCATACCGGTTCCTTCGGGATCTCCGCCTTGAATCATGAAGCCTTTAATAACACGGTGGAAAATAAGTCCGTTGTAAAAGCCTTTCTCTACAAGTGATACAAAATTATCTACAGTCTTAGGTGCGATATCGGGATAGAGCTCAACCTTTATCACGCCACCGTCAGCCATCTTAATGGTAACAATAGGATTCTTTGCCATAATTACTTCTCCTTATTTATTTTCTTATCAACCATGATAAAATAGAAAAGGGGGATTGTAAATGAAGAGAATCCTGTTTCTTACAAAAAAAGTTCATGCAAATCGGTTAAGAAGGCTTGGCTTTATTGTCAGGATGTTTTTTAAGAAGACAAAGGTTTCTTATATAAGTGTATATAAAGAAGATGACTTGACTCTTGAAAAAGAAACTCTCTACATTACCGATGACCTTAATGCATTTGAAAAAATAGAAAGCCTCGGAAGTGAGGCCATCGTCTTAATAGATGATGAAAAGATGATGGAACAGTTTAAATCGGCTACATATTTTATAATGGATGCCGAAGCAACCGAGCACGTATATTACGAGCGGCTTTACAAAAGAATCAACGATGAGCCTTGGGAGATGATTAAAACAAGAAGGCTTCTTTTAAGAGAGACCATTGAAAGAGACGTGGATGATTTTGTAAAGATGTATGAAAATCCCGAAATGACAAAATATACTGAAGCTTTATACGAAGACCCTGAGGAAGAAAGAAAATATGTGGCCGAGTATATAGAAAAGGTATATAAGATTCAGGGCTTTGGAATCTGGACGGTTGTAAGAAGGAAAGACAATAAAATAATCGGAAGAGCAGGGCTTACCGCAAGAGAAGGATTTGATAACTACGAAATCGGATTTGCCATAGGATGCGATTATCAAAGAAAAGGATATGGCTATGAAGCGGTAAAAGCGATTCTTTCCTTTGCAAAAAGAAACGAACTTGGAAAAATAAATGCGTTGGTAATGCCCGGAAACGAAGCATCCAAAAGGCTTTTAAGCAAAGCAGGATTTTTAAAAGTTTCCGATACGACCCTTGGAAATGAGCATTACGAGGTGTGGCAGCGGTAGGGTTGCAAGTGTTATTTGAAATATGCTATAATTGCATAGATTATTACATATGGGAAGACATCGCGGGGGCTTACTACAACATATTTGGAGAGTGAGTGTAGATAATTGATGGGCAGAAAGCACATACTAATTGTTGACGATGACAAAAACATGTTAAAGCTGCTTAAGATGTTTCTTGAAGATGACTATCAGGTAACAATTGTCGAATCAGGAAAGCAGGCGCTTGACTATATAATTAATCACACACCCGATTTAATCTTGCTTGATTACATGATGCCTTTGTTTGACGGGCCTCACGTAATGGAGATTATAAGAAAAAGAGAGGCGTCAAAGCATATACCGGTACTGTTTCTTACATCGGTTGCGGATAAAGACAAGATTATTCAGTGCCTTGCGCAGGGACCTCAAGGGTATCTTATTAAGCCAATTTCCCGTGATGAGTTATTACAGCGCGTGGGTGAAGTGCTTGACAATGTGAAGTAATATAGACAGATTGATCGGAGCGAAGACAAACGCTCCGATTTTAAATATATGGGAAAGTAACCTTGAGAATGAGTTACTTTGGGAGGAAAAATGATAAACGAAACCTATAAGGACATGCTTTCAAAAAAGTCGGTAATCAGAGAGCTTTCTGAATTTGCCACAAAAAGAGGAGAAGAAATCGGATACGACAACGTATTTGATTATAGCCTCGGAAACCCTTCGGTTCCTGCCGCAAAAGAATTTAATGAGGCAATGAAGGAACTTATCGATTCAAAGAGTTCCATGGCTTTACACGGATACAGCCCAAGCCTTGGTAATCCCGAATTTAAAAAGGCGGTTGCCGATTCTTTAAAAAGACGTTTCGGACTTAACTATAAACCCACACACATATTTCCTACTTCCGGAGCCGCAGGCGCAATAGCCCATGCATTAAGAGCTGTCACAAAGCCCGGAGACGAAGTCATTGTGTTTGCACCTTTCTTTCCTGAATACAATCCCTATATTACCGGAGCAGGGCTTAAGATGGTGGTGGTGGAACCTGACACCAAGGCTTTCCAGATTAACTTTGATAAGTTTGTAAGTAAATTATCATCAAACGTAAAAGCTGTTTTGATTAACACTCCCAGTAACCCTTCGGGAGTTGTGTATTCGGAAGAAACTCTCAAGGAGTTATCAAAAATATTAAAAGAAAAATCAAAGGAATACGGATTTAACATTTATCTTATTTCCGATGAACCTTACAGAGAAATTGTTTTTGACGGAAAAGTTTGCCCTTATCCTTCAAAATATTATGACTATACACTTTCTTGTTATTCATTTTCAAAATCTCTTTCTCTTCCCGGAGAAAGAATAGGATATGTGGCTGCAAATCCCGCAGATCCCGATTCTGAAACAATAATCAATATGTGCGGTCAGATTTCAAGAGGAACGGGCCATAACTGCCCTGCATCAATTATTCAGCAGGCGTGTGCAAAGGTTATAGATTTAACTTCTGATTTATCGGTTTATGAAACAAATATGAACCTTTTATATGATGAACTTGTAAGCCTTGGATTTGAAGTTGTAAGACCCGGCGGAACATTTTACATTTTCCCGAAGGCTTTGGAAGAGGATTCGGTTTCTTTTTGCAAGAAAGCACTTAAGTATGACTTAATACTTGTGCCCGCTGATTCCTTCGGCTGTCCCGGATACTTCAGAATGGCTTACTGCATAGACACAGAAAAAGTAAAGCGTTCACTCATTGCACTTAGAGAGTTTGTAACTAAAGAATATAAATAAGCGTGTAAACAGAGAGGGGAAATTATGTTTGAAGCAGGTTTGGTGCTTGAAGGCGGAGGCATGAAAGGTGTCTTCACCGCAGGCGTTTTGGATTTCTTTTTGGATAAGGGAATCGAATTTAGAAATATTTACGGAGTGTCCGCAGGGGCATGCACGATGTCAAGCTATGTGTCAAAGCAAAGAGGCCGTGCACTTGAAACCATGACGGATTATCTTGGAAGCAAGCGCTATATGGGAGCCTACAGCTTGCTTACAACAGGTGACATTTTCGGAGTGGACTTTAGCTACGACCTAGTGCCCAATTATTTAAATCCCTTTGACTACGAAACCTTTAAAAAGTATGAAGGAAACGCATACGCCGTTGTTACAAATATTGTAACGGGTGAAGCCGAGTACATTAAGTTAAAGGATATGGAAACGGATGTTGAGTATGTAAGAGCATCAAGCTCACTTCCTCTTGTTTCAAGAAATGTTGAAATTAACGGAAACAAGTATCTTGACGGCGGAATGGCAGACTCTATTCCTATTAAAAGAAGCGAAGCGGACGGAAATGTTAAAAACATTGTTGTTATGACAAAGCCTGTTGGCTACAGAAGGGAAAAAGAAAAAGCCCTTGCTGCCTTTAAGGCTAGATACATTAAGTACCCTAAAGTTTACGAACTTATGAGGGACAGACACATCGTTTATAATGAGACTGTTGATTATATCGAAAAGAAGGCAAGTGAAAAGAAACTGATTCTTTTAAGGCCTCTTGATGATATTTACATCGACAGACTTGAAAAGGATTCAGACAAACTTACGGCTCTTTATAACGAAGGATATAAAGAAGCTGAAAAAAGATATGATGAGATAATTGAATACTTAAATAGGTAAAAAACCATGAGCAAAAGAAAAAATCTTTTGCTCTTTTTCTTTATTATTTTTTTATATTTTATACCTTCTTTATTTGTTGACTTTTTCCAATAAGGGGTATATTGTACTAATAGAGTTTAGCACTCGTATAAAGAGAGTGCTAACAAAACCCGGTAACCGTGCTTTACAAGAGAGTGTGATCAAGTGGAACTTGACGAAAGAAAAATAAAGATTTTACAGGCGGTTGTTAGAAATTATTTAGAGACGGGAGAGCCCGTAGGCAGCCGTACCATTTCAAAGTACACAGATTTAAACTTAAGCTCGGCAACGATTCGTAATGAGATGGCGGATCTTGAAGAAATGGGTTACATCATTCAGCCCCACACTTCAGCCGGACGTATTCCTTCTGATAAAGGCTACAGATTATATGTAGACAAGATGATGGAGGAAAAAGAAAAAGAAGTTGAAGATATGAAGGAGCTTTTGCTTGAAAAGGAAGATAAGATCGATAACCTTTTAAAGCAGGTTGCAAAAGTTTTGGCGGTTAACACAAACTACGCCACAATGATAAGCGCTCCTCAGTATAACAGAAACAAACTTAAGTTTATCCAGTTATCAAGAGTCGATGAAAACCAGCTTTTGGCAGTAATCGTTACAGAAGGAAACGTGATTAAAAATCACATCATTCCCACAAACGAAAACCTGGATGATGAAACACTTCTTAAGTTAAATATTTTGCTTAACACAAACCTTAACGGATTAAGCATAGAAGAAATCAATCTTGCAATGATTTCTTCATTAAAAAAGATGGCAGGTGTTCATTCCGAACTTGTTGCGGATGTTATCGATGCGGTAGCGGAAGCCATTCATTCGGATGAAGATTTGGAAATATATACAAGCGGTGCAAACAACATTTTAAAATATCCCGAACTTGCGGATAAAGATCACGCAGTAGAGCTTTTACATACATTTGAAGAAAAAGAACCGCTTAATGAACTTGCACTTACTAATCTTACCGGAGACAATACCGGCATACAGGTTTATATAGGTGATGAAAGCCCAATAGAAAGTTTGAAGGATTGCAGCGTTGTAACAGCAACTTACGAGCTTGATGAAGGCCTTAAGGGAACAATCGGAATCGTTGGCCCTAAGCGAATGGACTACGACAAGGTTGTTGGAACCTTAAAAAATCTAATGAATCAATTAGATTCTTTATATAAGAAAGGATGAGCAATTTGGCAGAAGAGAAGAAGGACCTCTCACAGGAAGAACTTGAAAAAGAGTCTTGTGAAGAAGTAAAGGATAATCCCGAAGAGAAGGCCGAATGTGAAGACAAGGAGCCCTCTGAGGATAAGAAAGACAAAAAGAAAAACAAAGCGGATAAGAAGGTTGAAGAGCTAAAAGAAAAGATCAAAGACCTTGAAGATAAAAACATAAGGCAGATAGCAGAGTTTCAAAACTTCAGAAACCGTACGGAAAAAGAAAAATCCCAGATGTTTGACATGGGAGCAAAGAACGTAATAGAGAAAATTCTACCGGTAGTTGATAACTTCGAAAGAGGTTTGGCTTCTTTATCCGAAGAAGAAAAAACATCTTCTTTCGCAGACGGTATGAACAAGATATATAAACAGCTTATGACAGAGCTTGATAATCTTGGTGTTAAAGCAATCGATGCTAAGGGAAAAGAATTTAATCCCGATCTCCACAATGCGGTAATGCAGGTGGAAAGCGATGAGCTTGAAAGCGGAATCGTGGCAGAGGAATTGCAAAAAGGGTATACATATCACGACACCGTAGTAAGACACAGTATGGTGTCCGTCGTATCATAAAGAGTTAACTTTAGGAGGAAATAGATATGAGCAAAATTATTGGTATCGACTTAGGTACAACAAACAGCTGTGTAGCTGTTATGGAAGGTGGTAAGCCCACCGTTATCGCAAACACAGAAGGAGCACGTACCACACCTTCAGTTGTTGCATTCACAAAGACAGGAGAACGTTTGGTAGGTGAACCTGCAAAGCGTCAGGCTGTAACTAATGCAGAAAAGACTATCTCTTCAATCAAGAGAGATATGGGTACAGATAGAGGTCGTAAGATTGACGATAAGTACTACTCACCTCAGCAGATTTCAGCGATGATCTTACAGAAACTTAAAGCTGATGCAGAAAGCTACTTGGGAGAAAAGGTTACAGAAGCTGTTATCACAGTTCCCGCATACTTTAACGACTCTCAGCGTCAGGCTACAAAGGATGCAGGTAAGATTGCAGGTCTTGAAGTAAAGCGTATCATCAACGAGCCTACAGCAGCTGCATTGGCATACGGCTTGGACAGTGAAAAAGAACAAAAGATCATGGTATACGACCTTGGCGGCGGTACATTCGATGTATCAATCATTGATATAGGCGAAGGCGTTATCGAGGTTTTAGCTACAAACGGTGATACACACCTTGGTGGTGATGACTTTGATGCTAAGATTACAGACTGGATGCTTTCAGAGTTTAAGAAGGCAGAAGGTATCGATCTTTCAAACGATAAGATGGCACTTCAGAGATTAAAGGAAGCAGCAGAAAAGGCTAAGAAGGAACTTTCTTCAGCAACCACAACAAACATTAACCTTCCTTTCATCACAGCTACATCAGAAGGTCCCAAGCACTTTGATATGAACTTAACCAGAGCTAAGTTTGATGAACTTACTCATGATTTGGTAGAAAGAACAGCAATCCCTGTACAGAACGCATTGAAGGATGCAGGTCTTACAGCTTCTGATTTAGGTAAAGTATTATTGGTAGGTGGTTCAACACGTATCCCTGCCGTACAGGATAAGGTTAGACAGTTAACAGGTCAGGAACCTTCTAAGTCACTTAACCCCGATGAATGTGTTGCAATCGGTGCATCAATTCAGGGTGGTAAGCTTGCAGGTGATGCAGGTGCCGGCGAAATCCTTCTTTTGGATGTAACACCCCTTTCACTTTCAATCGAAACAATGGGTGGTATCGCTACAAGACTTATTGAAAGAAATACAACCATTCCTACAAAGAAGAGCCAGATCTTCTCAACAGCTGCAGATAACCAGACAGCAGTTGATATTAACGTAGTTCAGGGTGAAAGACAGTTCGCTCGTGACAATAAGTCACTCGGACAGTTCAGACTCGATGGTATCCCTCCGGCAATGAGAGGTGTTCCTCAGATCGAAGTTACATTTGATATTGATGCTAACGGTATCGTTAACGTATCAGCTAAGGACCTTGGAACAGGTAAGGAACAGCACATCACAATTACCGCAGGTTCTTCAATGAGCGATGAAGATATCGAAAAGGCAGTTAAGGAAGCTCAGGAATTTGAAGCTCAGGATAAGAAGAGAAAAGAAGCTATCGATACACGTAACGAAGCTGATTCCTTCGTATTCCAGACAGAAAAGGCTATCCAGGATGTAGGCGATAAGGTTGATGCATCACAGAAAGAAGCCGTTGAAGCTGACCTTAAGGCTTTGAAGGATTTACTTGAAAGCACAAAGGATCAGGAACTTTCAGACAGCCAGATTTCAGACATCAAGGCAGCTAAAGAAAAACTTATGACTTCCGCACAGTCATTATTTGCAAAGGTTTATGAACAGAGCCAGGGCGCAGCACAGGGTGCTCAGGGTGCAGGTCCCGACATGGGTCAGGCAAATTATCAGGAAGCTCCCAACCAGGGCGGCGCTGATGACAACGTAGTTGACGGAGACTACAGAGAAGTATAATTAAGAAGCTAAAGAGGGGCGGGAGTAGTCTCGCCCCACTTTTGGAGTTTAAACATGGCACAAAAACGAGATTATTATGAAGTACTCGGAGTTGACAAGAATGCAGACGCCGATACTCTTAAAAAAGCATATAGAAAGATTGCCAAAGAAAACCACCCCGATGTAAAGCCGGGAGATAAGAAAGCCGAGGCAATATTTAAAGAGGCATCTGAGGCCTATGCCGTATTAAGCGATCCTGAAAAGCGTAAACAGTATGATCAATTTGGCCATTCTGCATTTGACGGAAGCGCAGGTGCCGGTGGATTTGGCGGCTTTGACTTTAGCGGAGCCGATTTCGGAGATATATTCTCAGATATTTTCGGCGATTTCTTCGGAGGTTCCAGAGGAAGAAGCTCTGCAAGAGGAAACAGTCCAAGACAAGGCGCCAATTTACGTACCACAATTCGTATTTCATTCCTTGAAGCAGTATTTGGCGTTGAGAAAGAAATCGAACTTAATTTAAAGGATGAATGTCCTACCTGTCACGGAACAGGAGCAAAGCCGGGCACTAAGCCCGAGACTTGTCCTAAGTGTGGCGGTAAAGGTCAGGTGGTTTATACATCACAATCTTTCTTTGGTACGGTAAGAAACGTACAGACTTGTCCCGATTGTAGAGGAACAGGTAAGATAGTTAAAGAAAAATGTCCTGATTGCGGCGGAACAGGATATGTTACAAACAAGAAGAAAATTGCTGTAAGCATTCCTGCGGGAATCGATAACGGACAGTGTGTAAGAATCGGAGGTATCGGAGAGCCCGGTACTAACGGAGGCCCCAGAGGCGACTTGCTTGTTGAAGTAATTGTTCAAGACCATCCTATCTTCAGACGTCAGGATGTAAATATTTACTCAAGCGTTCCGATTTCTTATGCTATAGCTGCTCTTGGTGGAGAGGTATTGATAGATACAGTCGATGGAAGAGTGGCATACGAAGTTAAGCCCGGCACTCAGACTGATACAAGAGTAAGGCTTAAAGGTAAAGGTGTTCCGTCATTAAGATATTCGGATACCAGAGGCGACCATTATGTAACACTTGTGGTTCAGACTCCCGAAAAGCTTTCTCACGAAGCAAGAGAACTTCTTAAACAGTTTGATGCTTTGACAGGAGATTCCCTTAACGCATCCAAGAATTCGGCAGAATCATCAACAGATGATAAGAAGAAAAAATTCTGGAAATGACTCAGATTTGTAAAACTAAAACTCGGTTGCATCATATGTCTTGACGCAACCGAGTTTCTTTGATAAATTAGCAGGTGCTATGAAGAAATATTTTGGTGATAAAAAGTTTTATAAAATGGTAATGGCTGTGGCAATTCCCATAGTCATTCAGACGGCAATTTCAAACTTTGTAAACTTGCTTGATAACATTATGGTGGGACAGGTCGGAACCGAGCAAATGTCCGGCGTTGCCATAGTTAATCAGCTTATATTTGTTTACAACCTTGCGATATTCGGAGCAATTTCAGGCCCCGGTATTTTTACTGCTCAGTATGTGGGGCAGAAAAATGATCAAGGCGTAAGATACACCGTAAGATTTAAACTGATTTTATCTTTGGTAATATCAATCGGAGCTATCCTTTTATTCACATTCTTTGACAATACATTGATAGGATGGTTTTTACATGATAACGGTGACGGACTTGATTTGATGGCTACACTTGGCTATGCAAAGTCTTACTTAAAGGTAATGCTTGTAGGCCTTCTTCCCTTTGCCTTAACCAATTCCTATGCCGGAACATTAAGAGAATCAGGTGAAACCAAGGTTCCTATGTATGCGGGACTTACCGCGGTATTTGTAAACCTTGTTTTAAACTACATTTTCATTTTCGGTAAGCTTGGCATACCTGCAATGGGAGTTGTGGGTGCTGCGGTAGCTACGGTTATTTCAAGATACGTTGAACTTTTAATTGTTATGGTGTGGACTCATACTCACAAAGAAAGAGCCGCATTTGCAGTGGGACTTTACAAAGGTTTCTTTATACCCGGAGATTTGTGCTGGAAGATTATAAAGACAGGAAGCCCTCTTTTCTTAAACGAGTTTTTGTGGTCACTTGGAATGTCTGCAATCACACAGTGCTATTCCACAAGAGGCCTTCAGGTAATTGCAGCATTTAACATTTCAAATACAATTTCAAACCTGTTTAACGTAGTGCTTATCTCCATGGGTAACGTGGTAGCTATTATAATAGGTCAGATTTTAGGTTCGGGAGACACAAAGGAAGTTGTAGATACAGACAGAAAGCTTATTACACTTGCTGTTTTGGCATCCGCTGCCATGGCACTCTTACTCATGGTTTTGGCTCCTCTCTTCCCTAAGTTTTATAACACAACGGATGATATAAGAAACCTTTCTGTTGAACTAATGCGTACGGTGGCAATATTCTTCCCTATGCATGCGTTCTTAAATGCAGCCTACTTTACGTTAAGATCAGGAGGAAAAACCTTTATCACATTCTTGTTTGACTCAGCCTTCCTTTGGGTAGTAAGCTGGCCCGTAGCATATGTGTTAAGCAGATTCACTTCAATTACCATTATTCCTTTATATGCGATTGTATTATCAGTCGAAGTAATAAAGGTGGTTTTGGGAGCAATTTTATTAAAGAAAAGAATCTGGATTCAGGACTTGGTTGCTTAATAAAATCCTAAATAGTACAGACACTTAAAGCCTTGGTGACCCAAGGCTTTTTATGTTATAATTTCGCTTATATAAGGAGAGATACATGATTACATTTAAGTGTTCAAATTGCGGTGGAGAGATGACAATTTCTCATACCGGAGAGCTTATGTGTCCTTATTGCGGAAGCAAGCAGAATTTTAGCGATAAAGAGCTTGAAGGTTATAAAGTCTTCAGACAGAGAATGCTTGAATATCTTGTTGCCGTTTCAGAGGATAAGGCTAAGGCTTCGGATTATGATTATCTTTGGAATGCTGCTGATTCTATAACATTTGTTACAGAAGACGGGGATGACATAAGAGTCAGATACATTTATACAAGCGATTTTGATGGTGTGAAGATGTATGTGGCCAAAGAAAGCGTTATCTATGTTTTCCCGAAGGATAAATCAAGTTATCTTGAAAAGGCACTTTCTAACATCAGAAAGATTTCTTTCCCCCAGGCTGACATGAAGGTTTTAAATAAGTGCATTCCTCAGGGAAAGGGAACGTACAGACTTGTTGACGGAAGTATGCTTTTTGCAGTTGTAAAGGATGAGGGCCTCTTCCCGGTTCCACTTTTTGGAAATCTAGCATGGGAAGATGTAGCATGGATAGTTTCAAGGCTTGAGAATATAGCATGTTTGCTTGAATATAATGATGTGGTGCATGGTGGCATAAATCAGGAGACCATATTTATCAATCCTAAAACCCATGAAGCGGCGCTTCTTGGTGGCTGGTGGAAAATGAGCAATATGTCTGCCTACAATAGGTCATCTGACTTAAAGGATATTAGATCTACAGCAAAGAAACTCATAGGAAATGTATTTAATGATATACCTCCTATGTTTAAAGATTTCATTTCACGGGTTCCGATTAATGATGCATTCAAAGATTTTGAACATTGGGATGAAGTAATAGAGAAAGGCCTCGGAGGTAGGCATTTTCATAAATTTGGAGAATAAAGGAGTACATTATGGGATTTGGTAGTTACAGAAGCTCTGACTGGAGCAAGTTAAAGGCAAGTGCAAAGATTACGGATACATCCGATGTTTCGCAGATTTTTAAAAGCAGATCCATGGAGGAGCGCTTTGACCCTAAGTTTATTGATGTAAGAGAATCAATGGATTCTGAAGAGCACCCTAATTCAACACCCGTTATCATCGGTCTTGATACAACAGGTTCCATGGGATATTTGTCAGAAGAAATTGCTAAAAACGGACTTAACGAAACAATGCTTAAGATATATGCAAGCAAGCCCATCGACGATCCTCAGCTTATGTTTGCTGCAATCGGAGATGTTACCGACAGAGCACCTTTGCAGGTTACACAGTTTGAATCTGATATAAGAATTGCCGAGCAGCTTTTTGCATTATGGCTTGAAGGAAACGGCGGAGACTCTCCGGAAGACTTTGAACTTTTATGGTATTTTGCTGACAAGCACACCAGAATCGATTCCTTTGAAAAGCATGAAAAGAAAGGCTTTCTTTTTACCATAGGTGATGCCGATGTACATAAGGATGTAAAGGGCGCCTATATTGCGAACATATTTAAAGATGATGCAGTGGGATATACTTCTAAGGAGCTTTTTGAGATGGCTTCAAAGAAGTATCACGTATTCCATATACATTTAAATAACAACGGACTTGTGCCCGTAAATCTTTCTTCCATAATGGGCGGAAAAGTTGCGGTAATTCCTAAGTCAAGCGTAAGTGCAATTCCTGAGGTTATCATTTCTATTATGCAGCTTGCAAACGGTGAAGATAAGAAAACGGTTCTTTCACAGTGGTCTGACATTGCACGCCCTGTGGTTGAAGCAGCTGTAAAGAATATGAATTTTAAAGAAGGAAAGAAAGGTCTTTTCTTTTGAGTAAGACAGAGTTTAAGGCAGTAATAGGAAAAAATTTCGGAGATGAAGGTAAAGGTCTTGCCACAGATTTTTTGTGCCGTAAAGGGGCAAAAAATCTTGTGGTGAGGGCTAACGGAGGCGCTCAGTCGGGTCACACTGTGGAGACTAAGACTAAGCGCTTTGTTTTTCATGAGCTTTCATCGGGTTCTTTTAAAGGAGCTGACACTTACTGGGCAGATACCTATCATCCCGATTTATATAAGTTACCTGAAGAAGTAGATGACTTTAAAGCGGTTGCAGTTTTTTTTCCAAGGATTTTTTCTCATAAAGATGCAGGAATTACAACCATTCTGGATGTCATACTTAATATGGCTTTTGAAAAAGCAAGAGGAGACAATCGGCATGGAAGCTGCGCAATGGGAATCTATGAAACCGACTTAAGGGAAAGGGCCGGATATAAAATATCTGTAGGTGAGATTCCTTCTCTTGGAGTAAAGGGTTTAACCGATAAACTTTTTAAGATAAGAGAAACTTACATTCCAAAAAGAATTGAAGAAGAAAAAATGCCTTCCGGAATTTTAAAAGAATACTCTGACTTACTTAATGATAAAAACGTAATCATAAATTTTGCGGATGAAGTTTTTAAAAACCTTAAGCTTATAGAAGTAGTTGAAAACGAGAAAACGTTTTTTAGTAAATACGATAACGTGATATTTGAAAACGGCCAGGGATTATTGTTAGATTCCGAATGTGAAAGGTTTTATCCAAATGTATCGGGATCAAGAACAGGGCTTACAAATATTTCAAAGATATTATCAAGGAATAATTTAAAGCTTAGCGAAGCAGTGTATGTATCAAGAAGCTACGTAACCCGTCACGGCGCGGGATTTTTGCCTTCGGAATGTGAACCAAATGAGATACCTGGCTTACTTAAAGATAATACAAATCTTCCAAATGAATGGCAGGGAAGCCTTCGGTATGCATTTCACGAATCAATAGATGAATTTATTAAACCTGTGGAAGAAGATTTAAAAGAGCTAGATTATAGACCGAAAGTAAGCCTGCTCTTAACGCATCTTAATGAGAGTAAAGACACTGTCTTAATAAAAGGCGGAAGCTTAAATGTAGATGAGTTTACTAGTCAAAAAGAAATTATAAAGACTTTTGACAAAGTATATTTGTCAAAGGATAGATATGCTCAAAATATAAAAGGGTAGGTTTAAACCTACCCTTTATCTAACATCATCATTAAATTGCTTAAAACTACCATTCCCGCAGTTTCTGTGCGAAGAATTCTTTTTCCCAAAGTAATTATTTCAAAGCCTGAATCTTTTGCTTTCTGAATTTCCGTTTGCTCAAATCCGCCTTCAGGACCTATAAAGATTGCTACAGAGTCTCCGGGTTTAACTAAATTAAAAAGTTCATGGGTGCGGGTCATACCGTCTGCCATTTCGTAGGGCACCCACTTGTGTGTACACTCATTAGCATGTGCAATCGCTTCACCAAAGGTCATGGGCTTTGTGATTTCGGGTATTACGGTACGCTTTGATTGCTTGGCCGCAGCTTCTGAAATTGCCTGCCATCTTGCAATCTTAGAATCAGCTTTCTTTGGATCAAGCTTCATGACGCAACGTTTCATTTCAACAGGAATGACTTCGAATGCTCCAAGCTCAACCGCCTTTTGGATTATAAGCTCCATCTTATCGGATTTTGGTAAACCCTGATAGAGATATATCTTACAAGGAAGCTCCGTTCCTTCTTTAATAAAGGCAAGCTCACAAGTAATGGCTTCATCGGATAGTTCTCTCACAATGCAACGGTATTCGGCATCTGATTCATTGGTACTTACAGAAATCTCTTCTCCGGGCTTCATGCGAAGAACGTTCTTTATATGATTTACGTCTTTGCCTGTTATTGTGATGGTTTTATCCACAATAGCTTCAGGCGAAACAAAGAAATGATACATACGTCACCTTTCTAAAATAATATTCACCTAATATGATAGTATAGAGGCTATTAAAAATAAAGAAATATTTCCTGAGGGAAGCTGTTTAAAACCCTGGCCGAATGTGCAAAAACCTTGACGAAATGCGCCAATATGTGGATAATGTGCTATGGTATTTATTTATGAATTGATTTATAGTAAAGTACAGGGCAATTTTTGAGTTAGATTAAGGATAAAAATATGAAGTGGGTCAAATATAGAATTAAGACAACTACAGAGGCTGAAGATATTGTTATCAGCAGTCTTTACGATATCGGACTTGACGGAGCTCAGATTGAAGACAAGATTCCTCTTACCACCATGGAAAAGGAGCAGATGTTTGTTGACATCCTTCCCGAAACTGAGGCCGACGACGGAATTGCTTACTTAAACTTTTTTGTTGAAGAGGGCGAAGACGGAAAGTTACTCCTTGATGACAGAAGTAAGGAAGTAAAGAAAAACGTAGGCGAAGACTTATCCTATTCTTTATACACAGATGATGGCGCGGAAAAGATAGTTTGGGAAAAGAACGAACTCTTGGAAGCCATAAAAGAAACTCTGGAAGAGATTAAAGAGTGGATGGATATAGGTGAAGGAACGGTTGAAATAGATACAACCGAAGATATCGACTGGCTTAACAATTGGAAGAATTACTTCCATCAGTTTGTAATAGAAGATCTTCTTATCACTCCCTCATGGGAAGAAATAAAAGAAGAAGATAAAGATAAAAAGGTTCTTCATATCGATCCCGGTACTGCATTTGGAACCGGTATGCATGAAACCACTCAGCTTTGCATAAAAGCTTTAAAAAAGCATATTCATGATGGCGATAAGATTTTAGACGTAGGAACCGGAAGCGGTATCCTTGGAATCATCGGACTTTTATACGGAGCGGGCCACGTTGTGGGAACGGATTTAGATCCTTGCGCCGAGCCTGCGGTAGCTGAAAACCTTGAAATGAACGGATTATCCTTAGATAAGTTTGATTTTATTTTAGGTAATCTTATTACGGAAGAGGAAGTTCAGAAAAAAGTCGGAACAGGATATGACATTGTGTTTGCCAATATCCTTGCGGAAGTTTTGGTGCCCTTAATGCCTGCAGCCGCAAAAGCAGTTAAAGAAGGCGGCGTGGTGATTACATCAGGCATCTTAAAAGAAAAGAGCCAAATGGTTGCAGATGCTATGGTTAAAGAAGGACTTACGATTCTTAGTATAGATACCCAGGGTGAGTGGGCGTCGGTTACAGCTAAAAGATAGTTCTTTTGGAGATTTAAGTTAAATGGAAAAAACAGAAATATATCTTGATAACTCGGCTACCACAAGGGTGTACCCGGAAGTAGCAAACCTTATGTGTAAAATCATGACTGAGGATTACGGAAATCCTTCAAGCATGCACACAAAAGGGGTGGAAGCCGAAAAATACGTGCTTGAAGCCTACAAGACTATTGCTGATGTATTAAAGGTAAAAGAAAAAGAAATCGTTTTTACTTCAGGTGGAACAGAGTCTGACAACCTTGCTTTAATCGGCGCAGCTATGGCAAATAAAAGAGCAGGAATGCATATCATCACCACAAAGGTTGAGCATCCCGCTATTTTAAATACTGTTGCATATTTAAAAGATGAAGGCTTTGAAATCGATTATCTTAGTGTAGATAAATTCGGCCGTATTTCAATTGATGAGTTAAAAGGAAAGTTAAGAAAAGACACCATAATAGTGTCTATAATGCATACAAACAACGAAGTTGGTTCTTTAATGCCCTTAGAGGAAGCGGGAAAGCTTATAAAGTCAGTTAACCCTGCCTGCCTTTTCCATGTAGATGCCGTTCAAGGATTCGGAAAAGCAGTTATGCCCATTAAGAGCGCAAACATCGATATGTTATCCTTTAGCGGCCACAAGATTCACGGCCCTAAGGGAATCGGCGTTTTGTATGTAAACGAGAAAGTTAAGATTAAGCCTATTTCTTACGGCGGAGGTCAGCAAAAGGGACTTAGAAACGGTACCTTAAATGTTCCCGGTATTGCGGGAATCGGCCTTGCCGCAAAAATGATAAGTGATAACCTTTCAGAAAAAAGAGAAAAGCTTTATGAATTAAAGAGTTTCTTTTTACAGGAAATAAGTAAGGTTGATAAGGTAAGCATTAACGGTTGTAAGAAAGATGAAAACGGTGAGTTTCTTGTAAAAGAAACCGCGCCTCATATTATTAACATATCCGTCAAGGGCTTAAGAAGCGAAGTTATGCTTCATGCTTTGGAAGAAAAGAACATTTATGTATCTGCGGGAAGCGCATGTTCTTCTCACAGTAAAAAGGAATCTTCCACTCTTAAAGCAATGGGTGCAACCCCTGATGAAACAGACGGAGCTTTAAGAATCAGCATGTCGGAATTTACGACTAAGAAAGAATTGGAAACATTAATTGTGGAACTTAAGGCCGTAATTGAAAAGTACGGCAGATTTATAAGGAAGTAGAGATGTTTAGTTCATTTATAATTAAGTACGCTGAAATCGGCGTAAAAGGAAAAAACAGATACGTGTTTGAGGATGCGCTTGTTAATCAGATTAAGTATTCTCTTATGGGAAGTGGAACAACTTATAAAGTGTCAAAGACTCCCGGAAGAATATTTGTTGATTTTGAAGGCGAATTTGACTTTGATGATGTAATCGAAAGATTTAAGCATGTCTTTGGTATAAGCGGAATTTGCCCCATGGTAAGAGTGGACAATAAAGCTCCCGAAGAACTTTATAAAGATGTTATCGAATATTTTGACAAGGTTTATCCCGATAAAAAGAAGACCTTCAAGGTTAAGGCAAGACGTGCAAACAAGGGATACCCCATGGATTCAATGGAATTAAACGCTGAAATCGGCGGACAGCTTCTTGATGCCTTCCCTGAACTTACAGTTGACGTTCATGATCCTGAAATAGAACTCGTAGTTGAAGTAAGAGATAAGATTTATATCTATTCAGAGACAATTCCCGGCCCCGGAGGAATGCCTGTAGGAACAAACGGAAAGGCTATGCTTTTATTGTCGGGCGGAATCGATTCTCCTGTTGCCGGATATATGATTTCAAAGCGCGGTGTTAAAATTGATGCCGTTTATTTCCATGCGCCTCCGTATACAAGTGAGAGAGCAAAGCAGAAGGTTGTGGACCTTGCAAGATACGTATCAAAGTATAGCGGCCCCATCAATCTTCATGTAATTAACTTTACTGACATTCAGTTATACATTTATGAAAAGTGCCCTCATGAAGAACTTACAATCATCATGAGAAGATACATGATGAAGATTGCTGAAATGATTGCAGAAGAAAGCGAATGCCAGGGCCTTATAACCGGTGAATCAATCGGACAGGTTGCAAGCCAGACAACACATTCATTACTTGTAACCAATGAAGTATGTAAGCTTCCTGTATTCAGACCTTTAATCGGATTTGATAAGGAAGACATCGTTGCTATTTCAAAGAAGATTGATACTTATGAAACCAGCATTCAGCCCTACGAAGATTGCTGCACAATTTTTGTGGCAAAACATCCTGTAACAAAACCTAATTTGGGAATTATAAAGAAGCATGAAGAAAACTTATCCGAAAAGATAGATGATATGGTTAAAGAAGCTCTTGATACAAGAGAAGTGCTCTTGATTAAAAGAGATAACTAATTTTAGGCAATAAAAAAAGTCGTTACCAAATGGATTACGACTTACCCAGGTTGAAGTATTTGTGAATTGTTAATAAGTTAAATGATTTTAAAAAATATGGGGCGTGGCGAACACGCCCCGTGTGTTACATATTAAAGCATGTAAGGCTTAAGAGTTTCAAGAACTTCTTCAGCTCCGCCTTCAGCGTGGATATTTAAATCGATGGGCTTAGAAAGATCTAAGCTGAAAATACCCATAATTGACTTTGCATCGATTACGTATCTTCCTGATACTAAATCAAAGTCATAATCGAACTTTGTGATGTCATTAACAAATGACTTAACCTTGTCGATTGAATTTAAAGAAATCTGAACTGTTTTCATGGTAACTATACCTCCTTAGTTGACTTCAACCTTCAACATTAATTCTAAAGACAACAATCGGCTTTGTCAATGATTAAGCTGTAACAAAAATATTGGAGAAAATGATGAAAAGCGTAGCATTTCATAACTTAGGATGCAAAGTAAATGACTATGAGACCGATATTATGCAACAAAAATTCGCAGAAAACGGTTTTAAAGTTGTACCATTTACCGATAAAGCTGACATTTATGTGATAAATACTTGCACAGTTACGAACATAGCAGACAGAAAAAGCAGGCAAATGCTGCATAGAGCCAAGGCTATGAACCCCGGAAGTATCGTTATAGCCGTAGGCTGTTATGTGCAAACTGACACTAAAAGAGTAATTGCAGATGAGGCTGTTGATATTGCTATAGGAAACAACCAAAAGGCAAATATCATAAACATTTTAAACGACTATCTTAAAGATAATTCCAAAAACAGCGCCGTTCTTGATATAAACGAGCCTAACATGGAATACGAAAGCATGATGCTTTCAAACACTGCAGAAAGAACCCGTGCTTACATTAAGATTCAGGACGGATGCAACCAGTTTTGCACCTATTGCCTCATTCCCTATGCAAGAGGAAGAGTAAGAAGCAGAGATAAGGAAGATATCCTTACTGAAATCAAGATACTTTGTGAAAAAGGATACAAAGAGTTTGTGCTTACAGGTATTCATGTAAGCTCCTACGGAATAACAACAGCAAACGATTTGTCTAAAAATAAACTTGCGGATCTTCTTGAAAGCATTCAGGAAATAGAAGAAGTAAAGAGAATCAGATTAAGTTCTTTGGAGCCAAGAGTTGTGACAGAGGATTTTGCAAAGAGAATATCGAAGCTTTCCAAGCTTTGCCCCCATTTTCATTTATCTCTTCAAAGCGGATGCGATGAAACACTTAAGCGTATGAACCGTCACTACACAAAAGAAGAGTACTTGGAAGGTGTTAAGCTTTTAAGAAAGTACTTTGACGATCCTGCAATCACAACGGATATTATCGTTGGTTTCCCGGGAGAAACAGAGGAAGAATTCAAAGAGTCCTATGACTTTGCAAAAGAGGTGGGCTTTTATGAAATGCACATCTTTAAATATTCAAAAAGAAAAGGTACTCCCGCAGAAAAGATCCCTAATCAGGTTTCAGACCAGGATAAGGATGAAAGAAGCGATAAGATGATTGCTCTTGGTGAAAAACTATCTAAAGAATTCAGGGAAAGACACATCGGTAAAGCTTCTGAAGTTCTCTATGAAGAGAGTAAAATGATTTCGGGAAAAGAATACCAAATCGGTCATACCCCCGAATACATTAAAGTAGCAAGGTTTACTGATGAAGATTTAAGGGATAAAATAGTAAAAGAAATACCGAAGGAGTTTTTAAAAGACGACATTTTATTGGTGTAGGAGAATATGGGGAAAAGAAAACAGATATTGTCTATAATAGCAGCTTTTTTTACTGCAACCGTATTTAGTTTAAGATTGGAGTTATACCAGGGAATTGATGAAAACAAGCTTCTTACCATATTTAATAAGCTTTATAATTCCTTTACTTCAAATGCTCTTTTAGAAATTGTAGCGGTTATCGGTTTGTTTTTCTTTTATGATAAGTGGCTAAAAGAAGAAAAAGGATTTGATTTATTTACTGCCTTAGTAGCGGCGGTTATGTCATTTTCTTTTATCCTGGCCACATTTTATTCAAAGTATAATGCCTCGGATTACATGTGGGGTAATATATTTCAAATCGGTATGACAGTGGTGACACTGTTAGGATTTTCGCTATTTTTGTATGCTTTACTAAGAATGATTCTTTTAAGAGAATCAAAGGCTTTGCCGGGTGAAAAGGAATCATTTTTTAAAAAACATATTTTTATTGTATCGGCAGTAGTTATTTTTGCCTCATGGATGATTTGGGTTATCGGTAATTACCCCGGTTCCATAAATCCTGACAGTATATTACAGCTTCAGTATTTTAGAGGTGAAGAGCCCTGGAGCAATTGGCACCCGCCTCTTTCTTCGATTTTGATGGGCACATGCTTTACCCTTGGTAATAAAATAAAGGATGCAAACTTCGGTTTCTTTTTGTATTGCCTGCTTCAGACCATAACAGGTTCTTTGATATTTGCATATGCGCTAAAGAAGCTTAAAGATTTTGGAGTATCTTTAAAAGCGTTAGTGCTAACACTTGTATACTTTTCGATAGTGCCTATTTTTGGATGCTACGCACAGTGGTTTGAAAAAGATTTTCTTTATACCCAGGTAGTTGTTTTATTCCTTACATTTATGCTTAGCATCTACACAAAGAAAACCTGCGAAAAGAAGGACTTAATAGGCTTAACGGCTTCAGCGCTCCTTTGCGTATTTTTAAGAAATAACGGAATTTATGCGGTTATACCTTCAATAATTGCACTGCTTATTTGGATAAAGAAGGATGAAAAGAAACGAGTGTCGGTAGCCTTAATAACTACCTTTGCATCTTTCATACTGATAGTAAAGGTGCTTTTCCCGTTAATCGGCGTATCGGCTACATCGGTTTCTGAATCCTTGGGAGTTATGTTTCAGCAAACAGCAAGATATGCTGTAGAATATCCGGGCGAAATCGATGATTATGAAAAGCAGGTTTTGGATGCAAACTTCCAGGGAATGGAACATCTTTATAACTATGATCCAAGAATAAACGATCCTGTAAAGATTTATTATAACCACAGTGATTTTAAGGGATATTTAAAGGTGTGGTTACATCAGTTTTTTAAACATCCCGGTGTATACTTTGAGTCATTCTTTAACGGAACCTACGGATACTTGGCGCCTGTTGAAAACGACATAGGGGCCTGGGTACAAAGAGAGTACTTTGATTATCAGATTGAGCTTGGAGCATATCATCCTACAGACAACATGGTGAATAAGACTTTGGTGTGGGCATGGAATCTTTCTCAGAAACTGCCGATTTTAAGATTTTTAACTATGCCCGGTCTTTACACCTGGATAACCATTGTTTGTGCGTGGTACGTGTTAAAAAGAAAGCAGGCTTCGAAATTAATTTTGATGATTCCTAGCTTCATAAACATTCTGGTTTGCATGGCTTCACCCCTTGCTTTAGCCATGAGATATGCACTTCCGACCCTTGCAGGCTCGGTGATTTTGCTTTTGTTTGTTTTTGGAATTAATGAGGAAAAAGAAGCCTTTATTAATTAAATATTCATGAAATTGTAATTTCTTGAAAACATATGTGTGATAATGTAAAATATAGTAGATTTATTATAAAAAAGAGGGATTTTTATGGCTAACTTGGATCAGACACAATTTTTTAAAGTAGAACAGGAAAAACCAATGAGTGCTTCAAGCATTCTGGAGATTGTCTACAAAGCTAATAAAGAAAAAGGATATGATGCCATAAATCAAATTACCGGATATCTTGTATCCGATGATCCTACTTATATCACTTCGCACAACGATGCAAGAAAACTGGTTCGTCGTTTGGAGAGAGATGAAATCATCGAAGAACTTTTGACTTCGTATGCGAAAACTCACGGATGGGATTAATCGATAGATGAGGATAATGGGACTTGACTTTGGCTCTAAAACAGTGGGTGTGGCAATAAGCGACCCACTTCTTATTACTGCCCAAGGAATAGAAATAATAAGGCGAAAAGAAGAAAATAAATTAAGAAAGACCTTGGCCAGAATCGAAGAGCTGATAGAAGAGTACGAGGTCGGTGAAATTGTTTTGGGACTTCCCAAAAACATGGATGACTCAGAAGGAGAAAGAGCGCGTCTTTCTTTGGAGTTTAAAGATAAGCTTGAGAGAAGAACAGGTTTGCAGGTACATATGTGGGATGAGCGTCTTACCACAGTTGAAGCCGATAATATAATGATGGAAGCAAAAATAAGACGCGAAAACAGAAAAGAGTATGTAGATATGATAGCCGCGCAGCTTATTTTGGAAGGCTATCTTGAATATGGTAGGGAAAATGGAAAAAATTAAATTTGCCGGAAACGACGGCGACACAATAGAATTTTATGTAGTAGAAAAAACCACCCTCGGTGGTGTTGATTATATGTTGGTAACCGAAGAAGAATCTGAGGATGCTGACGCGTATGTGCTTAAAGATGTATCCAAGGCAGGAGACGCCGAAGGGATATATGAAATCGTTGAAGATGAAGACGAACTTAATGCCGTAGGTCAAGTATTCCAGGCTCTTTTAGACGATATCGACATCGAATAAAGGAGATTAAATTGAATAAAGAAAAGAAGAAAAATGTTTCAAAGCTTAAGATAATACCCTTAGGCGGTTTGGAACAGATTGGTATGAACATTACTGCCTTCGAGTATGAAGACAGTATTATTGTCGTGGATTGCGGATTGGCATTCCCTGAAGGCGATATGCTTGGAATCGACCTTGTAATCCCTGATGTAACTTATTTAAAAGATAATATCGACAGAGTAAAAGGCTTTGTGATTACTCACGGTCACGAAGATCATATAGGCGCCCTTCCTTATGTATTAAGGGATGTAAACGTTCCGATTTATGCCACAAAGCTTACAATGGGTATAATCGAGAGTAAGCTTAAAGAGCATGAAGATAAGATAAAGAAGTGTAAAAGAAAAGTTGTTAAATTTGGACAAAGCATTAATCTTGGACAGTTTAGGGTAGAGTTTATCAAAACAAACCACTCAATTGTTGACGCAGCAGCCCTTGCAATCTTTTCTCCCGCAGGTGTTGTGGTGCATACCGGTGACTTTAAGGTTGACTATACTCCCGTATACGGAGATTCCATCGACCTTGAAAGATTTGCTACTCTTGGTAAAAAAGGCGTACTTGCACTTATGTGTGATTCAACAAACGCTGAAAGACCCGGATTTACACCTTCCGAGAAAACCGTAGGACGTGCATTTGAAAGTATCTTTAGCGATCATAAAAACACAAGAATAGTAATAGCTACCTTTGCATCAAATGTTGACAGAGTACAGCAGATTATAAATGCCGCCCACTACTACGGAAGAAAAGTTGTGGTTGAAGGGCGAAGCATGGTAAACATCATCGATATAGCGCAACAGCTTCACAGAATTTCGATTCCCGAAAACACACTTATCGATGTTGAATCATTAAAGAAGTACCCTGCGGAAAAAACCGTTATCATCACAACAGGAAGCCAGGGCGAAAGCATGGCCGCTCTTTCAAGAATGGCAAACGGTACCCATAAGAAAGTATCGATAGGTCCCAATGATACCGTAATCTTTTCTTCTAACCCCATTCCCGGAAACGAGAAGGCGGTTACAAAGATTATAAATGAACTCTTATTAAAGGGTGCAGACGTTATTTTCCAGGATGCTCATGTATCGGGACATGCTTGCCAGGAAGAAATAAAGCTTATCTATTCTTTGGTGCAGCCTAAATACGCAATTCCCGTTCACGGTGAATACAAGCACCTTATGGCACAGGCTAAAATTGCCGGTGAACTTGGAATAGAAAAAAAGAATACTCTCATTCTTCGCTCGGGAGATGTGCTTGAAATAGATGAAGAAAGTGCAAAAGTAACCGGAAAGGTTCCTTGCCAGAGTATATACGTTGACGGCCTTGGAGTCGGAGACGTAGGAAACTCAGTATTAAGAGACAGACAGCACTTATCCGAAAGCGGAGTTGTGGTTGCCACAATAGTGGTTGATAAAGAGTTTAATTATTTGCTTTCCGGTCCTGAAATAAACACCAGAGGTTTTGTTTATGAAAAGGAATCGGAAGAGCTATTATTGGAAGCAAAGAAAGAATTATCCAGAGCATTAAACAATGCTTTTGATAAAAATGTCAGCGATTGGGGAAAGCTTAAGGGTATAATGAAGGATACGCTTGCAGACTTTTTCTGGAAGAAAAACAAGCGACGTCCCGTTATAGTTCCTATTATCAGTGAAGTGTAATAAAGAGGGCTTTTCATGACAGATTTAACAAACCTGTGCTCACATGTTGTAAATGAGATTTGCGCAACACCCGAGTACAGGAAATATGAAGAAACACTAAAGCAACTAAAGAAAGATGAACCTTTGTACAAAAGAGTTACTGAGTACAGAGAGAAAAACTTTGCTCTTCAGCAAAGCGATTCAGAGGACCTTTTGGATCTTTTGGACGCATTGACTAATGAGTATGAAGATGTTATTAATATTGAGTTAGCGTCGGATTTTATTGAGGCGGAAGTCGCTTTATGCCGACTGGTACAAAACTTTAACAAAGATATTATTGCAGGGTTAAATTTTGAATAGGGGATACTATGAAAATAAGTCAAATTTTATCAACAATTTTATCGGCACTTGTAAAGATTGCCATAGCCATATGGGTGGTTAACTTTATATATACCAAAACAATGGCGGCCTATGATTTTGGATACAGAGTATTTACAGAGCCCGCTATTTCGCCTGCTCCCGGAAGAGAAGTTAAGATATCCATTACAGACGGAAAGAAACCAATGGATATAGCAAAGCTCTTGGAAGAAAAGGGCCTTGTAAGAGACCATAACCTGGCATTCTTACAGATAATGGCTTCTCCTTACAGAGAAGGAATGGAACCCGGTGTATATACTGTCACCACAGCCATGACAACGGATGAAATATTAAAGGCTATGAATCCTTCCGAAAATGAAGATACCGCGCCCGCAAGCTCTGAGGTACAATCGACACAGGTGGATGAAGGTGAAAAAGAATCAGACGATTCTAACGAAGAAACCGAAGGTGAAACAGAGTCAAACGAAGAGGAAACTCCATGATAGTTGATGAGAGGATGACCTCATTTATAAATTCATATGCATCACCCAATTCTCAAGCTCTGGATGAATTGGAAAGGTATTCCATTGAAACCAATGTGCCCATAGTTCGCAAGGAAATGCAGTCACTCATTAAGTTTTTGCTTGCGACGAAATCTCCGAAGAACATTTTGGAGGTTGGAACAGCCATTGGTTTTTCGGCTGTTTTAATGGCGGAAAATTCGCCTGAAAATTCTATGATAACAACCATAGAAAAGTACGAAAAAAGAATACCCATTGCAAAAGAAAACTTTGAAAAATTCGGCCTTTCAAAAAGAGTAAAGCTTCTTGAAGGGGATGCAACCGACATTTTAAAAGAATTAAAAGGCCCCTATGATTTTATATTCATGGATGCGGCAAAAGGACAATATATCAACTTCCTTCCTGATATATTAAGGCTTCTTTCTAAAGACGGAATCCTGCTTACTGACAATGTCATGCAGGAAGGGGATATACTTGAGTCTAAGTACATAGTTGAACGAAGAAACAGAACCATCTACAAACGAATGAGAGAATACCTTTATGAACTGACACACAACGATAACCTTACTACGGTAATTCTTCCAATCGGAGATGGAGTAACAATAAGCATAAGAAAGTAGATTTATGAATAAACCTGAATTATTGGTGCCCGCAAGTAGCCTTGAAGTATTAAAGACGGCAGTTATTTTTGGAGCCGACGCAGTATTTATCGGAGGCGAAGCTTTCGGACTAAGAGCAAAAGCAAAAAATTTCACAAAGAAAGAAATGAAAGAAGGAATCGAGTTTGCACACGAACACGGTGTAAAAGTCCATGTTACAGCAAACATCCTTGCTCATAACTATGATTTGGATGGGGCTGAAAAGTATTTTAAAGAATTAAAAGCCCTAAAGCCCGATGCCTTGATTATTGCAGATCCCGGTATGTTTACAATTGCCAAAAGAATCTGCCCCGAAATAGAAATTCATATTTCGACTCAGGCAAACAACACAAACTACGAAACCTACAATTTCTGGTATAACTTAGGTGCAAAAAGAGTAGTTGCGGCAAGAGAACTTTCTTTAACTGAAATAAAAGAAATAAGAGAAAAGATTCCTGCGGATAAAGAAATTGAATGCTTTATTCACGGAGCTATGTGCATATCCTATTCGGGAAGATGCCTTCTTAGCAATTTCTTTACGGGAAGAGATGCAAATCACGGAGCCTGCACCCATCCTTGCAGATGGAAGTATTCTGTTATGGAAGAAAAGCGCCCCGGAGAATATTTCCCCGTTTATGAAAACGAAAGAGGCACATACATTTTTAACTCAAAGGACCTTTGCATGATAGAGCATATTCCGGAGCTTGTGGAAGCGGGAATTGACAGCTTTAAAATCGAAGGAAGAATGAAAACCGCCCTCTATGTGGCTACGGTTGCAAGAACCTACAGAAAAGCAATCGATGATTATTTTGAGTCTAAAGAAAAATACCTTTCAAATATGGATTGGTATAAAGAAGAGATTTCAAAATGTACTTACCGTCACTTTTCAACAGGCTTTTATTTCGGAAAGCCCAGCGAAGAAAGCCAGGTATATGATTCAAACACTTACGTAAATGAATACATTTATTTAGGAACCGTTGAAAAGGTAGAAGGTAAAAAGGCCTATATTGAGCAAAAGAACAAGTTTTTAGTGGGCGATGAAATCGAAATAATGAAACCAAACGGCGAAAATGAAAAAGTAAATGTTTTGTCTATTCAGGATGAAGAGGGAAATGAAATGGAATCCTGCCCTCATTCAAGACAGAAACTTTGCATCACACTTTCAAAGCCTGCGGCAACCTACGATATTTTAAGGGTTAAGGGAGAATAATCGTTGAAGGGTATATTGGAAAGATTAAGTATATATTTTGGGGTTTTGGCAGCGCTCATAGTTTTGTATGTAGGGCTTATGACCCTTACTTTCTCATATAGCAGCAAAAACTTTGAGTCTAGAATTGCCGTTGCAAACGCCATAAAGGAAGAAGAAGGGGATTATCCCGTTCCCTTGTATTTTAAAGGCGGAGCTATGTTAGACAATTTTACAGACTTTTTAATGATTGGAAAGACTGTGGGAGAAGAAGACAAAAGTGTTCTGTTTCAGGCAATGAGTGTCACAGAATATGAAAGATACTGGCATGGATACCTTGTTTGGTTAAGGCCTTTATCCGTATTCTTTAGCCTCCCTGAAATCAGATTGATTTTATCGTTACTTAACCTTTCGCTCTTCATTGTGAGCTTACTTCTTATACACGGTAAGTTTGGATTCAGAATTTCCGTTCCCTTTGCGCTTATGTGGTTTAGCTGCTTTGGAATGGTAACACTTGGCTCAATACAGTATTCAACCGTAAGTTTACTTCTTTATACAGGCGTGATTGTGTTTCTTAAAATGTATAAACCCGAAAAGAAGATGTTTTTATACCTTTTCTTTTTGATAATGGGGTCACTTGTTAACTTTTTTGACCTTTTAACATATCCCCTTGCAACACTTACGGTAATACTCGCACTTATGTGCATTATCGATATTAAAGAAGGAATAAAGACCAAAGAAACCGTAATAAAGTGCCTTAAATCGTCGGCTCTCTGGAGTGTTTCTTTTGGCTTTACCTGGGTAATCAAGTGGTTTTTAGGAAACTTAATTACAGGTGTAGATGTATTAAAGAATGCAACTGAAGCAGCAAAAATAAGATCCGTTGGACATGAAGGACAGACAGTCGACAGAATCAAAGTTATTACAGACAGTATTAAAGTCCCTCTGTTATATGAATACATTCCCTTTATATGCATTATTTGCATTTTGGTTGCGTTAATACTTAAAAAGGGTAAACAGGTTAAAATGGCATTACCCCTTATAATGATATCCTTGTATCCTTATATTTGGTTTGAAGTATTCTGTGAACACTCAACGACTCATGCGTTTTTTACATACAGAGCACAGATGGGCTCAATTTTTGCATTGGCAACGGTTGCAATAATTGTTCTTTTAGGTATAAATGCAACACAGAGTAAGGCTCAATAGGTGTCTTATTAATCAAAGTGTGTATTGCCAAGCCCGCTTTAATAAGGTAAAATCCAAATGAAAAAAGAATAGAAATGTGTAGAGGCATAATATGGGTACAAATTTAAACGTAGAAGAAATCTTTGCCAAGAATGTATTTACTGTGGGAAAGATGAAAGAATACCTTCCTGAAGCTGTTTTTAATGAAGTGATGAGAGTCCGTTCACAGGGCGGAGAATTATCGCTTGAAACTGCTGACGTTGTCGCAACTGCCATGAAAGATTGGGCGGTTTCAAACGGTGCGACACACTTTACACATTGGTTCCAGCCACTTACAGGTATTACGGCTGAAAAACATGACGCATTTATTAAACATCCCGATGCGGAAGGCAAATGCCTCCTTGAATTTTCGGGAAAAGAACTTATAAAAGGAGAATCCGACGCATCGAGTTTTCCTTCAGGCGGATTAAGAGCCACATTCGAAGCCAGAGGCTATACGGCATGGGACATGACTTCCCCTGCTTTCTTAAAAGAAGATGCAATCGGCACCATTCTTTGTATCCCTACTGCATTTTGCTCATATAAGGGCGAAGCACTTGATATGAAAACACCCCTCTTACGTTCAATGGAAGCAGTAAGTGCCCAGAGCGTAAGATTACTTAGATTATTCGGAAATAAAACATCATCAAGCGTTACCGCATTTGTAGGTCCCGAACAGGAATACTTCCTTGTAGACAGAGAAAAGTATTTACAAAGAGAAGACCTTGTGTTTGCGGGAAGAACACTTTTTGGCGCACCTGCTCCTAAGGGACAGGAACTTGACGATCACTACTATGGTACCATTCAGGAAAGAATCGGTGCCTTCATGAAAGACTTAAACATCGAGCTTTGGAAGATGGGCGTTACCGCAAAGACTCAGCACAATGAAGCGGCTCCCGCTCAGCATGAAATTGCTCCCATTTATGAAACTGCAAATATTGCCATGGATCATAACCAGATAACCATGGAAATAATGAAAAAGGTTGCAAACCGCCACGGCCTTGCATGCCTTCTTCACGAAAAGCCTTTTGCGGGAGTTAACGGTTCAGGTAAACACAATAACTGGTCTCTTAACACAGACGATGGAATTAACCTTATAGATCCCGGCGATACACCAAATGAAAACATTCAGTTTTTACTTGTACTTGCCTGCATCTTAAAAGCAATAGACACACACGCTGATTTACTTAGATTGTCTGCAGCATGTCCCGGAAACGATCTTCGTTTGGGAGGCTCTGAAGCACCTCCGGCAATTATCTCTGTATTCCTTGGAGAGCAGCTTGAAGACGTTGTAAGACAGCTTGTAGAAACCGGTGAAGCAAACAAGTTAAAGGCCGGCGGAAAGTTAAAGACAGGTGTGTCAACACTTCCTGACTTTGAAAAAGACGCAACAGACAGAAACCGTACATCGCCTTTTGCTTTTACAGGTAACAAATTTGAATTTAGATCGGTGGGAAGCTCCGATTCAATCGGTAATGCAAACACCACATTAAATACTATCGTAGCCCAGGCATTCAGCGAAGCTGCAGACTATCTTGAAAAGGCAGATGACTTTAACACTGCCGTTCATGATTTAATAAAGAAGTATTTAAAAGAGCATGAAAGAATTATCTTTTCGGGCGACGGATATTCCGAAAAGTGGGTTGAAGAAGCTAAGAGAAGAGGCCTTCCCAATGCTAAGACCATGGTTGAAGCAATCGGTGCTTTGACAACAGAGAAGGCAGTTGAGCTTTATGAAAAGTTTGGTATTTTCACAAAGGCCGAGCTTGAATCAAGAAGCGAAGTAATGTATGAAACCTACGCAAAGACCATTAACATCGAAGCGCATGCGATGACAGGAATGTCGTCTAAGCAGATTATTCCTGCGGTAATGGAATATGAGAATATGCTTGCACAGACTGTTAATCAGATGAAGGCAGCAGGGGTTAAGCCCGAGATTCCGCTTAAGATGTTAAAGCAGATAAACGATGAACTTACAAGAATGCAGAATGCCCTTGAAAGAATGAAGGAAGAAAGAAAGAAGGGTATTTCGATTAAAGTTCAGAAAGAAAGAGCATTCTACTTTAAAGATAACGTGGTTCCCGCCATGGTTTCTTTAAGAGAATCGGCCGACAAACTTGAAAAGATAGTTGATAAACAATATTGGCCATTTCCTACTTACGCAGATCTCATGTTTGAGGTATAATAGTAGGTGCTGTATTGGTTTGGGTTTTAATGTGCAATTTGCATGTTAATCATAAAATTAAACTTATTTATAAGGAGGATACATAAATGTCTTTAGTTACCACAACTGAAATGTTTAAGAAGGCATATAACGGCGGATACGCAGTTGGTGCTTTCAACGTAAACAACATGGAAATCGTGCAGGGTATCACTGAAGCAGCAGGCGAATTAAAGAGTCCTGTTATTCTTCAGGTTTCAAAGGGTGCTCGCGCATACGCTAACCACACATATCTTGTAAAACTTGTAGAAGCAGCAGTTATCGAGAATCCTGAAATCCCGATCGCTCTTCACCTTGATCACGGTGACAGCTTCGAACTTTGTAAGTCATGTATCGACGGCGGATTCACATCTGTTATGATCGATGCTTCTTCAAAGTCATTCGAAGACAACATCGCTCTTACCAAGCAGGTTGTTGAATATGCTCACGCTCACGGCGTAGTAGTAGAAGCAGAACTTGGTACTTTAGCAGGTATCGAAGATGAAGTTGTAGTTGAAGCAGGTCACGAAAGCTACACAAGACCCGAAGAAGTAGAAGAGTTCGTTACACGTACAGGATGTGACTCTCTTGCTATCGCAATCGGAACATCACACGGTGCATACAAGTTCACAGCAGCTCAGTGTACAAGAAACGCTGACGGAATCTTAGTTCCCCCTCCGCTTCGTTTCGACGTACTTGAAGAAGTATCCAAGCGTCTTCCCGGCTTCCCTATCGTACTTCACGGTTCATCTTCAGTTCCTCAGGAATTCGTTAAGATGGTTAACCAGTACGGCGGAAACATGCCTGATGCTGTAGGTATTCCTGAAGAACAGCTTCGTAAGGCTGCTACACTTTCTGTATGTAAGATCAATATCGACTCCGATATTCGTCTTGCTATGACAGGTAACATCAGAAAGTACTTCGCTGAACATCCCGATCACTTCGATCCCAGACAGTACTTAAAGCCCGCTCGTCAGGCTGTTAAGGACATGGTTGCTCACAAGATCGTTAACGTTCTTGGTTCAGACGGAAAGGCTTGATAAAAGCATTATCTATACCCCAAGAGGAAACTCTTGGGGTATATTAAGTTAGAGAGAGGAGATAAAGGCATGAAGTTTTCCAAAATGCCCTACGAGAGAGTAGATTACAAAAAATACGTTGAAGAAATAAAAGCTTATACAGAAAAGTTACGTAAAGCTGCAACAAAAGAAGAAGCTTTTGACATTCATAAGAAAATGACGGATATATCCGGACATGTTTCTACAATGGGAACCATAGCCCACATCAGACATGATATCGATACAGAAGATAAATTCTATGAAGGCGAACAAAACTACTACGATGAGGTAGAGCCTACCGCATCGGAAAGCTTGGTTGAATATAAAAAAGCATTATACGAATCAAAGTTTAAAGATTATCTTATTGAAAAATTAGGCCCTGTTTCATTTAAGAACATGGAGCTTGAAATGCGTTCTTTTGATCCTAAGATGATTCCTCTTATGCAGGAAGAAAATGCATTAAGAACCGAGTATTCAAAGCTCATAGCTACGGCTAAGATTGAATGGGAAGGCGAAGAATTAAACTTTTCCCTTATGGCTAAGTACACATCCGATAAGGACAGGGAAGTAAGAAAGAAAGCTTATAAAAAAGTAACCGATAAGCTTATGGAAATGCGTCCCAAGTTAGATGAAATCTATGACAAGATGGTTAAAAACCGTACCGAGCAGGCAAAGATTTTGGGATACAGTACGTACACTCAACTTGGCTATGACAGAATGGGAAGAAACGATTACGGCCCTGAGGAAGTAAAGATTTTCAGAGAAGAAGTCAAAAAGAAAATCGTCCCTCTTGCAACAAAGATTAACGAAAAGAGGCGTGAAAGACTGGGTCTTGATCATCTTTACTTCTACGATACAATTAACTTTAAGGAGGGAGACCCCGAACCCATCGGTACTCCCGAAGAAATCCTTAAAAACGGACAGAAGATGTACGCAGAGCTTTCACCCGAGACAAAAGAGTTCTTTGATTATATGATGGAAAATGAACTTTTTGACGTATACGGAAGAAAGACAAAGAGACAAGGCGGATACATGACAAGTATCTATGATCATGACAATTGTCCTTTCATCTTTGCAAACTTTAATAAAACAGAACATGATGTAAATGTGGTAACCCACGAAGCCGGTCACGCTTTCCAAGGATATGTAACAAGAAAGTATTTACCCGAAAAGAACGAAATCGGAATGGAAACCGCTGAAATCCACTCTATGTCCATGGAATTCTTTACGCTTCCTTGGATGGATTTATTCTTTGGAGAAAGAGCGGGGGATTACAGACGTTTGCAAATGGAAGGAGCAATCACATTCATTCCTTACGGATGTATGGTGGATGAATTCCAGCATATCGTTTACGAAAATCCCGATATGACACCTGAAGAGAGAAGACAGGCCTGGATGAAGCTTGAAAAAGAATACAGACCCGACAGAGATTATGCGGATGATGAATTCTTTACTACAGGTGGATGGTGGCAAAGACAGCAGCATATTTACAGCATGCCTTTTTACTATATTGATTATTGCCTTGCCCAAACTGTTGCACTCCAGTTTAAAGCATTAATGGATAAAGATTACAAAGATGCGTGGGACAGATACCTTAAACTTTGTAAGCTTTCCGCAACAGACTTTTATTCAAATATGCTTAAAGAGGTGGGACTTAAAGTTCCTTTTGAAGAAGGATGCTTGGACGAAACGGTTAAAGCGGTATCAAAAGACCTTGGACTTTAAAGAAAACAAAGGCCTGTTAATTTGGTTTTAATATAGTTTTTGTAGCATTATTTTACGATTTTAGTACGGAGGAAAAGATATGGATATTGCAGGCGTATCAATGGCACTTTCGCAGGCAAAAATAAATAACGATGTAGGCGTAGCTGTTTTAGGCAAGGCTATGGACACAAATGAATCCCTTGGTGACGGACTCGTAAAGATGCTTGAAAAAGCTGATATGGAAAGAAGCGTTAATCCAAAGGTTGGTTCAAACATTGATTTATATGCATAAAGAGAAAGCGGAGCAAAAAATGCTCCGCTTTTATTATGAAACTTCACCCTCTGATTCAATAAGGTCGTCTTCTTTGGCAGTAACTATTTTTGTATCCGTTTGATATACTGCCTCACGTTTCTTTCGATATTCTCTCGGAGAAATTCCAAAGGTCTTTTTAAAAACATCTTTAAAGTAATTTGCGTCATTAAATCCGGAGTTTAAAGCGATTTCGGTTATGGAGTGCTTTGTGGAAATAAGTTCAAGGGCTGCGTGCTTTAAGCGTTCCGAGTTAAGATATTCACTTATGGTTTTTCCGATGGTATTGTGAAACTTCTTGCTTAAATAAGAAGGAGAAAGATTAACTTCTTCCGCCACTTCATCTAAAGTGATGGGCTGTTGATAATGATCTGCAATATAGTGCGTAGCTTTAAGCATATCTTCGTTTCCGTTTGAAGAAACCGATAAGGGATTAGGGCGGAAGGTACAATACCTGTTACAGCATAAAAGAAGCTGCTTTAAAAGAAGCTGAAGCATGTGAGCCGTATTATCGTCGTTGATACTCTCTTCCCTTAACATGGCGTCAAAAAGCCCTTCCACAACAGGCCTGTATGTACTTGGAATGTGAATCATCTGCATTTGCTTAAAATGAGCATTAAAGTCAGGAATTGCATATTCTCCGTTTTCCATGACGTCATTTTTTCTAAAATAAATAACATTTCTGACTGTTGCGGTAATATATTTGTTATTATGTACTTCGCGAGGAGGAATGATGAGGATTTCACCGACACCCACATCCACAAAGCGATTATTTACAAAGAACTTACACTTTCCCTGGCGTACATAGAAAAGCTCATAGTAGCAGTGAAAGTGATTTGCCGAGACACCGTAGTCTTGCGGACGGGTCATTTGATCGGTATAAACTCTGTCAATATCAAGGTCAGATACTCTCATATAACCTCCCCTATAAACAAACATTGTGTAAACAGATTAATTCTATTATACTTTGAAAAAGACAAAAAAACAGTACTTTTTGCATAAACATGGCTAATAATAAGTATTATTAGCACAAATAACCTTTATAATAAGACACACAACCGACCTAGCCGGATAGTCCGGAGAGGTATAATGGTAGGGTATTTTACAGGAGGTATAAGTTATGAAAAGAAAATTGGCAGCAACACTTTTGGCAGCCACAATGGTGGTAGCTATGTTTGCAGGTTGCGGTACCACAGCATCTAAAGAAACTGCAACACCTGATGCAAGCACTGACGCTACATCCGTAACAGAAACAGCTACAACAGAGGAAGCATCTTCACAGGATCCTAACGCCTACGAAGAATGCACACTTACATTTGACTGGTGGGGCGGTGACTCAAGACACGAAGCAACAATCGCAGCCATCGAGGCATTTGAAAAGAAATATCCCGGAATTAAAATCGAATACAACTATGGTGCATGGTCAGATTGGGAAACAGCAAAGGCTTCCGAATATCTCTCAGGAACAAACGCTGATATTCAGCAGACAAACTTTGACTGGATCCGTAAGTATGACGGTGACGCAAACACATATCTTGATTTAAGAACTGTATCAGACACACTTGATTTATCTCAGTATTCAGACACAGTTTTGGCTTTACCCGTTGATTCAAAGGGTGGCTTGGCAGGTATCCCTGTTTCTTTGACAGGACGTACATTCTTCTGGAACAAGGCTACTTATGAAAAGGCAGGCTTAAGCGTTCCCACAACATTAAAGGAACTTATGGAAGCAGGCCCTATCTTCAAAGAAAAGCTTGGCGATGAATATTATCCCTTAGTACTTACAGAGTACGACAGAGCAATCTTTATGGCGTTCTACCTTCAGGCTCAGACAGGTGAACCCATTATCGACCAGAACAACAACTTCACCATGACTGAAGAACAGTTAAAGCTTGGTTTGGAATTTATTACTTCACTTGAAGAAAACCATGTAATTCCCACAATCGAATACTATGACGGTGAAGGCGCAGAAGCTATCGATAAGTCTGTAAGATGGATCGAAGGAAAGTATGCAGGATGTCATAACTGGGATTCAGCACACAAGTCTTTGGTTTCAGCACTTCCTAACGGTGATGACTTGGTAGTAGGTAACGCACTTATGGATACAGGTGCACACGGTTCAGGTACATATGTAAAGGTTTCACAGATGTTCTCAATTTCAGCTAAGTGTGAACACCCTCACGAAGCAGCATTGTTCTTAAACTACATCCTTAACGATGAAGAAGGTGCCGGAATCATGAGCACAGAACGTGGTATTCCCGAATCAAAGGCAGCATTTGCAGTTTGTGAAGCAGCAGGTAAGATTGATCCCATGGTAGCAGCAGCTCACAAGAGCGTTATGGATTCAAATCCTATGTACTGGAATCCTTTGTTTGATGATTCTTCATTAAAGGGCGACACAGCTTTATACAACAATTTGTTTGAAGGTCTTTCTTACGGCGTAAGAGACGGTTCATACTCAATCGAAGATGCTGCAGCAGATCTTTACGCAGCATATACAGCAATTGCTCCCGCAAAGTAAGATTTAATTTGTAGTCGGATATCGACTGGTATAATTTTGATAAAAGGCGTCTGCCGAGAATAAACCCTTGGCAGACGATTTTTAGAAAATGGAGAAAATACCGTGAACAAAACACAGAGATTTTTAAGAGATAATATAGGATTTTTCTTTGTCCTGCCATGGCTGATAGGCTTTTTGATTTTTAAGGCATATCCTTTTGTGTCTTCTTTGTACTATAGCTTTACAGACTATGACCTTTTTAAAGGAATATCCAAATACACATTTGAAAACTATGTAAACGTATTTGCAAACAAGCAGGAAAGAACGGCGCTTATCATAACCTTTAAGTATGCTTTCATGACAGTGCCCCTTAAACTTGTGTCTGCTTTGTTTATTGCATACATTCTTAATTTCAAAATTAAGGGCGTAAATTTCTTTAGAACGGCATACTATATTCCCTCCATCTTGGGAGGCTCCGTTGCCATTGCGGTTTTATGGAGAGCTCTCTTTAAAGACGGAGGCTTGATTGCCATGATACTTGGAAGAATCGGAATTGAAAGTCCTAAATTCTTTACGGACAATAACTGGGCTTTGTTTATGGTTTGCTTATTAAGAGTTTGGCAATTCGGTTCCGCCATGGTTATTTTCTTAGCGGCTTTAAAGGGCGTTCCCACCGAATTGTATGAATCGGCGGCTATAGACGGAGCGGGAAAATGGAGACAGTTTTTCAAAATTACGGTTCCCCTTATCACTCCGGTAATCTTTTATAATTTGATAACTCAGCTTGTGGCTGCATTCCAGGAATTTAACGGCCCCTTCATTATCACAAAGGGTGGTCCCAGAGGAAGCACCACGCTTATGTCATTGCTTGTTTATAACAACGCTTTTGGCGGAGCTTATAAGATGGGTAAAGCAAGCGCTCAGGCATGGGTATTGTTTGTCATCTTGGTTATCTTTACGGCTATTTCATTCTGGAGCCAGAAGCACTGGGTATATTACGCAGATGAGGATGGGAGGTAGAGTATGAGCGAGAATGCAAAGACAAAAACTTTAAAAGCAGCTCAGATTTCGCTTAGAAGAAAAAGAATCGCCTCTCTTACAATCCGTTATTTAGTGCTTGTAGCGGTAGGCATCTTTATGGTGTACCCCCTTGTATGGATGGTTGGTGCAACATTTAAAAATAACAGCGAAATCTTTTCATCCATGAATCCTATACCCGTACATCCTACTTTTGAAGGATATAAGGGAGCCATGGTTACCTATGGCGGAGCAATCAATATCTGGAAGGCTATGTTAAATACATATACCTACCTGATTCCGGAAGTTATCTTTACAGTGGTTTCTTCCGTGCTTACTGCATACGGATTCGGAAGATTTAAATTTAAAGGAAGAGACATTATGTTTTCTTTGCTTATGGCAATGCTTTTCTTGCCACAGGTAGTTTTAAATGTTCCTCAGTTCCTTTTATACAATAAGCTTGGCTGGATAGGCTCACCCCTATATTTGCCTTTAATTGTGCCCACATTATTTGCATCAGAAACTTACTTTGTATTTATGCTTATTCAGTTCCTTCGTAATATTCCTAAGGAACTTGAAGAGGCGGCAAAGATTGACGGCTGTAATGCAATGCAGACTCTTATAAAGATTGTTGTTCCCATGCTTATGCCCGCAATTGCATCATGCGCACTCTTTAAATTCATGTGGGCTTCAAACGACTTTATGGGACCGCTTTTGTATGTAAAGAGCCCGGCTAAATATCCCGCAACCATATTTGTAAGACTTTCTATGGATGCTGAATCGGGCTTTGAATGGAATAAAGTTTTGGCAATTTCATTAATATCGATTTTACCCAACATTGCTGTGTTCTTTGCGGCACAGAATCAATTTGTGGAGGGTATTTCCGCAGGTGGCGTGAAAGGATAAGGTAGGTATTTGAAAGGACTATTTTCTCCGGACAATCCGGTGATACGATTCATGATTAAAGTTGGCTACATTTGGTGGCTAAACATTTTGTGGCTTGTTTGCTCTCTTCCGATAATAACAATCGGGGCTTCTACCACGGCTTTAATCTACAGTTGTATGAAACTTCATAAAGAAGAAGGATATGCGACCAAAAACTTCTTTCATTCCTTTAAGGAAAACTTTAAGCAATCCACTGTTATATGGCTTATATATATAGCGGTTGGTGCTATCCTTGGGGCAGATTTGTATTTTTGGAAGATGCAGTCAAACGGCAATAAGATTGTCCTTGGGCTTTCTTTGGCTGTTTTGATTCTTTATGCAATTTCTTTGTCCTATGTATTTGCCATACAGGCGAAATTTGTTAATTCGATTAAAAACACATTGTTATACTCAATTCTTTTACCTTTTAAGAATTTAAAGGAAACCATCCTTATTCTTGTTACTCTTGGTACAGTTTTGTATTTCAATGTAACAACAGTATTCTTGGTCAACTTTTTCACCTTGAATGTTGGTGTGGGATTCATTGTTTTTTTACTTGCAGTCTTTTATAACGCTGTGTTCGAACGTTATATTCCTAAGGAAGAATATTCGAGCAGGTGGGAGAGCGTAGAAGAGCCTTTAGAGAATGGGCGCGAAAGCGATAAAGACCTTGATGAGACTGCTAAGCAGAGATGAGAAATGCAGGGGAAGTGGAACAATGGTAAATGATAATACAGCGTTGATGTTAGAAAAGTACTTAAGGTTTCTTTTGGATAATTCGGATAGTGAACATCCGAAGTGGAATCAGGAAAACTTAAGAGGCACAAAATCAAATGTCTGGAATTACGTGGATGCATGCATGATTAAGGCAGTGCTGTCCATGTATGATTACACAAAAGATAAGTATTATTTAAAGGCTGCGGAAAGCTTTTTGTCAGGATTTGTAAGCGAAGACGGATCTGTAAGGACCTACGATATCGAAGAGTTTAACTTAGATAATATATGCGGAGCTTCAAATCTCATTACCATTTATGAACTTACGGGAAAAAGAAAATATCGTAAGGCGATAGAGCTTTTTAAAGAGCAGCTTAAAAGGATGCCCCGAACAAATGAGGGCAACTTCTGGCATAAAAAAATATATCCAAACCAGGTGTGGCTGGATGGACTATACATGGCTCAGCCATTTTATATGGAATATGAGACAAGATACAACAAAATGCAGGGCTGTAAGGATAGCTTTATGCAGTTTTGCAATGTTGAAAAGCGCATGAAAGATCCAAAGACCGGTCTTTACTATCATGGATACGATGAAAGCAAGGAAATGTACTGGGCAAATCCTAAGACAGGATGCAGTCCTAACTTTTGGCTTAGAGCAATCGGATGGTTTGCGGTTTCTTTGGTTGAAACGGCTGAGGTCATGGATGAGTCTTTATATTACGAGAGAAGAACACTTCAAAAGCTACTGTGGAACTTGGCGGAAGCCTTACTTCCTTGGCAGCATGAGAGCGGGATGTTCTATCAGATAGTGGACAGACCGGATTTAAAGGAAAATTATCTTGAAACCTCAGGAACAGCTTTAATCTCATATGCACTTTTAAAGGGCGCAAGACTTGGATTTCTTTCACCCAGATTTGCATATGCCGGAGAAAGAGCTTTTAAAGGAATCTTGGATAATTATTTAAAGACAGACGAAAGCGGAAATCCCGTTCTTGGTGGAATTTGTCTTGTTGCGGGCCTTGGTGGCGAAAAACATAGAGACGGATCCTTAAAGTACTATTTTAGCGAGCCTGTGGTTGAAAATGAGGCAAAGGGCATAGCCCCCTTGTTTTTGGCGTATACGGAAATCTTAAGAATACGCGGTAACGATTAGGAATTCTAACTAAAAATTTAGAAAAAGGATAATCATGAAGTTTCAAATCGTGGCAATTACAGTCAGGAGCATAACACTGGAGCTTCTGAACGATGAAATATATGAAAGCCAGTGGGAATACAGTTATTACATTGATGGAAAAAAGGTACTTTCTTCCCCCAAAAATGTAGTCTCAATATTTGGTTTAGAGCCAAATACTGAATATAGACTTCGTGTAGAGAGGGATTCCTCGGATTATAAAGAAATCAACTTTACAACATCGGAAGAAAGTGTTCTTTTTGATGTAAAAAATTTCGGAGCTGTCGGTGACGGTGTAAGTGATGATACCAAAGCGATTCAGGCGGCGGTTTATGCATGTCCGCCTAAGGGCACCGTGCACATAAAGAAGGGAACATACCTTAGCGCTCCGATATTTTTAAAGAGTCATATTACGCTTTGGATTGACAAAGGTGCTATTCTTTTGGGAATGACGGATAGATATAAATATCCGGTGCTCCCCGGAATGGTAAGAGGAACGGACGAAAAGTCGGAATTTCCCGTGGGCACATGGGAAGGAAATCCACTTGACTCATTTGCAAGTTTAATTACAGGTATTGATATTGAAGATGTGCACATTATCGGTGAAGGCACTATCGATGGAAATGCCGAGAATTCAGACTGGTGGATGTACACAAAGGTTAAAAAGACAGCATGGAGACCTAACACCATCTTCCTTGCAAGATGTAAGGATATTTGTGTGCAGGGAATTACAGTTCAAAATTCTCCAAGTTGGACCATACATCCTTACTATTCCGAAAACTTGGGTTTTTACAACTTATTTATTCAAAATCCCTATGATTCGCCAAACACTGACGGATTTGATCCCGAAAGCTGTAAAGACGTAACGATGCTTGGCACAAAGATTTCCGTGGGGGATGATTGTGTTGCAATTAAGAGCGGAAAGTATTATATGAGTAAGTTTCATTTCTATAGAACTTCGAATATAACCGTTCGAAATTGCAAGCTTGAAAGAGGCCATGGAAGCGTAACGATAGGAAGCGAAGTATCATCCGGTGTTGAAAATGTAAGCGTGTCAAAATGCATTTTCGAAGAAACCGACAGAGGAATAAGGTTAAAGACAAGGCGCGGAAGAGGAGATACCTCCGTACTTAATAATTTAAATTTTGAGAATATCAAAATGAAAGATGTTCCAATGCCTATGACAATTAACATGTTTTATTTCTGTGATCCAGACGGACACAGCGATTACGTGCAAAGTCAGGAGGCAAGGCCGTTCGATGACCTTACACCTAAAATCGGAAAAATCAGCGCTCGCCACATTGATATTGAAAGAGCGGGAGCTTGCATAGTGTGTGCTTACGGCCTTCCCGAAAGCCCCATAGAGCAGATTACACTAGAGGATGTAAGGGCAAGCTTTTTACCAAAAGAAGAAGAGATTTCTTTGGTGCCCATTATGATGGACAACTTTCCTGCAATGAGCAAAAAGAGTTTCTTTTTTAAAAACGTAAAGAGCGTAAACTTAAAAAATATTAGCATAAAGGGTAGCAAAGACAAGTCTCCCGAATATGTTAATGTAGAAAACGTAAATGAAACTAATGTAAAATACATTTAGTATAAGAGGCAGTTTGGGTACTGCCTCTTTTTTTATTGCTTATATATAATTAATCCTTAATTCGAGGGAAATATAATTAACTTGTTTGAGGTTATTGTGTATTTAGTAAAAGGATTTATATAGGAAAACAGTCTTTAACCACGACTTAAGGAGAACAACTATGGAAAAAAAGCAGAAGACAACAAAGATTAAAAACAAACTGCTGTTATTCTTATTACCTGCAGTTGTAGTGACCATTCTCGTTTTGGTTGTTTTGTCCGGATACCTGTCTGCGAAGAATTTGAAAGCTATGGCAACGTCACAGCTTGATTCATCTATTGCAAACCAGGCCGACAATATCGAGGGATGGCTTACGGAGAATTTACAGAACTTTAATACCGTAAAATTGTTGATTGAAAAGTCACATCCAAACTATTCTCAGCTTCAGACTATGATTGATTCAACATACGGATTTAACAGCTACTGCAGAAGCGGCCCCTACATCGCAACAGAGAGCGGTCAGGTGTTTAAGGCTGAAAATTCAAATAAGGTGCTTGATAATCCCACATCACAGGAATGGTTTAAGCAGGGCTTAACAAGAGTTGGATTGGCATACGGAAGCACATATCTTGACACTAACGGTGAACAGGTAATAAGTGCTTCGGGTCTTATCGATGACGGATCGGGACAGGTAAAAGTATTTGCTGCAGACCTTACTCTTGATCAGATAAGCGTAATCGTTAACTCTCGAGTAAAGATGGACCAGGCTGCTTCTTTCCTTGTGGACATTACGGATAAAACCATCCTTGCTCACAGAGATATGGCAAGAGTGTCAACAAAGTTAACTGATACAGACAGCGATAAGCTTATGGCTTCAATCGCAAAGAAAGTAAATGCTCGTAACTATGCAACCATCACAACAAACGGATATGTTGTTGCTTTTAAAACAATTGCCGGAACCGATTGGGTGCTTGTTTCTTATGTTCCCGAAAAGGCAATCATGAGCAGCGTAAACAAACTTGTATTTACTCTTGTTGGAGTAGGTATTGTTGCGATAGTTTTAATCATGTTGATAATTCAGTTCGTGGTTACAAAGGTTATAGCACCTCTTGCTTCGATAACAAAGGATATCGCAGCAATGTCTGAAGGTGACTTTACAATAGAAGTTAAGCAAGAAAGCAATGATGAAATCGGAGTCATGGGAGGAAAGGTAAGAGAATTCGTTGAATCCATGAGAGGAATGCTTTCTTCAATCAATGAAGAGTCAAAGAAACTAAAAGAAGAATCCGACAACTCCGACGAAGTATCAAAGAGCATGTACGAAGCGTCTCAGGCACAGTCGGAAGCTATGCAGAATCTTAATAATACGGTTGACCAGTTGGCAATTGCGGTTAATGAAATCGCAGAAAATGCCACAACCCTTGCTATGGTTGTATCCGATACAAGAGACAACTCTAACCTTGCAAACGAAAGCATGAAGGAAGCGGTTGAAATCAGTAAGAAGGGCCGTAAGGACATGGAACAGCTTGCTGTTGCAATGGAAGACATTAAGAATAGTAATAACGAGCTTGTTTCTTCTATCAACGACGTAGGTAAGGCTTCAGAAGAAATTACAAAGATTGTAGGACTTATCGCCGAAATCGCGGAAGAAACAAATCTTCTTTCATTAAATGCAAGTATTGAAGCTGCAAGAGCAGGAGAAACCGGTAAGGGATTTGCGGTAGTTGCAACTGAAATCGGTAAGCTTGCACAAAACTCAGCTCAAAGTGCAGAAAACATTTCAAGGCTTATCGATGATGTAAGAGCTGCCATTGATGCGGTTGTTACTCAGGCTGAAACCAGTGCAAGAAATATTGAAAAGAACAGCGAACTTATCAATACTGCGGTTGAGACCTTTGGAACGATTTATGAAAACATTGAAACATCAAATGAAAAACTTGATTTGATGATAAAGGATGTACAGAAGGTAGACGACGTTGCTACAAACGTAGCGGCTATATCGGAAGAACAGGCTGCAAGTACGGATGAAATCTTAGAGACCAGCCGCCAGATGGTAGAGCAGGCTAAGGGCATTACAAGAAGCAGCCAGGACGTTGCCGACAACTCACACGAACTTGCAAAGACGTCAGAGACTTTAACATCTTACGTTCAGCAGTTTAAGATTTGATAAGGAGGCAGATTATGAGAAATCTTTTGAAAAGAACAGTAGTATTTATGCTGTGTTCTACAATGCTTGTCCTCTTACTTACGGGCTGCGGTTCAAGTAAGTCGGGTGGCGCTGTAAACGGAAACGGCGTAAAGATATTAATGACCATTCATGATGATACAGATACGTTCCTTAATACTTTGATAGAAGCGATGCAGGCAAAGGCATCATCTTCCGGAGTAACCCTTGAAGTTGTTTCCTGCGGAGGTGACGCAACCGTACAAAGAGAGCAGATTGCAAAAGCTTCAAGCGGGGGATACGATGCGGTTATTTGTCGTTTGGCAGATGCCACAACAATTCTTCAAATGGAAATTGCTGCAGGAGATATGCCTATAGTATTTGTAAACAATGAGCCAAGTGCAGACTATTTAAAGGCAGATAAATTTATTTATGTAGGTTCCTTTGAGCAGGATGCGGGAAGATATCAGGCCGAATACGTTTGGAACGGACTAGGAAAACCCTCATCACTTAACGTAATAATCATGGAAGGAATGAAAGGACATGCTGCCGTTCCTCAAAGAACAAATGCAGTTAAGTACTTCTTCCTTGATAACGGTGTTGATGCAAATATAGTTTTTTGCGACCACGGTGATTGGTCTGACTCCGTTGCATATGATAAGCTTGAAATGTTTAAACTTACCAAACAGCCATTTGACTGCATTATCTGTAACAATGACCCTATGGCAATAGGTGCAATCAATTGGTTAAAGGATAACGGTTACGACACAAAGAAGGTGCTTGTGGCAGGAATTGATGCTACAGACAGCGGATGCGAAGCAATCAGAAGCGGAGATATGTTCATGACGGTTTTACAGGATACCGTAGGACAGGGCGAAGCTGCAATCGAGAGCGCGGTTACTCTTGCAAAGGGTAAATCCGTATCCACTCTTTCAGGAGCTACAGAGGACTTAAAGTATGTTTGGGTTCCTTTTGTACCCATAACTCCTTCAAATATCGATCAGTATAAGTAAAAAAGCTAATTCCCGAGCTTAAGGGCTCGGGAATTTTTTTGCCTTCAAAGCCGTTAGGTGATAAGATAGAAACGACTAAATCTATGAAGGAAGAAACATGAATAAAAAGACAAACACATTTTTTAATGCCATATATTTGTTTTTAATTAAATACGGAGTATATATTGCGGCTTTAGCTGTGGTTTTATTAAACGTATCTTTGATCTTTGATAACGTTTTGTGGGGAGACGAAGCTTTCTCAGGAAACGTCATAAGAGGTACCGATTATAAAGGCCTTTATGAAAGAGTCTATTATCTTGAAAATCACCCTATTTTATACTATGCGTACCTTAAGCTCTTTTATGAAATATTCGGACAGGTGGCTTGGATTTATCACTTAGCGTCTGTTATTCCGTTCATTGTGGGAATCATCCTTTGCGTAACGGTTATAAAGAAACACCTTGGAAGCATCCCTTCATACTTCTTTATTTTTATAACAGGCTTATCCGCTACTTGCGTAGAATATAACTTGGAAATCAGAATGTATGCTTTGTGCTTTGCGTTTATATTAATTGCGACTCTTTTTTCTATAAAGATATTTGAAAAAGAAAAGAAATCTTACTGGGTGTGGCTTGTAATATTCTCGGTTCTTTCTGCTTATACTCATTATTACGGACTTGTTACAAGCGGAATTTTAGTATTCAGTGTTTCGCTAGTGTACTTTTTAAAGAATCGCGGAAAGACCTACCTTTACGGAATAATTTCCATAGCTTCATACATCCTTTTGTATTTGCCCTGGATTCCCGTATTCTTCATTCAGACAGGAAGAGTAAAGAATAACTGGTGGGCAGATAAACCCGAAAAGCTTTCAAACGTAATAAGGTTTTTACTTGGCGGAGGCCTTACATCAAGGATTCTTACAATCGTAGCAATTATCGTGTTGCTTGTATATTTAAATAAGATTTTTAACGTCCTTGTGTTTAAAAAAATCGATAAAAGAAGCGTAAACGTAAAGCTTGATATAAGCCTTACAAAGAAAGAAAACTTGGATTACCTTGACTACAGTCTGTTTTCTTTTGCCTTAACAAGCGTACTGGTGATTTCATTTGCCTACCTTGTTTGCTTAATCATTAATCCGATTCTTGAGATTAGATACATGCATCCCCTTATGCCGGTTGTGCTGGTGGGACTTACCATACTTATAAAGAAATTTGTTAAAGATGAAAAAGAAGCAACCGCAAGGCTTTATATCATCGGAGTGTTGCTTGTACTTCTCTTTGGAGCGGGGCTCTTTGATTTTAAGAACTTTAGAAGCGTTACAAAGGTTGAAGAAGTAAATACCGAGGAAATATTAAGCATTGTGGGAACTCCTTCCGAAGATACTGTATTTACATCCGCAGGCGTTAAGCATCTTGCTTGGACGGTGCTTAAATACTATTATCCCGATAACGAAGTCTTTGATGAAAAGCCCTACAATCTTGAGGGCGACTTTAGAGAAATCTGGGCTTACCTAGACCCTGTTCTTTATGATGACGAATTGGCTTTAATGAAGGATAAAGGCTACGAAGTAACTGAATACCTTGATAAGTGGATGGGAAAATACCACTGTCATTTATATCATTTTGAAAAAAGAAACTGATAGGAGAATGCCATGGAAGATGTTTTGGAAATCTTTTTAAAGTATGTTCTGCCCTTTGTAATTGCATATGTAATAAACATGGTCATGAACAAGTTTTTCAGTAAAGAAAGACTTAAAGGAAAGATACATTTAATCTTTCTGAAGGGCCTTATCATAGTAATCATGTGGATTGCGGCACTCTTTACAGTGCTTGGACAGATTCCCGGTTTTTCAAAGCCTTGGGAAAAAGCCCTTGCTTCATCCGGTGTGGCAGCAGTTGTATTAGGTCTTGCGGCTCAATCAACTCTTGCAAACGTATTTGCGGGAATATCCCTTTCTTCTTCAAGGTCAAGGCCCTTTGATATTGGGGATAGAGTAAAGATTGATTCTTATGACCCCGGATACGTTGAAAACATTACTCTTAGACATACCGTAATTAAGACCTATCAAAAAGAAATCATATATATACCAAACTCCATAGTGGGTTCTTCGATTATCATTAACTACACTCAGGAAGAATCATTTTCTTTCCCCGTTGATATATCCGTTGCATACGGAACCGACATGGAAAAGGCCATGAACATTATGGCTGATGTTATAACCAAGCATCCAAAGCACTACGGCCCTAAGCCAACCGTACTTTTAAGAAGCTGCGATGAAAGCGGAGTAACATTAAGAGCCCTTGTTGAAACAAAGGACTTTAAAGATAACCCCACATCCTGCTCCGAAGTAAGAGTGGAACTTATGAAGAGATTTAAAGAAGAAGGAATCGAGATACCTTACAACAAGCTTGTAGTTTTTAACGGTAAGGAATAAAGCGTATGAAAGAATCGACTTCCCTGATTTTTACAGGTGATATAGGATTTGACAAATACATGGAAGGAAAGTGGGCTGATGAAAGCCTGCTTTCTTCTGATATAACGGATTTTTTAAAAGGCGCGGACCATGTGATTGCAAACGTGGAAGGGCCTTTGTATGAAGTAAAGAAAGAAGAAACCGATGACCCTAAGGCTAAGCTTGTTCACGCTATGGACCCTAGAGCCGTAAGCTTCTTAAAAAGGATCAATGCAGACATTTGGAATATTTGTAACAACCACATAATGGATGCAGGGCTTGAGGGCATTAAAGAGACTTTATTACATGCTAAAGAAGCAAATACTTTAACCCTTGGGGCAGGAATGAATGAAAAAGAAGCTAAGACGCCCATTATATTAAATGAAGCAGGTGGCATCGGTATTTTATCAGTAGGATATCAAAGAGCCTGCAGAAAAGCAGGATTAGACACTCCCGGATGCTTTAGCTGGAGCGATATGGAAAGCATTCAAAGTGTAATTAATGAAATAAAGAAAACCTGCAAATGGTGCGTGGTTGTCTCTCACGGAGGAGAAGAGTTTACAAGCCTTCCAAACAGATACACAAGAGACAGATACTTAGAATACTTAAAAATGGGTGCTGACGTTGTGGTGTCTCACCATCCCCATGTTCCAATGAACTATGAGACGGTTGGAGATAAGATTATCTTTTATTCATTAGGTAACTTTATCTTTGATACTGATTATCAAAGATCTCAGTACAATACAGAGTTTGGAATCTTACTTAAACTTAACTTTACTGAAAAGTCAGTTTCTTTTGACGCAAAGGGACTTAAGATAGACAGAGAGACAGAAACTGTTAAAGCACATTCACTTCCCGATATCTTTACAGATGTTCAAAAAGAAGAGTATGAAAAGCTAGAGCCCCTTTCCGCAAAAATGTTTATAGAGGCTACAAAGAGGCAGCTAAAATACATGAACCCTGCAAAGTTTGAAAATGCCACGGAAGAAGACTTTAGGGAAAACTTCTATGAAGAGTTAAGAAGCGGTCGTGTGCCGGGAGAAGTGCTGGATTTTCAGATTGTTTATCCGATTTCCCTTAAAGAAAAGGATGGTAAGTGGAAAGAAAGCAAGTTAGAGAAGGTAAAAGACTATATTTTAAAACAAATGTAGGTTTATTTGGCTTTACTTATTGTTTATTACTCTTACATTTGATATTATTCTTATTGGTACATTGATACTTTTACACAAGGAGGGTAAGAAATGAAAAAGACAATGAAAGAGTTCAAGGAGTTTGTTGCTAAGGGTAATATCTTAGACATGGCTATCGGTGTTATCATCGGTGGAGCATTCGGAAAAATCGTAACTTCTTTGGTTAACGATGTTTTGATGCCCTTAATCGGAATTATCACCGGCGGTATCGATTTTACCACTTTATCTGTTAAGGTTGGAGAAGCTGAGCTTTTGTATGGTAACTTCATCCAGAGCGTAATTGACTTCCTTATCGTGGCACTTTGCATTTTCTTTATCACAAAGGCAATCGCAAAGGCATCCGCTAAGTTTAAGAAGAAAGAAGAAGAAGCTAAGGCAGCAGAACCTGCTAAGCCCACAAGCGAAGAACTTCTTACAGAAATCAGAGACTTACTTAAGAACAAATAAAACATCAAAAAGGGCCATCGCTATATGCGACGGCTCTTTTATGTTGGATTTACTTGACATAAACGCAGTAAAAGCAATATAATGTCCGCAAAGCATTGACGAAGACAGTAGCATATATTTGAAGTTTCAGCGAGCCGGAGAGGGTGAGAGCCCGGTACAAGTAAGGTATATGTGAAAATCACTTCTGAGCTTCGAAGCTGAACAAAGTAAGCTGAGACGTAATCCAAACGTTAGAGTGGAATTGTATGGACCGAAAGGGAGTACTCTTAAAAAGGTGGTTAGCGACGCTTATCAGGCTTCGTCCTTTTTAGGACGGAGCCTTTTCTAATTTTTCGAGAGATTTTGGAGGAAAAAGATGTACAAACAGGTATCACCCAACATGAACTTTGTGGATCGTGAAAAAGAAACACTTAAGTTCTGGAACGACAATCAGATTTTTGAAAAGAGTATGGACAGCCGTAAGGAAGGCCCCACATACACTTTCTATGACGGACCCCCTACAGCAAACGGTAAGCCTCATATCGGTCACGTGCTTACAAGAGTTATTAAAGATATGATTCCCAGATACCGCACCATGAAGGGCTATTATGTACCCAGAAAAGCAGGTTGGGATACTCACGGACTTCCCGTTGAACTTGAAGTTGAAAAACTTCTTGGCTTAAACGGAAAGGAACAGATTGAAGAATACGGAATGGAACCCTTCATTGAAAAGTGTAAGGAATCCGTTTGGAAATATAAGGGAATGTGGGAAGACTTTTCAGGTTCAGTTGGTTTCTGGGCTGATATGGACAACCCTTATGTTACATATCATGACGATTATATCGAATCAGAATGGTGGGCATTAAAAGAAATCTGGAATAAGAATCTTTTATACAAAGGATTTAAAATCGTTCCTTACTGCCCTCGCTGCGGTACTCCTCTTTCTTCAGCAGAAGTATCACAGGGATATAAAACAGTTAAGGAACGCTCTGCAATCGTAAGATTTAAGTGTGTTGGCGAAGATGCATACTTCCTTGCATGGACCACAACACCCTGGACACTTCCTTCTAACGTAGCTCTTTGTATGAACCCTCACGAAGAGTACTGTAAGGTAAAGGCAGCAGACGGATACACATATTACATGGCTAAGGCTTTGCTTGACACAGTTTTAGGAAAGCTTAAGACAGATGATGCACCTGCTTACGAAATCCTTGAAACATACGTAGGTAAGGATTTAGAAAAGAAAGAATATGAGCCTTTGTTTGCTTGTGCTAAGGAATGCGCAGATAAGCAGAAGAAGAAAGGTTTCTTTGTAACATGTGATGAATACGTTACCATGTCAGACGGTACCGGTATTGTTCATATCGCTCCCGCATTTGGTGAAGACGATGCCAATGTAGGAAGAAACTATGACCTTCCTTTCGTACAGTTTGTAAACGGTAAGGGTGAAATGACAGAAGAAACACCTTTTGCAGGTTTGTTTGTAAAGAAAGCAGACCCTGAGGTATTAAAGGACCTTGATGCAAGAGGACAGCTTTATGACGCACCTAAGTTTGAACACGAATATCCTCACTGCTGGAGATGTGATACTCCCTTAATCTACTATGCAAGAGAGTCTTGGTACATCAAAGAAACAGCGGTAAGAGATGACTTAATCAGAAACAACAACACAGTTAACTGGATTCCCGAATCAATCGGTAAGGGACGTTTCGGTAACTGGCTTGAAAATATTCAGGACTGGGCAATCTCACGTAACCGTTACTGGGGTACTCCTTTAAATATCTGGGAGTGCGAATGCGGTCACTTAGAATGCATCGGTTCAAGAGCAGAACTTAAAGAAAAGAGTGGAATGAGCGATGCAGACAAGGTTGAGCTTCACCGTCCTTACATTGATGACGTAACTCTTAAGTGTCCTAAGTGCGGCGGCACCATGAAGAGAGTGCCCGAAGTTATCGACTGCTGGTTTGACTCAGGTGCAATGCCCTTTGCTCAGCATCATTATCCTTTTGAAAACAAGGAAAAGTTTGAAGCACAGTTCCCTGCAAAGTTTATTTCTGAAGGTGTTGACCAGACACGTGGATGGTTCCATTCACTTATGGCTGAATCAACTTTGCTTTTTAACAAAGCTCCCTATGAAAACGTAATCGTTTTGGGACATGTCCTTGATAAAAACGGTCAGAAGATGAGTAAGTCAAAAGGAAATGCCGTAGATCCCTTTGAAGCACTTGCAAAGTTTGGCGCAGATGCAATCAGATGGTATTTCTACACAAATTCAGCTCCTTACCTTCCTAACCGCTTCTCAGATGAAGCAGTTGTAGAAGGCCAGAGAAAGTTCATGGGTACACTTTGGAACACATACGCTTTCTTTGTACTCTACGCAAATATCGATAATTTCGATGCCACAAAGTATTCACTTGAATACGATAAGCTTCCTGTAATGGATAAGTGGCTTTTATCTAAATTAAATACAATGGTTAAGGATGTAGATAACAACCTTGAAAACTATCGCATCCCCGATGCCGGAAGAGCCCTTGATGACTTTGTTGACGAAATGAGTAACTGGTATGTACGTCGTTCTCGTGAAAGATTCTGGGCTAAGGGCATGGAGCAGGATAAGATCAACGCTTACATGACTCTTTACACAGCACTTGTTACCGTAGTTAAGGCAGCAGCACCCATGATTCCTTTCATGGCAGACGATATCTACAGAAACCTCGTTTGCGAAATCGATAAGAATGCTCCTGTAAGCGTTCACCTTTGCGACTTCCCCGTTGCAGATGAAAAGCTTGTGGACAAAGAACTTGAAAAGAACATGGACGCAGTTTTAAAGACTGTTGTTATGGGACGTGCTGCAAGAAATGCTTCAAATATAAAGAACAGACAGCCTATCTCAAAGATGTTTGTTAAGGCAGGCTTTGAACTTTCAGACTTCTACAAAGAAATCATCGAAGACGAATTAAACGTAAAAGATGTTATCTTTACAGACGATGTAAGAGAATTTACTTCTTATACATTTAAGCCTCAACTTAGAACAGTCGGCCCTAAGTACGGAAAGCAGCTTGGCGGAATCCAGAAGTATTTAGCTTCTGTAGATGGAAACTTAGCTATGGATGACCTTAAGGCAAAGGGAGCAATCTCTTTTGATGTTGACGGCGTAACGGTTTCTTTGGCAGAAGAAGATTTGCTTATCGCTATCACTCAGAAGGAAGGATATGTAACAGAAGCTGACAATGCCGTTACCGTTGTCCTTGATACAAACCTTACGGAAGAACTTATCGAAGAAGGCTTTATGTACGAAGTTATTTCAAAGATTCAGACCATGCGTAAGGATTCGGGCTTTGAAGTAATGGACAGAATCAAGGTAGTGGTTAGCGGAAGCGACAAAGTAAGTAAAGTAGTGTTAAAGAACAAAGAAGCTATTGCAACTAAAGTATTGGCAACAGAAATCTCCGATAACGGAACACTTTCCAACATGAAGGAATGGAACGTTAATGGCGAAAATGTTACAATAGGTGTTGAGCGAGTTTAATGCAAACTTATTGGCATAAAAGGAGAACTTAGCATGGGAGCACCTGTCTTTGACAAAGAGTTGTTTAAAAGAAGCGTTGTTTATAATGTAAAGACTCTTTACAGAAAAACTATGGAAGAAGCAACAGACCAACAGATTTTTCAGGCTGTTTGCTACGCAATAAAGGATCAGATAATCGATGCCTGGATGGATACCCAGAAGGCAATCGAAGAAAAGGATCTAAAGATTGTTTACTACATGTCGATGGAGTTTTTGATGGGGCGAGCCCTGGGAAACAACCTCATCAACATGAAGGCTTACAAAGAAGCAAAAGTTGCTTTGGAAGAGCTTGGAGTAAACATAGACGTAGTTGAGGATGAAGAGCCTGATGCAGCGCTTGGTAACGGCGGTCTTGGTCGATTGGCAGCGTGCTTTCTTGATTCTCTCGCAACACTTGGATATCCCGCTTACGGATGTGCCATCAGATATAAATACGGCATGTTTAAGCAGGTAATCGAGAACGGATACCAGGTGGAAGCTCCGGATAACTGGCTTGAAAACGGTAACCCCTTTGAATTAAAGAGGCCCGAATATACTAAAGAAGTTAAATTCGGAGGATATACGGTAGCAGATACCGATGAAAAAGGAAACCTTCACTATCGTCAGGAAGGTTATCAATCGGTAAACGCTGTGCCTTACGATTTACCCGTAATAGGATACGGAAACGGAGTGGTAAACACACTTCGTATTTGGGATGCTCAGCCCATGGAAGTATTTAAACTTGATTCTTTTGATAAAGGAGATTATCAAAAGGCGGTTGAGCAGGAAAACCTTGCAAAGACAATAGTTGAAGTATTGTATCCAAATGACAATCACTATGTGGGCAAGGAATTAAGATTAAAGCAGCAGTATTTCTTCATTTCCGCATCTGTACAGGAAGCGGTTGAAAAGTATTTGCGCACTCATAAAGACATTCGAAAATTCTATGAAAAGGTAGCTTTCCAGTTAAACGATACTCACCCCACGGTAGCTATCCCCGAGCTTATGCGTATTTTAATGGACGTGCATGGGCTTTCATGGGACGATGCATGGGATGTGACCACAAAGACATGCGCTTACACCAACCATACAATCATGGCTGAAGCCCTTGAAAAGTGGCCTATCGACCTTTTCCAAAGATTACTTCCCAGAATTTATCAAATAGTAGAAGAAATAAACAGAAGATTTATAGAAGAAATCGAAAAGAAGTACCCCGGTAACCGTGAAAAAGTACGTAAGATGGCTATCCTTTACGATGGTCAGGTCAGAATGGCTAACCTTGCAATCTGTGCAGGCCATTCAGTAAACGGTGTTGCCGAACTTCACACAGAAATCCTTATGCGTCAGGAGTTAAGAGATTTCTATGAAATGATGCCTGAAAAGTTTAACAATAAGACTAACGGTATCACTCAGAGAAGATTCCTCTTACACGCTAATCCCTTACTTGCAGATTTTGTTACTAAAAAATGCGGAAACGGATGGATTACGGATTTATCTAAGATTGTTAAGCTTGCAGATTATGCAGATGATAAAAAGGTGCAAAAAGAATTCATGAAGATTAAGCGTGAAAACAAAGTGCGCCTTGCTAAATACATTAAAGAGCATAACGGAGTGGATGTTGATCCCGATTCAATCTTTGATGTTCAGGTAAAGAGACTTCATGAATATAAGAGACAGCTTTTAAATATCTTAGACATCATGTATCTTTACAACATGCTTAAGGAAAATCCGGATATGGATTTCTATCCGAGAACCTTTATCTTCGGAGCAAAAGCGGCTGCAGGTTATCATACAGCAAAGCAGACAATTAAGCTAATCAATTCCGTTGCGGAAGTTATTAACAACGATGCTTCCATAAATGGAAAGATTAAAGTTATATTTATAGAAAACTACAGAGTTTCAAATGCAGAGATTATCTTTGCTGCATCTGATATTTCAGAACAGATTTCAACAGCTTCAAAGGAAGCATCGGGAACCGGTAACATGAAGTTTATGTTAAACGGTGCATTGACCCTTGGCACAATGGATGGCGCAAACGTAGAAATCGTTCAGGAAGTGGGAAAAGAAAACGCTCAGATTTTCGGACTTACTGCTGAAGAAGTAATAAGCTATGAAAATTACGGCGGTTATGTTCCCATGGAAATCTATAATAACGACAGAGATATAAAGAAGGTTGTAGATCAGCTTGTTGATGGAACCTATGAGCCAAACAACACCGATGAATTCAGATCTTTATACAATTCTTTGTTAAATACACTTGAAACAAATCGTGCGGACAGGTATTTTATATTAAAGGATTTCCGTTCATATCACAACGCGAGAGAAGCATTGGTACAAAAATACCAAGATAAGGATACATGGGCAAAGTCGGCAATTCTTAATGTGGCACACGTCGGAAAGTTTTCTTCCGACAGAACAATACAGGAATATGTTGACGACATTTGGCACTTGAAAAAAGTGACTCTAAAATAAAGGGGTAACTTAATCCATGATTAAATTACATGAAGGCGGAGCCTACCTTGTTAACGGTGTGGACATAGTTTCTGAAGCTGATGGCAAAGCTGGAAACTTCAATGCATCGGAAGCAAAGAAGGGTACTATTGCATACAATATTTTAAAGGCTCATAACACAAGCGGCGATATGAATAAGCTTAAGATTAAGTTTGATAAGCTTACATCGCACGACATCACATTCGTAGGAATCATTCAGACGGCAAGAGCTTCGGGCCTTACCAAGTTCCCGATTCCCTACGTACTTACCAACTGTCACAACTCACTTTGTGCTGTTGGAGGAACAATCAACGAAGATGACCATGTATTTGGTTTAAGCTGTGCAAAAAGATACGGCGGAATTTACGTGCCCCCTCATCAGGCGGTTATTCACCAGTTTGCGCGTGAAATGCTTGCTGAAAGCGGCGCAATGATTCTAGGTTCCGATTCACACACAAGATACGGTGCACTTGGCACCATGGCTGTGGGCGAAGGCGGACCCGAGCTTGTAAAGCAGCTTCTTTCTCAGACCTATGACATCAATATGCCTAAGGTAGTGGGGGTTTATCTTAAGGGAGAACCTGTCAAAGGCGTTGGCCCTCAGGACGTAGCCCTTGCAATTATCGGAGCTGTATTTGCAAACGGATATGTAAATAATAAAGTAATGGAATTTGTGGGACCGGGAGTTAAGAACTTATCGGCAGATTTCCGTATCGGAATCGATGTAATGACCACGGAAACCACATGTCTTTCTTCAATCTGGGTAACAGATGAAAAGATTGAAGAGTTTTATGATATCCATGCAAGAAAAGAAGCATACAAGGAATTAAAGCCTTCGGATGTGGCATACTATGATGGAATGGTGGAAGTTGATTTATCAAAGGTTAAACCTATGATTGCGATGCCTTTCCATCCTTCAAATGTTTACACCATCGAAGATGTTAATAAAAACCTTAAAGACGTGCTTCACGAAGTTGAAGAACGCGCAAAGGTTTCTTTTGGCGAAAAAGTAAAGTACTCTTTGCAGGATAAGATTCGAGACGGAAAGTTATACGTTGAGCAGGGAATCATCGCAGGATGTGCAGGCGGCGGATTTGAAAATATCTGTGCTGCTGCAGACATCATTGAAGATTCTTATATCGGAAGCGATGAATTCACATTTAGCGTATATCCCGCATCAACTCCTATTTACATTGAGCTTGTAAAGAACGGATGCGTGACAAAGCTTATTCAGTCAGGCGCAGTTGTAAAGACTGCATTCTGCGGACCTTGTTTTGGCGCAGGAGATACACCTTCAAATAATGCATTCTCGATTCGCCATTCAACAAGAAACTTCCCGAACAGAGAAGGTTCTAAGATTCAGAATGGTCAGATTGCTTCCGTTGCACTTATGGACGCTCGTTCAATTGCTGCAACAGCTGCAAACAAAGGCTTCCTTACACCTGCTACTGATGTAGATAAAGAGCTTAAAAAGTATAAGTATTATTTCGATACTTCAATTTATAAAAACAGAGTATTTGATTCTCACGGCGTGGCTGACCCCACTCAGGAAATTAAGATGGGCCCGAACATTAAAGACTGGCCTAAGATGGTGGCACTTACAGATAACCTTTTACTTAAGGTGGTATCTGAAATCCACGATCCCGTTACCACAACGGATGAGCTTATTCCTTCGGGAGAAACTTCATCTTACAGATCAAATCCTTTGGGACTTGCAGAGTTTACTCTTTCAAGAAAAGACCCTGAATATGTGGGCCTTGCAAAAGAAGTTCAAAAGGCAGAAAAGGCAAGAGAAGCTGTTCTTTCAGGTGACGGCTCAGAAAAGCCTTGTCAGGCACTTCCTGAGCTTCATGATGTAATGAGTAAGGTAAGAGAAAAGTTCCCTGATATGAACCACGAAAAGTTTGGAATCGGTTCCACAATCTTTGCGGTTAAACCGGGCGACGGCTCCGCAAGAGAACAGGCAGCATCATGCCAGAAGGTTTTAGGCGGCTGGGCTAACATCGCAAACGAATATGCCACAAAGAGATACCGCTCGAACCTTATTAACTGGGGCATGCTTCCTTTCGTAATCGAAAAGGGCGATTTACCTTTCACTAAGGGAGACTACATTTTCATCCCCGACATCAAGAAAGCCGTTATCGAAAAGAACGATAACATTAAGGCTTACGCAGTAAAGAAAGACGGCCTTAAAGAATTTACTCTTCATTTAGGCGATTTAACCGATGAAGAAAGAGAGATAATTCTTAAAGGATGTCTTATTAATTACAACGCGGTATAAAACAGTTTATGGCTGCAGGCAAAATTGCCTGCAGTTTTTTTATGTCTTTTTATGACAAAATGAAACATTTTATGTCGTAACATAATCTAATATAATGAAAGGGCAAAACACTCTTTCAAATATAAAGAAAGATGGGGGAGAAATGAGCGACATACAAATTGAAAGGCTTGTGAAGGCTGCAAAGAGAAAGAATGCCGATGCTTTCTCTAAACTAATTGATTCGCAAATGCAATCATTATACAAAACAGCCTATGCAATTCTAAAAAACAACGAGGATGCGGCGGACGCGATTCAGGAAACGATTTTGATTTGCTGGGAAAAGCTACCGACACTAAAAAAGAATCAATTCTTTAAGACGTGGATTACAAGGATTCTTATTAATGAGTGTTATAAGGTTTTAGAGCAGAATAAAAAAATTGTTTACTTTGAAGACGAGCCCTTTGATGAGGGTAAGGAAGATGAGCACGACATTGAGTTTAAAGAAGCTTTAGATGTGCTTGATGAAAAGTACAGAGTTGTCACCGTGCTTTATTATTCTCAAGGCTTTTCCACAAAGGAGATATCGAGGATTTTAAATATTCCCGATAATACGGTCCGCACCAGACTATCGAGGGCAAGGGAGCAATTAAAAAAATACTATGAGGAGCAATCGGTATGAGAAAGAGTGAGTTAGACATAGAAAGAATCTTTTCGCAAGATATTTCTGTTCCGAAAAAAGTTTTGGATGCAAAAGAAAATGCTATTTCGGAAATATGCGAAAAGAAAAACAATAGTAAAGCAAAAGAGACGACACACAAGTTTAATATAGTGTCAGTAGCCGCTGCCGTTTTGATATTTGTGCTTTTGGTAGGCTCCGGCACAATGGCTGCCGCAGTATACAACAGATATAAAGAGTATCAAGGCATTGAAAATGAAACAATGGAAAAGATATATGTAGCTTTGGAAAATAGCGGGGAAGTAATTTTTTCCATGAACAGAGCATACACCGATGAAGAATCAAAAAGGTATGCTTCTTTGGAAAAAGAATACAAGTCAAGCTTAAAGCACCCTGAGAAAGCACTTCCGCTTGTGGAAAACAAGAAGGTAATTCTTAAATGTGGTGCATATCTTATTATCACGGGGAAGGGAGAAGAAAACGTTCTTCATCTTCCTAAGAGAGAATTAAAAGACGAAGAAATCCTTGAGATCATTGATTACATCGCGAAAGAAGATTATGTACTTTATAAAAGCGTGGAAGCAGGGGACGAAAAATCCCTTGAATTAAACGATTTATTTAAGGACATGAATGATGAAGAAGTAGATTTTTATTGGATATTATTCCACTATTCAAATAGTGAATTGGGAAGTACCTTTGTAAGAGCTACAGGAGACGGACTTTCTTCATCGGAAGAAGAACGCTACGAAGAGTTAAAACAAAGCTATATGGCAGGCCTAAGCAGACCTTCTAAAGTCTTGACTTTAATTTCATTTCCGGATGAATACTTCGGTACAGGCGTTGCTTTCTGCGACTATGACAATAATTACTATCTTCCGAAAGAGGAATTGTCAGATCAGGACCTTCTTGAAATCATCGACATGAAAGCTAAAGAAGAATATGTTACAAGGCGTGTCGAAGAAGAAGTAAGATTTGGAAAGAGACTTGATTATCCAAAGAAAAATACAGATGAAAACCTTGATATAACAGAAAAGAGATTTGCTCATACAAAGAGCGATGTAGTGGTTCTTAACTTAGAGGATGCACAGATAGGTTATACCGTATACTTTGGAAAGTATGAGCAGGACGGAAATAAAAATAACGGAAAAGAAGATATTGCTTGGTACGTACTTGATAAGGAAGGAAAAACATTAACCTTAATTTCCGTAGATGTTCTTGATACAAAAGTTTATAACGAGACTAAGCCTACAACCTGGGCAGACAGCAGTTTAAGAAATTGGCTTAATTCAAATTTCCTTGATGAGGCATTCTCGGATATCGAGAGAGAAAAAATCGTTCATAAGGATCTTGAAAACTCAGACGGAGTACATTCTTTTGACTTTGCATATGTGTTATCTAAAGAAGAGGCATATTCTTACTTTGGAGTTGATGCAAGTATTCTAAACAAAGAGTACGATTCGTACGAAGCAAAAGCTGCGGCTTGCCTGAATTCATTCGATGAGAGGTTGTATGCGGACGCCACAGCCTATGCACTTTCAAATGACGGATACGAATGGACAGAAGAAAACTCAAAGAAGATGAAAGAATTTACGGGCACTGATGTGTCCAAAGCAAACGGCAACACAACACAGTGGCTAAGATCGTTTGATAAGGCCGGAAACGCGGCAGATTATATAGATGCGATGGGAGCTGTAGACGGAAGTAATTACGTAGATACAAAACTTGGTGTACGACCTGTAATAAATGTAAAACCTTAGAAAGAGTTTGCTTTATGAAGGCAGGCGGATGATTTATCATGTCGCAAAACACTTAAGAAGCGCTTTTAGCGGAGCGTTGCTTCGTTTTGCGACATGATAAATCATCCGCCTGCCATATTAAAAAGGAGAGGGCGAAAGCCCTCTCCGACTGTTTATGAAGCAAAATCCACATGCTGTATGGTGCCTACGTTTCCGTCTTCGTAAAGAAAGATTCCGGTTTTTCTTATTCGCCCGTTGGGATCGTAGGTTTCGTGAGAACGAACCATGTGGTCTGTGTCGGCATTTTGTAAGCAAATGGCACCGATGTTTTTGTCTTTAAGAGAATAGATTAAATCGTTTCCCTCAGGGTCTTTGCCCCAGATTTTAAGAAGAGAAAAGATTTCGTCGTTTTCATCAATCCAGCCGTTGTTATCTGAGTCGTATTTTGCTAAATCCGCAAAACCGTCTCCTGACTTTGCTCCGAATAATTCGGAACCGTCATTAATCTTTCCGTCCTCGTTTAAATCAAGTGCAAGGAAAGCACTGTTTGAAGAAAAGTTTGAAATTTCTTCTTTAACGCCGTCACAGTCTAAGTCAAAGAAAAACTTTAAGTCCTTTAAGTCTGCGGGAGCTTCCGATAAGTTCACCACCAAAGGATCTGTAAACTGATAAGAAATGTTTGTTATGGAAGTTGAGAAATAGTCAATGAAAGTAGAAGACATTGAAATGTTAAGATTAACATTAATGCTTCTTCCGTCATCTGTGTTTACAATTCCTGCGGCTGTAAACGAAGTAAACTCTGATTCCATGTAGAAGCTTTCTGTGCAGTAGGTGGTTGAAATTCTGCTTAAAGAACCTGTATCCGCTGTGGCACCATCTGTTTCTTCAAGCGCATTTTCTTTCTTACAATCCTCTTTCTTTCTAAATAAAAGATCAAGAATCCGTGACAAGAAATCCTGGTGAAGCTTTTGGAAAGCTGATGCTGCATCCCTCTCCGGCGCAAGGGAATAAGTTTTGATGCCGGCACGCTTGCTTAACAAATCGTAAGCATCTTTGATGGCATCTTCTTTCCCAAGGTAATCTTCAAGCCCCTTGGTGCCAAGAGGTTCTTCTTCTAAAGATTCAAAAGCGGGAAGACCTTCGCAGTCGCTCTTTCCGTTATCCTTTGGAAGAAACTGGTTAAAAAGATTTGGTGTAAGCTGACTTCCTGTTGTCTCTACATTGCTTACACTTACCTCGCGATAAAAGCGAGAAGATTGAGTAGACGTGTAACGTCTCTCGGAGTCCATTCCTAGTTGATAGGAACTGATTCTCAATTGGTTGTTTACCCTCCTTTAAAGAAAAAAATAGACGCTTTTTGAAAAATCCATTTCAAAAAAACGTCCTTGTATTAAATATATCGGCAGGAAATGTAAATAAATAAGGCACTTTTGGCAATTAGTATAAATTCGAAAATCGTTGTATAATAGGATAGGTTTACTAAAAAGGAGAGCTTAATGAAAAAACGAATAGTAGCGATTTTGCTTTGCTTAGCCCTCCTTACAGGATGTGGAAAAGAAGTTAAAATCCAGGAAAAAACCACATTTGTAAAAGAACTGTCCGGAAAAACGTCTATGCTTTCAGAGGCAAAGATAGACTATGAAGTGCCGGGAGCGTACCCCGGAATCTGTGTTGATTTAAACGGATATGAATTAAATAAGACAAAAGAAGCCATACTGGCAGGGGAAAACCTTCCTGCTGTTTTTGTAGTTAAGGATGCAAATACCCATGAGGAAGTTTTCAGAGGAAGTGTCAAAAGAAAGCCTTCCATGGAAGAAGACGGAAAGCTTACAGGGGTTGCGGATTTTTCAGATTTTAGTACAGCCGGATGCTATTACATTGAGGCTGAACTTTTAGGAAAGAGTAAATCCTTTTTTATAAGAGAGTTTGTTTATGAAGATACGTTACTAAAGGCCTTTTCAAAGCTTCATGAGTTAAGGTGCGATAATTGCCATTTAGAGAGCGTTCCTTTTGAAAGCGACTTAACCGTGACCATGGATGTAAGCGGTGGATGGCATACGGCCGAAGGCGGACAAAAGGATGTGGTGGAAGCCTGCCTTTCCGTTATGGATTTATGCACGGCTTATGAATTCTATCCAAGCGCCTTTACGGATGACTACGGATACGAGTTTAGCGGAAACAAGATCCCCGACATTTTGGATGAAGCTGCCTTCGAAATAGAATGGCTTTTAAAAATGCAAAACCAGGAAACAGGCGGTGTGTACACATCGGTTTCTTTGCAAAATTTACCCGGAGAGCGTGAAAAGAAACTTGCTGTAGGGGGAGAGACTACAAGAGCAACAGCTTATTTTTGCGCCTGCCTTGCAAAGTTTTCAATGGACTATAAACAGTTTGACCAAGGCCTTTCTCAAAGAGCATTTCAGGCTGCAAGCAAAGCCTGGAAATGTTTGGAAGCAAACAAAGACATTGTAACAAGCGACCAGATGTACAGAGCTGCAGCGGAAATGTTTAAGGCTACGGGAAACGGCGTTTATAACCAGATTATTTTGGATTATCTAAAATTAAATGCAGGGGCTGCCTATGACGGAAGAGCGACACTTGATGCCGCAATAACATATCTTTCAACCTCAAGAGGCACAAATAGGACATATTGTGCTTTACTAATGAATTCATTTAAAGCCCGTATAAAGGCAAAGTCCGATGCGGGAGATAAGGCAAGATTTGGCATAGACCCTGAAACCACCGAAGTGGTGGATCAGCTTAGAAACGCCTATGAAATGATGCTTTGCGATTACATAGATAACAGCAAAGAATACGAAGAATCGGAAGAAGACTATATCCACTATTTGCTTGGAAGAAATGCATTTAGTGAAAAATATATAGAATCAGTTAATTCTCCAAACGCTTATGCAGAGCTAATAGCGGTTGCGGCGAAGCTAAATAAAAGCGTGAAGGATAAGAAAGGAAAGAAATGAAAATAGTAGTTTTGGCAGGAGGCACAAGCACTGAAAGAGATGTATCTTTAGTGTCAGGTGCAAAGATTTATAAGGCGTTAAAAGAAAACGGACACAAGGCCGTTTTGCTTGATGTATTTTTAGGACTTGAAGATGTGGATTTAGCCACAGTGTTTGATAAAGGTGATGAACTGTTAGGAAATATCGAGCATATAAAGACTCAGAACCCAGACATTAATGCAATTAAAGCATTAAGAAAGGACGGAGGAAAATCTTTCTTTGGCCCCAATGTTCTTGATATCTGTAAAGAAGCAGACGTTGTATTTATGGCTCTTCACGGAGAAAACGGAGAAAACGGTAAAGTGCAGGCAGCATTTGACCTTCACGGAATCACCTATACAGGTAACGACTATGTAAGCTCAGCTTTGGCAATGGATAAGGCTTTGGCAAAGGATTTATTTAAGCTTTACGGCGTTCAGACTCCCGCAGGTTTTTCATTAAAGAAGGGTGAAGAAGATAAAAACGAAGTAAAATATCCCGTAGTTGTAAAGGTTACAGACGGAGGCTCCAGTATCGGAGTTTATATTGCTCACAACAAAGAAGAATACGAAAAGGCAAAGAAAGATGCCTTCACATTCGGAAACGAACTTGTGGTTGAGCAGTTTATCGACGGAAGAGAGTTTTCTTGCGGCGTAATCTTGGGTAAGGCTTTACCCGTAATCGAAATTGCTCCCGTTGAAGGATTTTATGATTATAAAAACAAATACCAGGAAGGCTCCACCATCGAAACCTGTCCTGCAAATGTGGACAAAGAAACCACACTTAAAATGCAGAAAATGGCAGAGGATGCATACAATTGCTTAAGACTTAATCAGTACGCAAGAGTAGACATCATGATGGATAAAGACGGTGAACTCTATGCTTTGGAAGCAAACACTCTTCCCGGCATGACACCTATGTCTTTAATGCCTCAGGAAGCAGCTGCCGTAGGTATTAACTATAATCAGCTTTGTGAAAAATTAGTAAAGATGGCATTGGAAAAGTAGTATGAAGGCTTTTAATATTGGAGATGTAATAATTGCAACAGATGGCGTTGGAAAGAACATAACCGACGCCTCTATGCTTATAGAATCCGTGACAATGGATTCAAGACAAGTTAAAGAAGGAAGCCTCTTTGTGGCCATTAAAGGCGAAAGAGTTGACGGCCATGACTTTATAAATGACTGCTTTAGTAAGGGCGCTACAGCAGTTTTATGTGACCACATTCCGGAAGGCGTAACGGGCCCTTGCATTGAGGTTGAAAACACTGTTAAGGGATTACAGGACCTCGCAAAGTGGTACAGAGAATCTTTAAATGTAAAGGTGGTTGGCATCACAGGAAGTGTTGGCAAAACCAGCACAAAGGAAATGGTGTCCGCTGTTTTATCAGAAGGCTTTAAAACCCAAAAGACCATTGGAAATTATAACAACGAAATCGGCCTTCCCCTTACGGTTCTTTCAATTGAAGAAGACACTCAGGTAGAAGTACTTGAAATGGGAATAAGCGATTTTGGCGAAATGAGAGTGTTATCAAGAATCGCTCAGCCAAACGTTTGCGTCATTACAAATATCGGTGAATGTCATTTGGAATTCTTACATGACAGAGACGGCGTGCTGAAAGCTAAGTCTGAAATCTTTGAGTTTATGAGTAAAGACGCAAAGATTTACTTAAACGGCGATGATGATAAATTAAGAACCGTAAAAGACGTAAAGGGCATCAAACCTGTCTTCTACGGATTTAATAAAGAAAATGATGTTACATTGATTGAATCTAAATCCTTAGGCCTTAAGGGAAGTGACATTAAGATTAGCTACTTAGGAAAAAATCTTGATGCGACAATTCATATGCTTGGTAAGCACATGCAGGCAAACGCAATTGTTTCTTTTGCCATTGCAAAGGACATGGGGCTTACAGACGATGAGATTAAAGAAGGCTTAGCAAAGGCTAAGACAATCGACGGAAGATGTAATTTGATTGACTATAAAGGCATCGGTACCATAATTGACGATTGTTACAATGCATCTCCCACATCCATGAAGGCTGCACTTGATACTCTTGTTTTGGCAGAGGGAAGAAAAGTAGCAATTATGGGAGATATGTTTGAACTTGGTGAAAACTCGGATTCAATGCATGCCGAAGTCGGAACCTACGCTGCCAATGTCGGAATAGATAAGCTTATTTGTGTAGGCGAAAATTGTAAGCACATGTACGAGGCTGCAAAGAAAGAAAACAAGAATCTTGAGATTTCATATTTTAAGTCTCTTGAAGACTTACTTTCAGTTTTAAAAACAGAAGTAAGGGATACAGATAATATATGGGTTAAGTCTTCACACGGAATGGGCTTTGCAAAGCTTGTTGAAGCGCTTAAAGAAAGATAAATAAAGAGCCGCGTCACTGACGCGGCCCTTGTTGTATTTAATTATATAAGCTTTTGATTTCTTAAGTAAGCTTCTTTAAGCGCTTCCTGAGCCTTAACGCTTACTTCGCGAATCTCGGCTCTTGAAAGACCCTTTGTTTCAATTGGCTTACAAAACTCGATAATAACATGAGTCTTTTTAATCTTAGGAAAATGTGCTTCAAAGATTTCTTCCGTATTGTTTATTGCAACGGGAACAACAGGACATTCGGCCTTTTCCGCAATCTTTAAGCTTCCGTCATGGAAGGGAAGTAAAGGCTCTGTACCCTTGTTTCTTGTGCCTTCGGGGAAGATGCACATGCTTTTACCGGATTTAATAAGCTCTGCGCTTTTGTTAATTACCTTTAAGCCTTTTCTAAGGTCTTTTCTGTCAAGGAACTGACAGTTCATAAGGCGCATCCAAAGAGAGAAAACAGGGATCTTTGAGGTTTCTTTCTTCGCTACATATCCTGTCTGCATAATGCATTCGGGGTAAGTAACTATAATATCGAAAATGCTTCTGTGGTTAGGAACCAAAAGCACGGGAGTATCTTTTGAAAGATTTTCTTTACCAAGGACTGTGAGTTTTACGCCTGAAATAAAATAAACCATTCTGAATGCGCCGCAGACGATTGTCTGTGATGCATTTGCAACGAACTTCGGGCAAATAAATCTTAATAAGAAAAATACTAAAATAAAGGGAATAGATAGAATTAAAAATAAAACCGTCCAAACGGCAGCACCGATGAATCTAAACATAACCTCTCCTAATAATCGCAAATTGGTAATGATGTAGTTTTCAAAACCACATTAATTATATTTAATTAGTACAAATAGCGCAAGACAGGAACAAAAGATTTATGATACTCTTAATAAATAAGTGTATCTGTAATTACACAATATCAAACGGAGATTAAAATGCTTAAAATTCAAAACGCCCAAGTATGCGACCCTGTAAACAAATTAAGCGGTCGCTATGATGTCACAATAGAGAATGGAGAAATTGCTGATTTAAATGAGGCAACAGGGAAAATAGACGAAGGTGCCATTGATGCATCAGACTACATTTTAACTTTAGGCCTTTGCGATGTGCATGTGCACTTTAGAGACCCCGGGCAGACACATAAGGAAGATATTGAGACCGGTGCAAAGTGTGCCATAAAGGGTGGCTTTACGGACGTTGTGATGATGGCGAACACAAATCCCACAATCGATAATTTAGAAACCCTTGAGTATGTTTTAAATAAATCAAAAATATCACCCTTAAACATTCACACCTGCGCAAGCGTCACAAAGGGCCTTAAGGGAAAAGAACTTACGGATATGAAGGCTTTATTTAATGCAGGCGCAATTGGCTTTACGGATGACGGCATCCCTTTAATGGATGCAGACCTTTTAAAAGAAGCCATGATTAAGGCAAAAGAACTTGATGTGCCCATAAGCCTTCATGAAGAAGATAAAAGCTTAATCAAAGAAAACGGCTTAAATCACGGCGCCGCAAGCGACTATTACGGAATATACGGTTCTCCAAGAGAAGCGGAGGCTAAATTAATAAAAAGAGATATTGAGATTGCAATAGAAACAGGGGCTAAGCTTAACATCCAGCATATAAGCTCAAAAGAGGGAGTTGAACTTGTTAGAAACGCTAGAAAGAGATGTGATAACGTATTTGCGGAAGCTACCCCTCACCACATTTGCCTTACGGAAGAAGCGGTTATTGAAAACGGAGCAAATGCCAAGATGAATCCCCCTCTTCGCACAAAGAAAGATAGGGCTGCCATAATTGAGGGCATTAAAGACGGAAGCATTTCAATAATTGCTACAGACCACGCTCCTCATGCAAAAGAAGAAAAAGATGTGGACATTTTAAAGGCTCCTTCAGGAATCATAGGACTTGAGACTTCCTTTTCTTTGTGCTATGAAGCATTGGTTGAATCAAAGGCTGTTACCCTTGGAAAGCTCATAGAAGTGATGGCTGTTAACCCAAGAAAGCTTTACAATCTTTCCTGCGAAGGAATAAAGGTCGGAGCAAAGGCAAACTTAATGCTGTTTGCACCTTGGGAAAAATACGTGTATGATAAGTCGGAATCAAAATCCGTAAATTCTCCTTTCTTTGGACGAACCTTGAAGGGAAAAGTAAAAGCTACCATAGTTGAAGGGAAAGTCGTTTATGAAGATCTATGAAAAGGCCAAAGTAACAAAGGCTATAGAACTATCAAAGGGAATCTTTGAACTTAGAATAAAGACAAATATAGCTAAAGAAGCAAAGCCCGGACAGTTTGTGATGGTGTATCCTAAAGATAAATCAACCATCTTGCCCCGCCCCATAAGTATCTGTGAAGCAGAGGGTGACTTGCTTCGCCTTGTTTACAGAGTGGCAGGAAAGGGCACAAAAGAGTTTTCTTTGTACGAAGAAAACGAAGACGTAACAGTAATGGGCCCCATCGGAAACGGTTTTCCCATTGAGAAGGCTTTAGGAAAGAAAGCAGTCTTAATCGGCGGAGGAATCGGAGTGCCTCCTATTTTACAATTATCAAAAGAAATTAAGGCTAAAGAGGTTACAACGGTTTTAGGATACAGAAACAACGACCTTTTCTTAAAGGATGATTTTGATAAGTGTTCAAATACAGTAATTGCAACAGAAGACGGAAGTGTGGGCACAAAAGGAAATGTGCTGACAGCAATAAAGGAACAAGGCATTGAATGTGATGTAATCTTTGCCTGCGGTCCTATGCCCATGCTTAGAGCAATAAAGCAGTATGCTAAGGAAAAGAATATAGAAGCATACATTTCTTTGGAAGAAAGAATGGCCTGCGGAGTGGGTGCATGTCTTGGATGCGTATGCAAGACAGTTAAAAAGGATGAGCACTCTCACGTAAACAACGCAAGAGTTTGCACGGAAGGCCCCGTATTCTTGGCTTCGGAGGTGGATATTTAATGAACACTAAAGTAAGTATTGCAGGAGTTGAATTTAAAAATCCCGTAACCGTTGCTTCGGGAACCTTCGGATCGGGAATGGAATATTCTGAGTTTGTGGATTTGTCAAAGCTTGGAGCTGTTACCACAAAAGGCGTTGCTTTAACTCCTTGGACAGGGAACAACACAATAAGAGTGTGCGAAGTGTATGGCGGTATGTTAAATGCCATAGGCCTTCAAAATCCCGGAATTGAAGTTTTCTGTGAAAGAGACATTCCGTTTTTAAAGAAATATGACACAAAAATAATCGTAAACGTATGCGGTAAAACCGTTGAAGAGTATGTGGGCGTGGTTGAAAGATTAGCTTCTGAACCTGTTGATATGCTTGAAATAAATGTTTCATGCCCCAACGTAAAAGAAGGCGCTATAGCTTTTGGACAGGACGCTAAAGCCTTAGAAAACGTTACAAGAGAAATTAAGAAGGTTGCAAAGCAGCCTGTAATCATGAAGTTAAGCCCCAATGTTACAAGGATAGCCGATATGGCAAAGGCAGCAGAAGCTGCCGGGGCCGATGCAATTTCTTTGATTAACACAATAACAGGCATGAAGATAGACATAAACAGACGCACCTTTGTGCTTGCCAATAAAACAGGTGGTATGAGCGGCCCTGCAATAAAGCCTGTTGCCGTTAGAATGGTTTATGAATGTGCAAACGCCGTAAATATTCCCATTATCGGAATGGGCGGAATATCAAATGCGGAAGATGCCCTTGAATTTATTATGGCAGGTGCCACAATGGTGTCTGTAGGTGCCGCAAACTTTGTAAATCCCTACACTACTTTGGAAGTAATTGACGGAATCAAAGATTACATGCAAAGAAATAATGTTAACGATATAAAAGAACTTATCGGATGCGTAAAATAAAGATAACAAATATAAAAGCCGGAGCTATTAAGCTTCGGCTTTTATTAAAAGTATGAAATTATCATTCTGTCTCCGTGTTTTCGCTCATGAGTTTATCAAATTTCTCAAGAACGGCATCGTAGGTTTTCTGTGACAATTCGGGGAGCTTTCCGCCCCATGTTTTTTCTGCCTGAGCAAAGCCTTCTTTGAAAGCATCTTTCATAGCAGAAATTTTTGAAGGATCTCCGCCTGTGAGAGCCATAGCAAAATCGATGATACGGTCGGAAGTCTGATTTACTCCCCAGTATCCGTCTTCTGCAATGTCGGCTTCAGCCTGAGCTTTTGTCTCGGCGTCCACTTCAAAGTGGCCTTCTCTTAAGAAGTTCCACATGTCTGTTGCTTTGGCATAAGCGTCATTCTGTTTTAAGATGAGCTGTTCTACCAAAGTGCGAAGCTGTGCCACTCTTGCATCAGCGTCGGCTTTTAATCTGGCAATGACTTCTTCATTTGCCTTATAAGTTTTTGTTACAGGTTCAGTTGAGGCTTCGTATATAACGCCTTCTTCTGGAACTGCATTGTTTGGTATCGATTCGGTTTCGTTAACCTTTGCCGCCGTTTTAGTTATTTCTTTATCTGTATTAAGGTTTGAAAAGGAAGAATAGCCGTCAATCGATCCTGTAATTCCGTTTACGTTCATGATTGTCCTCCCGGGGGTTACCCCTGTGTGAGCGCACTTCCATGTGCAGCTAATGATAGGTTTCTATATCTATTATCGGCAAATATTATAAGAACTTTAGAGTTTGAAAAAATTTTTTTTTAATTTATAATAAGTATACTAAATATTGTCTATTGTATACAAAAAACAATCCTATACAAGAATATCATACACGAATAACAAGGATATTAACGATGATTATCTACGAAAAAGCATATGCAAAAATAAATCTTTCTTTGGACATTGTGGGAAGAAGGCCTAACGGATACCACGATGTGCGAATGATAATGCAGACTCTTGATTTAAGTGATGATTTAAGCTTTGAATCAAATGACGACATAGAAGGCGTAACGTTAGTTACAGACAGCGAAGTGTTAAACGAAGAGCAAAGTGGTGGCTCTGACAATTTAATCATTAAAGCTTTGAAACTTTTAAAAGAAGAAACCGGGAAAGACTTTAATGTAAAAATCACTCTTTCAAAAAACATTCCCATAGCAGCCGGCCTTGCAGGTGGAAGCGCTGATGCGGCGGCAACCTTAAGAGGGCTAAACAGGCTGTTTTCTTTGGGCTTATCAAATGATAGGTTAAGAGAGCTTTCCGTTAAAATCGGAGCCGATGTTCCCTTTTGCATTGAAGGAGGCCTTTGCTTAAGCGAAGGAATAGGTGAAGAGTTAACGACTCTTACGCCACTTGCTTCTGTCCCCACCGTAATTTGTAAGCCAAACATTTTTGTATCAACCAAAGATGTTTATAACGCTTTTGACAGCGATGAAAATGAAAAGCATCATCCCGATGTTGACGGTATGCTATCAGCCATAAAAGAATATGATGTAGCTAAAGTAACCGAACTTCTAGAAAACATTTTGGAGCCTGTTACAAAGGCCATGCATCCGGTAATTGGTGAAATAGAAGAAAAGCTTGTAAGCTTAAATGCCAACAAAGCAATCATGAGCGGAAGCGGCCCTACGGTTTATGCTTTGTTTAACTCTGAAAAAGAAGCAGAGACTGCGGCGGATATGCTTAAGTCTATTTATCCGGTTTTTGAGATACACGCAACCAAATTTAGAAACGTAAAGAAAGAACATTTTGAATAGGAGGGTGTAACATGGGTGAATTTGAACTAAATATGGATGATTATTTACCACTTCGGGATGTAGTGTTTCAGACCCTCAGAAAAGCAATTTTAACGGGAGAACTTATGCCCGGGGAAAGGCTTATGGAAATCCATCTTGCTCAAAAGCTTGGGGTAAGCCGTACTCCCATAAGAGAAGCCATTAGAAAGCTTGAGCTTGAAGGCCTTGTCATGAATATTCCAAGACGCGGTGCTCAGGTAGCGGAAATTTCCGAAAGAGGTTTAAGAGATGTTTTGGAAGTAAGGCGTGCCCTTGATACTTTCTGCGCGGAGCTTGCCTGTGAGAGAATTTCCGATGAAGAAAAAGAAGCTCTTAAAAAGGCCTGCAAAGACTTTGAAGATGCGGTTGAAACAAAAGATGTTACCGTGATAGCAAAAGCAGACGTTGCTTTCCATGATATAATAGTCGGAGCTACGGGAAATGAAAGACTTGTGGCGCTTCTTAATAATCTGGCAGAGCAAATGTATCGCTACAGATTTGAATACATTAAAGATTTCAGTCAGCACGGTAAGCTCATAGAAGAACACAGAGTGTTAATGGATGCAATTTTGAAAGGAAATATTATTGGCGCAAGAGATGCTGCAAGAGAGCATATCGACAACCAGGAAAAATCTATTCTTATGCAAATAAGCATAGATGCAAACGGTCAGGCCAAGGAATAAAGGTAAATAAGTGAACAAAGAAGTGTTGCTTTCAATCAAAGGTTTGCAAATCGGCGAAGACTCAAAGGAAGAGCAAACAATAGAAACTTTGACAAGAGGGCTTTATTATAACAAAAATCAAAAGAACTACATATCATATGAAGAAAGCTTTGACGGCGAAGAATCCGTAAAGAGCATGGTGAAGTTTGATAACCGGTCTTTGGAAATCACAAGAAAAGGAAAATACAGAAGTAACATGGTTTTTGAAGAAGGAAAAAAATCAATTACCGAGTATCACACTCCATATGGTGAATTTGTTCTTTCTATCGATACAGAGTCAATTAAGATTAATGAAAAAGAAGATGAAATAGACATGGAAATAGTCTATGACATGGAAATGAATTATGAAAGATACGCAAAGTGCAAAATAGAAATGAATGTAAAAAGCGTATAAAAAAGACTTCGGAAAATCTTTCCGAAGTCTTTTAAATTACTTAACTGATTTAGCGCCTGCTTTTTCCTGCATGCGTTCAACCCATGCCTTAAAGCCTTTAGTCTTTTTAACAGGGGCTTCGATCTTACCGTGAAGACCTTTAACATCTGTAATGTAAATACCGCTTACGGTTGCCTTAACTTCTTTCTTTACGGGAATGGCTTCAAAAATCTTTTCGTCTGCCACAAGGCTCATTACCTGAGGACCAACCTTAGCTTTAACAATGGGAAGCTTTGCTCTTCTCATAAGCTTTGGTGTCTGATCAAGCACTGCCTGAGGAAGACCTGAATCTATAAGCTTCATTCTCTTTTTATCTATGATAAGCATTGAAACAGTCTGCTTGTACTGCTCCATCTGAGCGTCCTGCTCAGCCTTACGCTTTTCTGCTTTTTTTCCTAAGAAATATAAAACAACGAGTAATGCGATTGCAACAACCGCAACAACAATAGCAACAATCAATCCGGGTCTCATATCTATCCTCCAATTCATAATGCCTTCACATTGTATCATTGTGAAGGCTTAAAAACAAGAAAAAAACTATAAATTCACTCATCTTGACACTAAGATGGGCAAATCTTGAATTTTAAGCTTAGATATGCTACAAATTAAATGTTATAGGTGTTATTATGCCCTATTAAAGATTAAGGATATTTCGGAAGGTATTACGATGAAAAATGGGTTTAAGACAGGGGTGCTTTTTTTGCTTGCAGCCGCGTTTCTTTGTGCCTGCGGGAAAAAAGCCGACGTTGTCGAAATTACCGTTGATAATGTAGATGACTATATAGAAAGCTTTTCAAATTACGAAGGATTGGACGCAGGCGCCGAAAAGGAGCCTCTTACCGATGAAATAGTGGAATACTATGCGGATTTTTACTATGAGAGACTTTGCGAAGAAAACCCTTGCTTAAAAGACGAAAACGGTAACAACCTTCCTCTTACCGACAAAGCCATTGCAAGTCTTAATTCAGAAGTATATTCAAACGTAAGCGAATACATGGTTTTTATTCGCGGATGCGTTTCTGATTTTCTTGTTTCCCAATACGAAAACGAAGTTGTTGAAAACGTGATTAAGGAAGTAATATCTTCTTCGAAGTTTAAAGAACTTCCAAAAGACCTTATTAAAAATGAAGAAGAAACCGTTATAAAGGCCTATGAAGAAGTTGCCGCTTCTTATGGCTTAAAGGTTGAAAAGTATTTAGAGTATTGCGGTACTTCTTTGGAAGAAGAAGCAAAAGATTCTTTGCTTCATAAGATTGTAATTGTAAAGATTGCAAAGGATAAAGAAATTAAAGACACAGAAGACAAATCACAAAAAGAAGCTGTCTTTGATTATATATTGAGTGTTACCGGCGCTAACGATCATTAAGGTGTGTATATGACTTACTATGCTTTGTATCAGATAGTCAACTTAATAGTTATGATCGCTACGGTTTTCCTTATGAAGATTTTGTACGACAGACTTGAAGTCGTAGAAAATCGTAGTCTGTTTCTTGCGGCCTTGGGACACGGTATGGATTTGGTGGCATGGTTTTCCATAAGCCATTCCACATCCATAAGTGCATCCATAGTGGGTGTCAGATTGTCTATTGTAGGGCGTCTTATTTTTGGTATCGCCCTTATGAATTATATGGTGAAAATGTATAAGTCTAAGTTCTACGCACCGGTTTCTTTGATCTGGTGCGCAGGTGTGCTTGCTACATTTTTCTCTTCTTTAAATATTCCCGATTACAACAATTACTTAAATAACATAAAAATTGAAAGCGTCCACGGAATATCCGTTTTAAGCGCCACAAGAGGTATCGTGTACCATGCCCATACCGCAGGTGTGCTTTTGCTTGGAGCCTGGTGCGCACTTTTGATAATTAAGTCTTTGATTACTCAAAAAGAAAAGCTAAGCTACGGCTTTAAGCTAAATTCTTTTTTCTATTTGTTTGCCATTGCATTAACAGGCGTATGCTTTGCGATTGCAGAGTTTAACTACGGTAAAATCCCCAATATCACCCCGATTTTCAGAGCTTTATCAATCGGCATCTATGCAGTTTTGTCAATGAGATATCATTTCTTAAACTTTGATGACCTTGCACGCCAGAGTCTTATGAATGACGTGGGAGCAGGATTTGTGGTGCTTTCAAATCGTTATGAAGTGATGTATGCAAACGAAGTTGCTCTTGAGCTGTTTCCAAATGTGGGAATGGATGAAGAAAAAAGGGAAGAGCTTAAAACGGTTGTTGAAAAACGTGAACTTAAATTTGAAAAAAACGGATTTACCTATAAAGTTACCGCTGACAGAATTCTTACAGACGGTCAGGTTGCGGGATATACCCTTTTGATAGTTGATATTTCAGACATAGTTCAGCTTGAAAATCAGGCGGTTTTAAACGAAGAAGCCAGAAAGAACCTGTTAACCAACATTTCTCATGAATTAAGAACTCCTTTAAACGTGCTTCTTGGCGCATCTGAAATGATCAATGCCGAAAACACCACTAAAGACGTTTATAAAGAATATGCGCAGGCCATTAAAGTAGCAGCCATGAACTTGGATGATACCCTAAACGATATTCTTACGGCATCGGCAGAATATAACAGAGTTAAAGGCGCAGACCTTGCGCCCTACAGTATATGTACTCTTGTAGATAACGTGGTTGATATGTGCAACGAGCGTGCTGCAAAGAAAAACATTAAGTTCATGGTAAGCGTTGCGGATGACATCCCCATCAATGCAATCGGCGATGACAGGCGTATAAGACAGCTTCTTTTAAACGTATTGTCAAATGCCATAAGATTTACCGACGATGGTGTCGTTAGCCTAAGAGTGGCGGGCGAATACTTAAACGACGGAAGATTTAAATACATTTACACCATTAAAGATACGGGTAAGAAAGTGTTTAAATCAGATGTAAATCTGGAAGAAAGCTTATCTACCGGAAATGAGCTTGGCGTCGATTACACGACCGGATACGGAATAAGCTTAATGGTAGCTCATAAGCTTGCAACAGCCCTTGACGGAAATGTTTCTACATACAGCGTGAAAGGAAAAGGAAACATTTACACCATTTCCCTTCCTTCGCTTTTGCTTGATAGAAGAAACCTTGCATCATATGATTTTTCAAAGCATATGATGGTGGCTTATTGTGCGGATTCAAACGATGACTCTTATGACGGAATCAGGGAAGCCTGCAATGAAATGGGCATTTTGACGGAAAATTACCCGGGCATTCAGCATATAAGAAAGTTAACGGGCAAAGAACCGGGATTTCCTGTTTTAATGTTTGACTATAACAGATACGGAAAAAAGATTGCACAGTCAGAAAAGGCAAGAATGTATGTTAAGGTTGCCGTTTTGTCTGAAGGAAAGATTCCAAAGGATGCGGCAGGGGATTACATATTTGTAAGAAGACCTTTAAGTGCCCTTACCATATATAAGATTCTTCTTGAATACGAAAAGAAGACTGAAATAAAGTCGACTCAGGACAGAGACTTTGTGGCTCCTTCCGCAAGAGTTTTGGTGGTTGATGATAATTCCCTTAATTTGGAAATTGCTTTAAGAATGCTTGAACGTTTTGAAGTGGCGGCGGAAACCTGCGAAAGCGGATACGAGTGCATAGAGCGATTAAAGAGCGGAAAGAAATATAATCTTATTTTCATGGATTATATGATGGAAGGCCTTGACGGAGTAGAAACTACGCGCCTTATAAGAAAAATGGAAGAGCCTGTAAGAAGCACTCCGATTTTAGCCTACACCGCAAATACCGTTACGGGAGCAAAAGAAAAGTATATTGAAGCCGGCATGAACGGAGTTATATATAAGCCCGCAAGTACCGAGTCTTTTGCAAAAGCGTTAAGAGATTTTCTTCCTAAAGACTTTCTTGTTTATGAAAAAGGAATAAGAGAGAGCGAAAAAACGGAAGAGGTCGGTGAATTTCCCGATATTGAAGGTGTGGATAAAGAAGCCGCAATTAAATACTGCGGTGGAAATCTTTCCATGTATAAAGACATGCTTACCGCATTTTGCATGGAGATAGATGAAAGAGAAAAGAAAATCCTTGAGTATGAAAAAGAAGGAAATTATAAAGACTTTACGGTTTATGTTCACGGCATAAAAGGCCTTGCACGGACTCTTGGACTTGTTAAGCTCTCTCAAATGATGGCCGAAATGGAAAAAGCCGGTTCAAACAAGGATGAAAAGTATATTAAAGAGAATTTGTCCGAACTTCTTTCTTTCTACAAAAAGTACAAAAAGATTTTGGAACCTTACATGGTGAAGAAAGAAAACACGAAGAGTAAAAGGGTTGCAAGCGATAAAATCGAGAGTATACTGTTAAAGATGCATGAGTGCTTGGAAGACTTTGAGATGGATGAAACCGAGAACCTCATGAACGACCTTTGGCCCGGAAACTATGATGAAGTAAGGGCGCCTTTAATGAGAAACTTAAAGGCCGCAATCGAAAAAGTCGATTATTATGCGTCAAAAGAATATGTGGAAAAATTGCTTGAAACCTACGATAAGGCTTAAGAGTAAAGATATTTGGAGGAAGAAAACGTGAATTGCCTTGAAGAAAGAATTAAAAAAGACGGTGTGGTAAAGGAAGGTAATGTCCTTAAAGTTGACAGCTTTTTAAACCATTGCATGGATGTTTCTTTGTTTAATGAAATGGGAAAAGAATATGCAAAGAGATTTGAAGGTAAGCACTTTACAAAGATTTTGACTATAGAAGCATCAGGCATAGGAATTGCCACCGCCGTTGCAATGCACTTTGGAAATATTCCCGTGGTTTTTGCTAAAAAATCAAGCTCTATAAACCTTGACGGAGAAATGTATACAGCACAGGTTGAATCGTTTACTCATAAAAACACCAATCAGGTAATCGTTTCAAAGAAGTTTCTTGATGCAAACGATCACGTGCTTATTATCGATGACTTCTTGGCAAACGGCTGTGCTTTACTGGGCCTTATCCAGATCTGTAACCAGGCAGGAGCCAAGGTAGAAGGAATCGGAATTGCCATTGAAAAGGGATTTCAGCAGGGCGGACAGATAATAAGAAACTTAGGTTATCAGCTTGAATCATTGGCAATTGTTGATAAGATGGATGCTTCCACAGGAGAAATCGTCTTTAGGCAGTAACGCAAAATAAACAAATCAAAGAAGATAAACTTACGTAAAATCATTAAATTGCTATATTGAATTTTGTTTGTTACGTTGTTATTCTTTGTGTGTAAAGATAATTATTTTCGATATATATCAAAAGATATGGTTTTGAAGTTTCTACCCGGATACCGTAAATAACCGGACTATCGAAATGGCATTTATATAGGCAGTTTGTAGCTGCGCATAAAAGTCATTCGTATAGGATTTAAGAAGCTTCCCGCTCTTAAATCCTTTTTCTTTTTTTACATCGAATATAATTACATAACCTAGCAACAATTTTATTAGGAGAGAAGAAATTATGAAAAAAGTAACAGCACTTGCATTATCTTTACTTTTGGCTCTTTCTATGACAGCTTGTGGTGCTGAAAAGCCCGCAGCAAGCGTAGCTGAAAACACAGAAGCTACTGTAGAAGAAGCAGCAACAGAAACAGCTTCAACAGAAGAAGCTACAGAAGAGATTTCTATGAAGGCCGGATTCATTTTCCTTCACGATGAAAACTCAACATACGACTTAAACTTCATCACAGCAGCTGAAGAAGCTTGCAAGAAGCTTGGCGTAGAAATCGTTAAAAAGACTAATGTTCCCGAAGGTCAGGAATGTTACGAAGCAGCTTGTGACCTTGCAGATGCAGGATGCGGAATCATCTTCGCTGATTCATTCGGTCATGAAGATTACATGATTCAGGCAGCTCAGGAATATCCCGATGTTCAGTTCTGCCACGCAACAGGTACAAGAGCTCACACAGAAAACCTTGCTAACTACCACAACGCATTCGCTTCAATCTATGAAGGCAGATATCTTGCAGGTATTGCAGCAGGCTTAAAGTTAAACGAAATGATCGCTAACGGCGACATTAAAGAAGATGAAGCAAAGATGGGTTACATCGGAGCATTCACTTATGCAGAAGTTATTTCAGGTTATACATCATTCTTCCTTGGCGCTCGTTCAGTTTGCCCTTCAGTAACAATGGAAGTTACCTTTACAGGTTCTTGGTACGATGAAACAGCTGAAAAAGAAGCAGCTAACACTCTTATCGGTAACGGATGTGTGCTTATTTCACAGCACGCTGACTCAATGGGTGCTCCCACAGCTTGTGAAACAGCAGGTGTTCCCAATGTTTCTTACAACGGTTCAACAGCAAGCGTAGCTCCCAACACATTCATCGTTTCTTCAAGAATCAATTGGGAACCTTACTTTGAATTTGCTATCAAGGCAGCAGCTAACGGAGAAGCAATTCCCGCTGACTGGACAGGAACAATTGAAACAGGTTCAGTTCTTCTTACAGAAGTTGGAACAGCAGCAGCTGAAGGAACTCAGGCAGCAATCGACGAAGCAAGCGCAAAGCTTGTATCAGGCGAACTTAAAGTATTCGATACAGCTACATTTACTGTAGAAGGAAATGCTTTAACAACATACATGGCAGACGTTGATACAGACGCTGCATACGAAGGCGATCACGAAGCAATCGTTGACGGTTACTTCGCAGAGTCAACAGACAGAAGTGCTCCTTACTTCAATGTATTCATTGACGGTATCACACTTCTTGACCAGGCATTCTAATATACCTCTATAAAGCATGATGTATTGGGACATCATGCAGTCAAAAATTTCAAAGGGTGGCGCCGAGGCCACTCTTTGAATTTTTTGCGTTAGTGACGAGTTGTTTTTTTATTCTGAGGAGATAGGATTTGGATACAAAACAGGCAGCTGTTTCACTTAGAAACATCACAAAAACATTTGGCAGTGTGGTTGCCAACTCAAAGGTTAACTTGGATATTCGAAAGGGCGAAATCTTAGCCCTGCTCGGAGAGAACGGAAGCGGAAAGACCACTTTAATGAACATGCTCTCCGGTATTTATTTTCCCGACGAAGGACAAATTTTCATAAACGGAAAAGAAACCGTTATTAAATCCCCAAGAGATGCGTATGCATTGGGTATAGGCATGGTTCACCAGCACTTTAAGCTCGTGGATGTGCTTAGCGCGGCAGAAAATATTGTGCTTGGCATGAAAGGTAAGCTCAATATGAAAGAAACCTGCGCAAAGATCAACGATATCTGTCAAAGATACGGATTTGAAGTTGATCCCAATCAAAAGATTTACAATATGTCGGTATCGCAGAAGCAGACTGTAGAAATAGTCAAGGTGCTTTTCCGCGGTGCGGATATTCTTATTTTGGATGAGCCTACCGCAGTTTTGACACCTCAAGAGACTCAAAAGCTTTTCGATGTTTTAAGAAACATGAGAGACGACGGAAAGGCAATTGTTATTATCACTCACAAGATGCACGAGGTTGAAAGCCTCTCAGACAGAGTGGCAGTTTTAAGACACGGCG
>JAEEGJ010002303.1_pt1 | contig 108896 bp, 95 predicted proteins | sample 8958761 | NCBI WGS metagenome assembly JAEEGJ01 (sample SAMN16246546, study PRJNA631951) | gut metagenome | biome: gut microbiome; feature: rumen; material: RS-attached | host: Bos | place: Iran: Karaj | collected 2018-10 | reverse complement strand
CCTATCATCAGATGTCCAATTCATATATGCCGCATTTATGTCCTCAGCACAGAATTTTCTCAATAATAACCTATGGGTTTCTATTGTTTTCGTTCCTTTATGCTCCATATTATCATCTCCTCAAATTCCTATTTGTCTTCGTATATAATACTGGAATATAATATGTATTCTAACATAATTCTTGACAAAAGCAACGGGATTACGTATAGTCAAAACAAGCTGAACAATGGATTTTTACCATTATCCAGCTTGTTAATTATCTTAGGATATCTCATTTACAGAAAAACTTTCACACACTCGCATTTTCTTAAATATTTTTTGTAACATTTTTCTTTTACATTTGTTTTATAAGTAGGTTGCTAAAACCGAGGGGATGGTTCACACCGGCTCTGATTATTCAGATGAACCTTCCCCTCGGTCATTTCTTTTCATTAACTTGATTAATATATTCATCAAACCGTCAGTTCGATTCGATTTTCTTCAATTGCTACTACACAACTTTCGTAATATCCGTCTCCTGTAGTTCGCGGGCCTCTTATAACAGCATATCCATCAGCCTGTAACAGTTGCGTTAACTCATCAACACGTTCTTTGCTTCCTACCGAAAACGCAATATGATCTAATCCGGTACGCTCAATAGATTTGTTTTCATCAGCAACACCGGGTTTGCTCATTATTTCCAATCTCGAACCATCATCAAATGAAATAAAATACGAACGGAAACCTGTTTCAGGATTGTGATAACCGTCATTGGCTTTTCCGCAAAGATATTTGACAAAAAAATCCTTTGCCGCTTCTAAATCATTTACAAACAAAGCTATATGTTCAATTCTCATAAAATACCTCGATAAATTAGTAATTCTTTTACCTCACTTCAAAACTTTCTGTTTTCAAATCACAGTAATATCTTCCGCTGCTTGCTGTAAATCTCAAAACACAATAATCCGGATCTGTAACACCGCCTTTGTAGAACATCGTGTCACCTTTTCTCCAGATCAAATCTTTTGTCTCCTGATCTGTTATAACTTCCATTTTGCCTATTAGCATAACACCTGTGTACTTGATTAAACCTTTATGATAAAAATAAATGCACGCATTAGGATTATTCAGGTATTGCTTCACACGCATCGATGAAGTATTCGTTGAAAAATAAAACTGTTTTAACCCTTCGATTTTTCGAGGTTTAAGCATAGCCTTAACATTCGGAAATCCTTCTTCATCAACCGAACAGATAAAAGCAACTTTTTGTTTCCTGATAAATTCTTCTATTTTTTTGTTATCCATCTTTTCTGTCACCTTTTAGAATAAAAACGTTTACATAGGTTATCTTCACCGAACCGATTAAGTATTTCTTTTACCATCCATTCCCCCGCAAAAGTGATGGTTGCCTCATGCGATGAGTATACAAGCCAATCTCGACTCTCATCATAAACATACTGTTCGCTGTAAAATAATAAGTCTATATCTTCATCATTATCGTCGATCAGCCAATCTCGCTTATACATGGTATATTGTTCCGGTACGACAATTACGCTTTTTATGTTTCGAATTCTGAAAATGTCCTTCAGCGCCTCCATCCTGTCATCATCTTCTTCAAAAAAATCATGATCAAATGCTACCGCAGGAATACCTTCTTTTATTTCCTCCAAAGGATACCAAAAAAACCACGGTAAAAAATTGGTTTGTTCGGAGTAAAGAGAATCATCCGTAACCGTAGTTCTTTTTATGCTTGCTTTTGCAAGTTCTCTGTAAAAACCGTATCTTGTTTTATTATCAAATTCTTCTCTCATATTTTTATTTGTAATCCTCAGAAAAAAAATCAAAACACAGGTTCCAATCCTCGAATCAAAACTAAATTATCTTCTGCATTACCACAGCATCTTTATACATCTCATTTACAAAGAAATAATCTTTATATATACCAATATCAGTAAATCCCATTTTATGGTATAAATTTATGGCTCTTGCATTGTCGGAGATTACTTCCAGTTCTATGACCCTGATCTTCATCTTCTCTGCCTGCTCGATAATTCTTTTTAACATTTCTGTTCCTAATCCCTGATTCCAGTACTCCTTTTTTACTGAAATCGATAATACCGCCCGGTGGCGTATTCTGGCAGGATAATACCCGGCCAATTCCGCTCTCGCAATAATCTGTTCGTTATCAAGTGCTATCAGAATAATGCTGTTCTCCGAGTCTTTAGTCATCTCCAGTTTTCGTTTTACACCTTCAACCGGAACTTTAAATTCATTTTCTCCATGTAACAGATTATCTGATTCTCCGCCTACCTGATTAAGATATACGATCATTTTTTCCGCATCATCTGATTCAGCTTCTCTAATTATATATGTATCACTCATATAATCATTACCCTCCTATAAACGAACATTATCCTTTTATCCGCGCTATCATATATTCAGCATATCTTACTGCCAAATTTATATCATAATCAGGCTTAAGATCTTTCGAATACTCAGAAAGCGCATCTTCGATCAACAATTTAAACTCTGACGGCAAATGCTCCATCGCCCATACCCCGCCTTCTTTTTTTGACAAAACAAGTTGTTCTTCTTTGTAAGCCAACACCCTTGCCAGGTTTAAGACAATATACATGGTATTCTCTTTTATATCATCCGGCGCATCCGATACATCGTCCAAGATCGAATCCATATAATCATCACTCGGGACCTTTGAAAATACTTCCTTTATTGGAGTTCCATAAACGCATTTGCCCCTATTGGTAATGATCGTAAAATGTGCAGCAAGATCTTTATCTTCACCTTTCATTTTACAAATATAATCATCCGGATTATCTTCATACCATTTTTGATGCATTTTGGAAAAATGCAGTTCGAACGGTGTCGGATAAATAAACGGATCGCACACATTCCTTAGGACAACGCTCATCTCGATCCCTTTAGCCGGACCCAACGAATCATATTTAACCACCATATCCATAAATAACCTTTTAACATCGTCTGTCAAAGGACTTTCCACGACTATGATCAAATCCAGATCGCTTTTTTGCGGATTGAAGCAACCCATAACCGCAGAACCGTGCAAATATATTCCGACAAGATTGTCTTTTATGATTATTTTTGATTGTTCTACAAAATCTATGATTAAATCTTCAGTCTGTTGTGGTAACATATTTTTCTCTTTCCCATCTCTAATTTCTCTTGTTTCATTCCAGTCTGATTATCTCATTAGTCCTAAGTACCTATATCGTAACACATCTTTAGTATGTATTTAAATATTCAACAGCAATTTGCGTGTTATAACCTCGATTTTGTGTTATATTGTGTTATAAGTTAATGTGGTAGGAGAAAAGAATATGCCTTCAATTGGTTTGGAAAAAATAAAAAAAGACTGCCCGAAATGCGGATGCAGTAAAGAAAAGATCGAATACTGGAACTGCGGGCCCATTGTGTATATTATGTGCCCCGAGTGCAGATATCATATTACCGAGGGAAAAGAAGCCCCCATGGGTAAATTGTTTGAAACATGGAATGAAGAGAAATAATTCTCTATTGTAATGTGTTCGAATCCTTGGCGTTGGAAAAGGTAAAGGCTATGCCGGTAACTATTCTGGCAACTACCGGAATTAGCGAGAAGGCCAGCACGAAGAAGAATATAAATCCTGCGAGTCCTTCATCTATGTTGCCCAGTAACTGGTTCGCCTTACTGCCGAATGCAATAAGAAATACAAGTCCGTCTACGATCAGAACCTGCATCGTTCCGACCGATTCTATTACGCATAAAACTGATGCAAGTTTGAATTTACGCGCAACTCCGGGTTCTTCATTTTTTATGCTCTTTTTGGCGGAAAAATTGTTGATCAACATGATCAGTCTGAGTATCGGAATAAGACATCCTTCGATGATCACTGGCAAAAAGATGAACATGGGAACGAGCAAAACTATTCCCATCTTAACTTCTGCTGCTACCAGATAAACCATGTAGCCGATATAGGCAACGGCCAGTATCAGATAAAAAAGTGATGCTGCCAGAGCAATGATATTACATATAATCTGTCCTAAAATCTTCTTTGAGTTCATTTTCCCTCAAGTGTCAAATCAATATCCTATATTTCTGTCCACATAATTATGAAGCGGAAGTCATCTCTTCCAGACGCTCTTGCTTATCTCATATACTCCGTCGTGATATGCTCCTTCGCCTGTAAAAAATGTCTCAAATCCACACTTTTCCAGAACACGGCCCGATGCTTTATTTTCAAGCAGGCGGACACCGTATACTTCTTTAACTCCCACATAATCGGAAATGATTGGAAGAAAAGCTTTAACAGCTTCAGTCGCATATCCTTTACCTGTATATACTTTTGCAACGTGATATCCGATCTCCCATTTACCGTCATCGATCGGAACCAGCTGAACATATCCGATGTTTTCATTTGCTTCTTTCGTGATCAGAGCATATATAAACGGACCTTCTTTTGATCCGTACTGAGACATAATAAATTCGATCGTCTCCTGTGCCTCTTCCACGGTCTCAAACACTTCATCAGGCACAAACCTTCTGATATCTTCATCAAGCGAATTCTTATGAACATCCTGTGCCATGTCCATGGTCATTTCCGTTATTATCAATCGTTCTGTTTCAATTCTCATTTTTCACTCCCATACATTTTTTACTTGCCTTTTGACTGTTTCTTAACAGTTTTATTCATAGTTTCGTCGGCTTCTTCATCCCAGACTGTTCTTTCGGGGCCAAGTGTACCGTACATCGTATTTTCAAAAGAATATATCATATCTGCCGATCTTATCAGTCTCTCATTTTCCACATCGTCGCCAAACGTTCCGAGCCTTCCGTATATGTCACGGGTTATCTCATAATTGTACTGTTCTCTTCCCTCACGGCTTGTGTATATGATCTCGGCAAAATAACGTCCGGTTTCTTCGTCATAATACGCCGTCCAATTGTTCCCCTGTTTCTTTGTTTTCATATTTCCCCCTCATCGTCGAATGCCTGCTTACTCTTTTTTCAGACATTTGGTCCGACAATTTATTTTATCATAAATCGTGTTAATGAATAAGTAATCCCTTTGAAAGTTCTTCTTCCCAGTCGATGGTCGTGACCACACCCGACATACATGCGATCGATGCCAGTCCGTGTGCAGTGGCCCAGATATTCAAAAGATCCCTTTCCTGTTCCTTCTTTGATTTTTTGACTTTAGTCTCTTTCAGCCATTTTTTGTAAGCATCTTTTAAAAGCACAAAGGGCGGATAATCCTCAGCATACTGCTTATCGGTACTTATATGCGCGATAATGTTCTGACCTGCGAAAAGGAACTTAAAATAATCGGGTTTGTTTATAAAAAACAAAACGTAGTTTTTGCCCATTTCCAATATCGCACTCTCTGCATCAGGAGCGTCCTCTACGGCTTTGGTAAGTGTCTCGGTAAACTGCCCGGTGACACTTGCTTTCATAGCCTCTATAAGCTCATCCTTATCTTTAAAATGTGCATAAGGTGCGGCATGCGACACATTGCACTTCGCTGCCACTTTTCTGAGTGAGAGACTCTCTTCTCCACTCTCGTTTATTATCTTTATTCCGGCATCGATCAATGCCTGTCTTAAATTGCCATGATGATAATTATCGCTCATTAGTATTTCTCCCTGATCTCTTTAAGCACTTTTAAGGTTTCTTCGGGATTCTCCCAGAGCGGACTGTGTGCCGAATCCGAGATCTTATAAAAACCTTTATCAGGTGCTTCCAGTATATTATTATACTCCTCTGCCAGTTCCCACGGACAGTTATAATCATATTCGCCGCTTATAAAATATGCCGGTATCTCAAGTTTTTTGATCTCTTTTCTGTAATCGAAGTTATCGAGTTCTTTTGAAAGCGGCGTCGTACGGTACATTTTCATCGCAGGCACATAGTTTAACTTTTCTTTTACCGTGTAACATCTGCAAAAAAGGATCGGAAGGACCACTCCTTCAAACTCCGTTTTGTTATATATCGTTCCACCTCCGGCATCATGAAGAAGATACACGTAATTGTACCAGTCCTTACAGACAACATTCCCTTCTTCATTCACTTCTACCGAAGCTTCCAGTTTTTTTAGGGCTTTTTTATCGTTACGCTCCGTAAATACACCTTTCATAAAATCATACATAAGCGTGTCATTGTCGGGAGAATCCGTCACGCACTGTGCCATGTTTATCAAAGCGATATAGTCTTCGGGATACATTTCAGCCGCCCTTAATGCAATGTGAGTTCCGCCCGAAAATCCCATGATATATATTTTGTCTTTTGAAAATCTTTCTTTAAGATATGCGGTAACCGAATGCACATCCTGCATAATATTATCAAGCGTTATTTCACTTGTATCATAATCCCTGTCATACGCTATGCCCATGTCTCTGTAGTCCCAGTATACAACCGTAAAGTATTCCTCAAGATCCATGTCTTTGTATTTATCGGTAAATACATAATCATCGGTTCCGGGTCCGCTCGATACAAATAAAAGAACCGGGTTATCCGTATTTTTGCTGTTTATAAAAAAACCGTTCGGAGCACCGTTTATATCCGTTACGATTTTTTCCGAAAGGCTATTCTCTTCAGTATATTCCCTTATTGTTCCCGGGCTTAAAAGTACCCAGATCAGTAAAAGAACAAATATTAAAATTATCACACCTAAGAATATGATCATAAAAGTCTTACCTGCTTTTTTCATGCATTAACTCCAATCTTTACACTGTAAAGTTATTATATCACGCATCTTTACATTGTCAAGATTGTCATTTCCCCATAAAAACACGGCAGAGTCTTTTAAAGGCCCTGCCGTTTTTTTAACAAATGATCTTTCTTATATTGTCCCAGTCTGAACATCTTTTATAGTTTGCACCGGGAAAATCTCCTTCCCTGTTCCACGGTCTGTCATAAACAAGCACGTTTAATTCGGGAAGATGATCGAAAAATTTAAATGCAGAAGGTGAATCTTCGATGGCTATATCAAATTTCATTTTGTAATAATCTTCAAGTTCAAGACTGTAATCGCTGCTCTTGATTATTTTTTCTCTGCCGTATTTATTAAGACAATACATTTTTATGTCTTTAAGTCCGTGAATATCAAGCCATTCTCTTGAAGCCTCGTATGAACTGTAAGGACGTCCGGTGATGATCGATACATTATGGCCTTTATCCATCAGTTCATTTAAGACTTTCGATGCTCCCAGTGTCTCTTCAAACGCCATAAGGACCTCGGGCTCGTGGCCTTTTAAAAGAAGCTGCTCATATTGTTTATCTGTCAGATCAAATGCCATCTGAAGATTGAAATATCTCATCTTCTCATAAGGGACATCGATCCCGAACATATCCATAACAAGGTCGGAAAATGACCTGGCTGTCTCACAAAGGCAGTCGTCGTAATCGACATATATATTCATCAATATGTTCCTCCCATATCGGAACCCTGCCATGTATATTCGCCCGTACCCCAGGCATCATAAAACATTCCCGTTTTTTCGTTATATGTTACGTTTCTGTATTCGGTATCGAGAGAGCCGTCTTCATTTTTTACGGTCTTCGAATAATCCACATTGATGATACCGTTATCTCTTTTTAATATCTTATCTACCTGATAACCCTCTTCCTCTATCTCTTTTGCAAGATCAAAACCTACGGCATCCGTAAGTTCTTCTCTTGTGATCTCGCTTCCAGTATATTCCATAAATTCACCGGTTGCATTATCGAAATAGAAGTAATATATCTTCCAGGTATGACCGGTAAACATTCCTTCGTTTTCTTTTCCTTCTTCATAGTTTAAATAACGGTCATATGCACTGATACTTACACAGTAATCTTCCACATAATCCGATTTAAAGAAAGATCCCACGCCGGATATCCTTGCTTCTTTAACCTCGCCGTTATCCACATAGTAAAGACGCGATGCTGCCGATGTGAAATAACTGATCCTTATCGAAACATATACTCTTCCACTTACAAAATACGTATCGAGTGCCTTTCCGTCCAGGTAAACAAAATTCTCGTTATCTCTGACCGTTTCACATTTTTCATCGCTTACAAACCACAGTGTTCCTTCGCATGAATTAAGATCATCAACCTGAGATTTTGCTATGAACACAAATGCTTCCTCTGATCCGTCGCCGTCAAGATCAAAAACTACTGAGTCCAATATATCGCTCTCGGAAGCACCCGCTTTATTTAACACTTTTTCGATAAGACTCTTATTATCCGCATTTGAAACTCCGGCAACACTGTATCCGAAAAGATTGTCATTTTCTTTGATACGCACTTCTCTGTGAGCATAAGCCGTACCTTCAACATCATTGCAAAGAATGTATTCCAATACAGTTTCATCGCCTTCTTTTCGATCGGAAACAAAGATCGCAAGATCAGTGCCGCCTGCATCGTTATATGCATAGAGCCTGTAATTCTCTTCGTCAAGCGCAACACCGTATTCACGGATCTCTTCCTTGTCGACTTTATCGAGCAGTTCTTCGGATTTAAGTCCGTATACATACTCTGCTATATACTTAAACTCGTTGATATCCAATAATTCAAATACACGGTTGTCATCGCTTCGAACGGCATCTCCGATCGATGAGACAAGATCGTAATTGAAATTCTGTATATTGTTCTCATCGTAAAAACAAAGAGGTTTGAATAAAGATGCGGTATCGGCGCTTACCAGGCTGTAATCCGCATATTTATAATCTCCGAATTTCGTCTGAAAATATGCATCTTCACAAAGGGATGCATCCGTAAACTCAAATGCTCCCCATGATTCCTGCAAAGCCTTCCCAAGATCATCCGATCCGTTTATCCAGCAAAGATCGATGCCTTTTTCAGAAAAGCCGGCAAACTGATTTGCAATATTTTCCTTAAATTCCGAAACACTGATGCGGTCGAATTTCTGATCGTATAAAAGAATATATTCGAACTGACCTTCTTCGTCCCTCCAGTTTCTGTAATCAAGCTTTATGGGAATGCTTTCTTTACTGCAGTCTGAGATATTAACCGCTTCCCATCTGTAACTCATATAATCGATCTCGGATACCAAATATGTATCTTCGGAATCGTAATATATCTTTCTTGTTTCCTTGCCGCCGGGCAAAGTGATCGGATGGATCGGTATATTTGTTTCTTCCTTTACGATCTTTTTGTTATCATCGATACTTACTATGTATGATCTTTCAAAAGAATCCGCATGGTATTTATCATCATAAAGATACGATACGATCAGTTCGGGGATCTCGTCTTCGTTTAAATCCGTTACCGCGATATAGCATCTCTCTGCATTTTCTTTTTCAAGCCATTCTTCACTGTTTTCGACCAGGAATGCTATATCCTCATTCTTGGCTTCAGCTTTCGGATCTTTCTCGCTGTATACGGGAACGATCTGTTCCACCTCGGCATGAGGATTGATGATCTCGTCTATTTTTTCTTTTCCGGTACAGGCACTGAGAAATGAAAGCCCTGCAATAATCGTTAACGTTTGAAAAATTTTTCTCTTCATAGTGCACCTTTTCTTAAGTAATAATTATTTAGTCGAAAATATGATCTTGATACCGGGTTTTAATTCTATTTCCATAATATTGCCCGTGATCGTTGCCGTGCTCATCGCGGGTGAATTGGGGTTATTTGTATTATCCCAGTAAAGCTCATATACATCACCGTTTTGTACAACATAACCGTTATGATCTTTTCCGCTCATGGAGAATGTAAAGTTCGTTCCGTCGGACGTAAATTCCGGAACTTTTGCTCCGCTGACTGTATCCCAGACAGCCCACCATCCGGTCATATCCGTAACGGTTCCGTTATTATCAATGGTAGTCACTTTCCATCTTGAAGTAATGGGTGCATCTCCCGTTGATGCATTCCCGCACGCAAGAACCCCTGCGATCATCAAAAATGACAAAATTACACATAATGTTTTTCTTAATGTTTTCATTTCTTTTCCCCTTCAAATCAAAACTATCTGTTATTATACCATAAAATAAAAAATAGGGAGTCTGTCGACTCCCTTTATCAATAAACACTTAAATTTATTCCGCCAGTTCAAAATATACCTCGGGATAAAGAGAGAACATATAGCCTCCCACTGTCTTGCCTGCATAATATTCACCCTCTCCCACGAACCTTTCATAAAGGACTTTATTTGTTTCGATCTCTTTTCCGTTATCATCGATCAGTATGTAATGGATCACAGTTCTTGTCTCTCTGTCGCCGCCTGTATTGGTTTCGATCACTTCTTTTTCCGTTTTACAGTCTTTAAGACTGAGTGTTTCGAAATAATATGCCTCTTTATCGGGATTGGAATATTTCATATGCGGTACTATCGCTTTGATCGCTATCACGGCAAATGATGTTATCATAAACGTTACCGCGATGAAAGACACAACCGATACTGTCAGGCCGATTCCCGGTCCGTCTTCCATACCTTTTATTATAGTTGAACAAATAACCATTGCCAGGAATATTACCGCTATTGCTCCGAAGCATGCTGCAAGAGTAAGAAATGTTTTCTTCGCTTTTTCAGTATCCTGAACATATTGATCATGATCTTCATCGAGTATTTCGTTTGTAAGTACGGTTTTGCTGCCTTCGTTTATCATCTGCTGATATGCGGAAACCTTTTTCTCTTCCTCTTTTTTGTCCGAGATCATACCGAATATCATAATTCCGACAAATATCACAAAAACAAGTATAAATGCGCCGTAAAAAATCTTTGAAGCTATCTGTTTGGTCATATGTATTTCTCCTTCTTCAAAAAAAGCCTTTTCACCTGTATATATTACAATAACCTGTATAAATACTACACTCTGAAAAAAGAATAATATGCACCCCTAAAATCTCAAAAAAGAAAAATAAGCAAAAAACAGGAAGTCTTTCAAACCTCCTGTTTTACGATCTATTCGTCAAGATATAAACCAATGATAAGTTTTTCTCCGTCCGATTCCTTTACTGTTGCTGCCTTAAGACTTCCTCGTAAGACCGCACCGTAATAGTTCATCCTGTAAGAAATACCATAAATTTTTTCTTTAGCGATAGTTTCAAGAATCTTCTCTCTGGAGAACTCTTTCATAAATTCCTTATAATCTTCTTCGTACACGACCCGTTTGGCTTCTTCCCTGCATCTGTCAAAGAAGTTTACTCCTTCGTGGGCAAATCCGAACGCTTCGCTTCCAACACCTTTTGATGTTACCTCGACATAGGTTTCATCTTCAAGATTGACCGTATACATACAAAGATAATTATCTACAAGAGCACAAATTCTGGAACTGACGATCTGCTCTCTTTTTAATCTTTCGATCGCACTCTGCTGTTTCATCTGAGAATCGACATTACTTACACCGATAATGATATGTTCGTGATCTTTACTCATCTGCATAGCCTTGATGCAGACATATTCGGTCTTGCCTTTTTGATTTATCCTGTGAGTAAGAGCAAATCTTCCCTCTTCTTCAAGAGCTTTCAGTATTTTCTCTTTTGTAAATGATGTGACAAATTTCTCTCTGTCCTCTTCGTCAACAATCCTCGTCGCCATCTTTATACCGTCGGTAAAGAAGTTTTTACTTCTCTTTTTCTCCGTAAAATCAATATTATCCTCACTGGGTGTGTAAATGATATATTCATCCGTTCTTGTATTAACGTAAAACAGAACGAAATAGTCAGCCGCCAGTGAGCTTGCGACATTGGCATAAGTTGCACCCGATGCATCATCGGTTACCGAAAGGATCGCAACGGCAACTGCCTTTGTTCCCATAATGGGGTTGCTGGCAACTCTTCTTATTATCGTATGGACCGTAGTATTGTTCGGAAATTTTTCGTCAACCAGCATTCTGGTACCGTTTTTCGCACAATATAACATCGGTGCAAGGAAATTTCTTCTGTGGTTTTCGGGGATCGTTTCAAATCTTTCAAACTCATTTCCGATATTTCTTTCAAACGTTCTTTCCGAAAATTCCCTGTAAGTTTTATTGCTTCTTACGATTCTAACCGCTTCATCGTTTAACTCCATGATAACCATGGGAATGGAATTATAGAGACTGTCAGAAGCAAAATCATCGCTCATTACCCAGTCAAGATCGTTAAGATTGATCCTTCCGAGTGTTTCAAAATAATCCATTTCCATCGGATTCTCAAATCCGATCTCCGTGCCTGTTCTGCATCTTTCAAGAATACTCTCAAGAGGCAGAGGTTTTGTGTAATAGAATCCCTGCAGCTTGCAGCATCCTATATCTCCGAGGAATTTCACCTGTTCTGCACTCTCTACACCCTCACAGACCGTCTCTAATCCAAGCGCGGTAGCCATTCTCATAAGTTCCGTAAGTATTATCTTTCCGTTTGCACCGTTTTCAACCTGTCTTAAGAAACGCATATCAAATTTGATAAGATCGAATGAAAGTTCCTGCAAGAGATCAAGAGATGAATAACCGCTTCCGAAATCATCCATCCAGACTTTAAATCCGAGATTTCTGAATCTTTCGATCTGGGTTTTCATGTAATCGAAATCCGAAGCCACGATACTTTCCGTGATCTCAATGGTAATGAGGCTGTGATCAAGCCCTGCATTATCCATCTTTTTACATATCTCATCAACAATATCGCATTCCTCAAAATCGATCCTCGAAAGGTTAACCGATTGAGGAACCGCATTCATCCCCTCATTTTTCATTGTATTGATCTTTTTGATTATTTCATCCACAACATAAAGATCAAGTTTGTAGATAAGATGCGACTCTTCGAGAATACCTATAAAATCTGCGGGAGATAAAAATCCTTTTACAGGATCTATCCATCTTGAAAGAGCCTCCTCATCGCAGACTTTTCCGTTTATCGTTCTGATAATTGGCTGGTAATATACCCGGATCCATTTCTCCGCAATCGCCCTGTCAAGATTCGAGATGATATAATCTCTCTTCTCAAGATCCGCTTCCAGTTCTTTGTTAAAATAATTGATCCCCGATACAAACGTGTTTCTGTTTAGGTCGGTAGCAACCTTTGCGTTATCGCATGCGGTTACTATCTCAAATTCGGGAGTATCGATAATGTATACACCGGTTCTTACGGGAAGAGCTTTCTTTTTCGATAAATTCTTCCATTCGGTAAATACAGTCTGAACGCTTTCGTCAACCAGACTTTTTTCCGTATAAACAACAAAATGGTCCTGTACAAAACGACTGCATTTGTCTTTTCCGTAGATGCTCTCTAGCAATCTTGCGAACTCTTTCAAAATGTTGTCGCCTTCTACAAAACCATATTTATGATTAAAGCTTTTCATTCCGCTTAGATCAAAGAATAAAACAGCCGGAACTTTTCCGACTGAAATCAACTCTTTGCATCCCGCATCGGCAAGTTCAAAAAACCAAGTCATTGTGGGAAGACCTGTAAGGTGATCGATGTAACTGCCGTTCACCCCGACTTCATTGCCGCCACTGTATCTTTCCATACTCAACCCCTCAAATAAAGCTTAAAAGATACCATCATTTTCTCTCACCTATTATTTTATAGTATTTTTGCCTTATTGTACATAACAAAAATCGTCCGTGTTCTGTGCCTTTTTACTCGTTATTGAGATTATGTCCGAAATATAGTAAAATATTGGTAAGATTATTATGTTTTGACATATTATCTTTTGGGGGAAAATGACGGGATGAGAAAACGAATATGTGTGCTTTTGGCACAACTTGAGGAGAAAACCCAAAACAGGTTCATGACGGCCTTTACCAAAGAGGCTTACGCTCATGATTATGATATATGTATCTTTTCCATGTATCAGAAATTCCAGGAAACCGATCTTAGAAACATCGGTGATTCCAATATTTTTTCATTGGCAAATTTTGACAAATTTGACGGTCTTGTCGTACTTCTCGACACAATTCTTACTCCGGGTTTTGAAGAAAAACTCTTAAAAAGAATAAAAGAAGACTTTCACGGTCCTGTAGTCATAATCGACAGGGAATCCAAGGATTTTGACTATATTCTTGTAGACCACTATACTCCATGCTTAAAGATCATGAATCATCTGCTCGATGTTCACGGATATAAAGATATTGCGTTCCTTGGCGGAAAAGAAGGACATCCTCATTCCGTTCAGCGACTCAGGGCTTATGAAGATGCCATGAAAGCCCATGATCTTCCCATTCGTGAAGACAGGATATTCCACGGCGATTACTGGTATCGTTCGGGCATCGCATTTGCCGAAAAGCTTCTTGAGAAAAAAGGCGATCTTCCCGAAGCGGTAATGTGTGCGAACGAGCACATGGCGATCGGTCTTGCGTCTGTTTTTTCAAAGAACGGATACAATATTCCCAAGGATATCGCGATCGCAGCATACGACACCACTAACGAAGGTCAGACTTCGCCGGTTCCCATCACTTCTGCCGAGATCCCCGCGGATACATGCGGAAAACTCTGCTTTGCAAAACTCCATTCAAAGATCACCGGAGAAGAATTAAGAGAGCCTGAACTGGATTATCAGATCCTTATCGGCGGAAGCTGCGGATGTCAGGACTTCAAAGAAGTATTCAAAAGAGTCAACCGTGACGACTGGGCTACGGATTATTCCGAGGAAAGTTACCGTTCGGATTTTAACCATATAACCGAAGATCTGCTCTGTCAGACCCATTACGACAAATTCTTTGAAATGCTTGCGGTTTACTCATATCAGATAAGACCTTTCAAATCATTTAAGATCTGCTTAAATGACGGTTTCAGGGAATCCTATTCGTTTATAGGCCCGAACGCAAGACGGGAGGGCTATTCCGAAAAGGTCAATATGGTCATTAACTGCAACGACAAACCGGATGTCGATAAGAAAGATGCCGTTAATTTCGATGTGTCTTTCGATTCTTTGCTAATGCTTCCCGAGCTTTACGAAGAACGCGATTATCCCACTACATTTATTTTCACACCGCTCTTCTTTGAAGACCGGTCTTTCGGATATGCGGTATTAAACTACGGCGACGAGATCCGTTATTACACCGAAGATTTCAGATCATGGATGAAAAACGTCAACCAGGGACTCGAGGCATTTTTCCGCCAGAAAGCCCTTTTCTTCCTGATCGATCAGATAAAATCACAGCAGGTGCGTGACACTCAGACGGGTCTTTACAATTATCAGGGATTTATCGATACATTTACGCCGATAGTTGAGAACAGCATTAACAAAAACCGTTCGCTCGCGATCATTGCGATCGATATAAACAACCTTACAAAGATCAACGAAGACCACAACCGTCTCATCGGCGATCTGGCTATTTTAGCCGTATCGAGATTTATCTCAAGACATACCAAAGAACATGAAGTATGTGCGAGATTGAGCAATGACGAATTCCTTATCGGAATGGTCGGAATAGAATGCGAAAAACGCTACGAAGAATTTGTTGCGGATATTCCCAAGCGCGGAATAACATTCCATGATTCGGACAACGAAGAACATAAAGTTCACATTCATCACAAGATGAATATGATCCCTATAAAGAGCATGCCCGATCTCGATGTGTTCATCAACCAGACCGTAAACGAAAAGAATCATCAGAAGAAATTAAAGATGCAGAAAGAATTTGTTCTTTCCGAAATGACCAATGATGAGCTCGATAAAGTCAAGACAGTTGAAAAGATCCTGGACAACGATCTTCTCTCCTATTATTTCCAGCCCATCGTAAAAGTCTCGGACGGCGAGATCTTCGGATATGAAGCTCTTATGCGTTATGAAGATGACCTTTCGTTAACACCTTTGGAGATCATCAAGTGTGCAGGTGCACTTAACAGACTTTACGATATTGAGAAACTTTCATTCAACGGAGTCATTGACCGTATGGAAGAAACTCCCGAGAGATTCATTTCCAAGAAGGTCTTCATCAACAGTCTTCCCGCATATCAGCTGCAGGGCGAGGACGAAGATCAGCTCTTCACGAGACTTAAAAGACACCTCGGACGTATCGTTGTTGAATACACTGAAGATTCCGAATTCAACGATGAGCAGTTAAAGAAGAGAAAGAACGATTACTTAAGTCTTTACATAGAGATCGCTCTCGACGATTACGGAAGCGGATACTCAAACGTAAACAACCTTATACGATACAATCCACGCTACGTAAAGATCGACCATGGTCTTATCAGAGGCATCAATTCCAATTCTCAGAAACGCCATTTCGTTAAGAATATCGTTTCATACGCATCCAAGAGTAACATTCAGGTACTTGCGGAAGGCGTGGAGACCGAAGAAGAATTAAGGGCCGTTATAGGCATCGGGGTAAACCTTATCCAGGGCTTCTATACCGGACGTCCCGGTAAAGAACCCGTTCAAAAAATAGATGATGAGATCCGATCAAAGATAAGACGTTTTTCATACGGATCCGTTTCATCGATCATACCCGGCGAAGAAAACAATTAATTCTGTTGCCATAGAAAAAAGAGTACGGAGATCATCCGTACTCTTTTGATATTCCGAAATATTACTTTGATTTATGACATGTTCCTTTCATCGAACAGCATCCGCAGTCGCATCCGCAGGACGATCTTCCTTTTTTCTTATCCCTGACCATTTTTATAATAATAAACGTCACAACTAAAATCAGAAAAAGAGATATTAAAATGGTCCAAATATTACTCAAAAGCCATGCCATAGCTTTTCCCCTTTCAAGAAAATTATCTTCTCTTGACAGATTCATAATACTTCTTTATGAACAACATGTAAACCATAAATGCTAAAAGAAGTACGGAAACTATCAATCCGAATATATTTAAGTTACCTGTAAATATGCTTCCGAACTGGTAGATCATGAGTGCGATAACATATGCAAAACCGCACTGCCAGCCGATAGCAAACCATGTCCATTTTGCATTATTCATCTCTCTCTTGATAGCACCGATAGCTGCAAAGCAGGGAGCACAGAGGAGGTTGAATACAAGGAATGACATACCGGATACGCCGTTAAATTTCATTGCAAGTGTCTGATATGTGCTCAATTCTCCGCCGCCGTATAATACGCCCATGGTACCTACGATGTTTTCCTTTGCAACAAGACCTGTGATCGAAGCAACAGCTGCCTGCCAGTTGCCCCATCCGAGAGGAATGAAGATCCAGGAGATCAGACTTCCGACTTTTGCAAGGATGGAAAGGTTAACTTCTTCTTCGGAAACCATTGTAAATGCACCGTCAACAACACCGAAGTTGGATAAGAACCAGATAACGATCGTTGATAAAAGAATGATCGTTCCCGCTTTCTTGATGAATGACCAGCCTCTCTCCCACATTGAACGAAGGAGGTTGGGGAATGTGGGCATATGATATGCGGGAAGCTCCATTACGAAGGGAGCGGGTTCACCCGCAAACATCTTTGTTTTCTTAAGCATGATACCGGATATGATTATCGCTGCCATTCCGATAAAGTATGCACCTACGGAAACCAAAGGAGATCCGTTGAAAAGTGCTCCTGCGATCATTGCAATGAAAGGTATCTTTGCACCGCAGGGAATAAATGTCGTAGTCATGATAGTCATTCTGCGGTCTCTTTCATTCTCGATCGTTCTTGAAGCCATAACACCCGGAACACCGCATCCCGTACCTACGAGCATGGGAATGAATGATTTACCGGAGAGGCCGAATTTTCTGAAGATCCTGTCCAGAACGAATGCGATCCTTGCCATGTATCCGCATGATTCAAGAAATGCAAGAAGGAAGAAAAGAACGAGCATCTGAGGAACAAATCCGAGTACCGCACCGACACCTGCGATGATACCGTCAAGGATAAGACTCTTAAGCCAGTCGGCACAGTTAAGTGCATCAAGAATGCTTTCCGCTACTGCTGGAATTGAAGGTACCCATACACCGTAATCAGCGGGATCAGGTTCTTCACCTTCATAACTTTCAAATACTCCAACTGCTTCGCTTAATTCATCATATGTGTAAGTAACATCTTCCGTTGCAAGTGTCTCTTCGTCTTCAAGTGTATAATCTGCAGTCGATCCCGAAGGAACTTCCGCAAAAGCTGCTTTAATGCTTTCTACATCCGCATCTTCATCAAGACCGATAAATGCATCAATAACATTTGATGCCTCAGTGAATTCATCGCTTGCATCACCGTATGCTCCGGAACCGATCCCGAAGAGATGCCATCCGTCTCCGAACAATCCGTCATTTGCCCAGTCGGTAAGCATTGTACCGGGTGCACTCGGTGCCATCGATAAGAAGTAAACAAGGAACATTATGATCGCGAAAATGGGAAGTCCGAGCCATCTGTTTGTGACTATCTTATCGATCTTATCCGATGCGGTAAGACCGCCCTTATTGTTCTTCTTAAGACATGCCTTGATAACCGATGCTATATAAACATATCTTTCGTTTGTGATGATACTTTCCGAATCATCATCGTATTCTTTTTCTACAGCCTGAATGTCACCTTCGATATGAGCTTTCATGCTTCCTTCGATCTTTAACTGCTCAAGAACTTTTTCATCTCTCTCAAAGATCTTTATCGCATACCATCTCTGCTGCTCTTCGGGAAGTGAATGAACCGCTGCTTCTTCGATATGAGCAAGTGCATGTTCTACGGAACCGCTGAAGGTATGCATGGGAACTGTTTTCTCGCCCTTGGATGCTGCGATCGCTGCTTCGGCTGCTTCGATAACACCTTCGTTTTTAAGTGCCGAGATCTCAACAACTTTGCATCCTAACTGTCTCGAAAGTTCGGAGATCTCGATCTTGTCTCCGTTCTTTCTTACGACATCCATCATATTTATCGCGATCACTACAGGGATCCCGAGTTCTGTAAGCTGTGTCGTAAGGTATAAGTTTCTCTCAAGGTTTGTACCGTCAATGATATTTAAAATCGCATCAGGTCTTTCTTTTAAAAGATAATCTCTGGCTACAACTTCTTCGAGTGTGTAGGGTGAAAGGGAATAGATACCGGGAAGGTCGGTGATCACAACATCATCATGTTTTTTTAATTTACCTTCCTTTTTTTCTACCGTTACACCCGGCCAGTTTCCGACGAACTGATTTGAACCCGTAAGAGCATTGAAAAGCGTCGTCTTTCCACTGTTGGGGTTACCCGCAAGGGCAATCTTAATACTCATGTCTGCATCTCCTTTACATAAGGCATTATCTGCCGTTCATCCATTTTTTATTCAACTTCAACCATCTGAGCATCAGCTTTTCTGATACTTAATTCATAACCTCTTACGGTCACTTCGACGGGATCACCCAAAGGAGCGACTTTTCGAATGAAAACCTCTGTTCCTTTTGTAAGACCCATATCCATGATCCTTCTCTTAATAGCTCCTTCACCGTGAAGTTTTACAACCTTTACGGTTTCGTTTACCTTTGCATCCTTAAGTGTTTTCATTGTTTTCTCTCCTGTTTAAACCATTATTTTCTGTGCCATCTCCTTGCTGATGGCGATCCTTGAATCTTTTACGTTTACTATTAAGTTTCCGCCCATCTCGGAAATGATCGTTACGTTTCCGCCCGCAACAAAACCTAAATTTTCAAGATGCTGCCTGGTCTCGGGATTTCCTCCCACTCTCAGAATAGTGTTTTCCTCTCCTACGTTTGCAAATCCTAAAGGCATCATACTCAACCTTCTTTCTTTTTTATTGAACGTATCTTTTTACCTTTTAAGGGGTTAGCACGTTCTAACTTCAATGCGATTATAGTTATGTTAGACTAACTTGTCAAGGCTGTTTCCTTATTTTTTTACAAAAAGTTAGTTTTTGCTAACAATATTCAAAAAAGTACATAAAAAAAGAAAACCGGCCGCCCGATCTTCTTTTTCTTTATCATTATCTGAAGTTTCAGAATTCGATTATGTTCTTAAGATATTCAAGTGATCTTCTCTGCGATTCGATCGAAGAAGTTTCGATAAGAACCGACGCGTCTTTGAAATAAAGTTCTCTTAATTTTGCAAACGAATCCCATTCGATCGTACCGTCTCCGACTGCCAAATGAAGATCGCTTATTCCGTCGTTGTCGTTAATGTGAACATGCTTTATATAAGGTGAAAGTTCCTTGGCCCATGTACTTAACGGCGATGCGGAAATAAATGCATGTGCGTAGTCAAAGCAGATTCCGAAGTTCATTACGTCTTTCATTCTCTCTGCAAGATCTGCGAGGTCATGAGGTTTTGTATCAAACATGTTCTCAAGGTAAATGCACATATCCGGATATCTTGCACACATCTCTCTGAATACACGCTCATTCCTTCTTAACCACTTCTGCTTATAAACATCCGCCGTTAAGAACGGTTCGATGTTACTGTGGAAAATAACTGCTTCCGCACCTGCGGCTCTTGCGACATCAAGGCTCTGCATGATCCTCATTTTCGATATCTCGACGATCTTCGGATCTTCACTGAAAACAAGGACATCAAAGAAATCTCCGTGAGAAGTATATACAAGGTCATTGTACTTCGAATAAAACGAAGCGATCTCCTCACATTTTTCTTCGTCATCCAGAGTTCTCGGATACATGAAATCATTCAGTTCCAGACCCAGATTGTACTCCTCGCAAAGTGCCAGTGTTTCGTTATAGTTTTCCCTGTCGGGAATGATCAAAAAACGACTCATTCTTCTCCCCCCACTTTTACTCCGTCAATTTCCGTTAACTGATACACAAAAACGCCCTTTGATTTTCCTTTAAGAGGAATTTCCCCTATGGGCTCAACTTTTACTCCTTTATCTTTAACACGTTCATATATAGTTTCGCTTATCAATACCTGTCCGGGCTTGGCATTCGACTCAAGTCTTGCTGCCGTATTTACGGTATCGCCGATCGCTGTATAGTCCATTCTGAAATCACATCCGATATTTCCGACGACCGCTTCACCGCAGTTTACGCCGACACCGAACGTAACTTTTCTACCGAATCTGTCCATGCAGGATTTTTCAAGAGCTTTTGCACCCGCAACGATATCCTTTGCAGTCCTTAACGCTCTTAACTCATAATCATCGAGATCGAAAGGGGCATTGAACACGGCCATTGTAGCATCACCGATAAACTTATCGAGAGTTCCACCGTTTTTGAATATCGAGTTGGTCGTAAGATTCAGATACTCGTTTAATATCTCAACGACCTGCTCGGGTTTAAGGCTTTCCGAAAGCGGTGTGAATCCTCTGATATCAACGAATAAAACCGCAATATCCCTTGTCTCTCCGCCGAGTGCGATCTTGTACTGGCCGGATTTCATAATGCCGTCAACGACCTGCGGTGCAACATATTTTCTGAATGCCGATGCTATCTTTCTCTTCTGGATCGATTCGGAAATGTATTTTAAGATAAGTGCAAAAAGATAATCCAGGAAGATAAGTATCAGCATATACACACCGGGCAGGATTATATCCGCTTTGGTGAATAATGTTATGCCCAAGAAAACATAAAAAACTTCAAGTACAACAAATAACGGAGTTCCCCATTTCAAGCCCATCTTCGAGAAAAGAAGAAACAGTGCAAAAGCTATAAGTGCCGTCAGAATAGAGATGAATACTCTGTCTGCCGGAACGGGAAAAGCACCGTCGGTATATGCCTGTAAGATATTGGCGTTAATTTCGACTCCGAACATTTCGGTTCCGGAGTTCGGGACCGAAAACTGATCCTGAAGACCGTTTGCGTAAGCACCGACCAAAACTATACAGTCGGTAAAGACTCTCGGATCGATCTTTCCGTCGAGAAGATCCGAAAGTGAGATCGCTTCGTAATCAAAAGGTTTTCCCGCATAATAGATCCACATGCTTCCCGTTGAATCAACTTTGGGAGCTGTGGGTGCGATACCTTTTTTCTCACAGTAAAGCTGATACACGCGGTATGCAAAACCTGTATATGTCTCACCCGTCTGTGTGTTTGTAAATGTCGGCATCGCTCTTCTTACCGCACCGTCCGGATCAGCAAATACATTTACATAGCCGTAAGCCACCTCTTCCTCCGAAAAAGGAAGTTCCATGGCATTTACGTAAAGCTGGTTGAGCACGAGTTTTCCGTCTTCGTCTCTCTCCGCCACTGTATCAAAGTCTATATGCGAAGCAAATACCACATTGCCTCTTTCCATTGCCGCTTCTTTTAAGATCGCATCGCCCTCTTCGCTCATCTGACCGCTGAAATGGATGTCGAATCCGACTACCGAAGGATAATCGCCAAGTGCATTAAGAACGTCCGCGTAAACGCTTCGATCCCACGTACCGAAAGGACCGTACGTATTTAAAGCCTTCTCATCGACGGCTATGATCTTTATCGACTGATTGACTCCTCTGGACTGCTGATAAACCTTGTCTCTGTAGAGACTTTCCAAAGGATACAGAATATCGTAATAACAGAAAACAAAAGCTATAACCCCTATGAGCAGGGCCTGCAGTATAAGCAGATATCTTCTGTTGTTTTTTTCTTTTTCATTCATTTTCCAAACACCCTTTGCGGCGATTTTTTAACGCAAAAATACGCACAAAATCTATATATATTTTACCAAATTTATCACGATGTGAAAACCCAAATATAATGCACGTTTCGATTTACTTGAAGCCTTTTTCCATGTTATAATCATTATGTTATTCGTCCGGGACGAAATGATACCAAAAAACATTATCGGAGGGGTTATTATGGATCAGAAAAAGTATTTGTCAAGCGATGAGTTGTTGGAAAAGATCTTTTATTACATGTCCAAGCTTTTTGAGGAAAAGGAGCTTTCCAAAACACTCTTTCTTTTAACGGATCTCGGTAAAACCCTTGTCAATTCGGATCGTGCGAGTTTCTGGTTCTGGGACAAGAGAAAACATGTTGCATGGACCCTTGCCGCACTCGGGATCGATACTATCACGATTCCCGAAAATAAAGGCCTTGTCGGCGCAGCCATGATGGGAAATGAGATCCTTATCATCAATAATCCTTACGAAGATCCCCGCTTTAATCCCGATGTGGACAAGAGTTCTGGATATCATACAAAATCCATTCTCACAATGCCTGTTACCAATTCCGACGGAGATGTCATCGGAGCATATCAGGCCGTGAATAAGATCAATACTGACGGAAGCGAAGGCATCTTTACCGAAGAAGATGTTAAGAGACTCTCTCTTGCAACGGCATTCTGCGGAAGAAGCCTTGAATCCTACGTTCTTCACAACGAAGCGATCGAGGATCCCCTTACGGGACTTCGTAACAGAAGAGGTCTTCATTCTTACTACGAAAGACGTATCGTGACAAATAAGAATTTCGATAAAGCAAGCATCATCATGTGCGATATCGACCACTTTAAACGCGTTAACGATACATACGGTCACAACGCAGGTGACGAAGTATTAAAACACGTGGCAAACACCTTATCGAATTCCATCGGGATCGACGACGGTGCTTTCAGATGGGGCGGTGAGGAATTTATTCTGCTTCTCTCACATCGTGAAAAGAAGGAAACTGCGGAATTCGCCGAAGAATTAAGAAAGGCTATAGAAGCCGATGTGATCACGTTTGAAGGCACTGACATCAGGATCACGATGAGCTTCGGTGTCAGTGACATCGATCCCGCACTTACCACGGAGGAAAACGTGGAAGGCGTTGATGCGAAATTATACTATGCAAAAGAGCACGGAAGAAACCGCGTTATCAGCGATATTGCTGAATAGCCGATAACGCTTATCTTTCTTCCCAGTAAACAAAGGTATCGGATGTGACGGGGATGCCGAAATCAACATCCCAGTCTCCCGCCGGCGTAGGGATCAGTTCGGGTCTTGAAAGATAACCCTCATGATCAACGGTTTGCATTCCGAATACCTTGTTGTTATACATAAAAGTAACCATATGCGGTACATTCTCGTTTTCTTCCATCTGTTCCTTAAGATCGTTGAAAGAAATGATCATTTTACCGCTGTTTGTTTCAATATCATAAAAGAATTCAATCGTAATAGCCGGGAAGGTCGAAGGATCTATTCCGGTTATTTTTTGTATAATGCAGCTGTCTGACTGATTGCCGCCGATAAGGATATCTGTATCGGCTTCAAATTCCATCTCGTCTCCGACAGGATTTCCCTGTTCGTCATGAAGCTGGATCATTACCTTTCCGTCGGTAACGGTAAGACGTGTGATCGTATTTAAGCCCTGGATACCCGAATCCTCAAGGTTCTTTGCCATAAATACCATTGAAGGCTGGATCGCATTGCTTGAGAGCACTTCATTGATGACTTCAACATTCGTAACTTCCACTCTGTAAGAAGTTCCTCTTACAGCCATCGTGGAGTTGGGTGTATTGATCTCATATGTGCTTCCGGCACTTAAACTGTTCTGGATCTCACATGTAAGCGCTCCGTTTACAAGTTCTATCCTTGTTCTTGAATCCTTTGCAGTACCTTCGGCGATAATATTAAAATCAGAGTTCTGTTCCACATAGCAGAGTTTGTCTTCATCGAGCATAAGGATAAGCGAACTGTTGCCGTCCACATGGATCGAATCGCCGCTTTGCAGAGCCATGCCGTCGTACGCTTCAAGATCCGTGATATCGCCTCTTGTGACATAACTGTGGCCTTCTGCGGTCATGACTTTAATGACACGGTATGTGTCGGGTTTTTTGCCCAACAATATCACACCGGTGATGATACCGCCTATAAGGACTGCCGCTCCCGCGATCGCACCTATTATGATTCCAACTTTTTTACCGTTCATACAAACCTCTTCTCTAATTATGAGACTCTGTCAGCTTCTTATCTTACGGAAAATACTATCGGGCCTTCTTCTGTGGGATAGCATTCTATACCGCCCATAAATACCGTATTTCCCTTGTTCGTTCCCCAGTTGGAGGATTCAGGAAGTGTACATTTTTCGCCAAGTTCCAGGTAGAATTCGCCTTCGCCTACTTTTCCGTCCTTCTTCCATCCGGGTGCAGTGATAACCGTAAATTCAGTAACGTTACCGGCTTTATCATATACAGTAAATGTTACGCTTTGTTTCTTCTTTCCTACAGGAAGATCAAACGTCATGTTGCCGTTTGCATCCTGTTTTAATTCAACCGGAGTTCCTCCGATAAGAACCCTGTCGATATTGGCATCTTTTACGATTCCTTTAAGTACGTTAGCGTTATCACCGAAGTATGTTCCGTTTTGTCTCATATCGACAACTTCGGGTGCCTGTGTATCGATACGTAAGTTTCCTACTACTATTACCGCTGTCTCTTCATATGTGGAAGCATCTCTTAAGAAGAACGATACCGATGCCATGCTCTCTTCAAGTTTGATCGGATTCTCGGAATAATGATTTCTGTCGCCGTAAGAGATCTGATATCCTTTCTTGGGTATGATCTTTACAGCCGTCTTGTACCACTGATCCGAACCCTTTACACCGTCTAACGTATAACCGTCTTCTGGAACGGGAAGATATGATACTGTAAAGCTTGCTGTTGCAGAACATTCGGCGTACTTGTCGTTTGCGGGAAGAGTAACCTTCAAAATGTAACTTCCTACTTCCGAAGGCATTCCCAAATGATATGAATCACTTCCGTTAGCCGACTTATATGTAACCGTTGCTTTTGAGGTATCGTTTGTAGTGGAAGAGATTACGGGCGATGTAGCTTTTCCGCCGTAATAATATCCCGCGATCGATACAGACACGCTGCCGGGTTTAAGAGTTTCCTTCTTCTCTTCCTTTGTTTCCTCTTTCTTTTCTTCGGGTTTTACTTTTATCTCAAAATCTTTTGTAACTTCTTTGGGAAGTTCGTAATTTGAATTCGAAAGTGCTGTGGCTTTGGCTGTATATTTTCCTGCCTCCGTCTTTGCTCCCGTTACGGTAACGTTACATGTATCACCGTCGCACACTCCGGTTGCCGTTGCAGTCGGGCAGTGTTCTTTTCCGTCATATTCGAATTCGGTATCCGACCATTCAAGACCAACTGTCTTTTTAGCGATCGTTACGTCTGCACTTGCGACTTCTATATCGCTTCTTCCTTCATTTCCTTTTACCTTATACCATACGGTATAATCGCCTGCGTCTTTTGCAGTGGGAACATTCTTTGAAAATTCACCGTCTTTCGAAAGGCTGTATAAAACATCTCCGCCCTCTGCTTTTCCTTCCGTAACGAGTGCCTGTGCACTGCCGTTGTAAGTTAAAGTCTTTGCTGCGGGCTTTTCGGTAAGTTTGGTATCCGAAAGAACAGTAAACTCAGCAATGGCACCTGCCATTGAATATGCTCTGCTCATTATAATTCCGTCGCTGTTAACGTTGGTGGTTCCGGCTTTGTCGAATTTAACGATAACCTGGTATTTTCCGGCTTCATTGGGAATTCCTTCAACAGCTTCGACTGTTCCGTCATCATTTATGCGTTCATATCCTACGGTATGCTCCATCATATCCGAAGGTCTGTTGGTTTCAATTGTAATGTTGCTGTCGGGAGCATTTCCCTCTATATAATCCTCGGCTTCGATTTCCAGTGTTGTCTCATAGCATTCATATACGGGATAGAAATTAAGCACGCTTGCGATTTCCGATGTACTTCTTACTCCGCCCCAGTCAAATCCTTTTTCTTTTGCAATGAATACAAGATCGGGATCTTCGACACTGTCAAAATAATCAGTATCGTTTGACCAGCCTATAAATGCACCAAGGTCTGCATCATCACCTACAACAGGTGATGTATCGGTGTCGGATAATGATAAAAGATATACGCCCTCCGTATCCGGTGTCTCGTAAACATAACGGTTTGCAGATGTATCCGTAACATTTCCGTCTTTATCATAGAAAGTTACTTTATGTGCGGGGCTTGCGATAACCTCAACAAATACACAGTTGTCTGCCTGTTCGCCGTTCATCAGTGTTCGTGACACGGATGCCATATATGAATCGAATACTTCATATACGTAAAAACCTGCGCTTCCGTTATCCGGTTTTTCGGGCATCGTAAAATTCGACTTATATAATCTGTAGTGATCTATATCCTCATAGGATTCACTTCCGCCCCAGGCTGCCTCGAACTGTTCAAATCCCAATCCCGTACCCAGCTCATAATCGCTGTATTCGCCGGTATTGATATAGTATCTCATGTTTAAGAAACCGCTGTCCGGAAAATTCACCACATCGCCCGGGAACAGCATTGTTCCTACATAATCAGTATATCTTTTGGACACTCCGTCATAATTATATGTTTTTGCCATTACATCGTTTGGATTGCCTAGTATTCCGAACATAACAAGAAAACTTAAAACGATCGCAAACACAACCTTGTATCTTTTTTTGATATTAGCTTCGATTTTCTTCATAATCTCTACCTCATTATCACCATTTCAGCCATTTGGGGACGGTTCTATTTTGGTTATTTCAACCATTCGGGGACGGTTCTATTTTGGCTGAATCTACATTTCAAAAAGTTCGCACCTTGCACTTCCGTCTTCTTTAAGTTCCAGTATGCCGTATGTCGGTCTGCCCGATGACTGTCTTGGAAGTGAAATACTTCCGGGGTTCATGATCTGCAACTTTCCGTCCGTCGAATATGTTGGACGGTGCGTATGTCCGAAAAGTGCTATGTCACAATCCCTGTCTTTGGCTTCGTCGATTATCCTCCAAAGCCCGCTCGATACATTATATAAATGTCCGTGTGTAACAAATATCCTGTGTCCCATCAGTTCCAGGACACGGTCTCTCGGTAAGAAAGAACAGAAATCGTTGTTTCCGGCTACCGCCACGAAGGGTACCTCGCAAACGGATTCCATTTCGTCCTCACAGCCCTCGACATCCCCGCAGTGAATAACATAATCTATGTCATCCAGCGTTTCGAGTAATTCATAAAAATTTCCCTGATACCTGTGTGTATCGCTTACTACAAGAATCTTCATTGTCTCTCTCTTAACGGTTTAACAACTTTTCCATCATCTTACGAAGAGCTTTTCCGCGGTGACTGATCTTGTTCTTCTCTTCCATTGATATTTCGCTTGATGTGCATCCGTATTCGGGAAGCATAAATATCGGATCGTATCCGAAACCGTTCTCTCCGGCTTCTTTATATCCTATACGGCCTTCCATCGTCTCTCTGACGACTGTTTCGTTTCCTTCCATATCAATAGCGGCTATGGCACAAACGAATCTTGCCGTTCTGTCTTCGTCCTTAACTCCTTCGAGTCTGTCTATGATCGCCTGATTCTTAATATGATATGAAGTATCTTCTCCCATATATCTGGCAGACAAAACTCCGGGTTCTTTATTTAATGCATCAACCTCAAGACCGGAATCGTCAGCGAAAAAATAAACCTCTTCGTAGTTTACATAATCCAGGGGCTTGTTTTTCATATAATCTTCCCTGACACATCTTGCTTTGATCAGAGAGTTTTCTTCGAAGGTTTTTCCGTCTTCAACTATCTCAGGATCGAGTCCTTCCTCTTTCATGGTCAGAATGTCCCAGTTTTCAAAGTTAAATATAGATTTAATTTCTCTGATTTTTCCCTGATTTTTAGTAGCTACTATTACTTTGATGCTCATATTGCATTTATCCTTCCTGTCTCTTCGGCGGCTTTGGTCCCATGAACTGATAAAGGTAAGTTTTCATCATTCCGTTGTAAATTTTTCGGTTTTTATCAGCTTTTTTCCCGATCATCGTCTCTGCATCGGGGTAAGAAGTTATCATATACATGGACCAGGAATCTAATTCCTTATACTTTTCGCCGAGTGTTATGTAAACCTTTGACACGCTTTCCTTATCCATAAGTCTCTCACCGTAAGGAGGATTTGTGATGATGAATCCGTACTTTTTATGGTGACTTAAATCCTTTACATCTCTTACCTGAAAGTGTATATATTTATCTACTCCGGCTTTTCTGGCATTCTCTCTGGCTATCTCAACCATCTCGGGATCAATATCGTATCCCTGAATGTCCGGTCTCTCCGGAACTATTATTCTTTCTCTTGCATCCGTCTTGCAGTCGGCCCACATTTTAGGGTCTATAAGATGCTTCCATTCCATTGCCGAGAATCTTCTGTTGATACCCGGGGCTATGTTTGCTCCGATAAGTGCGGCTTCTATGGGGAAAGTTCCCGATCCGCAGAACGGATCTACAAGGATTCTGTCTTCTCTCCAGGGCGAAAGCATTATTATGGCTGCTGCCAGATTCTCTGCTATCGGAGCCTTTGCCGTAAGTAAACGGTATCCTCTCTTATGAAGGCTTGTTCCCGTTGTATCAATTCCGACACTGACTATATCTTTATTGATCATCACACGGATACCGAATTCAATACCCGTTTCATCGAAATGAGTTCTGTTATAATATGCGCCAAGTCTGTCGACCATGGCTTTCTTCATTATCTTCTGAATATCTGTGGGGCTGAAAAGTTTGCTTTTGACGCTTGCAGCTTTGACTACGTTGAATTTTGCGTCTTCCGGAATGAATCGTTCCCATTCGATAGCTTTGGTGCCCTGGAAAAGATCTTCGAACGTCTCGGCTTTAAACTCTCCGACGTTTATCAAGACTCTCTCTGCGGTACGAAGAAAAACATTTGCATAACAAATCGCTTCTGAATCTCCTTCGAAATACACCCTACCGTCAGTAACTTTTGTGACATCGTATCCCAAATCAAATATTTCTTTTTTCAGTACCGCTTCCATGCCGAAATGACACGGAGCCATTAATTCAATTTTTCCAAGCATATAACCAAAACCTTTAAGAACGTTTTTAGATATAAACCTTTTCATTATAATAATATCAAAGGTTGTTGTCAATAAATTTTTTATCTTTTTTTGAGTAAAAAACTCCCGCAAATTTCATGCGGGAGTTTCATCTTACTCAGCAGTTCAAATTAGCCCATTGTAACGACTACGTTGTACTCTTTCTGCCCTTCCGTTAAAGGAACGATGCAGCCTTCAACAGCTTTGCCGTTAACTTCCATTGATGCAACACCTTTGCATACATGATCGGGGTTCTTTACAGTAATGTTGTAAGTAGCGCCACGGTAACGTCTGATAGCTGTAAATCCGTCCCACTCGTGAGGGATCGAAGGATTGATGCTAAGACCGTCGAAATCAGGCTGGATACCTAAGATGTACTGTGAAATGGCAACCATGTTCCATGCTGCAGTACCGGTAAGCCATGAGTTCTTGCCCTGGCCGAAGTTCTTGCCTGTCTGTCCGATATCGGAACCTGCATCCTTACCGCCGATCATCTGACCGTATACGTAAGGCTCTGTCTTGTGGATATCGGATGTTTCTTCGGTAAACGCGGGAGCGATCTCCGAATAATATTTGAATGCCTGATCGCCCTGTCCTGCATAAGCAGCCGCACAGATGATCCATGCATTGTTATGTGTAAAGATACCTGCGTTCTCCTTGTATCCGCCGGGATATGTGGAGATCTCGCCGTACTGAATGTAGTACTTTGTAAATGCAGCATTGTTAAGTACGAGACCGTACTTTGTATTAAGTCTTTCGTCGATAGCTGCGAGTGTCTTAAGATCTGCACCCTGTTCTTTTCCGACATCTGACATGATAGCGAATCCCTGAGGCTCGATGAAGATCTGACCTTCTTCGCATTCCTTGGATCCCATCTTTTCGCCGTTAGCGTCATATGCTCTTAAGAACCAGTCGCCGTCCCAAGCAGATTCCATGATGTTCTTTTTCATCTTATCGATCTCTGCCTGAGCCTTAGCTGCCTCGTCGTCTTTTCCGAGGTGCTTAAGGATCTCAACGTAGTTGGGTCCCGAATATGTGAAGAGCGCTGCAACCATTACAGACTCAGCAACCTTGGAGTAACCGCCTTCCGCAGCAAACTTGGGATTGGTGTATGTCTGGAATGATTCACCGGGTGTATCCGAGAAACATGAAAGGTTGATACAGTCGTTCCAGTCTGCACGCATTGCAAGAGGAAGTCCGTGAGGTCCCAAGTTGTTAACGATGTGATAGAAGGAAACCTTCAAATGCTCAAGCATTGTCTGAGCGATCGACATATCGTTGTCGTAAGGAACCATCTCATCAAGGATGCCCCAGTCTCCTGTTTCCTTAATGTATGCGGAAACGGAAAGGATGAGCCATAAAGGATCGTCGGAGAAATCGCCGCCGATATCTGCGTTACCCTTCTTGGTAAGAGGCTGATACTGATGATAGCATCCACCATCGGGAAACTGTGTTGATGCGATATCTATGATACGCTCTTTTGCTCTGTCGGGGATCTGATGTACAAATCCGAGAACGTCCTGGTTGGAATCTCTGAATCCCATACCACGTCCGATACCTGATTCGAAGTAGGAAGCAGAACGTGAAAGGTTGAATGTAACCATACACTGATACTGGTTCCAGATGTTAACCATACGGTCAACCTTGTCATCGGGTGTAGTAACACTTAAGATGCTCAAAAGCTTGTTCCAGTAAGCTCTGAGTTCCTTCATGCCTTCTTCGAACTTCTCGGGTGTTGAATACTTCTCGATCATAGCCTTGGCTTTAACTTTGTTGATAGTCTTGCCGTCAGCTTCGAACTTCTGATCCTGAGGCATCTCAACATAACCCAGGATAAATACAAGTGTCTTTGACTCACCGGGCTTAAGAGTGATCTTCTTATAATGAGAAGCGATGGGAGCCCAGCCGTCTGCGAAAGAGTTGGTTGCCTTGCCGGCTAAAACTGCCTCGGGATTGTTGAATCCGTTGTAAAGACCGATGAATGAATCTCTGTCTGTATCGTATCCGTCGATGGAATCGTTTACGGAATAGAATGCGAAATGATTACGACGGTCTCTGTACTCTGTCTTATGATAGATAACCGAACCGTCAACTTCTACACGGCCTGTTGAGAAGTTACGCTGGAAGTTGTTGGAGTCATCCTGTGCATCCCAGAGACACCATTCTGCAAATGAGAAAAGTGCGAATGTCTTTTCTGCAGATCCTTCATTGGTAAGAACAACCTGCTGAACTTCTCCGTCATAATCCTGAGGAACGAAGAACGTTACATTAACCTTAAGATCGTTCTTCTTACCTGTGATCTTTGTGTAACCCATACCGTGACGGCACTCATACTCATCAAGCTCTGTCTTAACGGGTGACCATCCGGGGTTCCAGATCGTACCGTTATCATTGATGTAGAAATAACGTCCGCCCATATCGATGGGAACGTTATTGTAACGATAACGGGTGATTCTTCTCAGACGGGCATCTTTGTAAAAAGAATAGCCACCTGCTGTGTTTGAGATTAATGAAAAGAATCCCTGTGTTCCGAGGTAGTTGATCCAGGGATAGGGAGTCTTGGGAGTAGTGATGACGTATTCTTTGTTGGCGTCATCGAAATAACCAAATTTCATACTGTAATCTCCTTAATAAATTTAATATTACAAAGGTCCGTCTGCTCACAGACCTAAAGTTAATTATACTATATTTTCAACTCTTTTAGCAACGATGTCAGACAGGTAAACATTGGTAAACATCGGCCCAAAAACATTATTCTTCGTCTTCATCGACTACCGTGTAAACTATCTCATCAAACAGTTCAACATAGTAGCTTACAAGTGACATCATATATTCAAGATCTTCTTGGGAGATCTCAAATTTCTTTGCGATCTTTGCAAGATGCTCTGCTTCTTTTTCATCAAATTCGCCGTCGGAATTAAGAATACCTATAGTTTCGAAAAGGATGATCTTCTTTTCTTTTTTGCCGCAGATTTTAGCGAGTTCATCGATGATCTCGTCTTCGCTCTTTGTAACCTCATCCTTGGGAGCGATCTTCATCTCGTTTGCAAACTTAATGAGCATTTCTTTTTCCGTCTCGTCAAAATTTCCGTTAGCCTTTGCAGCCACTACCGCAAGTTCAAGGAAAAGAGCTTTCTGTTCGTCTTTAAGCATTTCAAGAAACACTGTTTTTCACCTTCCTTCTTAGTTTTTTGCTGTTTTTACTCACATATGCATTATTATACCATAATTAATGCCATCTATCACTCAGAACATTTGCCTTTTTTACTTTTCTTGAATTTATCTGTTTTTCGGTTATAATGAATATGTTTGTTATAAATATTATTAATAGCAAAATGAAAGGATAAGTTTCATGTATTATTCAAATATCATCGATTTGATCGGAAACACTCCCCTTCTTTCTTTAAAAGAAAGCACGGGATGCAACATATTCGCTAAGGCTGAATTCTTAAATCCCGGCGGATCTATCAAGGATCGTATCGCAAAGAATATGATCGAAGTTGCCGAGAAAGAAGGAAAGCTCAAACCCGGAATGACGATCGTTGAGCCCACAAGCGGCAATACAGGTATCGGACTTGCTCTCTGCGGCGTAAGAAAAGGTTACAAAGTTATCATCGTAATGCCCGAGAACATGTCCGAAGAGAGAAAAAAGATCATCAAGGCACTCGGTGCCGAGCTTGTATTAACACCTCCCGAATTAAGCGTGGACGGTGCGGTTCAGGAAGCAACAAGGATCGCCAATTCATCCGACGAGTACTTCGTACCCCAGCAGTTCAAGAACCCCGCAAACCCCGACATTCACTACAGAACAACGGCTGTCGAGCTTTGCGAACAGATCGGTCAGAAGATCGATATCTATATTTCCGGTATCGGATCGGGCGGAACACTTCAGGGTGTTGCAAAATATCTTCTCGAGCAGAACCCCGATACAAGGATCGTTGCAGTTGAGCCCAAGAATGTTTCGGCGCTCCTCGGAGACGAACCCGGACTTCATCAGATCCAGGGTATCGGCGACGGTTTCATTCCCGACATTCTCGATACATCGATCATTACGGACATCGTTACCGTAACTGATGACGATGCCATCAATACGGCAAGAAGCCTCGCTCATGTTCAGGGTCTTTTAGTCGGAACAAGTGCAGGTGCAAACGTATGGACAGCCATGAAGATGGCTGAAAAGTACGGAAAAGACAAAGTTATCGCTACCATACTTCCCGACAGAGCTGAAAGATATTTCTCAACAGCGCTTATTTAAGATTCATCTTTATAAAACAAAAATTCCACGTACCGCAGTACGTGGAATTTTTTATTTCAAAATAACCGGATTACTTTGATTCAGGGATAATAGTAAGCTTTGTGCCTGTGTATTCAGTATCCTTGGAAAAAGCAAGGATAGCTCTTACGATAGGCGCGAAGAAAATGGAAAGAACACTCATTCCTACATCTTTTCCGTATGCCTTGGGAATCGCAAAATTCAAAACACCTGCACTGATGTACATGATCGGTGAAATAATAAGTGATACAACTATTCCAAGATAAGGGATAAGTGTAAGAGGTATTCCCGCATATGCAACCATGTAAATTACAAAAACAACGATTGACGTGGGTTTTGTCATTGAAATATCGCACATTGTATACAGGTTGTAGAAAGGAATGATGGCTTTCCAGCCGGGTTCTCCTGCCTTTTCAAGCAGTTTCCAGTTAACGATAATGATAAACACGGTAAGCGCAAGGGCAATCGCTATAGAAACGATCATAATGATCACTACAACACCGGCGCCCAATAATCCTGCCAACCCTGCCATCATATCAGATGAAGATGATCCGTTCATTTTTTGTCTCCTTTAAAAAAATCATTTATTTACAATGAATCACCGGACTCTTTTCGAGCCCGGTAATTCCAATTGCTGTTTTTAAAAACTCAACTGAGCTTATTTAATATCGTTCTCGTCGAAGATGTCTCCGCATTCAGGACAGAATTTAGGAGGATTCATGGGATCTTCGGGTTCCCATCCGCACTTGTCACATTTGTACAAAGGTGCGCCTTCGGGTTTCTTGGCTCCACAGCTTGAGCAGAACTTGCCCTGGTTAACTGCGCCGCATGAGCATGTCCAGCCTGCATCATCAGGCTTCTTTGCACCACACTCTGCACAGAACTTGCCGGTGTTGCCATCCTTACCGCATGAACACTTCCATCCGATTACGGGTGCTGCAGTTGCAGCTGCTACTGCTACTGAAGGAGCCCCTGCATTTGCGCCGGGAATCGTACCTGCTCCCATCGCACCGGGAACTCCGCCTGCCATGTTACCTGCCATATTAAGTCCGGCAAAGCCCATCAAAGCCTGTGCACCGCCACCGTTCACGCCGACACCTTCAATACCTTTAGCCCAAGCAGTTGTCATAAGAGCTGATTGCATCTGACCGTTCATGTAAACAGCCTTATCCTGGAAGTCTTTAATTCTGGCTTCATCTTCTTCTGTAGCCTTCAACGTATTGAATGTTACATCGATGACTTCCATACCACGAAGTTTGCCCCATTTGTCGGAAAGCTTTTCATTGAGCTTCTCAACAAGGATTTCCGTCTTTGTGGTAATAGCTGAATATCTGATACCTACACCGTAATCGGAAAGTGCACCGAGAGCGGGCTGTAAAGCTGTCATGAAGTCTGATCTCATGATGCTCTGAAGGTCTTTCTTGTTATATGTATCGCCTGCAAAGTTTGTAGCGATGAATGAGTAGAAACGGATGGGGTCGGAAATATGGAATGTATATTCACCGTTTGCGATAAGTGAAATATCACCCTGGAATCCTGTTACCTGGTCTGCAATGAAGAAAGGAATAGGATTGCTTGTTCCCCAGAGGTTGTTTCTTACTTCATTGATATTAATATAGTAAACTCTCTGTGTCTTGGGAATTTCCTGTCCGAATACCCAACGCTTGCCGACTTCCTTGAATGTATCAACGATGCTCTGTCCAAACTTACCTGTTAAAAGTCCGCCGAGGATTGAAGGCTCGGTAGATGCATCATATACGTACTGTCCGGGCTCAGCACAGAATTCTGCAACTTTGCCTTCGTCAATGATCAAAGCTGCCTGTCCGGCATTTACTTCGACGATTGAACCGTTGTTGATTACATTATCGTTACCTTTATTAACACCTTTTTGATTTCTTTTTTTACCTTTTACTGCAAGAACTCCGTCACCGAATGCATCAGAGTAGAAGTACTCAAGATACTGATCTTCGACTGTATTTCTGGCTGAACCCATAAGGTTGCCAAACATGTTTTTACCGGCAGCTTTTGCTTCCTGACCGATTTCTGCAGCGACTTGTTTAATTAATCCCATTTATAGTTCCCTCCTACAAATAAATACGTCAGTTTTTTGACGATTCTCATTGTAGCATAAAAGGGGTTCAAAGTCCATAAAATTGACTTAAATCCCCTCCAAATATATAATAAATAAATCTAAAGACAACCGGCGGGTAAAATATGAAAAAAGAAATATCCCCTAAAAGCAAAATACTTCGTAAAATGATAATCGGAATAGCGGTTTACTGCGGTGCTTATCTGGTTTCCACGATAATGCTTTTATCATTTTCCGGGTTTTTAAAATACGGAAACACCATGATCGGAACGGTGGCTTCCCTTATCGCCGGATTTGCCGCTTTTCTCACTATAACATCCGATGAGAAAAGCCTTCTTTTTTACAATCCCAACGCTGTATTTATCAAAAAACCTTACTATATATTATTTGTTATACTTACGGCCTATTGCTTAACGGTCGTTCTTAATTTTCTTTTTTCGCTGATCCCGTGGGAAATGCTCGGTGATAAGTACGTTGTTCAGGATAACGAAGCCTTCTACAGCATTCCTTTGTCGTTCAGACTTATAGCTTTCGTGATAATCGGACCTTTTTCCGAGGAAGTGCTCTTCAGGGGCGTTATCTTCTCCAGATTCAGAAAAGTTATCCCCCTCTGGGCCGCAGCGATCGGCTGTGCACTTTTCTTCGGTCTCTACCACGGAAATCTTATGCAGGGGCTCTATGCATTTATAATGGGATTTATACTCTGCCTCATAATGGATTACGGCGGAAGTTTTATCTACGCATTCCTTTTCCATGTGATCGCAAACCTCATTTCCAACCTCTGTGCGGAATACGATAATATAAATAATGTAGTTTATTCAAAGCCCGGTATCATAATTTCGGGCGCATATCTTGTGGTTGCCATAATAATCAGTTATGTCTTCAGACACAAGTTGACCAAAAAAGACAAGGAATGTTGATAACTTTCCGTATTAACATAAAATTGTTGATAACTTAGTTCAAAAAGTGGGTTTTTGCCCGTTTTAACACCATTTTTTATCAACAATCAATGTTGGGTAACTTTATACATAAACAAACTTTCGTCGCAAATACGTTCGTTGACCGACGGGGTTAATATAGGAGGTGACACTATATGTGGGCTTATGATTCGGTTTTTTATCAGATTTATCCTTTGGGATTCTGCGGTGCTCCGTTTGAGAATGACGGGCAGTTAAATTCGAGGATCCTCAAGGTAAATGACTGGATACCGCATATTAAAAAACTGGGAGCGAATGCAGTTTATTTCTCTCCGGTATTCGAATCCGACACACACGGATACAATACGAGGGACTACACAAAGATAGACTGCAGACTCGGTACCAACAAAGATTTCGCACTAGTTTGCAAGAATCTTCACAAGGCAGGGATAAAAGTCGTGCTCGACGGCGTATTCAACCATGTCGGCAGAGGTTTCTTCGCATTCCAGGATGTATTAAAGAACAGAGAGAACTCTCCCTACGTCAACTGGTTTTCGCGTATCGCTTTTGACGGCAATTCAAACTACAATGACGGTCTCTGGTACGAAGGCTGGGAAGGCAACTACGATCTCGTAAAGCTCAACCTTTACAATGAAGACGTTGTAAACCACATTTTCTCGGCTGTCGAGGGATGGATCAAAGAGTTCGATATAGACGGAATAAGACTTGACGTGGCATATTGTCTCGACAAAGGCTTTTTGAACCGTTTAAGAGGCTTCTGTGACTCCAAAAAGGAAGATTTCTTCCTGGTGGGCGAAGTTCTTCACGGTGAATACGGCAGAATGCTCAACGAGATGAATATCCACTCTCTTACCAACTATCAGTGTTATAAAGGTATCCACTCGGCTTTCAACAGTTATAACATGTTTGAGATCGTTCACTCGCTCTTAAGACTGTTCGGACCCGAGGACTGGACCGTGGCAAGAGGATCACACCTTTTAAGCTTTGCCGATAACCACGATGTATCAAGAATAGCAACACTCATTCAGGATCCCAACCATCTCCCGCTCGTTTACGCGATGGTATTCGGTATGCCGGGTATCCCCTGCGTCTACTACGGTTCCGAATGGGGTGCAAAAGCCGACAAGTCCGAAGGCGATCCCGCACTCAGAGCATGCTTTGAAAAGCCCGAATGGAATGAGCTTACAGACTTCATCGCTCGTCTTGCAGAGGCTAAGAAAGGCAGTGAAGCGTTAAATTACGGCGGTATCCGTTCCGTAGTACTTACAAACCGCCAGTGCATCTTCGAGCGAAGAAGCGAACATGAAAGAGTTTTCGTCTGCATAAACTGCGACTCCAACGATTACACCGCGCATTTCGATGCAGGATGCGGTAAAGCCGTTGATCTTATCACCGGCGAAGACTTTGATTTCGGCGGCGGCTCTTTCCTTCCCGCTTACAGTGCAAAGTTCTTAAAATGCGAACATTAATGATATAAATACGCAATAAAAAACTCCCGAAGCGATTCGGGAGTTTTTTGTTATGTAAACCAAATGGTTTAATTGAATAATTCCTGGATAGTATTGAATCCGCCTGCGCAGCAGAGGATAAGTGCGATAACCACGATCGCGATAGCGATAACGAGGATAACCTTTCCGACTGAAACAGGTGTCTTGCCGTATACCTTTCCTGTCTGGCCGTTTACCATGAACTGATAAACCTTATTCTGATATTTGAATGACGAACACCAGATGGGAAGCATAAGATATTTGTAAGTGATCTTCGAGAATGTTGTGGATACTTTTACATCCTTGGCATGATCTGCATTATGATCGCTGATGATCTTTGAGGAGATATCACTCTTTAACTTGCGTGCGATCGATGCTTTTGCTTTTTCCCATGCATCCTTAAGTCCTACTGAATATCTTTCGGCTACGAAGCCTGCAACATATTCGGGCTTGTAGGGAACGTTCTTCTCTGTCTCAAAAGGTTCAAGACCTTTGAGCATTGCGGAATCATGTCTTTCACTGCCCTGTACAAGCTCATCATCGATAAATTTCTTATATGTACCTGAAGTACGGTGCCAGTCGGTAACCGTTCTTGTCTGTGTCTTTCCGTCCGAATCTCTGTAGGTTTCCGTTCTGTCGATACCGTATTTACCCGAGTATCTTGAAAATGTATCCGAATCGAATGTCCAATAAGGAAGATAGATCCCCTTAAATGCTTCGGGCTGTGCGGACTGCTTTGCAAGCTTGGGGCAGAAGAACTTCTTTCCGATCCACTGCTTGAAGTTTGCACTGGCCTGTTCTTTTGAAACAGCAAAAGGAACAACTCCTCCGGGAGCGATGGTATTCTCATCTTTTGCTTCCATAACCTGGTTTGATCCGCAGTAAGGACATTCGTTTGCCACATCAAGTGCATCGTAGATCGTCTCTGCGCCACAGCTCTTACAGATGATCTGTTTCTTCTGTGCTCCCCAGTTACAGTTCTCCGTTTTCTCAGCAGATGCAAAGTCGAGTTCTTCCGCACTGGTCGCTTCCTGAACGATCTCTTCTTCGTATCCGCAGAAAGGACACGCCATAGCTCCGATGTTGGGATCGAAATCCATTACGCCGGCGCACTTGGGACATTTCTTATCGGTTTCCTTTAATGTGGAAGCCTTTGAAACATTGTTTGTTTCATTCATTCCGTCCATTTTTACACCTCATACCTTCTTGAAATTTTTTATTTACCCATATGCATAAATTATACTCAAATCGGCGTTTTTTATCAATAAAAATACTGATTAAACCTTCTTTAAAAGAAGCTGGACGGTAAAGCCGTTGTCATTATAATATTCCATACCGCCGTACTGCATTTCCATATATCTTTTCACAAGATACATACCGATGCCGTAACCCGAAGATTCTTTTGTATTGCTGCCTCTGAAATACTTCTGGGTAATGAGCGGAAGCTCATCTTCCTTTACGCCCTTACCGCTGTCTTTTATCGTTATCCTGATAAAATTGTCTTTATTTATCCCGTCGGAAGAAAGAGCCGATGTCTCCGAAAAACTTACGTGGATATCGGTACCCGCATATTTATGGGAGTTTCCGACAACATTGTCGATAACCTGCTCCATACGGAGTCTGTCCATATAAACGATCCCTGCGGGAACTTCGTTCTCGATAATGATATTTCCGTAGTTTTTAAGTTTCTCAAAGAAATTCTTTACGATACGCGAATCCGTCTCCACGGGATTAACTTCGAGCTTGTCGATATCGTCAAGCGTCGAATGCATAAGGTTTGACATGAGCGAACTGATAAGGTCAGCTTTCTGTGAGATCGTTTCGACTTTTTCACGTGTATATTCTATGTCCTTCTTTTCGGATTCGCTGAAAGCATTGTTTTCTTCGCCTTCGATATCGATAAGTTTCTTCTGTGCCTTTGCATCAAGTACTTCGCATGCGGCCTTGATTACCGAAATGGGTGTCTTGATATCGTGGCTTAAGTCCGTGACCATCTCTTTTCTTGCGACTTCGGATTTCATTTCCCTTATATGTGATTTTTTTAATTCGGAACGCATCAGATCAAATGCCTCGACAAAGTTTCCGAAAAGATTGTTCTTCCTGATAGGCAGGCTTTGATCCAGATTGCCTTTGGCTATCTCCTCCGAAAATTTGGTGAGTTCTCTGACAGGTTTGATAAATGATACATAGAACGAAATAAGCAGAATGTATCCCGTTATGAGCATAATGGCCCACAGATAGATCGAACCGCCGAAAAAAGCCCTTTTTAAAGTATCGTAAGACTGTCTGTTGTCATCCCAGCCGACTTTTCCGACATATTCACCGTTTACGACAAGATCAAGTACAAGTGCGTTGTTTCTGTAAAGCTGGTTAAGTTCTCTGTCCTCTATTCGCTTGTCGAAAACAATATGGCAGTCATACTTGCTCTCAACGGTTTTCTCGGCTTCGCCGTTTTCCAAAGCTTTTTCAACAAGATGAAGTTTATCGTTGTAATCAAGGATGTCTCTTTCTTCAAAATGATTCTCGGAATTATAGATGATAAAGATCCCCAGTGCGAGAGCCATTATAAGTGTAAAGATAAATCCTATTCTGAATAACTTTTTCATTGGATCCGTTCCTTAAAAGATCATTTCATTTCAAGATAATAACCGGTGCCCCAGACCGTCTTGATAAGCCTGGGCTCGTTTGGATTATCTTCGAGTTTTTCTCTTAATTTTCTTATATGAACATTCAGCGTACTGTCCGAAAAGAATGTATCTCCCCAGACTTCGTCAAAAAGTACTTCTTTTTTTACGATCGTATTTTTATGTCTGTAAAGGCAGTCAAGAAGTGCAAATTCTTTGGCCTTCAACTGAATTCTTTTTCCTTCCAGGATCGCGGAAAGCGTTGATGCGTCAAGTGTCAGAATTTCACTTTCTTTTTCTTCGCTTTTCTGCTCGCTTTTATTTGAATTCATCTGCTCGAGTCTCTTAAGATTAACCTTAACTTTTGCAAGCAGAACCGATAAGTTGTAAGGCTTTTTCACATAGTCATCACCACCGCACGAAAGTGCCACAAGAACGTCATCGTCACTCTGTCTCGCACTGATGAAAAGGATCGGAAGCTGCATTTCCTCTCTAAGTTTTTTGCATACTTCAAATCCCGTTCCGTCACCTAAATTTATATCAAGAAGTATCAGATCTGCTGTATTGTTTTGGAGAAAATCAAAACACTCCGCCTTGCTTGAAACAACAGCTGTCGATACATCAAACATATTGAAATATTCGGCTGTCATTTTTGATAATTCTTCTTCATCATCAACTATCAGACAATTGTAATGCATAGTTTTACCTCCGCCACACTCATTTAATTCTATGAGCGTTTATTTACCTTTGTCAATAATGTACACAAATGCCACTACGCCCGAAAGTTTCCCTTCGGGCGCATAAAAAGTTTATTCTTCCGTGATCATCTTTACGGGTTCAAGTTTCTTGATCTTGCTTCCGTTAATATATGATACGAGCATTGCTACTCCGGTGATAACTACTACTACCGAGATGTATGCGACAGGTGAAAGTGCAAATACAACTTTTTTGAATCCGAATATCGCAAACATAAGGAGCAATACTTTATCGCCAAAGAATGTTACCGTCACAAGGCCTATCACGATGCCAACAGCTATCGCAGGCAGGTTGGAAAACATTACCTGAAGGATGAGTTCTTTGGACGAAAAGCCAAGTGCTTTGAAAACGCCTAAGTTTCTCCAGTCCTTTGTGATCTTGGTACGAATGATCAATGCTTCGGCCAGTGCCACGATAAATGCGGTAACGATCATGATTATCCAGAGGATAGCCTGCATTGAAACTTTCAGCATTACAAAGAGTCCGCCGGTTGCGGCAACTTCATCGATAAGTTCCGAATCGGGATATATGTCTTTAAACTCTTTGTTCAGATCTTCAAATGTATATCCGTCTTTAAGGTAGACAGATATCGAACCTTCAGGCATCGAACCGCCGATACGTACAAAACCTTCCTCGGTCATATAACCCATCTGACCCATATTGTTAAATGTCTGAATGTAACCCGTTACTATGTATGAAGCACTCTCTTCACCGTTCTTTGCCGTAATGGTGTCACCTATTTTTATTCCCATGCTGTTGGCAAGCATGGTTCCTACAGCTACTTCATTTTCGTACTTGGGCCATCTTCCTTCGACTACATAATCTTCACGCATTCCCGTAGTATCTGCCATGACTCTGGTAGTCGTTGCTTTTGTTTTATTGCCTACTTTATAATCAACACCTGTCCATACTTCATAGCTGATCCTGTCAACACTTTCAAAATTCTTTATGGTATCAGCCATATTCTTATCACCGGAAACATCCGCATCGGGAAGTTCAGTACCCGCTATACGCAGAAGTGTATCAACATCCTTACCCATGTTCTCATACATTCCGAAGCCCATCGCAGCCGAAAACGAAAGTACGGATATGATCGCGATGACTCCGACCTGGGATCTGAATTTTCCGAATGTTTCTTTCATTGCGATGTTTAAGAAAATCGGAAGCGAACTCTTGTCAAAAGGAAAGAAATTCTTTCTGTAACTGTGATTGTTGATACCGCCTCTCAAAGCTTCGAGAACGCTGGTCTTCTTGTATTCTCTTCCGAGGAAAAGCGTGAATATACTTACAAGAAGGCATATACCGATAACAACTGCCGCACAGAGGATCAAGTCGGCTTTCTGATTCCATGACAATCCCAAAAGGTAAAGCATGATAAAACCGATCTTTCCCTGAAGAAGTGCACCGAAGATCACACCGGCGATACTTCCTATACCGGATACCAGAAGAAGCTGTACCAGAAGGATCACCGTCAGTTCCTTTACGGTATATCCGCTCGCCTCCATGATACCTGTATTTTTCATATTGTTCATTATGAAGTTCTTGATCGAGAAATCTATAACAACAAATGCTATAGCCAGGATCACAACTGCAAATACCAGAATAATGCTGATAAAAATATAAGGTAAGATCATATTTGCTGTTTTCATCATGCCTGCGGGAATAAAGTTAAGACTGCCTCCGAGACTTACATCAGGATGCGTTTTTGAATACGAGATCATCCAGATGTTCAATTCGTTATACAGATCTTCACATATCGTTTCATCCGATATATGATTGTTTAATGCCTTTTTTGTAAGATGTGAGTTATAGCTCTGACATTCTTCAGCCAGATTGCCGTTTTCAAAGAGGATCTGTTCATACATCCTGTCAGACATAAAACATTTGTAGACACTGAAGTTCATCGGAGAACAGATGATAAAATCCTCGTTAAAGCCGGCAACTTTAAACTCATAAACATTATCCCCGACTTTTAATTCTATTCTGTCTCCGATCTTAAAATTCGAAGACATCGATATGGGAAGTACTATGTCATCTCCCGAAAAAGAAGATGTATCTATACTGCTTGTCTGAATAGGTCTTTCGTCTTCATATGAGAAAAGATAGAACACATAATTCGACCAGGATTCCGTACCTTTTTTACGGTATTTCGCCTGAGGCATCGAAATAAATCTGTCTGTATAATGATCCGTAAGATATTCGCTTCCCTCAAGCAGTTCTTCGAGCTTAAAATCGGTTACGGGCTCTTTGGATTTCATAATAAGGATATCCGCGCCGTTTATCTTTTCCTTGTTTGTATCCTGTACCCTGACGGTACCGATCAGAAGGTTAAGACATATGAATATCATAAAAGAAGCAAGAAATGTCATTATAAAGAAAGTGATCATATCGCCCTTCTGCTTCTTCATATTGTTTTTGGCTATAAAGAAATAACGATACATTTTACCACCCCATATTCTGAAGGAAGATCTTAAGTCTGTTATGTCTCTCCCTTGCTTCTTCAATATTAGGATTGCTCTCGTCTTTGTAATCGCCTAAATACTCACCCAGATAGATCTCATCGGAGATAACACCGTCCGCAAGATAAATGATCCTGTTTCCTCTCTCCGCAGCCTTGAATGTATGTGTAACCATAACAATGCTCTGTCCCGTGGAATTAAGATCCGATAAGATATCAAGAACGTTTTCCGTATTCTGGGAGTTTAAGGCACCGGTAGGCTCATCCGCGAATAAAACTTCGGGAGCATTGATGACACCTCTTACGACCGCAACTCTCTGCTGCTGACCACCCGATAACTGAGTGGGGAATTTTCTGTAATCACGCTCTGTGATCTCAACTTTTTCAAGAAGATCTTTGGCTCTCTGCGTAAGTTTCCTTTTGTCGGAATTCTTTAAAAGACCGCATACAAGGATATTGTCGAGAGCACTCATGCTGTCATTTAAGTAATTCTGCTGGAATACGAATCCTACATGATCTCTTCTGAATTTTGCGAGTCTGTCATTGTTATACTGTGATATCTCTATCTCAGTTAATTTATCTTTTTTTCCTTCGTTTACATGATATGTGACCGTTCCTATGCTCGGGCGATCCATACCCGACAATGCATAAAGAAGTGTACTTTTTCCGGAACCGGAGTTGCCCATTATTACCGTAAAATCACCCTTGTAGATCGAGAGGTTAAGGTTCTTTAATACATGCTGCTGAACCGATTCGTTTGAAAATGTCTTTGATAAATTGTTTGCACTTATTACTGTCTGTTTTCCATCCATTACTGTTACCTGCTTTTTTTCTGTATTGAAGGTGCCGGGCAGATCTTCATGCCGGGCACCTTTATATATATTTATCGATCACTTATATTTTAGAAGCGAACATCATCTCCGTCGCTTAATTCTTTTGAATCACTCCATACTACGATGTCGCCTTCTTTAACACCTGATACGATCTCGGCGTAATCGTCATTCTGGATCCCGATCTCAACACTTGTCTTTACGACTTTCTTATCAGCGTTTGAAATGAATACGTAGTTTTTGTCATCTTCGTTTACGATAGCGCTCTTGGGTACGCTTACTACATCCGAAACCGAAGCTGTACCGATCTTTGCCTTAACTTCAAGTCCGAGGATAAGATCTTCGGGATCGTTTACCGTGATATCAACACCTACACCTGTGGATGCTGCCGCATTAAGACCTGCTATCTTTTCGATCCTTGTAACTTCACCGCTGTAATCCTTGTTTAAAAGTTTGAAATTACCCATCTGGCCTTCCGCGATATTCATTATATCATATTTGTTGGCATAACATTTTACGCATACATCTTCAAGTGAATCCACACAGATGATGGAAGTTCCGGTGCTTACCACGCTTCCTTCTTCCGTATATACCGCTGAGATAACTCCGTCAAATTCTGCTTTGATTCCGTTCTTTGCATTTTCAAGTTTTTCTATTTCTTTTGTAATGGTAAGTTCCGCTGCTTCTTTGTTAGCCTCAAGTTCTGCCTTACCGCCTTCGGTTAAGATACCGGTATAGCTGGCTGCCTTCTGTGATGTCATTTCTGATTTGTATTCTTTAAATCCTGCAAGCTGTGTATTAAGTCTTCCGAGTTCTTCCTGAAGCTTTAAGAGTTCTGCATCGTAACTCTGAACATATGCATTGTTCTGGGCAAGTTTTTTAAGGTTTGCAAGTTCATCGGATTCGGGCTGGTCTGACCAGTCGATGATCGAAACCTGAAGTTTTGCACCTTCGTTCGCAAGATCCGAACTTCTCTTGTTGATCTCTGCCTGCTTGTTTACGATCGCATCTTCCGTATCCTTGATCTGCTGATTAAGTACGTTTAAGTTTCTTGTAGCTTCATTATAAAGTGCCGAATATCTGTCCGATACCTGGATCGCATTATTGTATCCGCTTTCCTTTGCTGTCGAGTCAAGATTTAAAAGTGCGATCTGATCATTGATCTCATCTTCGTCGAATGTTACCAGAAGATCACCCTTCTTAACTTCATCGCCTACTTTGAAATAGATCCTGTCGATCTTTAAATTGGTGTCTGCAAAGAACATATCCGAATCGTTGCTTACAACCGTTCCGTTTAATTCGAGGACCTGCTGCATATCCGTTTTTGCAATTGTAAATGAATTAACTTTAACTGCTGCCTTGGCGTATATGGAAGCAATACTTCCTGTAGCCACAACGATTGCAAGCGCGCCTCCGATAATTGCTAATGACTTTTTCTTTAAGATACTCATTTTCGTTCCTCTTTTCTTTTATCTTCTTCGTTTTTGATTTCCTGTTCTGCATTTCTTTCGTCCTGCAATCTTAATTTACCAAAAAGGCATTTGGAAGTCTTAACCTGTATCTTGTTCATTTCTTAACTGTTTCTTAATTTTTCTGCTATACTGTTGGTATAATAATTTTTATACAAATAGTATATTCAGTGTATTCACATACGAAACATAAAGGGTTATACTGAATTTGCAAACAAGGAAAACAGGAGGAGCAGAAATGAAGATTCTTCTCGGAGAAAATATCAAAAAGAACAGAAAGCGTTTAAACCTTACCCAGGAAAAACTTGCAGAAGTTTTAGGTGTAACGATCGGGGCGGTTCATAAATGGGAAACCGGAATGTCGGCACCCGAACTTTCAATGCTCGTTAAGATGGCATCGTTTTTCGAGGTATCTGTCGATGTGCTGCTCGGATACGAGATCGAAAACAACAACCTCTCCACAATGGTTGCAAGATTAAAGGATATGGGTGATTCCAAAAACGAGGAAGGTCTGGAGATCGCGGATATCGCCGTAAAAAAATATCCGAACAGCTTTGAGATCATATATAGATCCGCAGGTTTGTATTTCAATTTCGGGATCGTTAAAAACGACAGAGAGCTTTTCAACAAGGCTATCGAATATTACGAGAAATGCATCCCTCTTCTTTCTCAGAATACAGACCCTGAAATAAACGAATCGGTTATCCAATACTTTATAGCAAGTTCTTATGATTTTCTCGGAAATCACAAAAAAGCATTAAAGATCCTTAAAGCATACAATCCGGCCAGGATCAATCACGCACTGATCGGCACCATTCTTTCCGGAGTCCTACGCGATATGAACGAGGCAGAAAGTTATCTTTCCTGGGCGCTGACAGACAATCTGACAACATTATTAAAGATATGTACGGGTTACATACCTATATATATGTCAAGAAATTCCATGGAAGATCTGAGAGGCATCACCCTTTTGGTCATCACATATATGGAAACGCTTCGAAAAGAAGACAAAGCCTTTTATCTTGATAAGATACTTTCTCTCTTTTATACGATAAATGCATATTCATATCTGGGATCGGATCTGTCCGAATGTAAAAAGATACTGAAAAAAGCACTCAGATCCGCAAAAGCTTTTGACGCATCACCCGACTATTCTCCGAACAATCTCAGATTTATTAAATTCGATAAAGTCTACATGGGTTACGATACCCTTGGTGAAACAGCAATGGGTGCAATAGATAAATTTGTTAAAGATACGAATAACAAGAAATTTACCGAAATTTATGAAAAGGTAAAAACCGGCAAATTATAGAAAGAAACATTAACCGAAACTTTAAGAAAACCATTTCATAGATTCCAAAACAGAAAAGCGATTTTCCCTGTAATTCAAAGAAGAATTATGTATGGTTTTCTTTTTTTACGCAATTTTTGGAAAAACGAAAGGAGTTAAACATGAAAAACAACACCGTTATCACAAAAAAATCAATCTACAGATCATTAAACAGCAAGTTCTTTTATAAGAATAAAACCGCATTTACATTTATGAACCTGGCTGCTCTGATAACCGCATTCTTAAATATCGCAGTATCCTGGCTCATGCAGCAGCTTGTGGATGTGGCTTCAGGAAAAAACGATCTTTTCAGTTTTAAACAGCTCTTTATGATCAGCGTGATCTTCTTTATGGGATTTATTACCGTTATCATCATCAAATACCATGCATGGCCCGGATTCATGAAAAAAGCCATGAGACAATACAAGGAATTTGCATTTAAGGAACTCACCGGAAAAGACATCTCTTCATTCAGAAAAGAAGATACCTCGCTTTATCTTTCTGCTTTAAGCAATGATGCTGTAACGATCGAAACAGAATACCTTGAAAAGATCCCCGAACTTATAACCCACTGCGTTTCTTTTGTACTCGCACTTTCACTTATGCTTTATTACTCTCCTCTTCTGACTCTGATCTCGTTCGGTCTTACACTTTTACCTCTTCTTGCATCGATCCTTACAGGTCAGAAAGCAGCGCCGATCCAGAAGAAAGTATCCGACTGCAACGGCGATTTTACTTCTTCACTTTCCGATTTTCTTAAAGGATTTTTTGTAGTAAAAAGTTTCAAGGCTGAAAACGAAGTCATCGATCTTTTTTCAAAAACAGATGCCGAACTCGAAAACAGCAAAAGCAGAATGAGAAAGATCACTCACGTGATCGGTTCCATCGGCGGTATGTGCGGGATCCTCGCCCAGCTCGGTGTATTCTTTGCAGGCGCAGCCATCGCTTTATCCGGTAAAGCATTAACACCCGGTATGGTGATCGTTTTCGTTCAGCTTATGAATTACATGATCGCACCCGTAGCAAATATCCCCATGATCCTTGCAAAGAAAAAGGCTGCGAACGCACTCATGGAAAAACTCGCTTCCGAACTTGAGAAGAACAGGGATGACGAAGTTAAGAAAGAATTAAACGGTATCCATGAAAGCATCAGACTCGAAGATGTATCTTTCTCATATGAAGAAAACAAAGAGATCCTTCACAATATCTCTCTTGAATTTGAAGCAGGAAAATCCTATGCGATAGTCGGAGGAAGCGGAAGCGGTAAATCCACACTTTTAAATCTTTTACTCTCTGCCGGAGACGATAACCGCACCGGAAAGATCTTTATCGACAATAAAGAGATCAACAGCGTAAGCGCCGAATCCCTTTACGAAAACATATCGGTTATCGGACAGAACGTATTCTTGTTCAATTCGACGATCGAAGACAATATCACGATGTTTAAGGAATTCCCCAAAGCAAAGATCAACGAAGTTGTAGCAAAAGCTCATCTTTCAAAGATCATCGCTGAGCACGGCAATACATATAACTGCGGCGAGAACGGAAAGAATCTTTCAGGCGGCGAAAAGCAGAGGATCTCTATAGCCAGAAGTCTTTTGAGAAGATCAAGCGTACTCCTTGCCGATGAAGTGACTGCTGCCCTCGATGCAAAAACGGCATTCGAAGTTTCAAACGAGATCCTGGATCTTGAAGACATGACAAGGATCGTTGTAACTCACTCTCTGGATGAAACACTCTTAAAGAGATATGACGAGATCATTGTAATGCGTGACGGCCGTGTGGAAGAAGTCGGAAAGTTTGAAGATCTTATCGATAATCAGGGTTACTTCCATGCACTCTTTACGGTAAGCAATGCAGCTGCATAATTGAATACATAACGAAAGAAAAATCCGGAAGGGGTCCGAACCTTCCGGATTTTTTAAGGGGATTAAAAAGTCTACAACCTGCAATAGCTTACTATTCTCTTATCTTCGATCCTGTAACAGATATAGACCGTGGTGTCATCAAAATAAAATGTGTAATCTATGCAGGAGGTTGTCTGGCCGTCGTCACTGTATCTTTCAACATCGGGTATGTAAGAGTAATAATTTTCAAGTCCGACGTTCTTAAGATACTCTTTAGCTGTCTCTTCACCTTCTTTCACGTGTTCTTTTGCTTCATCGAACGAATAAGTTTTGCAGGAATTAAATGTTTCATATCCGTTTTCCGAGATCATCATCGGTGACATATCATCTGCGATGATCCTGAATGTATAGGATGTATCGTATCCGAGTCCGAGTCTGTAATAATCTATATCGTAAACGGTAACATATTCTCCGCTCTGAATGGGTGTGTTTTCAAATCTGTCGACAAGGACTACCCACGAATCATCGGGCACAACATTGAAGTATTCTTTTAAAAGTTTGTCTGCGTATTCCCTAACTCTTTCGTCTTCGCTTCCCTCAGCTATCTGTGTTGATTCAAGCGCCATGTTTACACCGGGTTCGATGCCTTCTTCCTTAAGTTCCTGAATGTTAACATATCTTTTCTTTGCATCGTGATCGATGTATTGAAGAAGCTGTTCATCATCCATTTCCTTATCGGGAAGATATACGATATTGTCTTCTCTAACGTATGCAAGCTCGCCTTCCTTCATCTCGCTCTTTGTATCATAGTGAGGCATGAGCTTTTCGGGGAATATACCTTTATCGTAATAATCTCTTTCAAGAACCATGATCCTTTGAATCTCGGAATCCGTGAGTTCTCTTGAAAATCCTTCATCGGTAGAGATGAATACATCGTTGTCGACCTCGTTCTGATAGCCCTGATATTCTTCCTCTTCCATATTGTTTAATCTTCCTCTGAATCCGAGGATCGCTGCACTGGCACCGATACTGAATACGCCGAATACGCCGATGATAATAAGTGCCGTAAGAGCTGTGGCATATTTAAATCTGAAATCCGCAGTGCTTCTTCCTTTTATGCAGTTTCTGTATAATGCTCTTTTCATGTCGTCACTGATCTTAATATTTGAGATCAGTTCTTTACTTATCTTATTTTTCATAAGCAACTTCTCCCTTGAACTTAACGCTTAATTTTTCTCTCGCGCGCTGCAATCTTTTTTTCACTGCCGAGGGTGATGTTTTTAAAAGCGATGCAACCTCGTTTACAGTGTAGCCTTCGATATAATGAAGGATCACTACGGACTTAAGTTTATAATCGAGATCCCAGATGATCGATAAGATCTCTTTGTCGTTTGCATTCATTCCGTCCGTGATAACCAGTGTTTCTTCCATATCTTCCAAAGGTATAGCTGCATGTCTTTTGTGAAATCTTAAGAATTCTTTACATTTGTTCTGAGATACTTTAATGAGCCAGGCTTTTTTATGCTCCTCACTCTCAAGTTTAGGCTGCTTTGTATAATAGATCAGAAAAGTCTCCTGTAGCACATCCTTTGTGTCCTGTTCGTTTTTCAGAATCAGAAAGCAGATCTTGTAAAGCATGTCGCTGTATCTGTCGATGACTGATTCCAAATCACTGTTTCTGTTTTTCATTTATGAACTCCTTTGGCTGTCATAAAGGTATTCGCGAATGACCTTTTCACTATAAATACGTTTGGGGAAGCGAAAAGGTGACATATGATCTGAAATTTTTTTAATTTTCTTAAACACATTATATCTTATCACTTTTTTAAGGCATAAAAAAACCTGCACCTTTCGATGCAGGTTTAAAGGTATTCAGTTTTTAATTATGCTTCGGGTTCGATCATTCCGTATGTGTTGCCTTTACGTTTGTAAACTACACAAACCTGATCTGTCTCAGCATTCTGGAATACAAAGAAGTTATGTCCCAAAAGTTCCATCTGAACGCAGGCGTCTTCGGGATACATGGGCTTCATATCGAATTTCTTTGATCTGATAATCTTGATCTCATCATCGTCGGTGAAATCCTTGTCAATGTAATCCTGTTTGAAGTTGTCACTGTTCTGCTTATAATTTACAAGTTTGCTCTTATATTTTTTGAGCTGTCTTTCAATAATCTCCTCTACTAAATCAATCGATACATAAAGGTCGTTGGAAACCTGCTCGGAACGAATGATGCTTCCCTTAACAGGGATAGTAACTTCGATCTTCTGACGATCCTTTTCAACACTTAATGTAACATGAACCTCTGTGTCGGGAGTAAAATACTTCTCAAGTTTTCCTATCTTCTCCTCTACAGCTTCGCGTAAACCCGGTGTAACATCAATATTCTTTCCAATAATAATAATGTTCATATTGCCACCCTCCGATCAAGTATTTGTAATCTGTGATTACACGTATATTATAACAAAATAATATTTCTATATCAATGTTTATAAGTTTGAACTTTTTGTTAACAGTCCCTGTTTTGTCCCGTAAATACGGTATGAAAGCAATAAAAAAGTGCCGGCGCTCTTTTAAGCATCGGCACTTTGGTTTTTATCTGAAATCTTCCGTAAAACTTGTGACTGCATTTGCCCCGTCGGCAACCGCAGTTACGATCTGCCTGAGTCTCTTGCCTCTTACGTCTCCTGCTGCATAAACGCCTTTGATATTTGTTCTGCAGTCCTCGTCGGCGATGATATATCCGCCTGCGTTGCACATAAGGCCGTCGATCTCATTCTTTACGGGTGTGATACCTACAGCGATAAATACACCGTTCACGAAAAGGTTGAAATCTTCGTTGTCTTTTACGTTTCTTAAAGCAAGGGCATTAACACTGTTTTCGCCCTCGATGCTCTCAACAACGGTATCCCAGAGGATCGTAACGTTCTTGCACTGCTTAAGGCTTTCCTGAAGTGATGCCGCACCGCGAAGTTCGCCTCTTCTGTGGATAAGGGTTACGCTTCTTGCGATCCTTGATAAGAAGATCGCATCCTCGATAGCAACGTCACCTCCGCCTACGACCGCTACGTCTTTGCCCTGGAAGAACGCGCCGTCGCATGTTGCGCAGTATGAAACACCTCTTCCCGCAAACTTGTCTTCACCGGGTACGTTTAATTTGGAATGTGTGGCACCCGAAGCGATTATGATCCCTTTTGTCTCTGCAACTCCGCCCGTATCATAATGAAGAATGAATCTGTCATTCACGCGATTAATGCTTTTTATCTCATCATAGATTATCTCGGTTCCGAGACCTACGGCATGTTCTTTCATCTTCGTACCGAGATCGTATCCGGAGATACCGGGAAGTCCGGGATAATTGTCAACTTCATAAGTCTGAGCCATCTGTCCGCCGCAGCCTTCTTTTTCGATAACGACTGCATTAAGACGTGCTCTTTTAGCATATATTGCGGCTGCCATTCCCGCAGGGCCGGCACCGATTATAACAAGATCGTACATAACTGATCCTCCCGATTGATATGTAAAATAACTATGTCGGTTGTCGTATTCAAGATACCGTATATTTTATCATACCCGCGGGCGTTTTTCCATTTTTTTCGTTATAATTATTGCTTATCAATTTTCTAATCTGTATAATTGAATTTGGGCCTTTTTTAGTGGCTTATTAAAATGTATAAGGAGATTTTTATGGAAAGAAAAGTAGGTACTGTATCACGCGGAATCCGTTGTCCTATCATCAGAGAAGGCGATAATCTTGTTGATATGGCCGTTACAAGCGTACTGGAAGCTTGTGAATCGGAAGGATTTTCACTTCGTGACAGAGATGTTATCGCACTCACAGAATCGATCGTAGCAAGAGCTCAGGGCAACTACGCTACGGTTAATGATATCGCTGCAGATGTTAAGGCAAAACTTGGCGGAGAAACAGTTGGTGTAATCTTCCCCATCCTTTCAAGAAACCGTTTTGCTATCTGCTTAAAGGGTATCGCAATGGGATGCAAGAAAGTTGTTCTTATGCTTTCTTATCCTTCGGATGAAGTTGGAAATGCTCTTCTTACATACGATCAGCTCGATGAAGCAGGCATTAATCCTTACAGTGATGTTCTTTCACTCGAGAAATACCGCGAACTCTTCGGTGAGAACAAGCACGAGTTCACAGGCGTTGATTATGTAGCTTACTATTCCGATATTATAAAAGAAGCAGGCGCTGAAGTTGAAGTTGTATTTGCAAACCAGGCAAAGACGATCCTCAACTACACAGACTGTGTCATCAACTGTGACATCCATACAAGAGTAAGAACCAAGAGGATCTTAAAAGAGAACGGCGCAAAGGTCGTTTGCGGTATGGATGATATCTTGACTTCTTCAGTCAACGGCAGCGGATATAACGAGAAATACGGACTTCTCGGTTCCAACAAGTCTACAGAAGAAAAGATCAAACTCTTCCCCAGAGATTCCCAGTGGCTCGTTGAAGATATTCAGAAAGAGATCCTCAACAAGACAGGAAAGCATGTAGAAGTTATGATCTACGGCGACGGTGCATTCAAGGATCCTCAGGGTAAGATCTGGGAACTTGCAGATCCCGTTGTATCTCCTTTCTTCACAGAAGGTTTGAAGGGAACTCCCAACGAGCTCAAGCTTAAATATCTTGCCGATAATGATTTCAAGGATCTTTCCGGTGAAGAGTTAAAGAAAGCCATCTCTGAAAGCATCAAGGCTAAGTCAAGCAACCTCGTAGGTAACATGGCATCCCAGGGTACAACACCCAGACAGCTCACCGACCTCATCGGTTCACTCTGTGACCTTACATCAGGTTCAGGTGACAAGGGTACACCCGTTATCCTTATCCAGGGTTACTTCGATAACTATACAAACTAGTTTCACTTTAAGATATACAAAAAGCCATCTCGATGAGATGGCTTTTTTTAACCATTTGGGGACGGTTCTATTTTGGCTGTTTTAACCATTTGGGGACGGTTCTATTTTGGCTCTTTTTCCGAAGGTTTTTGAACAAACTGTGCCAGGATTATGGCAATGAAGACAACTATACAACCGATAGTTTCTTTTGGAGACAAAACCTGATGTAAGATTACCCAGCCGCCGAGTGTCGCAAACACGCATTCAAGGCAAAGGATAAGCGAAGCCTTAGTGGGCTCGACATACTTCTGGCCAAGTATTTGAAATGTATATGCTACTCCGCAGGACATTACGCCCGCATAAAGAATCGGAACGTATGCTCTGAGAATATCAGCTAAAACTATTTTTTCGGTAATCAGTGCCGCAATAAAGCAGATGATACCTGCTACAGCAAACTGAATGCATGAAATCGTAACTCCGTTTCCTTTCGGAGATACGTAATCGATAAAGATGATGTGGAATGAAAAGACTAATGCACAGAGAATTAAGAAGATATCGCCTAATTCAAATCGCAACCCTTCTTTTACGCAAAGAAGATATAAGCCTATAGTGGCAAGCCCTACGCATACCCAGATAAGTGCTTTTGTTTTTTTACCGAAAATGAGTCCGAGAACCGGAACCATGATGATATAAAGAGCTGTTAAAAAGCCTGCTTTACCAACTGCTTTGGAATAAAGAATTCCGAATTGCTGAAGACAGGAAGCAACACATAAAAGAATTCCGCACCCGATACCTCCGATGATTGTATATCTTAAGTATGATGCGAATTCTTTTTTCTTTTCTTTTTCGTCAGTTATTTCTTTTGCAATGTGCTTCTTTTTATTTGAAATCCCCGCGATTACAAACGGGATAAGAACTAAAGAACCTATGATATATCTTGCAAAATTAAATGTGAAAGGTCCGACATAATCCATTCCGACACTCTGGGCAACGAACGCAATTCCCCATATGAATGCCGTCAAAAAAAGCATTATAATTCCAAGCCACTTTTTCATGTTTAACTTTATCTCCAAGCCGTTTTGGCTGTTATCTTCTGGAAGGGTTCTGTGAATATTTAACGATTATAAGCTCAACAGCCATTCTGTCCGTGAGTGCACCTGTTCTTGATTTTAAGTTAAGATCTACGCAGTCCTCGAGACAGTCGTTTATCTCCTGCATCGAAAACTTTGACGCCTGGGAGACATATTTATTTATAAAATACGAATTCTTGATATCTTTTACTTTCTCTGCTATCGCATTGGTACCAAAGCCTTTGCTCCTTAAATCTTTGACCTGATAAAGGATCCTCATCTGTCTTTCGATAAGTCTTAATATATTCTGAGGACTTATCTTTAATTCAAGCATGTCAATGTAATAATGCATAGCCTGATCGACTTTACGATCCGCCATGCCGTCCACCAGTTTGAATACCTGTTCTTTGGGATCTTCCGAAACAAGTGCGATAACGTCTTCGGCTTTTATATCCTGCTCATCGCCTTTGTATGCGATGATCTTATCCATTTCATTATTGATACGCATCATATCGAGGCCCGTTCTCGCAAGCAATGTATCAAGTGCGGCTCTCGAGATTCTCTTTCCCGCTTCGTTACAATACTTTACGATCCAGTTTTCGATGGCGGGCTTAGGCTGTTCTTTTATCTCTGCGATATGACCGACTTCTTTAACCGCATCGAAAAGTCTTATTTTCTTTTTTGAACTCTTTTCGGTACTGCTTTCGGTAGTATCTTCTTCTGCGGTTTCCGTCTTGCTCTGAGTTTCAGCTTCGGAATCGTCGTCATCTTTTTTCTTAGAGCGGCCCTTTTTCTTTTGAACGTCAAGTTCGGTAAAGATAATGTATGTGGTCTCGGGAAGATTTAATATGCATTCCGCAAGAGAAGAATTGTCACTTGAAAAAGCCTTGCTGTTTTCAACAAGGATAACTCTCTTTTCAGCCATAAAAGGATAGCTTGAAGCCATCTCAATAAGAGCATCCGTATCAAGCGGTGCTCCGATAAAAAGCGAAAAGTTCATGTCCTGCTTAAGTGTCTCCAATGAATCGGTTCCAAGCAGTGCTTTAAGCAGTTTGTTACGGTAGATCTTAACTACCTGCTGCTCCGGTCCGTAAAGAAGATAGACATGGTCAAACGTATTCTGTTTTATCTGTTCCCTGATCTTTTCCATATCTTCGATCCGTAATCACAATATGGAAATATTATACATTATTTCACCGCATATTGCATAACATTTTAACCATTTGGGGACGGTTCTATTTTGGCTGAAATTGCCAAAATAGAACCGTCCCCGATTGGTTATTTTGATAAAATCCCTCTCACTACACCCCGCGAAACACCTGTCACCCTGGCAATTTGTGCCTTCGAAAGCCCCTCATTCGCAAGGCTGACTATTATATCTTTCCTTTCTTTCTTATCAAATAAGTTAAGCGTTGAACGTCCTCTTTCTTCCAATATCTTTTCAAACATGTTTTTCGCCCACTCATCATCATTTCTCTCCGTGTTATATTCCATTACATAATCGCCGTCTTCCTCATCCATAAATCTCTCCACATCGTACTTTCCTAAAAACTGTTTAATGTGACTGAAATCCGTTATGTCACGATCATTATTAAGCTCATTTAAACTGCTCCATTTATAACTCATTGCTTTTGATATACCGGCTTTTACCGGATTGTTGAGAATGTACCTGAAAACAGTAACAAAATATCTTTCATCCTCAACCGCCTCACTTTTATATCTGTCCTGAAATACATGACCGGAACTCTCATATTTTTTATTAAAATAAGCTGAGTAACTTACACCGAGCCTTTTCATATATTGAGCTAAATCCTCCGGATCTGTATGCAAAAGAAAATGAACGTGATTATTCATTAAACAGTATGCACATATATCTACATTATCTTCTTCAGCATATTTCTTAATTCTTTTAAGAAATGCTTCATAATCTTTATCTTCGTAAAAAAGTACCTTACGGTTGGTACCTCGGATTATCACATGATAGTAGCCGGTAAATGAAATCTTTCTTGCTGTTCTTGGCATAATAATTCCTCCTTTATAAATTTGATTTTGTGATTTATGGATTAGTGGTTAGTAAAAAAATAACCATAATAGAACCGTCCCCAAATGGCTAAAATAGACAAAATAGAACCGTCCCCGAATGGTTAAGGGATAATGGTGATACAGCCGTCGGTATCGGTCCTAAGTATCTTTGTGCCTGATTCAGTAAGGATCTCAAGCGTTTCTTTGTGAGGATGACCGTAAGAATTATTAAAGCCGCAGGATATGACCGATATGCGCGGTTTGATGCGTTTAATAAAGTCAGAATTATTGGTGTTTTGGGCCGAACCGTGATGTGCTGACTGAAGGACGTCGATCGGGCAGTCAATGACAGATAAAACCTTCTTCTCCGCATGCACATCGGAATCTCCCATAAAAAGAACGCATCCCTCTTTCATTTCAAGCAGTACGACCTGCGAGCAGGCGTTGGAATCACTTAGGGGAAAATCAGTGTAAGGGGATAAAACTGTGAATGATATGTTATTATCTTCGTCTTTAAATATATCGCCCGCACATGAGTAGACCACGGATGAATCATTAGCGTTTGCAAGCTCCGTGATACTTTCAAAATTCTCTTTTAAAACGAACGGTACGATGATCTCATCGATCCTGCATCCCTCTTTAAGCGATGCTGTGATCCCGTTTGTGTGATCCGCATCTTCGTGCGAGATAAACCAGGCATCGATCCTTTCTATCCCGTAATACGCAAAATACGGCGATATGACATACTTGTATATATCTTTTCTGTCGGTCGACCCTCCGTCAAAGCAATAAACTTTTCCGTTATACTGAATGCACGCGCAAAGCCCCTGTCCCACATCCAGAAACTCTATCCTGTTGTTTCTTTTATGGTATAAAAAGGCCGTTAGATCGATCGTCAAAAGAACGGTCAGAGATAAAAGAAGAAACGTTTTCGTTTTTCTGTTTCTTCTTATTTCCGTTGACGGATTATAAGAAGGATCCAGACGTATCCTGTTGTTTATAAGCTTATCCTTTCTCCAGAAAACAAGTTTGATCCTTTGTATCATTACTGAAAAAACAAGCAGGAATGCTTCGTAAAAAAAACATCTTACAAGTGCTCTCGCACCCGTTGTTACTATGGCTTTCGGGAGCATTAATTCCGCCTTCATAAGCCATTCATAGACCATAAGAAAAAAGTGTATCGCATAAGCGAAAATGTTCATCTGCCACGGCAGTGAAACGATCTCGATCAAACGCTGCGTGAGCACGCAAAAAAGAGAGAGTGCCAGAAGTATCGTCATTCCCGGGACCAGTAAGATATTTAGTAAGGGTGCATACAAAGGGATCTTATAATAAGAATTTATTACCATCGGAAGCGTGGTGAGTGTTACCGATGTGCTCATAGTGAATGATGAAAAGATCTTTGAACTCTTTTCTCCTATCGTCCCGAATGCGGGAAGAACAACCGAGATACCCGTTATGGCCAGATACGACATAAGAAAACCTGTCTGCAGCACATAAAGCGGTCTGAGAATAACTGTAATAAGCAAAGCAAGGGCCATAGCAGTCAGTGAATCATAGGATCTGTTTATCATCTTTCCGATGCAGAGGATCGTAAACATCACTATCGCTCTTAACGCGGACGGTGAAAATCCGATCATATATCCGTAAGCAAATAAAACAAGTATCGTTATGATATATGCTGCTTTAAGGTCCATCGGTGTCTTTTTAAGGATAAAAAGAATGAATGCCGCAAACATGGTTATATGCAGTCCGCTTATGGCCAAAAGGTGGCTTGCACCCGCATCCTTATAAAGATCTTTAACTTCTTTATCAAGATCGGATTTATCCGAAAGCAATATCGCCTTTATCATTCCGGCATCTTTTTTATCCAAAGCATTATCTATAAGCGATGCTGTCTTTGAACTTATCTTAAAAGATATATCCGCCGGAAGATTCTTTTTATGATCTGTTGAAATCAGTTCGCAGGAACCCGCCTTAAAAAGATAACCTTTTGAAATATAATATTTTCTTGTATCGAATTCTCCCGGATTGGTCGCTTTATCGTAAACGCTTATCTTCCCGTGAACGATAACACACGATCCTATGTTCAGATCAGCATCATCGAAAGTGCAGATGCAGCCCATTTTTCTGCAAAGGAAAGATGAGTTTTTCACATTGGTAAAACACTCAAGTTCATCACTTAAAAAGACTGTGTTTTTCAGGTACACATACGTCTTTTCGTTCTTCTCTTCGATGTCTGCAACAACACCTTTTATATCACCTTCGATGGGTGCCATCCTGGGTATATAAAGATCTCTTTCGATGATGCTTAAAAAGAAACATAAAAACCCCGTCACCAGAAGTGCAAGCCACAATAGCGGTCTCTTGATTTTTTTAATGAACGCAGACATAGGGTTTTATCTTTTGAAAAGTTGCATCTTTGATACCGGGAATATTCTTAAGTTCCTCGATATCACTAAAGCCACCGACCGATTCTCGGTACTCGATGATGGCATTCGCCCTCGACTCACCTATCCCCGGGATCGAGCAGAGGTCTTTTACATCCGCCTTATTAAGATCGATCAGGTCATCTTCCTCTTCAATAAGGCTTTCGCCTATAAAGGGTATCCTGACCCTCTCGCCGTCCTTGACTTCCACTGCAAGATTAACCGCAGATGTATCCGCTTCCTCGTCAAGACCTCCGGCTTCTTCCACAAGTTCAAAGAGTCTGGTCCCGGGTGTGAATTCATAGATGCCTTCGTTTGCCACAGCTCCGCAAAGATATGCGTAACATTTTTCTTTTGCATCAAAAGAAGACGCAGCGGGTGCGTTTTCTTCTTTCTTATTCTGTTTTTCGTAAGGTGATTGTTCCGAAGGATCGGAAAGGGTCAGTCCGTCACTGCCGCAGGCAAGAAAAGACAGACTGAGGATCAGAAAAATAACAAATAATATTTTTTTCATAAGTCAACTCCGTTCTTCCCCTCGAGCCGACTTATCTGCTTTTATTCCTGAGATACGTAATCTTCGTTTACGACCGGTGTCTCGATAAATTCATCCTCGACATAGATGCCGTGGATCTGTTTCTTTACCTGACCCGAAAGATTTCTTAAAAGCAGGTTGACGTTTTCTCCGTCCCATGCTTTTGTATATACCATTTCCGATAATACCCAGAAATTGGATGTTTCCACGATCTTCGGAAGTGATACGCTGTTTTCGTATGTTCTTACAGCGTCCTCGATCTGAGGATACTGATATTCTTTCTGATAATTGCACGCAAGCTTGCCTGTTCTTGAATAAAGGTTTGATGAATAATCAACCGTTAAGAATTTTGCAAAATCTTCCGCTTTTTCCTTATGTTCGGACATACCGTTTACGGATACGATCTTTGTAACCGAAAGTCCCTGAGATCTTAAGTTATCGTTGAGCATACCGATGCTCGTGATACCGTACTCATATGTAAAAGGATTTTCTTCGTTCTTTCTTGCAGCCTCGAGTTTGTTGATAGCACTTGTATCGGCTTCAAGGAAAAGGATCTTTCCTTCTTCGAATTCCTTAATAAGATCGTCATATTTGTACTCATCGATCTCCATTGAAAAGAACTGTTTGAAGTCCTGGAAAACTCTGAGGCAATACATGCTTTCTTCATTGTAGATATCGATATCGTCTCTGTCGTCACCCTTTTCACCGCCGACATTCATGTATGCACCGGCAAACCAGTAATCATAAACGACATCGGAAACGCACCATTTAAAGAATGCTTCACAGCCTTCGGGAAGGTTATGATTAAGAGCGAATTCCGTAATGCCGACTATAGATGTCGGAAGGATCTCATCTGCTGTAACAGGCTCAAATTCGGTTGTTTCGCTCGTGTCTTCCTCTTCGGAAGAACCTTCACCGTAATTGGATGAACCGCTTCCCGCATTTGCATTATAATCTTCGGCTATCTGCTCAAGGAGCGTTCTGTTGTAAAGAAAAACAGAGCACTCAAAAAGCAACGGATATCCGAGCTTGAAATCCGAGTAGCTGATGGCGTTTAAAGACACTTCGGGAAAATATGAAGAATTAAGCACTCTGTGCGAATCTTTCAGTTCGTAGCAAAGACCTGAAAGATAAGCTTTCTCGAGTGATTCACTGCCCAGAACATAAAGATCCGGACCGTAGTTATCGTCAATCGTCGCCTTCTGAATGGCCTCAAGATATTCGAGACCCGATACTTTGGTCGAAACGACTTTTACACCTGTTTTTTCCTCATAAACAACTGCTGCATTTCGAATATACTCATCAAGATAGGCATCCGTATACCAGATAGTAATCACTTCTTTATCCTGTCTTGCGGATTCCGACTCGATAAGCGAACGTCCGGGATAATAATCACCGAACAATGCCGCAACTGTCATCGCCAATATAACAAAAGCGGAAAATAATTTCTTTCTAATGTGCATTCTCTATAGCCTCTTTAAGAATAACGAGCATCTTATCAACATCTGCTTTTGTGATGATAAGCGGAGGCAGGAAACGAATGATCTGTGTTCCCGCGTTGATAAGGATAAGTCCGTTATCGAGAGCATTATTAATAATATCACTTACGGGTTTGTTGAATTCAAGTCCCTGCATGAGACCCATTCCCCTGTGATCAACAATCTCATCGTATGTATTTTTAACCTCTTCGAGTTTTTCGAAGAGATACTCTCCTACTTCTTTTGCGTTTTCGCAAATTCCGAGTTCTTCATAAAGTTTGAATACTTCAACACATGCAGCACCGCCCAAAGGATTGCCGCCGTATGTGGTTCCGTGATCTCCCGCAACCAAAGAATTCTCTGCAACTTTCTGTGTCATAAGAAAAGCACCCATGGGAATTCCGCAGCCGAGAGCTTTTGCAGTAGTTAAAACATCGGGTTTGATACCGTATTTCTGGAAGCAGTACATATAACCTGTACGTCCCATACCGCACTGGATCTCATCAAGGATAAGAAGCGCACCGGTCTTATCGCAAAGTTCGCGAAGTCCCTTTAAAAACTCGGGTGTAGCGGGATGGATACCGCCCTCGCCCTGAAGAGTCTCGCAGATGATCGCGCATGTTTTATCCGTGATCAGAGCCTTTACGGAATCAAGATCGTTCATTTCAGCAAACTTGATATTTCCTATCATGGGGCCGAAAGGAGCACGATACTTCTCTGTACCCGTAACGGAAAGTGCACCGAAAGTTCTGCCATGGAAAGAGTGGTTCATGGCAATGATCTCATGATCCGTCCTGCCGTCTTTGTTGAATGCATACTTTCTTGCGACTTTTAAAGCGCCTTCTACGGCTTCTGCACCGGAGTTGGTGAAAAATACCTTATCCATGCCCGAAGCTTTTGTAACAGCCTTTGCAGCCTCGATAGAAGGTACATTGTAATAATAGTTGGATGTGTGAAGGATCTTGTCTACCTGAGCCTTTACAGCATCGTTGTATTTTTTGTTGTTGTATCCTAAAGCAAATACGCCGATCCCGGATACGAAATCAAGATATTCTTTTCCGTCGGTGTCATAAAGGTTAACACCGTCGCCATGGTCGAAAACGACCTGATACCTGTTGTATGTATGGAGAATATATTTCTCCGCATCATTTATATATTCCTGCATGATTATAAACCTCTTTTCTTATTCCTCATCGGAATCCGGCATGATCATCGTACCGATACCTTCTTTGGTAAAGATCTCAAGAAGAAGGCAATGAGGGATTCTGCCGTCAAGGATATGGACTCTGTTAACGCCTGCTTCCATAGCGGATGTGCAGTTGGTAAGTTTGGGAAGCATACCGCCGCCGAGTGTACCTGATGCGATAAGATCTTTGGCATCGCTTACAGTGATCTTTGAAATGAAAGAACTCTTGTCGTTGATATCTCTGTAAAGTCCTTCGATATCTGTAAGGAATGCAAGTTTTTCGGCACCTACTGCCTTTGCGATCTCGCAAGCAGCATCATCAGCGTTGATATTATATGTATTGTATTCGTCATCAAGACCGATGGGAGCTACGATGGGAAGAAAATCATTGCTTAAAAGATCATAGATAACCTTAGCATTAACTTCCTTGATATCTCCTACGAATCCGATATCTTTACCGTCTGCAAATTTCTTGTTAACTCTTAAAAGTCCGCCGTCTTTTCCGGAGATTCCGACAGCCTTTACGCCGAGTTCCTGAACCATTGCTACGAGAGATTTGTTTACTTTATTTAAAACCATCTCTGCTATTTCCATTGTTTCGGCATCGGTAACTCTTAAGCCGTTGACAAACTCGGGAGTTTTTCCCACTTTGTCAACCCATCTGCTGATCTCCTTTCCGCCACCGTGAACTATGATAGGTTTGAATCCGACGAGTTTTAAAAGAACAACATCCTCGATAACTTTCTTCTGAAGTTCGATGTTGGTCATTGCGGATCCGCCGTATTTAACGACTATAATCTTACGATTGTATTTCTGTATATATGGAAGTGCCTCAACAAGCACACCTGCTTTTTCAAGAAACTGTTCCATGTCTTTTTCCATTGCAAACTGCCTCCGTTGGAAATATTCTTACGTTAATTAAAAACATAGTCTACTTATTTTACAACAAAACTCCTTTCAATTCAACACTAAACCGACGGTATACGGACAAACAGGCTTGCGGGCGTGTGCAATAAAAAAAGGCATCGGGTTAACCCCGACGCCTCTTAAGTCTTATTACTTTTTAACCAAAGCATTGATATTCTGTTTTCCGGTCTTGCCGATGATCCTGTCGGCAACCTCTCCGTTCTTGAAAAGAACCATATTGGGAATACTCATAACTCCGTATCTTGCAGCGGTCTCTTCCGCATCATCGATATCTATCGCAAAGAAATCCACATCGGGATTTTCGTTCGATACTTCCTCGAGGATCGGTGCCATCATCTGGCAGGGCCCGCACCAGGTTGCAAAAAAGTCTACAAATACGGGCTTATCGTTCTTTAATACTTTCTCTTCAAATTCGTTCTCTGTAATGTGAATAACTGCCATAATATTTTCCTCCTTATGATCGTGTTTACTGTTAAATGTTTACGATTGATGAATCTTTATTCGTCAGCATCGATCTCGTCGAAATGCTTAAGTATTTTGTATAAAAGAGTGTAAAGTTCTCCGGCTTCTTTTTCGGTTAATGCAACGCATCCGCCCATGGCCTCAGGTACTTTCACCATTTTATCCCTTAATTTCTTTCCTGCTTCGGTTATGCTTACGACCACGCCTCTTGCATCATCATCGCTTCTGTGCTTTTCTATGTAGCCCTTGCTCTCAAGCTTGTTGATAACCGGAGTGAGTGTTCCGGAATCAAGATAGAGATATTCTCCGATCTCTTTTACGCTCGCGCTTTTCCTCTCCCACATGACCATCATCGTGATGTACTGTGTATAAGTTAAGTCAAATTCATCAAGAAGCGGTTTATAATGTCTTGTGACTGCTTTGGCGCATGCATAAAGCGGAAAACACAGCTGATTTTCAAGTTTCAAACAATCGTATTTACTCATTTCTGCTCCTTATTCCTGCATCAGATTATCTACGAATTTAGCTACTTCTTTCATTTCGATCGTCGGTTCAAATCTTGCCACGACTTCGCCTTTTCTGTTTACGATAAACTTGGTGAAATTCCATTTGATCTCCGAATTATTCTTATAATCCTTATCGATACCTTTAAGCATCGCAGACATCGCTATTGCCTTGGGTCCTTTTCCGAATCCCTCGAAAGTCTTCTGAGATTTAAGATACTTGAAAAGTTCTATCGCATTTTCTCCGTTAACATCGCTCTTTTTCATCTGAGGGAACTGAGTGTTGTATTTGAGTGTACAGAATTCGTGGATCTCCTCATCCGTTCCCGGTGTCTGTCCCGCGAACTGGTTGCAGGGAACATCGATTATCTCAAATCCTTTGTCATGGTATTTCTCATACATCTCCTCCAAAGGTTTGTAATGAGGTGTAAATCCGCATCCCGTAGCGGTATTCACTACCAGAACAACTTTATTCTCAAAGTCTCTCATAGAAACTTCACTGCCGTCTCTAGCTGTTACTTTCAAATCATAAAAACCCATTTTGTGCACCTTCCTTTCTTCAGTTTCGATTGTGTACAATTGAATTGTATGCAATTTATTTTTATTTGTCAACACTTTATTTATTGATTTAGTTTTTTTCTCGTGTTAGAATATCAACATTCTATAATTCTACATTTCTATTTTTCTTTTATTTCCCTGTTTTAGTTAATGTTTAGTGCTTAAATGGTATCTCGTCGAGAAATCACTGACTAAGGAATCTGATTTTATATTTGACTTATAGTGGCGTATGTGATACCATTCAGAAAGGAGGATTCTTTGTCAACAATTGAAAAACTAAAAAAGAAACTTAACGAAAAACCTGTACGGAATGATATGACAATCGATGAAATAATCAGACTGGCTCGTGCTTACGGTTGCGATATTTTAACAGGCGGTAATCATCAGATTCGGATAGTTCACAAACCAACAGGAAGAGTTATTCCGATCCCTTGTCATGGAAAGACCGTAAAAGAAGCTTATATTCTTGAGTTAAAAGAACTCATTAAAGAAATTGAGTCTATGGGAGGTGATAATAATGATTAAATATCCTTTCAAAGTTTATCAAACCGAAAACGAAGGACATATTTTCTGGATTGCCAAAAGCGGTTATCTGAAAGGCTGTGTAGGGCAGGGAGACAATATAGAAGAAGCCCTCGCCGAATTGGAAGAAAATGAAAAAGCATGGTTGGAAACCGCCAAGGAAGTCGGCATTGCCATTCCGGAAATCTCAGTGGAAAGATTTGAAGATTACAGCGGTAAAATGACTCTTCGCCTTGCACCATTTGTTCATATGCAGGCAGCTATGTTTGCTCAAAGAGAAGGAATAAGCCTGAATCAATATATCAGCAACGCTGTTGTCAGCCAGAACGCTATTATGAATCTGTAGACTTTTCGAAATAAAAAAGGTGTCAGTTCTCATTGAGAACGGACACCTTGATTTTTTTAGTGATCGGAATTTATGATCTGTAATCTGCGTTTATCTTAACGTAATCGTATGTGAGGTCGCAGCCCCATGCTTCGGCTTCAGCGTCGCCGTCGTGCATGTCAACGACTACGATGACTTCCTCTGCGGACATGATCTTTGTTGCGAGTTCTTCGTCGAATTCAAGAGGAACACCCATCTTGAAGACCTGAAGTTTTCCGACTGTGCTTTCAAAGAAAAGTTCAACCTTTGTCTGATCGAAATCAACTCCCGAATAACCCATCGCACATAAGAATCTTCCGAAATTTGCGTCGCATCCGTAGATGGCTGCTTTTGAAAGGCTTGAGCTTATGATCGAACGTGATAAGATCTTTGCTTCTTCCTTTGATCTTGCATTAAATACATGTGCTGTGAAAAGCTTTGTAGCACCTTCTCCGTCGGATGCCATCTTTCTTGCGAGGAAACGGCATACGATCATGAGCGCTTCCTTGAAGATTTCGTAATCAGAACCCTTCGCAGTGATCTTATCGTTTCCGGCAAGGCCGTTGGCCATAAGGATGAATGTATCGTTTGTGGATGTATCTCCGTCAACGGAGATCATGTTGAATGTATCTGCGATAACATCGCTTACCGCCTCCTGCATAAGTGATTTTTCGATAGCGATATCACTTGTAAGCAAAGCGATCATGGTACACATATTGGGATGGATCATTCCCGAGCCCTTACTCATGCCGCCGAGTGTAACTGTTTTTCCGTTTAATTCAAACTGCAGGGCATATTCCTTGTTAACGGTATCTGTAGTCATAATGGCGATACTTGCGTTTGTGCCGTTCTCTTTTGAAGAGTCAAGCTTTGTGCACATATCGTTTACGCCCTTTACAAGTCTGTCTACGGGAAGCTGCATTCCGATAACACCTGTAGAGCCTACTGCGATCGAATCAACGGGAACGCCTAAATTATCGCTCATCGCTTTTGCTGTAGCTTCACATGCGTCAAAGCCTTCTTTACCGGTACATGCATTTGCTATACCTGTATTAATGACCATTCCGTGCATGGGCTTGTCCGATTTTACGATCTTCATATCCCACTGTACGCATGCGGCCTTAACAACATTGCTTGTAAAAGTACCTGCGCTCACACATGGAGTCTCGGAATAAACCATAGCCATATCTTTTCTGTTGGCATATTTTACTCCCGCCTCAGTGTATGCTGCTTTAAAACCTTTTGCAGCGGTAACGCCGCCTTCTATGATCTTAATATCTGACATATTTATCTCCTTGATGTTTACACCTCATTCGGTTTCTTCGAAACCACCTTGTCTCGCTTGCCAGCTCGGTCCGCTCACAAGCATGTCGTCCGCCGGACGACGTTCGCCCTCAAGGGGAAGCCTTTGGCTTTTATTTATTGAAAGCCATTATGTTGGCTTCATTAAGCGTAAAGTCGTAGTAGTTTAAGTCTTCTCTCTTGGTCCAGCCTACCTGTTTCCAGAAAGCGTTTCCGATATCGTTTGATGTAAATGCGATAAGGCTTACTTTGTTGATGCCTTCGGATTTAAGCTTTTCCATGCATTTTACAACCATTGCCTTGCCGATACCGTGCATTCTGACATCCTCACGAACGCATACGTGATAAAGACATCCGCGTCTTCCGTCATGTCCGCAGAGAATCGCTCCGACAACCTCGTCACCCATCTTGGCGATAACCGAGCAACCGGGATTTCTCTTTAAGAACTTATCAACGCCTTCATATGAATCATCGATACTTCTTATCGCGAAGCCTTTAATGGAGAGCCAAAGTTTCTTAACACCCTCGTAATCTTCAATTGTCATTTCTCTGACTTTCCAGTCGCTCATAATTATTCCTCATTATCTTAAAAACCGAGTTATTATAACACAATAAATCAATAAAATCAGTAAAAGTATTCAAAAATCCTTCTGAAAATATTCTTTTTGGCCTCGGGAACATCATCCGACGGATCGGGGATCCTGTATTCGTCCCTGTGTTCCTCCCAGAGTGCTATCACCTTATCGATCGTCTCGGTAAGTTCGGCAACTTTTATGGGTTTTTCGAGAAAAAGGATATCATCGGGAAGATCTTTATAATCTGCGCACTCGGCTTCGTTTCTTAAAATACAAACGGGGACCGGAATGCCCATTGATCGAAGTTTCTTTGAAATATCGACACAACCGGACACAGGCCCCTTTATATCAACCATAAAAAAATCATACTGTTTGGGCGCGATATACAAAGAATCCACCGCTCCGAACGAGTCAATATAAAGATTTCCCGTAGTATGGATCCTTCTGTCGGATTCCCTGTCAAGAAGCCTCTCCAGCTGTTTTCTGTCAGCTATATTGTCGTCCATTACCGCTATATGCATTTTATCCACCAACCCAATACTTATTTTTTATACCCGAATATCTGTTTCTTATCTTCAACAAAAGGCCGACGTAATGCGGCCTTTTGCTAAAGTTATTTTTATTTTTGATCCTTATTGCGGATGCATGTATTTCATTGTCTTGATGAAATCATCGAAATCCTTGTCGAATGTACTTGTATCAGTTGCATCCTTGGGTCTGAAGACAAGGATTACCATATCATCGTATACATCGTTGAATGCAAATAACCAGATCTCATAATCCTGATAATCGCCGTAATCCGTGATACGGTCTGCATAAGCATATTCCCACTCATCAGAGATATCATCATATAACTCCTCATCGTAATAGAATCCCCAGTCTTCGGGATAATCCTTTACACCGAGTTTTGTGATGTAATTATCATATGCTTCGAAATGTGTTGAGCCGAAATCTTTGTAGTTGTATACATATGCAGGGAACTCGAACTCAGCACCGTTTTCATTCGTATACACACTGTAAGTACTGTCGCCGCGTGAATATGTGTATCCGTACTCTTCAAGATCTTCGAAATATGTATAACCTGCATACAATGCATGCTCACCTGTGCCGGAAGGAGTATTTACTACGAGGTTTCCGTCCTCATCATATGAGAAGTAATCTTCGTAATCCGTTCCGTCAAAGATGCTTAAATAATCCTGGAAATCATCATCGTCTACGGTGTAATTTCCGTCATCAAAGAGTGAACTGTAATCATCAACATTATAGCCCCCGTTATCGTTAGCCTCATCAAGGTTATTGATGATGTTGATAAATTCTTCGGAATCGATATCTCCGTTGGCAAGCTCATCCATTGCTGAACTTAATACACCAACTGTTCCTCCTACAAGGATTCCGCTGGTTACAATGAAGATAACTGCAACGATCGTTGCGATACCGCCTACAAGAAGTCCGATAATGGATGTAATAAGTCCGCCTACAGCTACACCTTTAGGCTGTTTCTTCTTCGCAAGACAAACTATCGCAAAGATAAGTCCCAAAACACCGGGCAAAAATCCCAATGCACAGGTAACAATAGAGATGATACCTAAAACCAATGATGCGGTACAAAGACCGGATCTGTTTTCATTCATGAAATAATCCTCCATTTCACTTTTATAATATTTTCCACACTCTTTATACGTTACAGTTTCTCGTTTTTATGGATATTTTTACATAAAAAACAGATTTAACGGCGCAAAATACAAAACTGCTGCCGTTATAACCTGAATCGCCAATATCGCAGGCATACCGATCACGAAATACCAGTGCTTGGTCTTATGCCTGAAAATATACATACCCGCTATCGATCCTAACGACCCTCCGATCACAGCCACCAGAAACAGTGTTGCCTCCGGGATCCTCCATTTTCTTCGTTTCGCTCTGGATTTATCAACACCCATAAGAATCAATCCGAAAAGATTGACAGCCACCAAATATATAATGATGATCAACCATATATCTTTCATCGTTGCTCCTTATGGGTGTAAAAGTTCAAGTAGTGATTATTTGTTTTCTCTGGCCTGTGCCTTCATAGCACGAACCTTTGTTGAAAGACCGAAGAGGTTGATGAAACCTTCGGCATCATGATGATCATAAAGGTCACCTGTTGTAAATGAAGCGATATCCTCATCATAAAGTGAATAAGGAGATGTTGTGCCGGCTTTGATGATGTTGCCCTTGTAGAGTTTCATCTTGACTTCACCGGTTACCTGCTCCTGAGATTTCTCAAGGAATGCCTGGCAGGCTTCTCTTAAAGGTGAGAACCACTTTCCTTCGTATACGATCTGAGCAAACTTGTTGCCCATCTCCTGTTTCTCTCTGTAGATGTCACGATCAAGGATGAGCTCTTCAAGCTGCTGATGTGCTTCGTAAAGGATCGTTCCTCCGGGTGTTTCATATACACCTCTGGACTTCATGCCTACTACACGGTTTTCTACGATATCGATGATTCCGATACCGTGCTTTCCGCCGAGTTTATTAAGATCACGGATGATATCCGATACTTTCTTCTTTTCGCCGTTGATAGCTACGGGAATACCCTTTTCAAATGAAAGTGAAACATACTCGCCTTCATCGGGAGCCTTCTCGGGTCTTACGCCGAGTACAAGAAGGTGATCGTAGTTGGGCTCATTTGCGGGATCTTCAAGTTCAAGGCCTTCATGAGAGATGTGCCATAAGTTTCTGTCTCTTGAGTAGGAGTTGTCAGCCGAGAAAGGAAGATCGATTCCGTGCTGATGGCAGTACTCGATCTCTGACTCTCTTGAATCAAGTGTCCACTTGTCGTTTCTCCATGCAGCGATGATCTTTAAGTCGGGAGCAAGAGCTTTGATACCGAGTTCAAATCTGATCTGGTCGTTACCCTTACCTGTAGCACCGTGGCAGATCGCCGTAGCGCCTTCTTTTCTTGCGATCTCAACAAGTTTCTTAGCGATAACGGGACGAGCCATTGATGTTCCGAGAAGATACTTGTTTTCATATACTGCATGTGCCCATACACAGGGAACAATATACTCATCACAGAATTCATCTGTTACATCTTCGATATAAAGTTTCTCTGCACCTGAGAGCTTTGCTCTTTCTTCGAGTCCGTCAAGCTCGCTGCCCTGACCGCAGTCGATACAGCAGCAGATTACTTCGTAATCGAAGTTCTCTTTCAACCAGGGGATGATCGCGGTGGTATCAAGACCGCCGGAGTAAGCCAATACAACTTTTTCTTTCATAGCTAAAAAGCCTCCTTTATACTTTGCACGAGTCCGGATGCGCTTTCACGCTTACGGCCCGTTAATATTACATTTTTATCTTCCGTAAGTCTTTGTGACTTTGGAAAGGAATCCCGCCGCTTCGGCACGTTTCTCACCTTCAAGATATGAAGGAAGAAGTCTCCACTTCCAGTTGTTTCCGAGAGTGGAAGGTGTATTGATGCGGGCTTCGGAATCAAGCGAAAATACGTCCTGGATCGGAATGATACAGGTGTCCGCCACCGAACTTTCCGCAAGACGGATCAGATCTCTGCTTAAATTCCTTGCATTCTTTACGCAAAGATACTCTTTAATGCCCGCCTTGTCAACGCGTTTTATTGTTTTGTACCAACCTTTTACGGTGTCATTATCGTGTGTTCCCGTGTAAACTACGCAGTTTTTGTCGAAATTATGGGGAAGATAATCATTGTCTTCACCCGAATCGAATGCGAATTCGAGAACCTTCATTCCGGGATAACCGGTCTTCTTTACGAGTTTTAATACCGAAGGTGTGAGGAATCCTAAATCTTCCGCGATGATACGGGGATTGTTAAGTTCCTTGTTTATCGCCTTAAAAAGATCGTATCCGGGACCGGGTTCCCAGTGTCCGTACTCGGCCGTGATATCGCCGAACGGAATGAAATAATATTCGTCAAATGCCCTGAAGTGGTCGATACGAACAACATCGTAGAGTTCAAAGCATTTCTTAAGTCTTTTTATCCACCAGGAGAAATTATCTCTCTTCTGAACTTCCCAGTCATATAAGGGGTTGCCCCAGAGCTGACCGGTAGCCGAGAAATAATCGGGAGGACAGCCTGCCACTCCGCGGGGTTTATTCTCCATATCAAATATGAAAAGCTCGGGATTGGCCCATGTGTCTGCCGAATCGGAAGCCACATAGATCGGGATGTCTCCGATGATCTCAATTCCTTTTTCGTTTGCGTATTTCTTTAACTGAAGCCACTGCTTTTTAAAGAAATACTGTAAGAATTTATAAAAGCCTATATGAGGAGCAAGTTCCTTCTTTGCTTTTTTCATTGCTTTTTCTTCTCGAAGCCTGAGTTCCGGCTCCCAGTCATATATGGAAGCACCTCTCTTATCATCCTTTATGGCCATATAGAGCGCATAGTCGTTAAGCCAGTAGGATTCTTCGAGAATGAATTTTGCGTACCCTTCGTCCGATTCGATATAGCTTCTCTCGTACGCACGTCTTAAAAGAGAGAATCTTGCTCTGTATTGAGCTTCGTAATCAACGTAATTGTTCTTCTCGTCAAAGCTTGCCTTTTTGTACCACTTGTTCGATTCGTAATATTCATCATATGCTTCGCGGCATTCCTCTTTGGTAAGCCAGCCGTTGTCGATGAATTCCTGAAGGTCGATGTAGTAAGGGTTGCCTGCAAATGTCGAGAAAGACTGATAAGGCGAATCGCCGTATCCCGTGGGTCCGAGCGGAAGGATCTGCCAGAAGGACTGTTTGGACTCAGCCAAAAAGTCAACAAAATCATAAGCCTCTTTTGAGAAGCATCCGATCCCGTATTCATTTGGAAGGCTGAAGACAGCCGTCAAAATTCCGCTTTTTCTCATTTATCTATACCGATTCAAAGATCGAAACCTTAATATCTTTCTTAGGGAAGAGTTTCCAGATATCGCGATTGTATTCGGCGATGGTTCTGTCTGATGAGAAGAAGCCTGCTTTTGCGATGTTGGTAAGCATCATCTTTCTCCACTTCTCTCTGTCCTCGTAATCCGAAAGCATCTTATCCTTAACTTCGATGTATTCCTCAAGATCGATAAGCGTCATGAACCAGTCTTTGTTCAAAAGTTCATTGTAAAGACGCTCGAGATTTTCTTTATGTCCGACTTTAAGCGCTTCTTTGGATACGATGAAATCCACTGCCTCTTTGATGACTTTGGACTTCTTGTAGTAATCCTTTGAAACGTAATCTGCTTTTGCATAATGCTCGATGACTTCGTCGCTCGATACACCGAATTCGTAGATATTTTCTTTTCCCACGAGTTCCGCGATCTCAACATTTGCTCCGTCTGCGGTACCGAGTGTGACCGCACCGTTTAACATGAATTTCATGTTACCGGTTCCGGATGCCTCTTTGCTGGCAAGCGAGATCTGTTCGGATATATCACATGCGGGAATGAGTTTTTCCGCATAACTTACATTGTAGTTTTCAAGCATGACGACTTTCATGTACCTGTTCACATCGGGATCGTTGTTTACGATCTCCTGTAAAACAAGGATGAGATGAATGATATCCTGCGCAATAACATATGCGGGAGCAGCCTTTGCACCGAAGATAAATGTGACAGGTCTTACGGGCTTCTTTCCGCTCTTAATCTCAAGATATTTATGGATGATGTAGAGCGCATTCATCTGCTGTCTCTTGTATTCGTGAAGTCTCTTTGCCTGAATGTCAAAGATCGAATCGGGATCGATATCCACGCCTTCTTTTTCTTTTACATATGAAGCAAATTTAACTTTCTTCGCATGCTTGATGTCTTCGAGTTCTTTTAATGCATCCCTGTTATCTGCGAGTGATAAGAGTTTCTCGAGTTCGTTCGCATCCTTCTTGTATCCCGTGCCGATATTCTTATCGATGAATGCGGTAAGTTCGGGATTGCAGGATAAAAGCCATCTTCTGAATGTGATGCCGTTTGTCTTGTTGTTGAACTTCTCGGGATAGATCTTATAAAAAGCATTAAGCTCCGTGTTCTTTAAAATTTCGGTATGGATAGCGGCAACACCGTTGATGGAGTAGCCGTAATGAATATCGATGTGAGCCATGTGAACCCTGTCGTCCTTGTCGATGATGGCAACCTTGGGATCTTTGTATTTTGCTTTTGCTCTCTTGTCGAGTTCCTTAATGATGGGAACAAGCTGGGGAACAACTTTTTCAAGATATTTAAGAGGCCATTTTTCAAGTGCTTCCGCAAGGATAGTGTGGTTTGTGTAAGCACATGTTTTTGAAACTATATCGATAGCTTCGTCAATACCGATACCCTTTTCGCTTGTCATGATCCTGATAAGCTCGGGGATGATAAGGGTCGGATGTGTATCGTTTATCTGGATCGAGCAAAAATCATACATGTGACGAAGGTCGTACTTTCTCTCTCTTAATTCAAAGAGGATGAACTGTGCGGCATTCGAGCACATAAAATACTGCTGATAAATTCTTAAAAGATTTCCTGCTTCATCCGAATCATCGGGATATAAGAAAAGAGTTAAGTTCTTTTCGATCTCTTCTTTATCGAATGTGATACCCTTCTTAACGAGTTTTTCGTCTACGCTCTCAAGGTCGAACAGATGAAGTTTGTTTACACCGTTTTCGTAACCGATAACATCGATGTCGTAGAGTCTTGACTTAACCGAGCAGTCACCGAATTCAACCGTGAAGGATGTATCTGTTTTTCGAAGCCACGAAATATCTTCGATCCACTCGTTCTTTTCTGCACACTGGAGATTGTCTCTGAATTCCTGTTTGAAAAGTCCGAAATGATAATTTAATCCGATGCCGGCACCGGGAAGTCCGAGTGTTGCGATCGAATCCATAAAGCACGCAGCAAGTCTGCCCAGACCTCCGTTACCGAGTGAAGGTTCAGGCTCAACTTCTTCAAGGAGTGCGATATCTTTTCCGTTCTTTTTAAGGACCTCACTCACCTTATCATAAATACCCAAATTGATAAGATTGTTTGCGAGAAGTCTTCCGATCAGAAACTCCGCGGAAATATAATATACTTTCTTCTCACCGTTGATCCTGTCTGTAACATTGGTCATATCTTTTGTGAAAAGAAGTATTACATAATATGCTTCAGTGTCCGTACATTCTTTTAATGTTTTATTGAAAATTTTATTTGATATATAATCCAGGCCCTCTTCCATGTTAGCTTCAAGTAATTGCTTCTGGATCATTTCAGCTTGTAATGACATATCTAAATTCCCTTTCAACCCATATTCCATATAATTTTACATCTTATCCCTTTCACTTGTAAACAGTTTGTTTTTATGGTATTTTTTTAGTGCAAATACTTATTTAAAAATACGTTTCCTGAAATCATTTTTCTTCAGTGGAGAATCATAAAAAAATGACCGCAGAAAAAAAGAAAAAAATCATATACACTTCTCTGTCATGTCTCATTATCTGGACCATAACTCACGGCTACAGATTTATGAACAATCTGTACACCTGTGATAACCTCATAGAAGTATTTCAGGATGACATTCTTTTCCAGCGTTCACTCGGTCGTTTCATGCATCCTCTCGTAATGGTGATGCGCGGCACTATCTGCAATCCCTGGTTCATAGGGATCTTATCATTTGTATTCTTAACATTAAGCGTATATTTCGTTGCGGAAATCTTAAAGATCGACGCTCCTTTGATGATCATCCTTCTTTCCGGAATACTGATCTGCAACAACACACTCATATCTTCCGTCGCAGGATTTTTACCCTGGATGGATGTTTACATGATATCTCTTTTCCTTGCCGTGATCGGTGTATGGCTTTACCGGAAAGATAAATTATGGGGATACATTTCAGGAAGCTTCGCGTTCATCTGCTGCATGGGATTTTACCAGGCATATATCGACGTCGCATTTGCTCTTTTTGTGATCGTAACCGTTACCGAGCTTGCAGAGAAAAAAGAGTTTAAAAAGATCCTCATAAAAACATCAAAAACACTCGGTGCACTTCTTGCATCCGGCATCGGTTATTTTGCTGTTTACAAGATCGTATGCAGACTTCATCACATCGATGTTACTTCTTCTTATCACGGTCTCACACAGGTTGGCAATTTCGAAAATACAACACTCGTTTCCGTATTCGCAGATACATACAGGCTCTTCTTTAAGTTTCTCTTTTCACCGGAGACTTTCGTATCAACTATCCTCCTTGGTGTAAGAGTGAGCAACGTATGGAAGATACTCATCAATGCAGGTCTTGTATGTTCGATCCTTATAATCTTTTCCGGACTTATTTATCTTAATATCAAAAACAGGATCCCTTTTTATCAGATATTATTACAGGTGATCGGGATCCTTCTTTTCCCTTTTGCCGCAAACTTCGTATGCTTTATGTCAAAGGGTATCGAGCATGAACTTATGATCTACTCTTTCGCATTCGTTTATGTTTTCTCACTTGTTTTCGTTTCAAAACATTTCGAAGGCAAAAAGAAGAAGATATATGAATATGCACTCTTTATTCCGTTTTTAATCTTTATATGGAACGGCTTTGCATATGCCAATCAGGTTTACTTTAAGATCGATATGGAAGACCGCGCTGCCGTTTCGATCGCAACAAGGATCATTGATGACATCGAGGATGTCGAAGGTTACGAACCCGGAGTCACACCCGTGCGTTTTGTCGGAGCACTCGACCGTTCGGATTATATGGAACCTCTGATCTATCTTAAAGACGTTACCGTAAACGGAAATTACAACACACCTTTCACATACGAAAGATCGCTTCCGTTCTTCCTTAAGTATTATCTTAATGTTGATATAAACGTATACGATGCACCCGTATCCGAAGATGCATGGATCGGGATGCCGAACTATCCTTCGGACGGTTCGATCAAACTTGTTGACGATATACTCGTTATCAAAGTGTCTGATTAACAGAAAGGTTTATAAATGAAAAAAGCAACGGCTGTTATTTTTTCTTTAATATCGGTTTGGGCGCTTATGCTTGCATACGGGATTTCCGCAAGAAATCCCTTAACTGTTCTTGCGTTTGCGGGGATCGCTTTTCTTGTTTACAAAACCTTTGATCAAAGCGAGCCGAAAGGTATCGTGTTCATACACATAACTTCCGCATTGCTCGCTTTCTTTACATTCATAGTCAAGATCGAAAACGCATGCGCTTCATACGACAGCAAAGCGTTTAAGCTTATGTGCATAATGATCATGGCTTCAGGCCTTTACATCCTTTACTTCCATCTGCTTAAACTTATCGCTGCTTTAATAAAACCCACAGATTCGATCTTTTACGAAAAAAAGACTCTCCCCGCAAAAAGTGTCTGGGGTATTTCTTTTGTTGTCTGTTTCTTAGCATATATTCCCTGGTTCCTTTACAGTTTCCCGGGTATCTTTTCGCCCGATTCGATCGCACAGTTCGGGCAGGTGATCGGTGTCAATCCGCTCTCAAATCATCATCCCATAAGCAATACATTCGTGATGTGGATCTGCTATAAGATCGCAGGCCTTTTTTCAAAGAATGTGAGTGAGCGTGCAGGTCTTTACACATTTGTTCAGATGACATTCCTTGCATTCGCGATATCCTATATGATCTATACCCTTTACAAAGTATTAAAGCTTAAAGCGCATTACTGCTTTATCATTCTTGCTGTATATGCGATCACTCCCTACAATGCAGTCCTTTCGATCCTTGTCGGAAAAGACGCGATGTTCGGTGCTATCATGATGCTCTTTGTAAGCGAAGTTTTACGTTTCGTATATACACGTGACGATGAGAAAAAGAAGATCACAAAAGTATTCGATACTGTAAGATTCATACTCTTTGGTATCGGAATGTGTCTTTTCAGAACAAACGGATATTATGCGTTTTTGCTCTTCTCCGTATGCTTTATCGCGATCTTTATAAAAGACTGGAAAAAAGTGCTTATCCGCATCGGCGTTATCCTTTTAATAACACTTCTCGTTAAGGGACCCGTGATGAAGAGCATGAACATCATTCAGCCCGATATCGCCGAATCACTTCACGTGCCCGAGCAGCAGATCTCAAGGATCATCGCAAACGACAGAGCCTTAAGCGACGATGAATTAAGGCTTCTTGAAAACGTCTGCGACATAAGCTACGTAAAAGAATTCTATGTACCTTCCTTTGCAGACAACATCAAGGAACTCGTTCGTGCAGGACATCAGGAAGTAATCAGCGAAAACAAACTTGTGTATGCTAAATTATACATTAAGCTCGGTCTTAAATATCCCGCAGACTATCTTCTCGCATGGAAGGACCTTGCAGAGTACATCATCTTCCCCGAGGGTGATTATGATGTTGCGATCATCGAAGGCGTTTACAAAAACGAGATCGGTGTATCACAAAGCAGTATCATCGGCGGAAAGGCTTTACTTAAGATAAGAGAACTCTGGGTCAAAGTTCCAAACTACATCCCCGTATACGGATTCATATTCAGCATGGGTGCATTCACATGGCTCTTTGTCATATCTTCAATGCTTATCCTCACAAATAAAAAAGACAGGCAGCGGATCGCGGTTTTGATACCTGCGATAGCACTTATCCTGTCGCTTCTTTTAGCTATCCCTTCAGCCGGAGAATTCAGATATGCAACTTCATACATTCTGCTTGCTCCGTTCTGTCTCTGCGTATTTAAGAATATAAGCAAGACTGCTGAAGAAGAGAAAAAATAATCTCATTCCTCAGAGAGTACAACGGAATCCTTGTTAAAATATCTTGCGTACGCTTCGTTTATCCAGTTATCCTTATCATCCGTAACATCTATAAAGAAAAGCAGATAAGGCCTTCTTGAATACGGATGAAATACAACATCTTTTATGCTTTCGTCATTTAAAATCACAAGGCGTTCCTGCCATTCTTCATTGTAGATCTTCGCCTCGTTTTCCCTTAAAGAATAAAATGCGGAAACGGAAGTCGATGTTTTTCCGTAAGTTTTATATACCGAAAAAAGCACGCCGACTACAGCAATTGCAGCTACAGTTACTCTTAAAATCCCAAAGAGTGTTTTGTTATTTTTCTTTGTCTCTTTTCTTTCGATCTTCTTTAAGACGATCCCTTTTATGAATCCCGTCCAGTACCAGAGATTAACGGTTATCAGAAGATACATCGTAAATCTGTAAATATTCTGTACACGATACATTCCGATTATCTTTAACGCATACAGATTCGGTGTAAACATCGAAGAAAAGAGCGCATACGAAACAGCTGTAACAAGGATCGGAAATCTGTATTTTACTTTCCCGTCATCTTTGTTAAAAACAAACAACGGCATGAGGCAGATATTTGCCAGGATGATCGGAAGATTAGTCCATGTTTTTATGTACTTTGCGGACTCGACAAAAGAGATCAGTATGGCATGGATCGCAGTGTCACCCTCTCCTGCCGCAGACTGTCTTATGCCTGCACCGGGGCTTAATGCATTGAATGCAAAGAAGGCCAGATAGAATACAAAAAGTATTATTAAGAATGCGCTGTTTTTCTTTTTACCGATGAACGAGAAAACGATCATTATCGGGATAAGGCATAAAACCGGAAGGCCCGTAATGTAACCCGATCCCGCGATGATAAAAGCAAAGAGAAAAAGGACGATCATTTCGAATACATTTATCCTTTTGTCTTCTTCCCTGAAAACATAATAAACAAGCAGAGATGAAAAGGCCACCATGCACGCAAAAGGAAATGTGTATATGGCCACGCTCGCCATCCAGAAGAACGCTTCCATTCCGGATATCGGAAGAAGGATCTGAAGGATGATCACGGGAAGAACATATATAAAAGATCTGACCGTCGATACTTTATAAAGCTTATGAAAAAAGATATACGAAGCGAAAAGTTCGGAAGCGATAACAGAAAACAAGCCCAGCCAGGTGCACACGAAATAGGCTTTCTCCGCAAAGAGAGCAAGCATAACAAACCACAGCCAGTCCGCAAAATACAGACCCTGCCAGGTCTTCCATGTTTCAAAGGAATACAAAGCACAGTGATACAAAGTTTTTATTACCGAATGGGAATCCTTCCAGTAAGGTCCGACATAATAAAGAAAACTGAAATCGTCGGTGGTCGGGAAAGAATAATCTGCAATGATCAGAAGCGGCACGATCAGAATGATCAGTGTCGCCAGTAATCCGATCAGGATTAAAATGTCATATATATCGCTCTTTTTTTTCATCAAACGAATCCTTATAACTACTGCTCTTCCTTTTTTCCGTACACTTTATCTCTCAAAGCATAAGTGTAGCTTTTTTCTGTCATCATCAAAGGCAGAAGCGTAATGAAGAAAAGTGAGAAAAGCATTTTCCCGGGGAATGCGATATTCTCTGTCATGCTTATTAAGAAAACCCCGAGATGAACGCAGCTTACCAAGACAAAATACCAGGGTGTTTTGTCTTTCTTTATTATGGTATATACAAACGGGAATATCAGCGAATAAAGTGATATCGCGATAAACACAACGCCTGAAAACAATCCGAAACAGTACAGGATCTGTAAATAGGAATTATGTGCGTGGGGAACTCTGTACCATGGCAGAATGTATGCTGTGGGATATTCCTCTTCGCATCCCATTATCCTTGCATTTCTAAAATAATATCCCCATATGTATTTTCTTATACCGAGGATCTTTTCAAGTCCCTTATACTCTTCGTAAGTATATGCCGGATGAGCTTCGTCGGTTCCGGGCTCCACACCGTCCGGGTAACTTATTACCGTTCCGTTTACAACAACGGGCTCTGCAGATCCGTTTGAGTCTGCGGCTTCTAAAGTTTCTCCGGGCGCTGCATAATTCTCTTCCATCAGATTTTCTTCTTTTATCATTCCGCCTTTGGTATCGATCTTGTTAAAATCAAATCTCTCAAGGAAATAACCCGCGAACTCATCGATCTCCGTATACTTTTCCGAATTCCAGGGATCAAACGAATGAACGAAATCCTCGCTGTATTCCGTGATCCAGATCGGATGATGACGGAGTGCGGGAAGGTATCTTACACATACAAAAACAAGAGGGAAACTCAATGCAAAAACGCAGAGGATGCAGATTCCTTTTAAAAGAAATCCTTTTAAAAATCCCTTCTTTAAGATCATCAGTTCCCCGAGAAGAAGGAAAACTATTGTCGTTAAAACAAATGCAAGAAGTGAACTTCTGCTTATCGTAAGAAGAACGAATGACCACATCGCACATGCAAAAAGAAAATGGATGACTCTTAAGGCTTTGGGCTTTTCGTTTTTCTGAAGATAGAGATATTTGCCAAGCCATCCCAAATATACGCAGTAATAAAACATTCCGTTTACATTGGAATTTGTAAATGCACCGACGTAACGAAGCTGATCGTAAGGTCTGTGTAAAAATGCAAAAGACTGGATCACAAAGAATGCGATGATAAGAGCATCACATACGGAAACAAATAAGCATTCGTTATCCTTTTCATCACTTGGTGCAAGGAAGAAACCATAGAAAAATATGCCGTAAAAAAGCGGCCAGACTGCTTTGTTAACTGATAAGGTGCTTATTGCAAAGAAAAATACCACAGCCGAAAAGAGGAGATTCCTTTTTTCCAGTAATGGTCTTATCTCTTTTTTTATTATGAGAACAATGATCCTTATAAGTATCAGTCCGTAGAAAACACATTCGATGACCCATGCCGCAAACGCCATTCTGTGAAGTGCCGAGTAATAGAATTCATAAATGATGATCAAAGCCGCAGGTATGGATATGATCAGCCAGACAATATACGGGACCTTAATAAAATTTTTAATTCCCATCCTGACAACGATAATCGGAAAAAGGCAGAATCCGAGACAGCTGACGGAAAGATTCCACCAGTCACCGCCGCCTGCCGCTCTCGTAAAAGCAACGGCACAAAGAAGCACCATGCAAAGCGTATATATTATTCTTTTTTTATCAAGAGCAAATTTCTTTTTTTCCATCTTTATCTCAGTCTGTAAAAACTTGCATATTCGTCTCTGTATATAAGTTCTTTTCCTTTTTCGGAAAGCATCTTGTCTATCTCACCGTCTGCTACGGTAACGATGTATTTTGATTTAAGATCATCGATATTCTGAATGACATATTCATGCTGACAGCAGCTTATTCCATAGCCCTCGGGAAGAAAATATAATATCTGCCATTTTAAGGCCTCTCTTGCATTTCCGTTATCTTTATAATCCGAAAGTGTCCAGATAACAACATTGTCAAAATTCGGACCATCTTCGACAGGATCAAGATTCCAATCAAAAACGGCCTCCCAATCCATATCTCTGCCCCAGACCGGTCTGTTTCCGAAAGGTACCTGATAATCGTATGCACTGGTCCCTTTGATCATAAAAAGATATACGCAAACAATCGCAAAAACAATGTATTTGACGAACGCCTTATTGGTCATGACCGACATCAGGAATATACCGCCCGCTATAAATGTAAGCAGATGCTTGCTGCCCTCTTCAAGCTTATACATCAAAAGAAGTGCAAAGAGCATTCCGACCATAACGGCGAAATAATTAACCTGAATAACTATTCTTTTAAGAAGACCTTCTTTTTTCAGTTTTTCTTTTTTCTCTTTATTGGCGGATCTGTAATTATAGATATCGATACCGGTTCTGACAGCAAAGATCGCCATTACGGTTATATATGTAACAAAGAAAGCTCCGGGTGCGTATCCGCTTCGCACACCCTCGATCATGTATTTAACGAATTCCTTGCTCATGTAATAGAGTCTTGCGAAGAAATTGTGGAATCCCGTTCCTATGCCTTTTGTAAAAAAGTCCGTAAGCCAGTCCATCGAGAAAAGCGGTGTAAAATATGCGGCTCCGAGGTATTTTTTTATGCAGGCATAAGCCCCGAGTGTCACTAAAAATACCGCGATCCCCGAAATGATCCAGCCTGCTTTTTTCTTTCTTACAAAAAGGATCAAAGGAAGGATCATAAAGAGCAAAAGATAAGGACGCATAAGTGTCATTACCGCCGACATCACAAGCATAAGAATAAGCTTTGCGTTTGTTTCTTTAAAAAGATACGAATATGTCAGCGCACTTATCATTATGACCATGCAGAAGCATATGATCTCCGGCATTCCGGAAAGCATGTATCTTTCGAAAAGAACAAAAGATCCCATTCCGAGTGCAAGTGATATCATCTGTTTCCAGGTTGCTTTTGTGATGACCACAAATGCACATGTGGTGACACAAAGAAGAAAGATATTGCACCAGATCGGAGATATCAGATCCCATCCGAAAAGCCATCCCCAGATAACCCATGGGAATACAAGTACGGGACTCCAGGCCGCAAAACTTAAAACCTCGGCATGGCTTTCATCAAATCCGAAATAGCCTTTGGGAAAACCGCCGTGAACGATGCCTTCAACCTGTTTGAAATAGAAAAGTTCATCGTTCCACTCTCCGTTCGGAAGATATACCCCGGTGATGCTCCGGTTCTGAACCGCACAGTATATCACGCAAAGCAAAAGAGGAAAAAATAAAGCGATCGCCCCTTTAAGGATAATGATTTTATTGTCTATTAAAAATTCATCGATCTTTTTCATGTTTAATAATACGAATTACCTGCAAACATATTTGCAAAATATCCCATTCCGCTTACCAGATGAACAAGAAATGCACACATCTCGAGCAAGCCGAAAATGTTTCTCTTTTTGTTTTTATCTTTAAGGTCTTCTATCGTAACGATAACACTTTCAAAGAATACAAAGAATATACCGTACATATAAGACCATGAGAAATTAAAGTCAACCGCACGTCTTCCTTTTTCGTAACAGAAAAACGCCATGATAAAACTTATGATATAAAAGAGCCATGCAAAGCGGAATCGATGATCCGTCTTTATTCTCTTAATATTGAGCAAAAGTACAAACAAAGGAAAAGCTATCGCAAGCACGATCGATGAAACGATGTTGTTCGTATACTGAAGCCATATGCCTCCGAATGTAAAACCTACACCACCTTCTCCGCCTCCGGTCGCCATAAATACGCCTTTAAACTGATATAAAAGATCGATTATCGTAGGCAGGAATAAAAGGCCCAAAAAGATCGACTGCTTAACGGTCTTAAACTTTGCTTTTACGAATCTTACAAGGATAACAACTACTGCGGATGCACCGAGAACGAGTGTGAAACTCGGTTTCGTCATCGTGGATAAAAGGAACATCAGCGAAAAAATGATGTAATCCCATATCTTTCCTTTATAGTTGTTTTCATATTCTTCAACCAGATTTAAGAACAATACAAAAGATGCTATCGCAAAAGGTCTTGCAGCGATATACGTCGCATTCTGATAAGGGTTCGGTGAAAAAATACCGACATATCTGAATTTCGTTCCCATGTAGATCCCGAAAGGAGGGATGACCATGGATACAAAGAAAAGAGCAAGCGTAAACTCACTTGTCAGAAGTCCGATCAAAAGGTTCTTGTCTGATATTTTATTGTTCTTAAGGAGTTTGTCGAAAGAGATCTTTGTTATCACGATCGCAGTCGTATTGAGAAGACATGCGGCAAGCGCAACGCTTGTCTCGGGGGATACAAAGATATTGAACAATGCGGAGAGTTTAAAATAGATGGGATAAGGGAAATTGTAACCGCTGAAGAGTCCCTGCATCTCCTGCATATATGCATACATATCGGAATGGAATCTGTCTATCGCAAAATCACTGTTATGATAAACGACACCCCATACCGCCTGGTTTTTAAACAATATAAAAGTAATGACCGCGATCACAGCCGTCATGATACCAAAGAATACATAATCGATTATGAAATTTTTCTTTGATCCTTTATTGTTCATCTTTTAAGGAACGCATCTTTATAAGGTCTTCGGCCTCAGTGCGTTTTTTTCTGAATTTCTTGGGGTTTTCTGCCTTGAATTCTTCAAGTTCCTTATGAACCGCATCGTAGAGTTCCGGACGTTTTTCTTTCGTCCTCTCGAGTGCTTTTCCGGTCCTCCACTTTTCTATCTCTTTATGGTTTCCGCTAAGCAGTACATCGGGAACCGATCTGTCATGCCATACTTCGGGTCTTGTATACTGAGGATATTCAAGAAGCCCGTCCGAAAAACTTTCGTCTTCTGCGGAATCCTCGCTTCCGAGCACACCGGGGATAAGTCTTGATATACAGTCGACCATTACCATCGCAGGCAGTTCGCCGCCGGTTAAAACAAAATCCCCGAGCGAAACTTCGTCGGTAACTATCTCTTCTATAACTCTCTCATCAATGCCTTCGTAGTGTCCGCAAAGGAAGATAAGATCCTTTTCTTTTGAGAGTTCCTCGGCGAATCTCTGATCGAATCTTCTTCCCTGGGGAGTCATATAAAGGACCCTGACTTTAAGTTTTTTCGCTCTCGACTTTCTTTCTTTTTTTATCGCTTTGCAAAGATCCTCGTAAGCATCAAAAACAGGCTGAGCCTGCATTAACATTCCGGCCCCGCCGCCATACGGATAATCATCGACCTTCTTGTGTTTGTCAGTCGAGTAATCCCTTATATTCAAAGCATTGATCGATATGTATCCCGCTTCAGCTGCCCTTTTTAAAATGCTTGTGTTAAGGCCTTCTTCTACCATCTCGGGAAACAATGTCAATATATGAAAATTCATGATTCACCTCAGTCATGAACTTTAGTTTATTTAAATAAGTCCCGGCATTATATGTACCGTCATCACTTCTTCGTCAAGATCGATATCAAGGATGCATTCCTCGATCGCAGGAAGCAGAACTTCGCTTCCGTCAGGTCTCGTTACCGTGTAAACATCGTTGGCCTTGGTGAAAAGAACGTCGGTCAGTTCACCGAATTCCTCGCCTTCGTCGGTCACTACCTTAAGTCCCAAAAGATCCGCTACGAAATACTCGTCATCTTCAAGGTCTACGGCGTGTTCTCTGTCAACGTAGATATTCTTTCCCTTATAGGGCTCTATCTCGTTGATATCCTTAAATTCTTTGAACTTAACAATAACATATTGCTTGAAATATTTCACCCCTGCTATATGAAGAGGCATGAGTTCCTTTCCCGTATCAAGAAAGACTTCCTCAAGATCATCGTATCTTGTAGGATCGTCCGTTGTCGGGAAAACTTTTACTTCACCTTTTATTCCGTGTGTCGATGTGATCGCGCCGACCTGAAGGTATTTATCGCTGTCTATTACCAATTTTTTCTCCTTAAAATATCTTACTGTTTTGCTTCTTTATTTCTTTTCTTAAATATCACGCTTCTGAAAAGAATGATGTTAAGCACAATGAAATATGCACCGAGTATCGCCATCATAAGGTATGTGCTTAGATCACTCTTGGGACAAACCGCCGCAACAAGCATCATAGGGAATCCGAGAAGGATCGCAGGGAAGTTCTGATAAACGATGTTTTCCGAAGCGGGTGTCTCAAACTGGGGATCGATCTCTCGAAGAAGGATGATACCCGTTGAAGCCGTACCAGTAAGCATTCCGTACATAACCATGAACTGCTCATGCTGGTAGTTTTTGAAAAGTTTGAACGATACAAACTTAATGTAAAGGAATGTTGCAAGGACGCCCACAACAGCAAGGATCAGGAGCACTGCCCAGTAATCCTTGATGAGGTCGACTCTTATCGCACCGATACCCGCAACGATCATCATATCGAATGCGAATCCGGCGATCCTGTTTAAGAGGAAATTATTGACGTAATCCCTGTGCATGAGATTGGTCTTTCTTAACAGTTTTAAGATCTCCTTCATGATAACCGCTGAAAGCGTACCGAGTAAGAAGTTAAAACCGTAAATGGTCGTAACAAGTCCGGGTCCTACAAGATTGCCGAGCACATACATGATAAGATAGGTCGCTGCATAGCAGACAAGCACGAGCGAGATCTGAAGAGTGAGCTTGTCGATCGAATCGACCATAGGAACTTCGCCGTCTTCTTCAACCGTTTCGTTATTAAGCTCCGATGAACTCTCACGGATAATGATGTCGCCTTTTTTCTTGTGATAGTTAAGGTAGATTACACCGCCGATACTTGCCGCAAGAAAACCGAGTGCTGCAATCGTAAGTCCGAAGGATTTTCCGCCTGCAAAGCCGTAATCGTTTTCATATATCGAACCGTAGTTAAGTGCCTGTCCTGTACCCTGTCCGAAACCAAAGCTTAAAATAATACCCGATGCTTTTAAAAGCTTGGGGATGATAAAGGATGCGATGATCGTTATTCCGATCCCCAAAAAGCCCTGTAAAAGATATGTGCTGACGGTAGTGATACCTGTATTTACAACTTCACCGACACGTCCTTTTACCTTGCCCTTGGAATCCGATTTCCTAAGCGTCATGGCTATAAAACCGATTGCAAGGCAGTGATAGGTTAAGATCTCAAGGATCTCGACACCGCTCATCGAAGAGCCTTCGCAGAAGATAGCGTAATTGAAAAGATATTCACCTGTTGTAAACTTTACGACGGTCGATACGAAAAGAAGGAAAATACCTCCTATAACCGACACGGGAATGAGCGATTTCCTTAAAAAAGGAACATATCTTTTTATTGTGTTCCCGATAAGCAGACCGGCCATGATGACCGCCAGGAACATGATAACGGGCCAAACGTTTGTACTCGCGAATGATAAGCCACTGGACATTAATTTTATCCCCTTTACTTCTGACTGAATTTTTTGATCAGCAATTTATATAAATAACCCGGATATTTGCTTTTCGGATTAGATATTTCGTAATATTTCTTATCCTTTGTTGATATAAGAAGAAAACCGTGGTAGAAAATGTCGCAGTCCCTTATCTCATCAAAGGAGATAACCTTATCGCCGACTGCTACCGAATCCTTCTTTAAAACCAAAGTACCTTCTCCGACGATCCTTTCTGAGTGATCCTTGGAGATCTCGGTGATGATCTGGTCCGGATGCGAGACGATCACATCTTCTTCATCTTTTACTTCAAAGGATTCGATAATACCCTTCTGCCATCTGTCCCATTCGGGGATCGTCGTAAAATCAAAACCTTCTCCGCTTAAAAGACCATATTCATTATACATCCCTTTTAAGCCGCAGTCACAGAAAAAACGCTCACCTTTCGAATGAATGGTGGCTAATTTTTTGCACTTAGGGCATACTACCAGTTCATATTCGATGCCCTCAGCCGCTTTTTTGCTTCTGAAGGCTATCTTTTTATCTTTATTGTATTCGTAAGCGTCTTCGCAGATATCGCTGTTTATCGCGGTATCCAGTTCCTCGGCGCTCATATTCCTTATTTCCTCGGGCGTATAGATCTTAACCATCTCGGCCCTGATCTCGCCTTTTCTTATGTCTTTGGCCCAGCGGGGCGATGTGAAAAATCCGCCGTGAAGCTTAAATGTCACCAGAGTGTACCCGAGCTTCTTTATGACAGCTGCACTTGAGGGAACGATTTTGTTTGAAAGTCCGTCAGCCGATCTTACACCCTCAGCAAAGAGTCCGACATTGTATCCGGCCTCAAGACGTTTTTTCATTTCGACCACGGTCGAGAGTCCGACGGTCGCTTTTTCACGAACGATCGGATGGAAACATTTTTGGACCAGTTTTCCTCCGATCCCTTTCCTTACAACATGCTCGCTCGACACAAAATATAGATGCTTATCCACCGAGAGTGCCACCCAGACCATGTCAAGGTTGGTAACATGGTTGCAAACGAGGATAAACGGAACATCGGGCATTTTGTAAGGCTCTTCCTCTATAAAGTTAAATTTAGATTTAAGAAAAGGTGCAATACATTTCTTCGCAAAAGCATAGTATTTAAGGTCAGATTTGTACGTATCTTTCATTCCCATATCTTGTGTACCTGTCATACTTCAATTTTATTGGTTTAGAGCGCTATTTGCAAGAAAAAAATAAGCCATATGAGCATTTCTCATATGGCTTTTATGTCTTATTTCAAAGCTGATTTGATGTCTTCTCTCATATCGATGACAGCCTGACGTGATGCGTCCGCAAAATTCTTATCACCGAATGAAGCATATTTTTCATTCTGGTATGCAGCGATGATCCCTCTCGAAGAATTGATGATGGCTCCGAGTCCGTCGCTGTTAAAGAAGTGAACGAGGTCCGCTCCTTTTCCGCCCTGTGCTCCGTAACCGGGCACGAGAATGAAGGTTTTGGGCATTTTCTTTCTTAAGATCTCGCCCTGTTCAGGATATGTGGCACCTACGACCGCACCTACATTGCTGTAATTTCCGTCCATTGAGGCAGCACCCCACTCGTTAACCTTGTCGGCTACATGCTCGTAAAGGGGCTTTCCGTCTATAATTCTGTCCTGGAATTCTCCGGAACTCGGGTTTGAAGTCTTAACAAGTACGAAGATACCTCTGTCGTTTGAATTGCAGACATCTACGAAAGGCTTAACTCCGTCTGTACCAAGGTAAGGGTTGACCGTTGCGAAGTCCTCATCGAAAGGAACAAAGGTTTTTCCGGCGATCTCAATGCTTCCCAAATGTCCGACAGCATAAGCCGTGGATGTGGATCCGATATCGCCTCTTTTTACATCACCTATAACGATAAGTCCTTTTTCCTTACAGTAATCAACGGTTCTTTTAAATACTTCCACTCCGGGAACGCCGAACTGCTCATACATCGCTATCTGAGGCTTAACCGCAGGGATAAGATCATATGTCGCATCAACGATCGCTTTGTTGAAAAGCCATATCGCTTCGGCTGCACCTTTAAGGTCTGCTCCGTATTTTTCAAAGCACTCGTCAAGGATGTGCTTAGGGACAAACTTGAGTGTCGGATCGAGGCCGACTACTATGGGAGCGTCCTTTTTTACTATATTATCAATCAGTTTCCGGATCATTTCTTATATTTCTCCATTTCTATTTATTTATATAACCTGGATAATTCTATGGGCAACATGATAAAAAGTCAACCCCTAACCCATGCCGCGCTGTAAAACAACCGGCAAAAGGCTACGGGGTTGACCGTTTAAGAATGTTTAGGCGTAAATGCTTTTCTTCTCGTCAACGTATTTCTTGATCTCGGAAGCACGTACATACTTAACAACATTGTCTCCCTTGTCAACGACAAGTGTGGGAGCCATCTGAACACCGTACTTGCGAGCCAGATCGGGCTGTTCAAGAGCATCGATCAGTTTGTAGGGAAGGTCTCCTAAGTAATCCTTGGCGATCGCACAGTTAGGACAGGTCTTTGTTGTGAAAAGAAGTACTGTTCCGTCTGCTGCGTTGTTAGCAGGTGCTGCATTAGCTGCGGGAGCTGCCTTGAAAAGATCTGCATATGCAGGATTTACATCACTTGCTGCATTTGTTTCGGGAGCCTTAACTGCTTCGGGAGCTACATTGTTAACAGGTTCCGATACGGAAACCTTAGCGGAAATGTTCTGTTTTCCCTCTTTGATAGCATCCGATTTGTTTAAAGAAAGATTGATATCGTATTCTTTTCTGTTCTTGAATTCCTGAAGCTTACCGTCGTTCCAGTTCTGAACGGGTCTGTAGTAACCTGTGATACGGCTGTATACTTCTGTCTTGCATCCGCAGTCGGGACATGTATCCTGCTCACCTGCAAGGTAACCGTGGTTCTTACAGATCGAGTATGTAGGAGACATTGTGTAGTAAGGAAGCTTGTAGTTTTCAGCTATTGTACGAACAAGCTTTGCTGCTGCCTTCCAGTCGGGAAGTTTCTCGCCGAGGAATGCATGGAATACAGTACCGGATGTGTATAATGTCTGAAGTTCGTCCTGGATATCAAGTGCATCAAATACATCATCCGTGAAATCAACGGGAAGATGTGAAGAGTTGGTGTAGTAAGGTGTATCACCCTCGTTACCTGCTGTCTTGATGTCCGGCCATCTCTTTCTGTCATGCTTTGCAAGACGGTAAGATGTGGATTCAGCGGGTGTAGCTTCAAGGTTGTAAAGATCACCGTACTGCTCCTGATAATCGGAAAGACGATTTCTCATATGATTAAGGACATCCTTTGTGAATTCCTGGGTATCCTTGTTTGTCATATCATGTCCGAGCCACTTAGCGTTAAGACCAACTTCGTTCATACCGATAAGTCCGATGGTTGAGAAGTGGTTGTCAAAGTTTCCTAAGTATCTCTTTGTATAAGGATAGAGACCTTCTTCGAGAAGTCTTGAGATAACGCCTCTCTTAAGCTTTAAGGATCTAGCGGAGATATCCATGATCCTGTCGAGTCTCTTATAGAAATCTTCGGGATCTGAAGCAAGGTATGCGATACGGGGCATGTTGATGGTAACAACACCTACGGAACCTGTTGATTCGCCTGAACCGAAGAAACCGCCTGTTTTCTTACGTAATTCTCTTAAGTCAAGACGGAGACGGCAGCACATGGAACGAACGTCCGAAGGCTTCATATCCGAATTGATGTAGTTTGAGAAGTAAGGTGTACCGTACTTCGCTGTCATATCGAAAAGAAGTTTATTGTTAAGTCTGTCTGACCAGTCAAAATCAGCTGTGATCGAATATGTGGGGATGGGATACTGGAATCCTCTGCCGTTTGCATCGCCTTCGATCATTGTCTCAAGGAATGCACGGTTGATCATATCCATCTCTTCCTTGCAGTCAGCATATGTGAAATCCATCTCTTTGCCGCCTACGAGAGCCTTCTCGTTTGCAAGGTCCGAAGGAACTGTCCAGTCAAGTGTAATGTTTGTGAAAGGTGCCTGTGTACCCCATCTTGAAGGAGTATTTACACCGTAGATAAATGATTCGATGCACTTCTTAACATCGTCATAGCTTAAGTTATCTGCCTTTACAAAAGGAGCAAGATATGTATCAAATGAAGAGAATGCCTGAGCGCCTGCCCATTCGTTCTGCATGATACCGAGGAAGTTAACCATCTGGTTGCAGAGAACTGAAAGGTGAGCTGCGGGTGCGGATGTGATCTTTCCGGGGATTCCGCCGAGGCCTTCTTTAATCAACTGCTTTAATGACCAGCCTGCACAGTAACCTGTGAGCATGGAAAGGTCATGGATATGGATGTCTGCATTTCTGTGAGCTTCTGCGATCTCTTCATCATAGATCTCGGAAAGCCAGTAGTTTGCAGTTACTGCACCGGAGTTTGAAAGGATAAGACCACCTACTGAATATGTAACGGTAGCATTCTCTTTAACTCTCCAGTCTTCTACCTTAACGTATGAATTTACAACATCCTTATAATCAAGGATCGTAGACTTCATGTTACGCATTTTTTCACGCTGCTTACGATAAAGGATGAATGCCTTTGCAGCTTCTGCGTATCCGGACTGTTCAAGGATCTTTTCTACAGAGTCCTGAATATCCTCCACATGAACATAACCCTCTTTAATCTTAGACTGAAAATCAGCTGTTACACGAAGAGCGAGTAAATCGATGATGTCCTCGCTGTACTGTACATTTGTGGCATCAAATGCCTTCTTGATGGCGTCATTAATCTTGACAAGATTAAAGTCGGACTTTTCGCCATCACGTTTAATTACACCAAACATCTTTCATTCCTCCAACACAATTCTTAGGGCTTCACGCCGATTGTCTCTATTGTAGCACCCGCTATATTTGATGTCAACGAAAAACCACTATATATTTGTGTTAAATTTTTCACATACACAACATATAGTTGTTTCGAGGTTGCCATAATTTTTCCGACCAAAAAGAGAACATCCCCTATTTTAAGGGAATGTTCTCCGTATTTTAGTTTACATAATTTATCTTGTCTTTAGGAAATCATACTCTCTCGCCATATCCTCATCAGAGGGATAATCCACAAGATATTGTGCACAAAGTTCTCTTGCCTTGTCAAATTCCGCAAGATGTTCGTATGCCACTATCCTGTTGTAAAGGAGCTGTCTGCGGCATTCATTGTTGTCAAGCTCGAGTCCGTTGACCACAGCATCGAGTGCTTCCTCATATCTGCCCTGATCTATGAGTGCCACGGCAAGCTGATTGTACACTCCGGCATTGGGTTCGGTCTCAAGATACTTATTGTACACATTGATGGCAAAAGCCGTATCGTCGAGTTCCTCGTAGCATTTTCCGAGTAAAAGAAGTACTTCCTCGCTCTTGTTGCCGCCTGTTCTCGCTGCCTCAAGGTAATCCTTGGCGGTCGCGAAATTGCCGAGGCAGTAATTGATGTAGCCCTTGTCGTATTCCGACATATTGCGGTCATACTTCTGAATGGCTTCATTTAAGTACTCGACACCGTAAGGCTGATATCCGGTCTCCGCAAGGAGATTATAGATATCTATATAGAGCGTGTAGTCTTTCTTCTTCAAGGAAAGGGCCTTGTCAAAGTCTGTACATGCGGAATCGACATCCTTTAAATAAAGATATTCCGCACCGCGCTGCATATATGCATCCACGTTTCGCTTCTGGAGGGCGATGATCGCATCGTATCTCTCCTTGGCTTCCTCGTACTTTCCGAGCTTATGGTAGCAGACTCCGATGTAGAAGTTGATATCATAGTCAACGGCATCGGGAGTTGCGCCGGAAGATGCGAGTGCGTTCTTAAACTCTTCGATGGCAGCCTCGTAATCGCCCTTGTTCATATAACAAAGGGCCAGTCCTCTGTATGCCATAGTCAGGTTCTTTTCGGCATCTATCGCAGCTTTGAAACTCTGCTCGGCACCCGCTATATCGGGTTCCTCGAGTTTTTCGTATCCGATTGTAACGTAATCAGTGTTATCCTTCTTGGTACACGCACAAAGTGCGAATGCACAGAGCACGACCAGGAAGGAAACGATATTTTTCTTTAATTTCATATATTAATGATGGAAGAGACGCATCTTTGTGAAGCACATTACCATACCGTACTTGTCGGCACACTCGATAACAAGGTCATCTCTTACGGATCCGCCGGGTTCAGCGATATACTTAACGCCGCTCTTCTTTGCTCTCTCGATGTTATCGGAGAAGGGGAAGAATGCGTCAGAACCGAGTGCAACATCTGTCATCTTGTCGAGCCATGCTCTCTTTTCTTCCTTTGTAAATACTTCGGGTTTAACTTTGAAGATCTTCTGCCAGTTGCCTTCTGCAAGACAGTCAAGTTCGTCACCGATGTAGTTGTCGATGGCGTTGTCTCTGTCTGCACGGCCAAGTCCTTCTACGAACTGAAGTTCAAGCACCTTGGGGCACTGACGAAGCATCCAGTTGTCAGCCTTGCTTCCGGCAAGTCTTGTACAGTGAACTCTGGACTGCTGTCCTGCACCGATACCGATAGCCTGTCCGCCTTTAGCGAAGCAAACGGAGTTGGACTGTGTATATTTAAGAGTGATGAGCGAAATGATAAGGTCGATCTTTGCAAGGTCGGGAAGTTCTTTGTTCTTTGTAACGATCTCGCTTAAAAGCTCGTTGTTGATCTTGAATTCGTTTCTTCCCTGCTCGAATGTGATACCGAATACATCCTTATGCTCGATGGGTTCGGGCTTGTAATCGGGATCGATCTGGATAACATTATAGTTTCCGCCCTTCTTAGCCTTTAAGATCTCAAGTGCTTCAGGCTCGTATCCGGGTGCGATAACACCGTCGGAAACTTCTCTCTTGATAATCTTTGCCGTGGAAACATCACAAACATCGGAAAGTGAGATAAAATCACCGAATGAAGACATTCTGTCAGCGCCTCTTGCTCTTGCATAAGCGCTTGCCAGAGGTGAAAGCTCACCAAGATCGTCTACCCAGTAAATCTTTGCAAGTACGTCATCCAAAGGAAGACCTACTGCAGCACCTGCGGGTGAAACATGCTTGAAACTTGTCGCAGCGGGAAGACCTGTAGCTTCCTTTAACTCCTTAACAAGCTGCCATCCGTTGAAGGCATCCATAAAATTGATATATCCGGGCTTACCGTTTAAAACAGTAATGGGAAGTTCTCTTCCGTCATTCACAAAAATCTTGCTGGGCTTCTGGTTGGGGTTACAACCATATTTAAGTTCTAATTCTTTCATAATAATAACTCCTTTATGTACTACGCCGGGCTCGGGCCACGAGATGCTTCGCGGGCCGCTTTCGCTAAAGATGGCGCACGTAACGACCACTAAACTCGCATTCGCAGTTGCTCTGCTCGTTAAGTGGCGACGGCGCCATATTACCCGCGAAAGTATCACATGGCCCTCGCCCGACTCATTAAATTAATTATTTATTCTTATTAACGATACGCGTCTCAAATGTTCCGTCTTCGATATTGATGTATCTAACGAAAAGCGAAACTTTATTGTCTTCATTAAGGGAATTCCATACTTCATTGGTAAAGCTATCGATATCGCCGGAAATGCCTACCCATGTAGGTTCGCCTTCGAATGAAGGAAGGGGATTTCCGTCGCTTTCGTATGTATGAATGAAGTGGCCTTCACCGGAGAAAGGATTCTCGTATGCGAATGTGAAGCGGTTGTGTGCGCCTTCACGTCCGTTGTTGCTCTTAAGGATTGATAAAGCATAATTGTACTTGCCGTTTTCCACATGCATAATACCGGAAATTCTGGGTGTTAAGTTGGGAGCATCGGGCTCATAGCAACGGGAACGAAGTGACTGTTCAAAAGTCATCTGCTTATCCATACCTTCATAAATGGTATCTGTCTGATCGCCGTTTGTTACGATTGTTTTGTTGCCAAGTACTCTGACGGGAGCATAGATAATGAGGCTGGGATCCTCAAGTTTCGATTCGTCAAATGCCTGGGTTCTTAATCCGTTTCCGTCCTCTACAAAAATACGGTTACGGCTGTTTGTGCTTCTTCCCATGATAAAATATGCAGTTACCGCATACTTTCCGTCAGCACTCTTTCCAATCACGATACCTCTTCCTGGATACGAATTGTTTTTCAAGATTTCAGCAAGATTTTTCTTTTCCATACACTTTTTCCTCCTACCGGTATTTATATTTATTTGTCAATCTTTTCGATTGTTTATGCACTAAATTACAAAGTTTTTACCGTTGTTTTTTCAGTTTATCTCACCCGAGAGTTTTCCGAAATATTCGGTGTGAGCTGCGATATATTCTTCATTAAAGTTTGAATCTCCGCCCTGATGAAGCAGCGATGTGTAAGTATGTGCCTGCACCGCGGTTTCAGGTTTGATTCTCGCGATTATGGCAATTCCTATGTTGGAGCAAATGTCCGCAATTCTTTCCATGTTGGCAAGAATATCAAGGAACACGATACCCGCACGAACGGAACAGTTGCCTTCTCTCAAACGTGAAAGATGGTTATCATGAAGCGTGTTGGTCAAATCATCCATTACTTCTTCGAGAGGTTCAATATGTCTTGCAGCTTCTATGTCTCTTCTTTCGAATGCAATCGTTGTATAATTCAATATTTTTTTGGTAAGTTCAAATGCCACATCAAGTTCCGAAAGCGCCTGCTCGCTGAATTCAGTCTCATCCTCAAACAGTTCCTTTGCATCTTCCGCGATGTTAACCGCATGATCTCCGAGTCTTTCAAATTCTTTTACGACTCTGTGGTATTCCGTCATAATACGAACATGCAAATCCTCTTTTACATGAGGAGAAAGATTTACAAGATAAGTATCGACGCAATCCGTAAGATGGTCTATATTCTCTTCTTCTTCGTTAATCTCATCAAATACTTTTTCATCGAATTTTCTGACAAGGCCGATCGATTTTTCAATATTGTCCGAAGAAGCATGAAGCATTGCATCAAGACAGTCGTAGCACCCGCCGAATGCAATCGCCGGAGTATTGAAGAAAACGGGGTTGAGTCCGGCAATCTTGTCATCGTACTTGCCTTCGGGAGTAACCTTGTCCTTAATAATCTTGCGGCTTGAATTGCCGAGAAGCTTCATGAAGGGAAGCATTATGATTGCACAGGCGATATTAAAAATCGTATTCGTATTTGCAATCGTACCTGAGGTCATTCTCATATCCCAGAGATTGTCAAGCATTCCGAATTTATGGATTGCAAATACCACAACAATTACAAGTATTGTCTTGGCAAGGTTATACATAATGTTTACGAGACCTACACGCTTTGAATCGCTTTTGGCTCCGATTGAACAAACAATGGCCGTGGTTACGCAGTCTCCGAGATAAACGCCGACGATAATGACGTATGCCACTTTAAAAGGAATGTCTCCCGCCATGGAAATCGCCTGTAAAATACCGATCGTTGCGGACGAAGACTGAAGCGTGAATGCAACACCGGCACCCACTATATATCCCAAAACCGGCTTGTTTCCGAGTCCCAAAAAGAGTGCATCGATTATACCGCTCTCTTTAAGTCCGCTGACTGCTGCCGTCATATTCAAAAGTCCGGTAAAAAGAACACCGAAGCCGATTGCAATATTTCCGAGGTTGTCGGATTTTTTGAATTTGAAAAACATTATGAGAATGATGCCGAGAATAAGTGCTAACGGTGCCAGCGTGGAAGGCTGAAAAAGCCTTAAAAAGAATGAAGCATCACTTTGTACGTCAAGAAGTCTGATGATCTGTCCGGTAACGGTAGTACCTACGTTTGCCCCGACGATAATACCGAGCGACTGATTAAGAGAAATAATACCTGCGGCAACAAGACCGGAAGTAATAACAATAGTAGCGGTGGATGACTGAATAACCGCCGTAACAAGAACACCCAGAAGAAAAGCTTTGACAGGGTTGTCAGTAACTTTTCCCATTATTACCTTTAAAGTTCCGGACTGACCTTCCTTTAAGCTGTTGCCCATAAGACGCATACCGTAAAGGAAAAGTGCAAGACCGCCCAGAAGCGAAATTACATTAAAAAAATACATGGTGTGTCACCTTTTGCAATATTTCTCACAATTAAACAGTTTACTATAAAACACAAATAAAAGGAAGTGATTTTGATGTATAGCGGGAAAAATTATGTTATAATCTTGCTTGTTACGGGACAATTCTTCGCCAAACGGACAAAAGCTTTATGAATGACACTAAAACAGCGAAAAAACTGTATATGGTAAGTGCCCTCGGAGCAGCATTTCTTCTGCTCCTTCAGTTTGTTCTGCACCTTTTGACCCCTTTTATGAGGGATGACCTCTGGTATGCGACAAATCTGGTGACGGGCGAAAAGATCTCATCCGTCGGCGATATCATAGAAAGCCAGGTCTGGCATTATTTTAACTGGGGCGGCCGAAGCATCAACCACGCTCTTTTGCAGGCCGTACTCGCAACAGGCGAACTCGGAGCAGCCATTTTAAACACTCTGGCAGCCTTTGTCCTCGGGATCGCGATCTGTTCGTGTGCAAAGACGAAGAATCCCCTTCATTTCCTCTTGGCAGAAGCCTGTATCGTGGCTTTTAACGCAAGTATATTCTTTTCCATGTTCTGGGAATCGGGAAGCGTTAACTACCTTTATTCCTCTTCATGGATCCTTTTCTATATGGCAGTGGTCTTAAACGCACTCGACCTTGCAGTCGTTCCCGGTGAAAGCGGTGCAAAAAAGGCACTTTCAAAAGCAGAGATCTTTAAGATATTCTGGATCATCCCTCTTTCACTGATCGCAGGGTGGAGTACCGAAAACATGGGTCCCTCCTGCTTCGTTCTGACCGTTGCCACGATCATTTTCCTATTTATAAAGAAGAAAAAAGTTCCCGCCTTTCTTTTCGAAGGCGCATTTTTCACACTTCTTGGAAGCGTGCTTATGATCCTTGCGCCCGGAAACTTTGTCAGAAACCAGTTTGTTGAAAAGACCGATCTTAGAACACTTATCGATTCAAGGCTCGATTCGTTCCTTTTATCAAACTGCGAGTTCCTGTTCCCCACATTCCTTTTCGCGATCACGATCCTCTGCATTCAGATCTTCATATACAAAAACGTAAAGGTACGCGATATGGCACTCTTCATGTTCGCTGTGATGGCGGAATGCGCGATGATGCTCTCGCCCGCCTATCCCCAGCGTGCATCGTTCGGGATCATGTGCGTGCTGATCGCATATATGATCTCGGCCCTTAAAAAGATCGTAACCGACAGAGAGAAAAAAGGAATGCTCGTCTGCGTGGTTTGCACTTCTTCGATGTATATCTACGCCGTTACAAAGATAATCACGGATATCGTTTACACACCTTACTAAAAGGGATAAAAATGGCAGAAAAGACACAGGCAAAAAAAGTTAATATCGTTAGTCAGGTGATAAGTGTTTTGCTTATCCTTGTGCTTTTATTGCTTTTTTACAGGGATAACGGAAGTATCGTTCGTACTCTCTTTTATCTTGCGATATCCTGCGTGCCCGTATTTTTCACCTTAAAGTTCCGGCCCGAGGCGATATTCAGAAGTTTTGCATTCTGCCTCGCAGTGCTTCCGGCTTTAAACCTGTCACTTGATCTTGGTGGCAATCCTTTTGATTTCATCGGATTCAAGGCTTCTTTCCAGGTATGGATAACATATTCGTATTTCTTTCTGATATTCGCTCCCATGATGGCACTTGCGATACTCGTAGCAAATAAAAAGGTGCAGAGCAAAAGGATCGGATACAAAAAATACATTCCGCATGCTGTTTTGATACTCCTTTGCATTGCTGCATCGGCATTCTGCTATCCGCTCATCAATGTGTGCGAATTCGCATTCAAGTTTTTATGCATCGCGGTAATAACCGACTATGTCGAGCGATATATTTACGAAGGCTATACACCTGTCTTGGCCAACCTTCCGTATTTCTTCCTCGCGCTTACAGCCATATTCAGGATAAGATGGTATTAAAATGAACAATAAACATAAAGCGTTAAGGATCATCCTTCTGATCCTTATCATACTGACCTTAATAGTTATATGGGGGCACTCATGCATGCCGAGGGCCCAGTCCACGGAAGAAAGCAGTTTCGTAAAAGAACTCCTCGATTCAATGGTGCAGACCGTCAGCGGAAATCAGTCCTTTGCTATCCCCGAAGTCGTGATAAGAAAAAGTGCACACCTTCTCGAATATGCATTTTTAGGACTTGAGCTTGCAGTATTCTTTCTCTTAAACAACAAAGGAAAGATACGTTTTGCACTTCCATTTATCTCGGCACTCGTTGTGGCATCCATCGATGAGACGATACAGTATTTTTCGGGAAGATACAGCAGCATCTTCGATGTGGCACTCGATATGGTCGGGGCATCGATAGCGATAGGTCTTATATTCCTGATCCGAAAGATTTTTAAGCGTAAAAAAAGCATCTCTTAAGATGCTTTTATTTTTTGTCTTTTTCCATCGCTCCGGTGCCGCCTTCAACAACGCCTTCGCTTTTAAATACCGCTCCGATCGTTTTAAAGAAGCATTTTAAGTCAAATCCGAGCGAAAGGTTTTCCACATATTCTCCGTCAAATTTTGCCTTAACGGGGATCTCAAGTTCGTCGCGACCGTTCACCTGCGCCCAGCCGGTAAGTCCCGGAAGCACATCGTTTGCGTGGTATTTATCTCTCTCTTCGATAAGATCATACTGATTCCAGAGTGCGGGACGCGGTCCTATGATGCTCATCTGTCCTGCCAGAATATTAAAGAGCTGCGGCAGTTCGTCGAGACTCGATTTTCTTAAAAACTTTCCGCTTTTTAATATATACTGTTCCGGATTTTCCAGAAGATGTGTCGGTGTATCGTGAGGTGTATCCATACGCATGCTCCTGAATTTCATAAGCATGAAATGTTCTTTGTTCTTACCGACTCTCTTCTGTTTAAACAAAGCGGGTCCGGGATCTTCTATCTTTATGATGATCGCAATGATCAGCATCGGGATCCCCAGAAAGAGAATTCCGAAGAACGAGCATATAATATCTATTAGTCTTTTAAAAAAATGTCTGTACATATTTTTATATTACTCCATTCGAAGCGATATTACAAAGTATTTATACTTCCGCCTCAAGTGCACCTTTAGAATACATGCTCGTATTTCCGCTTTCACGAATGACTTTAATACGCCGCATATCTGCAAGCTGTTTAACGTATTGCCTTGAACAATTGAGCAATCTCATCGTTTCTGCTGTATCCGAAAAACGCTCTATCAGAAATCCGTTAACATCTTCATAACTTATATCTGATTCCATTCCGCTTTTTCTGATCATTTCACAACTAATAAATCTTTCCTCATCCCATTCAATTCCATTACCGCCGGGTGACACCTTTATCTTTTTGAATGTTTCTTCATCTCGAAGTATTTTTCCAAAGACCCTTTTATCGTTGCAAATTTCATTAATATTAACCAAACGGCTGACACCGTCTTTAAAAAACACAAGTGCCCTGAATCCTTTTAAAGTCATCACATCGAGTACGCTTTGATCCAATCTGCACTGTATCTCCGGTATTATTTCTTTCTCTGAAATTTTTACAACATACAGTTCATCCTGGGCGCATCGGCCATTGCTCAACTGTAACAATCTGTATTCATCATACGATTTTAACCCGTTTTCTTTAAGTATGCTTCCAAGATTCTGTCTGTCCGGAGGAATGATCCTTTGTTCGACAAACTTTTTACTCCAAACGGAATCTATATCATACTCACCTCTTTTTACATGGCCCGAAAAAATAAAAGGTGCACTCCATTCATCAAGTTCACTTAAAAGTCTGGCGAAAAATCTTTTACTTCTTTCATAGTAAAAAAGATACCCCAACAGTCTCCCTTTTTCTGCTTTATTACGAATTTCGAATACTATCAAGGTAGCACCACCTTTCCCATATCATTTTTTTAATCACACGAATGTAGTCTTTTCCAATAATATCTTCCAATCCCTCAAATATGGAATTCAGTTCGGTTCTGCTGATCGACGGATATTTTTTTAATATTTTCATAGGAATCAGTTTCAGATTATATGCAGAGCTGTCAGTTCCTATGAAACTTTGTACTTTCTTATCTTCCATCACATCAAATTCCGAGAGTTCCTTTTTCGTATGACATCTGCATACAAGGCTTAATCCGTGGTCAAAAAGAGGCGCTATACGATCGGTTCGATCTTTGGGATTTCTTAAAACCTCTATATTCGCTCCGTGTCGATCTCTGTTAAGCACCAGATAATCGATCAAAAGCATATCATAAGCATAGTTCTCCCAGCCTTTATTTATACAAAAATCCAAAGACGATTCATTGCCTTTTCTTTCCATAGCATAATAGTCTTCCAATGAGATTTTGCTCTCACCCGACTTTTTAAAATCCTCGGACCTGCAAAGATATGTCTCATAATCCTGCCCGTCAATACTGATAACAGCATGTATCAAAGTATAATCTACATGTTCTATCTCAAGCATATTCAGTAATCTTTGCACAATTATCTCATTCACACATTCATGCCCGACTATTCCTCTTACGGAGTCGAAATCAGACAGTTTGTAATATATTTTCTTTTCACCTGATTCTTCGTAGGATTTCAAGAAAGAACCTGCGATTCCCGATGATTTACGTGTTTTGCTCCAATTAAGGTATCTTAAATCCTGAAGTTCTCTGATAATATCTTCCATGTGTTTTCCTCAATTTACTTGACGCTCGTCAAGTAATCTGTAATTATCATAAAAAAATACTTGACGACCGTCAAGTATTTTAAGACTTTATTGCTGAAAGTATTATATTCTTTTTTTTGCTTGCATATTCAGGCGTAGCAGCTTCCATTCCCGCAAGTCTGTACGGAATTCCGAGGGCTTCGTATTTCTTTACGCCCATCGTGTGATAAGGAAGGACGTCGAGGGCTTCGAGTGTCTTAAGGCCGGATAAAAATCTTCCGTATTCTTTTAATTCTTCTTCATCATCAGTAAGTCCCGGAACGCATACAAAGCGGACCCAGAGTTTCTTATTCTTTTCCGACAGATACCTTGCAAAAGAAAGGATCCTGTCGTTATAATGCCCTGTCAGATCTTTGTGGCCTTCCCTGTCAAAGCGTTTGATATCGAGCATCACAAGGTCGGTGTATTCGAGAAGTTTATCAACCTTCGAAAGATCCGCATCACCTGCGGAAAACATGATACCCGAAGTATCAAGGCAGGTATGAACTCCCGCATCATGAAACTTTTTAAAAAGCTCTGTAAGGAAATCGATCTGCATCATCGGTTCACCGCCGGATGCCGTAAGGCCGCCCTTTTCATAGAACGCTCTGTTTCGCTCGAACTTTGCGAAGAGTTCATCTACAGACATCTCACTGCCGCCGTTTACATCCCATGTATCGGGGTTATGACAGTATGCGCATCGCATGGGACAGCCCTGAAAAAAGACGACGAACCGTACACCCGGTCCGTCGACTGCTCCAAATGTTTCAATTGAATGAATTCTACCAAACATTAAAGGATTTTTCTCCAAAAATTGTTACTGCAAAATAACCAAAATAGAACCGTCCCCGAATGGTTAAATTAGCCAAAATAGAACCGTCCCCGAATGGTTATAAGGATTCGTGGAATGTACGTGAGATAACGTCCATCTGCTGCTCTTTTGTAAGCTTGATGAAGTTAACAGCATAACCTGATACACGGATCGTAAGCTGAGGATACTTCTCGGGATTTTCCATGGCATCAAGAAGTGTCTCTCTGTTAAGAACGTTAACGTTCAAGTGATGTCCGCCCTTGGTTACGTAGCCGTCGAGAAGTGAAATGAGGTTCTCGATCTGAGCTTCGTTTGCATCGGGTGCAACATAGATCTTGTCAACTTCTTCGTGAACGCAGTCACCTTCTTCGATATTGTTAGCCTTGTCAATGTATGTAAAGTTCTCGTCCGTCTTTCCGAGTGCGGAAGGAATGATCGAGAATGTATTTGAGATACCGTCCTGTGCATCCTTGAAAGGAAGCTTTGCAACTGATGCAAGAGATGCGACCGCACCGGATGAATCTCTTCCGTACATGGGGTTGGCACCGGGTGCAAAAGGAGCGCCCTTGGGACGTCCGTCAGGTGTTGCACCTGTGTTCTTACCGTATACGACATTGGATGTGATCGTAAGTACCGATGTTGTAGGTACGGAATTACGATATGTCTGATGTGAACGAACCATGTTCATGAACATCGAAACGATCTCTTTTGCGATCGAGTCTACACGGTCATCATCGTTACCGTACTTGGGATAATCACCTGTGATCTTGAAATCAACGATGATATCGTCATCGTCACGGATGGGTTCAACCTTTGCATACTTGATAGCGGATAACGAGTCTGTAACTACGGAAAGACCTGCGATACCTGTTGCGAAGATCCTTGTTACGTCTCTGTCATGAAGTGCCATCTGTGCACGCTCATAGTTGTATTTATCATGCATGTAATGAATGATGTTCAAAGTATTTACATAGATACCTGCAAGCCACTCCATCATGAATGTGAAGCTGTCCATAACGGTATCGTAATCAAGTACGTCGCCCTGATATCTTCTTAATGCGATAGGTCCGACCTGTTTCTTTGTGATCTCATCAACACCACCGTTTAATGAGTAAAGAAGACATTTAGCAAGGTTTGCTCTCGCACCAAAGAACTGCATTTCCTTACCGAGCTTCATTGAAGATACGCAGCATGCGATAGCGTAATCGTCACCCTTTGTAACTCTCATGAGATCGTCGTTCTCGTACTGGATAGCGGAAGTCTTGATAGACATCTTTGCACAGTATTTCTTGAAAGGCTCAGGAAGTCTCTTTGACCAGAGGATCGTAAGGTTGGGTTCGGGAGCGGGTCCCAAGTTTTCAAGTGTATGAAGGTATCTGTAAGACATCTTTGTTACCATGTGACGTCCGTCGATGCCTACACCGCCGATCGATTCGGTAGCCCAGATGGGGTCACCCGAGAAAAGTTCGTTGTATTTGGGAGTTCTTGCAAACTTAACGATACGAAGCTTCATAATGAAGTGGTCTACCATCTCCTGGATCTGACGTTCGGAGAATGTACCGTTTGCAAGGTCTCTGGATGCATAGATATCAAGGAATGTTGTTGTACGTCCGACACTCATTGCGGCACCGTTCTGTTCCTTGATAGCCGATAAATATCCGAAATAGATAGCCTGAATGGCTTCTTTAACGTTTGTAGCGGGATGTGAGATATCACAGCCGTATGAATCAGCGAGCTTCTTCATAAGTTCAAGTGCTCTTACCTGCTCGGTGAGTTCTTCTCTTGTTCTTATAACTTCGTCGTTCATCACTTTTCCGCATGTATGTTTCTGACGAAGCTTGTCTTCTATAAGAATATCGATTCCGTAAAGTGCGATACGTCTGTAGTCGCCGATGATCCTGCCTCGTCCGTATGCATCGGGAAGGCCCGTGATGATATGGGATGAACGGCATGCACGCATCTCAGTGGTATATGCGTCAAAACATCCGGCGTTATGTGTCTTTCTGTAATATGTGAAGAAATCCTTTACTTCGGGGTCGATCTCGTAACCGTGATCGGAAAGAGCCTGCTCTGCCATTCTTATACCGCCGAAAGGATGAAGCGGTCTCTTGAAAGGTTCGTCTGTCTGAAGTCCGACGATCTGCTCTTTTTCCTTATCAAGATATCCGGGCTCATGCGACATGATCATGGATACGTTTCTTGTATCCATATTTACTACGCCGCCCTTTTCTCTTTCCTCTTTGGAAAGTTCCATAACCTGTTCCCACAAAGCAAGCGTATTCTTTGTTGCGGGTTCAAGGAAGCTTTCGTCTCCGTCGTAGGGTACGTAGTTTTCCTGAATGAAATCTCTTACGTTGATCTCAGTCTGCCATTTGTTTCCTTTAAAATCTCTCCACTGCGGAATCATTTCTAATCTCCATTTTCTTTTAAATAAAACAACTTACTCTTCTCATTATATAAGTTAATTTTTTTTATTCAAGAGTATTTTTATCAAATAAACACAATATGATGTGTTTTTTGAAAACGCCCACCACAATTTCGAGTATTTTTGGGCAAATCGGACAATAAAACGCGTCTTTTCCTTTTTTATTTGAACAAATTGGATACTATATCGTATAAAAAGGTTTAATTTTGGGTCGCTATATATTAAAATAACTCTGTAGGCAAAAACGAGACATAAGTGAGAGGTTACAATGAAAAGAAAAAAACTATTATCTATTTTACTAACGGGAATCATGGTTTTCTCGATCGCAGGATGTACAGGCAGTCAGCCCGGTGAAACTGTTATCGAACCGGGAGTAACCGAAGAACCGCCCGCAGAGGAATGGACTCTTCCCGAAGTTAACTGGGGCGACGGACTCTTCGACGGAAAGACCCTTATAGACGATCACTTCGAAGAAGACGAAAACTTCAGTTGGGGAACATATTCAAACGGCGGTACATTTACACTTTATACCGAAAACGGTGAAATGGTGGCCGACATCGAAAATCCCGGAACCCTGGATTATTCCTGTCAGCTTTACAGAGACGATTTCGAACTCAATCAGGACGGTGTATATGAAGTATCTTTCACCATCCGTTCAGATATAGACAGAGCCATGCAGTGGAGATTCCAGTTAAACGGCGGCGATTACCACGCTTACTATATGGAAGACAATGTGCCCATCGGCCCTGAGCCCAAAAGGATCCAGGCAACATTTACGATGGAAGAAGAAACGGACCCCGCTCCGAGATATTGTTTCAATTTGGGAATATTTGACGGTATGGACAAATCAGTATCACATAAAGTTTATATAGACGATTTCAACATTACACTTAAAGATGCAAGCAACGCAAAAGCAGGTCCCGAAGAACAGGGTCCTCTTGCGATCAAGGTTAACCAGGTCGGATACAAAACAAAAGACATAAAGAAAGTTGTCGTAGCTTCAAAAGAAAAGGTTACAACTTTTAATGTATGCGACGCGGCAACAAATGAAGTTGTTTACACAGGAAACTTCGCCGAAGACTATGTAATGTCGACTAACGGCGACGGCAAGACATATACAGGTGAATTTACAGAGTTCAGCACTGCGGGAAAATATTATATCTCCGTTGACGGACTCGATAAATCTTACACATTCAAGATCGATGACCATGTATTCGACGATGTTACAAAGGCAACGGTCAGAATGCTTTACTTACAGCGCTGCGGATGCGAGATCTCCAAAGAAGCAGCAGGAAAATTCGCACATCCCGTATGTCATGACAGCAAAGCAAAGATCTACGGAACAAACGATTACATCGATGTAACAGGCGGATGGCACGATGCGGGTGACTACGGAAGATACGTTGTCGCAGGCGCAAAGACCGTCGCAGATCTTTTCTTAACATATGAAGACTGCCCTAACGCTTCAGGCGATGATTATGATATCCCCGAAAGCGGAAACGGCGTTCCCGATATCTTGGACGAAGCACGATACGAACTCGAATGGATGCTTAAGATGCAGGCAGAAAACGGCGGCGTATACCACAAGGTATCATGTGCCGTGTTCCCCGGAACCGTAATGCCCGAGGAAGAAACAGACGAACTTATCGTATGTCCTATCTCTACAACAGCTACAGGCGACTTTGCAGCAGTTATGGCTAAGGCCGCAAGACTTTACAAGAAATACGACAGAGATTTTGCCTATGTATGTTATGAAGCATCAAAGAATGCATATACATACATGGAAGAAAATGCAGCCGCAGACGAAACAGGTTTCATCAATCCTGCGGATATCGTAACAGGCGAATATCCCGACGATCACAATACCGATGAATTTATCTGGGCAGCCGTAGAGCTTTACCTTACAACAGGCGATTCCAAATATCTTCCCAAGATCAGAGCACTTACCGAAGAAACATTCAGAGCAGGTCTCGGATGGGCAGATATGGGCGAATATGCAATGTATGATTTCCTTAAGGTTAAAGGAATGATGGATACACCCGTTATCAATTCGGCAAACATTCCCGAAGACGGAAGCGAACCGGTTCCTACCGAAGAAGAGATCAAGGCTTTCTACGAAGCATTAAGCGATGAAGATTTCATCAGGATCAAATTTACCGAAAAGATGAACCTCTTCGCAACTACCGCACTTGATAATTCAACAACGGATCCTTACTTCTCTTCACTTCGTATATACCCTTGGGGAAGTAACATGACGATCGCCAACAACGGAATCCTTTACAGGATGATGTATAATTTAACAGGCGAAGAAATATACAACGAATATGCAAGATACCAGATAGATTATCTCCTCGGTGTCAACCCCGTAGCATACAGCTATGTAACAGGCTTCGGTGACAATGCCGCAGCACATCCTCACCACAGACCTTCACAGGCCAAGGGCGAGGCAGTACCCGGAATGCTTGTCGGCGGTCCCAACTCCGCTCCCGCAGATCCTTACGCAATGAAGGTTCTCGCAAACAAGGTAAACGGAAGCTGCTATGTTGATAACGACACCGCATACTCGATCAACGAGATCACAATCTACTGGAACTCACCGCTTATCTACTTACTTGAAATGTACAAATAATCAAACAGGAGCACTTTCATCATGATGGAAAAAAATGCGAAAATATATGTTGCGGGACACAAAGGAATGGTCGGCTCCGCGATCGTGCGTGAACTTCAGAAAGAAGGATATACAAATATCATCACACGTTCACATGCCGAACTTGACCTTTGCAGACAGGAAGCCGTAGAAAAGTTTTTCGAAGAAGAAAAGC
>JAEEGJ010002302.1_pt1 | contig 109040 bp, 85 predicted proteins | sample 8958761 | NCBI WGS metagenome assembly JAEEGJ01 (sample SAMN16246546, study PRJNA631951) | gut metagenome | biome: gut microbiome; feature: rumen; material: RS-attached | host: Bos | place: Iran: Karaj | collected 2018-10 | reverse complement strand
CATTGAGGCCGGCAGCCATCTCACTTGCCACCCGGGCCTCACAATCCCTCATGGCGTCGAGAGTCTTTTGCAGTACCTCCTCTAGGGGCCATCCCAGCATTTCCGCTCCTTGTTCAATCACCTCACGGGAGCAGCCGGCAGCAAATGCTTTTGTCTTGTACTTTTTCTTGAGAGACTTCAGCTCCATGTCCTGGACGCTCTTCGACGGGCGCATCAAGGCCGCTGCCCATATCAGTCCGGTCAGTTCATCGGTAGCGAATAGCACCTTCTCCATCAAGTGCTCGGGCTTCACATCCACGTGCATGCCATAGGCGTGACTACAGATGGCGTGAATCATTTCTTCACTCACGCCCGCTGCACGCAGCAGTTCAGGCGCTTTGATGCAATGCTCCTCTGGGTACTGCTCAAAGTCGATGTCGTGCAGCATTCCTACCATACCCCAAAAATCCACCTCGCCGGCAAACCCAAGTTGCTCCGCATACCAGCGCATGACGCCTTCCACCGTCAGCGCATGCTGCAGGTGAAACGGGTCTTTGTTGTATTTCCTCAGCAGCTCCCATGCTGCCTCCCGTGTAATTTGACTTTCCATATATCTTTACATTTGATTATAGTCGCAATCTGTTCACGGATCTCCTTCCCCTTCAGTAAAATGGAGATTCGGTGCGAATTTACTGAAAACTTTGATACCGCACAAAGAATATGGCACAAAAAAGACTTGCCGGAATAACGCAAACACACTGATCGGCATGGTATACTTTTCGATTCTAATCGTGGTATACTTTTCAATTACTATTTACAGTACGAGAAAGTTGAAGAAAAAAATATGCAACCTGAAGTGTTAAAAACGAGTAAACCACTATTAATTAGTGGTTTACTTCAAGTTATTCAGAGCTGTTTCTAAGACTCTATTTGCCGATGCAGAAAATGCAAATTATTGAACATCAGGTATTTATATATTAAACGGTACAAATATGGTAGAGTTTTGAAGTACAACTTTCAAAGCCTTCACATTTAACACTTTTGACTTAGTTTAACGTACTCAGCTAAAGCATGTACTGCAAAGGTGATATTTTTTTCATAAAAAATAGGACAAAAACAAGATTTGTTTTATCATTTGGCTTGTCCTCATTTGGTCGTTTGGATTATATATATCCTATAACAATTCCGCTAACGAAATAGTCTCACCAGCATTGAAATGCGAAAGAGCCGTTCCTGTTTCTTTGATGAGTGCCTTACCCGCTAAAAGATTATGCATAAAGCGGGATTTCGAAAATTGAACATTAAGGTCATTATCGCGAATGAGACGCTTTCGGTTGCGGACACGTTCTTCATCCGTAATAGGCTGGGTAATGATAATTCCCTTTTCCTTATAGCCCAACATGTCAATGGAGCATTTTGTGGCGACAGACCGAAAATGATAAACGCTATCTACAATTTGTGCTCTTGCCTTAATTACCATATTACGAGTGCAGGCAGATTTCAACTCGAAATAGAATATGAACTTGTCCATCATATGAATACCTATCACACCATCGCACACCTCTGCATGAGGATTATTTGAAATAGAATCCCGTTCTTCAACCAACAAATCTTTGCTGATTTTCAGGACTTCTGTACCCGTGTGCTCGATGATGACCTCATCTGTTGTTGCGCCTGGATCATCCTCTTCTATGATAGTTTGCGTCGTACTGATAGAGAGATGGTCAGCAGAATAGACATTTAAGAGTTTATCGTATAGTTCCATCAGTCCTCTGTATATTTTTCAATTAGGTCATCGATCCGCTCTTGGCGGTTGATGATTTCGTGGAATGTTGTGAACGGTATGCCGTTGGATATATTCTGTTGCTTTATTGCCACGTTACTATCGGGCAACTCCTCGAAGTAGTAGGCTCCTATTTGTTCATAGTCAAGATAGAGGCTGTCATTCTGCTTGTTGTCCAGACAGTACTTCTTGAACTTCTCGGGATTATTTCTTCTGAGGTTTCCAAGGCGGATTAATTGATTGAACCGTCCAAGAATGAAGTCACTATGGGTGGTAATCTGGAACATCATGCCTCTATTGAAACAACGGGCTATTAGGTCGGCTACTAAATCCTGATTCTTTGGATGGACATGGGCCTCGGGCTCTTCAAAGAGAATAGATAAATTTTGGTACTTGATTTCTTTCTGAAGCAATAACAGTAACGTAGTCAGTTCCTTGACGGAAGATGCTGCTGCACTGATGGGAAGGTCTTTCCCGGAAGGTAGACGCAAAACGGTCTGCCCGTTTGTCACAATAATCTCTCCGTTGGTCAGCCGCCTAATCATACTCTTAAAAAACTGGTCATCCTGGTTCTTCCTTTGACTAACAGAGGTGACATAATCATTAAAGTATATGAACCGTTCATACATACCAATTCCGCTGAATGCCGACTGCGCATTTTTAGCTCCCATAAAGGCAGCCCTGGCAGGGGGCATCAGATAATGATATAGCGTTTTTTTGGGGAATACAATTGATGTGAGGAACTTGTTGAGACTTAACGCATACAGCACTGTCCAATCATCAAAATTTTTAGGGAAGAAAAACGACATATCATTAACTGTAACTTGTCTAAAATCTTTCACAAATGATGATTTGACGGTAATAGACAGGTCATCAGATACATCGAATGTGTAATTGACACTACAAATGAAGTCTATGTTCCCTGTCAGATATCCCAAATATTGCGGCACATCATTGTTTGCCCACAATCTTAAGTCCTTGAACTTAAAGGAGAAGCCTTTATCAGTTTTCTCACCTAAAGTCTGTATCTTATCTTGGACAAAGAATTTTATTCTGTCCATTGAAATAATGTTCAAAATGTGGTCTATTAGGAAAGCCGTATAACTCTTTCCCAACCCAGAATCGCCCGTAAAGACCATCATTGGCTTTACGGCAATTTCCGCATCGCGGATGCGTCCAAGTTCGTTAATGTATATATTAATCATCGTATTGAGGTGAGATATTTAATTGCAAAGATACAAAGTTTTTATGAAATCAAAGAAAAGTTTTTTGGATAATTGTAATATATTATCCTGCTTCTGAATTATTTGCCCACGCATAAAAGGATAAATAAAGATTTATTTGGTCATCTGGCATTATGTTTTTGCATCATATGACTCCACCCCCGCTTGATATTAGCAATGATTTCGGACGACATCTACCCATTTTTGCTTGGATTTCGCCAGAATAGTGACAATCATCAATGAAGATCCTGCTGGATAGCATGTATAAAAGTTTGTCTTATAAATATGCCTATTTCTGTAAAAACCTAAGCCAACTAAAGGCTGATTCTTGCATTTTTTCACTCTCCATCATGTTGCTTATTTTTAATGAATTATGGAAGCACCTACACACTTTTTCAACGAATAATCGTCTTCTCTCTGCATTTTTTCCAACGAAATTAGATTACTTTGATGATATTTTCTATGGAAAAGTCACGAGAAAACACTAATATAAATCCAATTATTAAGTATATTATTCATTTGCCGATGCAGAATGTAAAATCTGCAAATATAAGTCGTTGATAATCAGCGCATATACCTCTATTCAAGGGGGACAGATACTATGCGGAGGGACGGAGGAGGGACGGAAAATATACAAACATCTGCAAATGAAGCTGCCGTCAAAAATAAAATATACAAACATCTGCAAAGACGTTTTTCCAGTTCTTTGTATGTTCACATTCGTTAACACGGATTTTTGCAGATTCTTGCAAACGATAAGAAGCGAGTTAAGTGCGACTTCCCATTTCAGTCCCTTTAGGTACATTTATTTTTGCAGTTCTTTGTATATCTTTGTAATCTGGCGAAAAATCGGAGCATTTTCTATCTCAAAATTGGGTTGTTAAAAAGTGTTGGCACTATTTTTGTCCTTTAGTGACAAAAATCGAAATCTGTCCCTCGGGGGACACTTTTGTCCTTCCAGGCTCTTTTTATGTCCCTTCTGCGCAAGAAATATATAATATAGTCGGAAGATAAAAATAAAAGGTTTAGTTTAGGTTATAGATATTTAATATGGGTATAAACTAAACCGCCCCGTGTCCAATAAAACCGAGCTTCCTATCTCTCTCTCTTTGATGGCAATTCAATTTTTGTATCTTCTAATAGTGTTTTTGTTTTCGTTACGTTCAGATAAAAGGTCGTTTTTAATGTGTTTTTTGCGATTATTCAATAAGAAGCGAGTGGATTTTGCTAAAAAAGGTTGTAATGTTACAACCATATCAAAAATATTTTGTATCTTTGTGGCGTTAATATAATATATTGTGACCGTATGAAGTATCTGAATATTAAGAAAGCATTGGCAGCATGGCAAAATTTACAACCATTGTCAGAAAAAGACAGGGATAGACTTAGCCGTCGTTTCACTGTGGACTTCAATTACAATAGCAATCATATTGAAGGTAATACCCTGACTTATGGTCAGACGGAAATTCTGTTGCTATTTGGTAAGGTAATTGGCGAGGCTGATGTGCGTGATGTACAGGAGATGACAGCGAGTAACGTGGGACTTCGTATGATGTCTGAAGAGGCATCAGTGAAGGAGGTTCCGCTATCACAGAACTTTATCCGGACGTTACATAAAACCTTGCTACGCGAAGACTATACTGTCTATCGAGAGCTTCCTGGGGGCGTACAAACAAGCTATGTCATCCATGCTGGACAATATAAGACTCGCCCCAACAGTGTCATCACTCGCTATGGCGACCGATTCGAATACGCCTCACCAGAAGAAACTCCCAGTTTGATGACTGATTTGGTGGATTGGTATAACAAGGCAGAGCAGGAAGGAAAACTCTCTCCAGTGGAGTTAGCCGCATTATTCCACTACAGATACATCCGTATTCACCCGTTTGAGGATGGAAATGGACGTATAGCCCGTTTGATGGTAAACTTCATTCTGACTCGTCACGATTATCCGATGATAGTTGTACGTAGTCGTAAAAAGAGTGAGTATTTAGAGGCATTGCATCAGACTGATATTGAGGTCGGCTCTGTACCTGCAGATGGTGCACATGCTGATATTAAGGACATCAAACCGTTTCTGAAATACTTCAATGAACTGGTAGCTACAGAGGTATATAATGATGTACTCTTTGTGAGTGAGCATGATGACAATGTATGGTGGTATGATGGTGAACGGATAGCTTTCCGTACACCAAATTATACTAAAATACTGAATGCTATGCGAACACAACCTACGCTTACATTGGCAGATATGAAAGAAGTAACAGGCATTAGTATTGCAGCTATTCAAAAACTCCTCGACCAGCTTATTCAGAAGAAGTATGTTGAACGTGGCGAGAAAGATGGTAGTTGGAGAGTGTTTGTGACTCAGTAACATGCTTTGTTTTAGCAACGCAAATATTTACGAAGGCCTAGCCTCGTATTTTCTTCCTGCAGGTGTACTGGAATACTTTTAAGTGACTGATTTCGCAGAAGTACCAACGCAGGAAAAGAGATCCTATACACAACCGAGCTTCACATCTATATACATCTTCTTCGCCTTTTTTCCCCCTGTTGCCTGTGGCAATAATTGCTTAAGTGGAAGGATGAGCTTGGTGCTACTCGTAAGTGGAGGTCCTGTCTCTTGTATCAAGAGATGTGGAAGTGGAAATGGATATGAGAAGTAATGATGCATAAAAATATATGTTCAGAATAATTGCTATACAAACATTAGAATCTTCAGCGGAACGGTATCAGATACCGGAGAACGCTACAAGGGAGCAGAGGTTTGAAAGAGATCTCCGTAAGGCTCGCCGTGCGAGCGTGATGAAGGTTCTTCACGAAAACGAATGGTATTGGCTATCAAAAGGCTACAGAATAGTGGAGGGGCAGCTTATTGCCACCCGCGAAGGTCTTGCTGATGATTTCTATTCTGGAGATGGACCCTATATCAGTATTTCTGCCATAGTGGGAGAGAATGGTATGGGAAAGAGTTCTTTGTTAGAACTGTTCTTCCGTTTGATAAACAATGTGTCTTATGCGATGAGGGATGCACTTGAAGTGCAGAAATATGCTTTGCATTTCGTACGTGACATTTATGTAAGGGTTTGGATACAAGATGACGACGGAATCTACTACATTGAGCAAAAAGACAAAAACGTAAGGATTCATTGGCAGGACGGACTGGCAGCAGACTTCGAATACGACTTTGATAGCGCGGAACATGCAATTGATGCAGAAGCAGACAGGGAACGTTTGCGTAAATTGTTCTATACCATAGTTGTGAATTATTCGCAGTACGCATATAACACAAATGATTATCGAGCAGAGTGGGATATGGGTGATACCGGAGGAGAGAGCCAAGATACACTATGCTGGTTGAGTGGGTTGTTTCACAAGAATGATGGATACCAGACCCCGATAGTTTTGAACCCTTTCCGTGAGGGCGGTAATATTAATATCAATCAGGAACGTGACTTGACTCAAACTCGTTTGTACTATTTGGTACTTAACGATGCTTCTCCACTGAAACAGATTCTGAGGAAGAAAGAGGCCAAGGCGTTTATTTTTGACATAGAAAACGATCTTAACCCAATGCTAGGTAAACGTTACTACTCACATAGAGTGGTAAAGCAGATGGCACAAATGCGACTACTGAAAAGTAATAGGGATTACAAGGCTGTCAATGATATTGGACGTAGAATTACAGCCGCATGGGGTCACGTGCTGGGCTATGAGATTGAATCTCGCAAGAGAGGTGGTGATTACTGGCAGAGAATGGATGATGTGAGAACCATCAACTATATTGTCTACAAAACACTGAAAGTTTCACGTAACTATGCTCAGTATTACGACTATCACGACTGCTTTGGTGATGCCGACAAGGTGTTGGAGTATGTAGGTAAACTGAATAAAGACACCTCTCATATTACTCTGAAGATAAGGCGTTGTTTGGCATACCTCTATTATCATCATTACAGTACAGGAAACGTGGTAAATGGCCAAGTTGAGGGTAATACTATGACGGTCAATGATTATAAGGCGGCCATAGACCGATGTTTAGTGACTGAGGATGAGATTCTAAGAAGCTTGATACAAGAGCGATATACAACCTATTATTATGGGGAGGAAGTAGAACCTCATATCTGGCAGGAGGAAGAACTTATGCCTGCACCATCTTTCAAGACAGATATCTTGATAGAGGGGGAGGACGGCCAAAATGTGAGATTCAGCTCATTGAGTAGCGGAGAGAAACAGGTGATCTACAGCGTTTCGTCGATTCTGTATCAACTGCGAAATATCAACTCGGTATGGGATAAGCCCAATGAGGATAATGTCGTTTATAAGAATGTGTGTCTAGTGTTGGACGAGATTGAACTGTATGCCCATCCGAAGTATCAGCTTAAACTGATACGGCTGTTGATAGACAGTATCAAATCGCTGGGGATGTTGCATGTGCTTAATGTCAACATCATTATGGCAACCCATTCGCCCTTTGTTTTGAGTGACATTGCCAAACAGAACGTACTCTACCTTGAAGACGGAAAAGATGTGGGCGGAAAAATCAAGTTCTCGCCTTTTGCTGCTAATGTGAACGATACGTTGCATCAGAGTTTCTTCCTAAACGAGGGGTTCTTGGGGGCTTTCGTCTCAAAGAAGATACAGACGCTTTGCGACTATCTGGAAGGCAAGGAACAGCACGACAATTGGAATGACGATAAGGCAGAAAGGTTTATTGACGAGGTTGGAGACCCGCTTATTAAGCAACAACTTATGGCGCTCTATTTCGAGAAGCGGTTTGGCGACAATGGGCACGCAGAACTTGACTGGCTGAAAGAGAGGGTGAGAGAATTAGAGGGACGATATGCGCAAGATTAGTATTACAACAGAGATAGAACAATTGGTGGAAACAGAGTATGTGGATGCCATCCATAATTCCGCTTTTCATCAAGATATTGTCAATGAACTGACAATGCTGAAGGATGAATTTCGTAGGGCAAAAAATATAGAGGTTAATACACGTTCTTCAAGAAGAAATCCAGTATGGCAAGTTAGCCCTTCAACGCCACAGCAGTATGTCGACTATGTGGATGAAATATTAACGGGCTATAATGATGGTTCGTTGCTAAAATGCCAACCAACTATTTTTTGTGGTAATATTACACATAAAGATACGTTGGTTAGGCATCAAATAGCTAACTGTGCCATGATGATAGATGGGGTTAATAAAGAATCTTTGTCAAATCGACTCATTGATGCAATGCACTATAAAAATGTACGAGACCAAATAGTGCCGCCTATTTATCGCAAGTTAGAACTGAAAGCCTGCGTCTATTGCAATGCCAACTATACTATCAGTGACAGCGATGGAGAAGGTTATTATGACCTAGATCATTGGAAACCCAAGTCATGCTATCCATTCTTATGTATCTCTTTCTTTAATCTTCAACCCTCATGTCCCAGTTGTAATAGAAGGAAATCTGCAAGTGACACTCCATTCTTTGGACTATGGGACGATACCGGAAGCGGAGATTTGGATGTGCTGAAGTTCAAATTGGATGAACGCTCTCTAGTGAACTATCTTGTTTTTCTTGAAAAGGAGAATTTAAAGGTTGATATGGTGGCGGCTGACCCTTGGAATGTGAATCAGGTCGCTATCCGAGATAATACAGACCAGCGGTTACATATAGAGGCAAGGTATGCAGAGCACAATGACTTCACAGAAGAAATCGTGTGGAAGAGTAAGATATACAATGCCAGTATGATTCAGAGCCTGCGCGACTCTAGCTTCAGTGCACTGATACCTAAACAGACGGATTTGGAGAGGTTTATTCTAGGGACTTATGCAGACCCTAATGAAATACATAAACGCCCACTGACAAGACTTGCTATTGACTTGGCCAAGCAGTTGGGATTGTGGAAAAAATAGTTGCAATCAATAATGATAGAATACGATTTTCTTATGCAACTGCCCAACGAGTTTGAGAACTTGACGAGAGGAGGGGTGTCAAAAAAGACAAATCCTTCTTTTGTACTATTTTAACGTTCTGAATTTCCATAAATGTTGCACTTGTTAGTGAATTTCTCCTGCCAAAGTGTCTCATAGTGTCTCATCACTTCTCATGGTGTCTCACGTTGTACCCTCGATTGCATTTTGGACTTTTCTCACAGCGTCTCACGCTTGTCCCTATGATGTCATCTTGGTGTGAAATTGACTTTCTGTTTTACACTCGCGGCAGAAATAAGGTGCCAAAAATAACTGGAAAAACAGTAACTAACAAATATGCAACCCGAAGTGTTAAAAACGAGTAAACCGCTATAAATTAGCGGTTTACTTCAAGTTATTCAAAGTTGTTCAGAGTTGTTTCTAAGGCTCTATTTGCCCCAAATTTTATGATGCAAAAGCACATCTATCACATAAGATTCCTGCAACATAATATAAGAGGGTGTTCAAAATGAAGTGAAAATATGTACAAATACATGATGAGATGTGAATTTCTAAGTTTAGGCACAGGAGTTCTCGAGAAAAGATTGCATCCATGTGTAGCGGTGTTGATATGCAATGAATTACGATGTGCTATTACCCACATAATTCGTAGCGAATGTGTAGCATAATGTAGCAAATTGTTGCTATAACTATTATGAGTCTGTTAATGCTGTGAAGGTGATGACAAAGCCCATCCTCGCCCTTTCTATTCTGCAATAGTCAAGGCTTTTTAAACTAATCTTATCTGGTTTTTGAACTCTCCAATAGGGCCATCATAGATGAGTGTTTCAAAAGCAAGCTGTCTTTTTGGGGTAGTTAAAGTGATTGCTATTTGATTAATCAGCTGCAAATCGATTGAGAAATGCACTGAATTCTTTTGCTCGACAATAAAAAACGTAGGAACATACAGGAAAAACGATACCCAAATGGGTCAAAGTACCTGTAAATCATGCAGAATTACCCATTTGGGTATTTGACGCCACAGCCACTCGCCATAATTTTGCATAGAAACACAAAATAAGTCATGAACCATTGGTAGGTTAATGCTAACATATCATATAAATGGTTATTATGAAACGGACTCATTATCATCAATTGGACGCTATGGATTGTGGAGCAGCTTCACTGAGGATTGTTGCTTCACATTATGGCAGGCATTTCTCTCAAAAACACTTGCGGGAACTCTGCCATATTACACGCAATGGAGTCTCTCTGCTGGGAATTAGCGATGCTGCAGAAGCAATCGGTTTTCGGACAATAGGCGTAAAGATTTCATGGCAACAATTAATTGAGGATGCTACGTTACCATGTATAATCCATTGGAATCAGAGACATTTTGTTGTTGTGTTAGAAATCCAAAAAAAGAAGCATAAGACAATTGTTGTTGTTTCTGATCCGGCAGAAGGAATTCTCAAGTATGATGAAGAGGCTTTCAAGAAGGCATGGCTTCAAATTGACGGAAATGACGGGAATCATCTTGGAGCCGCATTGCTCCTTGCGCCTAAGCCTGAGTTTTTTGAACAGGATGCTGATAAAAAAGATAAAGTCAGCCTATGGGATTTGTTGGCATATATCCGTCCTTACGGAAAATACATCTTCTATATCGCCTTTGCCCTGTTGTCTGCCAGTCTGATTAGCTTGGTTTTCCCTTTTTTGACTCAAGCCATTGTAGATACTGGTATACAAACAAAAAATGTTTCGTTCATAATTATCATCTTAATTGCCCAACTGCTGTTGACGGCTGGGCAAATGTCCAACAATATCATTCGCAGTTGGCTGATGCTTCATGTGACAACACGCATTGGCATAACATATATATCTGATTTCATCGGAAAAATGATGCGTTTGCCCATCGCATTCTTTGATTCGAAGAATATCGGTGATATTTTACAACGAATAAAGGATTTCAACCGCGTACAAACTTTTTTAACCGGGACTTTAATCAGCACCACGATGTCGCTGATAACTTTCATTATATATACCATTGTCATGGCGACCTATAATGGGAAGGTATTAGCAGCATTCCTGGTGGGTAGTATCTCGTATGTAGTATGGGTTCAAGTCTTCATGAAACGTCGCCGCAAATTGGATTATATGCAGTTTCAAGAAATGTCCAACAACCAGAGTAACCTTATTCAGTTGGTTAACGGTATGCAGGAAATCAAATTGAACAACTGTGAAAAGGCAAAAAGATGGGAATGGGAAGAAATCCAGGCAAGACTATTTAGGATCAGCTCAAAGAGTCTTGCCCTTGGACAAATTCAAAACAATGGTGGTGGGTTCATTGATGAAGTTAAAAACATAACCATATCGTTCCTGTCTGCGCTTGCTGTCATTAACGGCAATATGACGATCGGAGAAATGATGGCTCTGCAATACATTATTGGACAGTTAAATGCGCCACTATATCAGTTCATTGGGTTTATGCAGTCATTGCAGGATGCAAAAATGAGTGTTGAACGCATGGGAGAAATCACTGGTAAAGATGATGAGGAATGTCCAGATAGGGATTATATCAATGACATACCTCAATCCGCTGATATAGAATTGAAAAATGTGGTTTTTCAATATGACGGCCCCCGCTCATCTAAGGTTCTCAACAACCTGTCTCTGGTTATACCTGGTGGTAAAATTACCGCCATTGTAGGAGTGAGCGGTAGCGGGAAAACGACCTTACTCAAAATGTTGCTTGGTTTCTATTCTCCAGCTTCTGGAGAAATCATGTTAGGAAATCAACAATTAGACCGGTTTCGAATGAGCAATTGGAGAGCCGCTTGTGGAGTGGTCATGCAGGATGGTTTTATCTTCAGTGACACCATCGAAAAAAATATTTCGATTTCAAATGATGAATCTGATCATCAAAGGGTATTAGATGCGGCGAAAAAGGCTTGTGTACATGACTTTGTCGAATCTTTACCAACCGGGTATCACACTAAGATCGGGGCTGATGGGCATGGATTAAGTTCTGGACAAAAACAACGCATCCTGATAGCTCGTGCAATCTATAAAGATGCAAGTTATATCATCCTTGATGAGGCAACTAATTCATTGGATGCCAATAATGAGAAAGAGATTATTAAGAATCTCAACGAGTTCTTTGTGGGAAAGACTGTGATTATTGTTGCTCATAGGTTAAGCACAGTTCAGAATGCAGACAACATTGTTGTCTTGGAAAAAGGCTCAGTGATTGAACAAGGCTCTCATCAAGAGCTGGTTTCCTCACATGGGGCATACTATAACTTAGTAAAGAACCAATTAAACTTAGGTGACTAATTATGCCGAACTCAATACATAATGATATGTGGAAAGAACCCGACGAATTCATTGGGAGGGTACCCAAATGGATTACGCACTGGGGAATTTACAGTACATTCATCTTGATATTGTTCTTAATTACAATAGGTTGTTTCATTCCATATCAAGAGAAACTAACCGTTGAAGTCATTAGTGAACTTAGGGATAATGGCGACTATAAAACTGTTGCATATACTTCTCCATACAATTATGGAAGAATTCACCGGAATCAAACGGTAGTCATTAATCTCAATGAATATCCAAGCAACTGTTACGGATCCTTTGTTGGGAAGATTGTTAAGAGATCTTCTTATCGAAAGGGAAACAGCTATGAACTCACCATTGATTGTGATTTTCAAAGGGCTATTGACAATGATGAACAACCATTAAAGACATTATCTGGGTCTGGTATTATCGTTCTTAATCAGCAACCATTGATTGTTCACTTATTCCCAATACTGAAAGAAATATAAAAACTACATAATGGCCACTATGTGTAAATTCACTTTTACTAACAATTAAATTTAAAAACAATGAGCAAAGTAAAAAGGAACTTTGGAGTAGAACTACTCCGTCAAGGAATGCCTCACAGCGCAAATCTTCTCAGCAATGACGAGATGGGTGAACTGTTTGGAGGAGGCTGTGGAATCTACTGTCAACATGATTTCAATTGCGAGCACTTCACACCATGCACGAGTGAATTTAGTTGCCCGGAATATAAACCATGCAACAATGAATATGGTCAAGACATTCATTGATTCCCACTCATCAAACTGAGGTTTATTAGGATAATTTGTTATTACAAATAAATCCCCCAATGCGTGTAGATAAATAATTGTTATTTATGTTTTATCTACACGCATTAACAAAGGCATGGTTTTTTCTTATTTATTGTAGTCATTAAATAAAGATTCATTATGAAACTATCATTTTATAATATTGTTATCCCTTATTATAAAAGCAAATATTTGCTTTATAATACAGCAAATAATGCATTTGCAATTGTCGACAAGTCATATTATAACGAGAACAATAAAGATTTAATTAATGGAGGCTTTGTTGTCGAAGAAAATTGTGATGAATTATTGTTATATACATACCGATATCTAAGCGGATTATACAGGAACAGTAATTTGAACCTTACAATCGCAACAACAATGAACTGTAATTTTGCCTGTCCATATTGTTTTGAGGCGGGGCACCGTCATAGTGATAATATGAATGATAATGTTATCGAAGCCATTAATAATTACCTCTTTGCTAAAAAAGAGAGGCCTATTTCCATAACTTGGTTTGGAGGTGAACCTTTTTTGAATTGGCATGCAATTGATAAGATTAGCTCTTTTTTGGTTAAAAACAACATTCAGTATAAGGCAAATGCTATCACAAATGGATCTCTGCTTAATTCATTTATGATTAAGGAATTTGATAAATATCAAATAAAGTATTTGCAGATTACGCTGGATGGCACGAAAGAAGTACATGACAAGAAAAGATTTTATAGAAATAGAAAAGGGTCCTTTGACAGAATTATTGACAACGTATATAATGTCTTAGACTTGAGTCATTGTAATATTGTCATTCGTGTTAACCTTGATAAGACAAATATAGATAACTATCATTTGTTGAAAAAAGAAATTCACAATAGGTTTGAATCTTATTTTAGTAATGGCCGTTTAAGTTTATGGCCTAATTACATTAGAAATAGAACATCATTTGATGGTTGTAATAATTGTTTAACGCCAGTAGAATTCTATGAATATAGTTCCGTTGAAGAAGATTATCGTCCAAAGTATCCAACAATTACTGGGTGTTGCCAATTTCGTTCTATGTCATGTTTTTGCATAGCTCCAGATGGTGCAATTTATAAATGCTTAGAGCACGTCGGAGATAATCTACATAGTGTAGGAAACATCGTTGATGGAAAAATTGATTTATACCGTCAAGCCGATTTTGCGCTATCAGCATTGCCATTCGACAATGAAGAATGCCGTGGTTGTAAGATTTTGCCCATCTGTGGTGGAGGCTGCTCTATAGATGCGAGGAAAAATGCCCTTGAAGATCAGAACATCAATCTCTGCCCTGTTGAAAAAGAAAGACTTAATGATATTTTAATTCAATATTATGAAAAATATTATGCGTAACCTTGTTATTATCATATCAGCTTCTATCGCATTGCACTTGAATGCAGTGACGTCAATCCAGGGAAAGGTCTTTTTCCCTGATGGTTTGAACTATCCTTACACGGTCTGCGTTATCACTCCTGAAGGAGAGGAGACATATCGTCAATGCAGTGATTCCATTTTCACCATTCCTTGTAGTCAAAACCAGGTATCGTTGTCTATCGCTTCACTTGGTTACGAGACAATTACTAAAGAACTCTGCATTGATGAACAAAACCTCATCCAAGGTGTGTACAATGCTGGCACTATGATGATGACAGAGCAGCCTATCGAATTGAGCGGTGTTATTGTTACAGGTTCTAAGCGATTGACCCGAATCACCGAACGAGGGCTGCAAGCCAACGTTCAGGGCACCGTACTGGAACAATTTGGCTCGGTAACCGAGATGCTGTCTCACTTGCCCTTGATGATGGCGGACGGCACCATTGCCGGACGTGGTGAGCCTGAAATCTATATCAACAATAAGAAAGTGCGCGATAAGTCTGAACTCGACCGTTACCGTGCTGATGAGATTCTGTCAGCAGAGATCATCACCAACCCTGGTCCCGAATACGGCCAGAATGTCAAATCCGTCATTCGTCTCAAAACTATCAAAAAACAAGGCGATGGTCTGAGCGGCAATATCAATGCGGCTCACACGCAAAGTAAAGTGACAACTGATAGAATCAGTGTCAATTTAAACTATCGCCTGAAAAACGGAATGGATTTCTTCACTCGTGGACAAGTGTTTGACTGGACCAATTACAGCACATCAACAAATAATGTTCGAATGATGACATCGAACACCTGGGACTACAACAGCAGTTCTATAAAACGTAGTCACTATTCGATTTATAATGCTGATTTAGGATGGAACTGGCAGATAAATGATAAACATTCTGTCGGCATCACTTACACAGCGATGAATCATATCGGGAAATCAAAAGATAAAACAGAAGGAGATCAATTCGTAACAAAAGACGGTGAATTGGTGGATGAATTCCACGCGATCAGTGAATCGACTATCAAGCCGAGAATCAACCATGCGATTAATGCATACTATGTTGGACAAGTAGGTGAGTGGGGACTGGATTTCAGTGCAGATTATTACAGCAATCGTTCAGAACAAGAATCAACATCCATGACAAATGATGATGAAGCTACGGCAAGCAGCCAAACGCATACAAAAAGTCAACTCATTGCTGAAAAACTGACTATCTCTGCTCCGCTCCCCAAAGGTGAACTGACTTTCGGTGAAGAAATCACAAATGTTGACCGTCACAGTATGTTTGTTCAGAGTGGCTTTTCTGACGACAATGATATTCATCAATTGACAACAACTTGGTCATTATATGCCAACTATCGTGTTCCAATCAACAAATTCTCTGTAAACGCTGGTGTTCGATGGCAAAATGAACTTAACCGATATGAGCTTAATGGAGAAAGAAAAGAAGAGATTCAACCCAATACTCATGTGCTTATTCCGAGAGCTTCCATCAGTTATAGCAACAATAACTGGTATCATTGTCTCACTTATCGCTGTGACAGGTATGTTCCACGCTATAATATGTTGTCCCCGAATGTGACATACGAAGATAAATATAACTATAGTACTGGTGATCCTTGTTTGCAGACCCAAGTGCATCACATCATCTCTTGGTCATCCATGTGGAAATGGCTTTATGCAGATTTTACATTTGGACATGTCAAAGGCACTTACACGACATTCAGCACTGCCTATGATGATATCACTCATCCTGGTGTCATCCTCAAGAAATACGCGACAATGCCCCCAGGCAATTATTATGTATTATCATTGAATGCCTCACCTAAGATTGGAATCTGGCAGTTGAACTATTCTGCTAAATTAAGTTATACCGATAGGGATTTGACCCCAATGGGTATAACAAAAACATTTAAAGGCATCGAAACAAGCTTCACATTAGACAATACGTTGAATCTTCCCTATGCTTGGCTACTGAACATTCAGGCATATTTCTCTCCATATTATGAATCTGGTTTTACCCAGAAAAAGGCATCAGGAGGCTTGAATCTTCGCATAAGCCGGCAATTCCTTAAAGATAAAAGCCTAAATGTCGCATTAAAGGGAAGTGATATTTTCCGAACAAACAAGACAAAAGCGGTTTACTATAATGGTCTAAATTATCGCAGAGATATTGACTCGTACAGCGATACGCAGCGCGTAAGTATCGATGTCTCTTGGAAGTTCAATGCAACTCGCAGCAGGTATCAAGGTGGCCATGCCGGCCAAAGCGAGCGCAACCGCTTGTAACGTCTACTTTGATAACTCGAAGAGCATTTTTGTGCATAATTACTTATCGTGCTAATCATGTATAAGACAACAAGCAATGAATGATTGAGGCTTTTGGACACCCACATTAATATAACCATGCTAACAAGAGCACTTTTTATTGATTTATTATGAACTTAAAATAATAGATTTGAAATATGATTAACGCAGATGATTTAAATGGAGCAAGAACTGAGAGAATAGCGGACAGTCTTTTCGATCTCATGAAAGGTACAAAACGAAGCCATTCTGGGGTTAGACTATTTGATGAGCTTATGGTTGACATTATGGGAGCATTAATTCCTGGTGTTTTGTTTAATTTTAGTTTAATCATATGCTTTGTTCTCCCTATTATCATATACAAAATCAGCAGTTCGCAACCTAGTGAATTAGTTGAGTTCATTAATGATAGCCACACATTGGTATTTACTGGATCTTCTACGTCTCTAGGAGGATGGTTTTGGTTTGCTGCATTTTTGACTTTTTTAATCCTATCATATATAGCAGGACATGTATTCTTTCGTTCAGATATTAACAAAACTGATAGGGAGGATATTAGAAGAAGGATAAAACAAAACACCAAAGATGTTATTGCTTTGTTCCCAAACAAAAAGAACATAATAGAGTTAAAAGAAATCAAAGATATGGTACAATCAGAACTTGATCTTATCAAAAAAGATATAAGAACGATACCTGGACTTTGTGATTCTTTTCTTGAAGAAAAAAACACAATAAAAAAGCTGTGTAAGTCAAAGAAAAAGAAAGATCCTTGTGTTGAAATCTCGAATGAAAAAGACTTACGATTACTATTGGAGAATATCAATAGTTTAATAAACAGCTTTGAGTCTCTACAACCTGCCCAGCCGAATCTTTACGAATTAATATTGCCTATTATATTCCCACACAAGGAGAAACCAGGTAACAAAAACAATCAATGCAACCCATGGAGTAAAAATATAAATTTAAAAGAAACGGAAAATAAAATATTTGAATTCTATTTTAAGGAGGCAAAATATATTATTAGAGTTATGAGTCGCAATCGTTTCGTTAAAGCCTATTATAAAATCATCCATAAATTCTCATACTTAAAATGGTTTTATAACACACAAAAGAAGTATTGTAAAACTTTGACTAAAAAGGACTTTGATGCTAATCAAATGACATCATTATTAGCTTGTTTCCTTATACTGCAAATACAAAACGACACTGGTTGTTCCCATTGGGACTTCCAAAGTGATTATCCTTATAATGATTACTATAAGTATTTAATGAAGCGCAACGAGCTAGAACTAATTCGATATGTTGATTGGTCACAAGCAGGAGCAAGAACTAAGAACAAAGTAAACAGAATGAAGATCGATGTTCAATTGGATTATCCTGATGCCTATGCAATAATTAATAAAAACGAATCTCACATTCGCATGGCATCCTCCTCATGGTATGTTGCTCGATTTGTAAAGATAATGGCAATTATTTGTGCAGCTGTTTTATTCGTTTTTGCAATAATGGGACATTTTGACAACGAAACAAAAGAATTGATTAGTTCATTTGTCTATATCCCTGAAAAGATTATCGTATTAGCTATTTTGCCACCATCGCTCTTAGCTTTTCTTTTGTATTTCCTCCAACATCAAATTATTAAATTCATCCATTATCAAAGACTTAGAGAAATATATTTCACACTATATATATACCACAAACTCAAGACAAAAAGTTGCGAACAATTTCACTTATCGAATCCTAAGGGGAATTGTATCCTGCAAAGCGTTAAGAGGCTCTTTAGTATGTCTTAATTGAGTACACTATTAATTGACTTGTTGATAAAATACCCAAATAGGTCAAAATTAAGCTGTCGGTAGCTAAAGAAGAAAAAATACCCATTTGGGTATTGCATCAGAATTTGGTCAGATATACTTTTGCGGAAAAATTAATAATTGAGAAGATGGAAAGATATTCAAGAAACAGGATCTACGTTAGTGATGAAGAACAATTAAGAATCAAAAACATCAAAATTGTTCTTGGAGGTGCCGGTATTGGTAGCATTATTGCAGAGTGCTTATTACGTTTCGGATTTGAAACACTTACAATTGTTGATGGGGATATCGTTGAAGAATCAAATCTTAATCGTCAGAACTATACATATAATGATATTGGAGTTTCTAAAGTCAAAGCTCTTAAAAAAAGATTGATGGAAATTAACCCTGATGCAAACATTAATACGATAGAGAGCTTTATTGATCACGATAATGTGGAGGAAATTGTAAAAGGACACGAAATCGCAATTAATGCCTTAGACTTCAAATCAGATATTCCATTTGTTTTTGATGAATGGTGTCAGAAATACAACATCCCTGTATTACATCCGTATAACATCGGCTGGGCTGGACTTGTTTTCGTTGTTACGCCTACAGGAATACAGTTAAAAGACATCTGTGATGACGATTACAGGGGTTTTGAAGTGAAAATGGTAAAACATATTTTTAACTATTATAAATTCTGGGGTGAGCCAAAGCCGTGGATTGAGCAGGTTGTGGCGACATACGAAAACGAGAATGGCTTGCAATCCCCACCCCAATTAGCAGTCGCGTCATGGCTCATTGGAGGAATCGCAACTCATCTCTGTTATAAAATTGCAGTTGGTGAAAAATTCTTAAGATATCCAAAGTTTTACCTGGACACCATAAAAGAAGATCATCAATAATATATATGTATTATTAACACAGCACCTCTAAAGCCAAGACAATAGGGGTGCTGAATTTTTATTTCATGAGCCGAAACGTCGTTGCGTAATTGATGGCTTCGGTGATATTATCTGTACCCAGTTTTTCGAGAATACGTTTACGATAACGCTTGATGGAATCAAATGATTTAAAAATTTTCTTGGCTATGTCATTCATGGTATAGCCCATTGCTGAATACTTGAGAACCAGTATCTCCTGTTCAGTCAAAACAACATTCTTGGCTTTTCTCCATTTATTGCTTTCAAGATCAAGATTCCACCGCTCTTGTGTACGAGTATTAATCATCGTAATAGCGTTATCACTAGACTTTGGAGGGATTGATGCCACACATAATGCCAACCATATAGAACCATCTGGCATCATCTTCAGAGGTGTGAGTTGGTGATTAATTGTCTGAACCTTTCTGGAAATGGTATTGATAATTTTAAAGTTATAGGAAATAGTATAATGTCTTTTCTCTTCGGCAGGTATCCTCTTTGAAAAAATGAATCCCAAAGAATTGATTCTAAGTAATCGATCCACATCATCTTTGGGTACGTTGTCGATATAAAAATTATATCCAATCTCTTTGACCTGTTCAGCGGATAACCCGCATAAAAATAACGGGTTCTCACTCACATAAAGAAAATCCCTCTTGTAGTAATCAATGATATAGACGCTCTTGTATGTCATGCGTGCAAAAGCATCCACATAGTCAACAAGATCCCTGATGCTTTCGTATGCTTCTTCTGTTACACCTGTTACTGCGTTGTCTTTCGTGAAAAATTCATCTACTATATTCATATCTATATAATTTAGCCCTCAAAAATACTTCTTTTCAATAAAACACACAATTAATCGATTGAAAAAAATCTAAATACTCTATAAGTTCAATTAGAAATCACCGAAGAAAGATTAATGCTAAATGATACCCAAATGGGTCAAAGTTCCTGTCAATCAGGCAGAAGTACCCATTTGGGTATTTGACGTCACAGACACTCACCATAATTTTGCATCCGTAAAAAAATAGTTATTCACCATGGATAATATAATTTCAACATATTACGACTATTCAATATGTAAATTGTCGTTCGATGAATTAAACGAACTTGCCGAGTTTGTCGTATCAGAGAATTACAAGCATCACAAAAAACAATCATACTCAATGATGTCTCTTAGGAACGAGATTGACGAAGTCCTCAAAGATGAGATATTGTTCTATGGTAGCTCACATATCATTGTTGTTCGCAATAAACAAGACAGAATTGTGGGTACTATTCGCTTGATGAAGTGGGATGGACGTGTTGAGCTTCCGATTACTAAATTCTTTGGCATCAATCCGAAGGATCTCTCAATAAATTCTTCAAATACAATTGTTTGGCATATGGGGCGATTCGCAGTCTCTTCTGAAATCAAGGATTGCAGGAACGAACTCTTTCGGTTGTTGATATTCTATGCTCTAGCCCCTATATGTAGAGTCAAGGACAGCATCCTGTTAGCGGAATGTGATTCCAAATTATTCCATGTCGCTTCATATTTAGGATTAAATGTCATTGCCTTAGATGAAGGAAAAGAAATACTTGGTTCTACAACGATTCCAATGTATGCCACAAGGGATGGGATGACTGAATTCATCATGAACAATTGTTCGTTAGCCTTACACATCGGCACTTTTTGATTACAGATAAATTATTAATTCACAATAAATGAAATGAACATGACAAAAAGGATTACATTAGTGGCTGCATACTTACTCAGTGTATTGTATGCATTTGCACAAGGCCCTGGCGGGGTCTCCGGTGCCGAGCTGTGGCATATCGCTACCGCCACAACGAATAACACTGATTCGAGTTACGTGTGGCGTGACTGCTCTGGTGATAGCACTCGGTTTATATCAATTGAGAACGATCACCTGATCGTGAGACCTCAGTCTGAACTGCAGTCATTCAATTTCCATCCCGCATTGCACTTTGACTCAATCAGTGGAAAGTCCCTGCTGCGACACACCAATCTGGCTCAAACCACCCTGATTGGTGTATTTGCGCCAGATTCAGTGCAGCTGTTTCAGATAAACGCGAACCCGATTGAGCTTTACCACACAAGCGGCAGGGCTGGCGAGGTCATCCTGACGTCAACAGACAGCGTGCATGATGAAAGCCTTGTCAACTTGCCCCATAAATATAACGATGGGCGCTATGCGCCATTCAATGAGACCGCCCTCAGGACAATCACGTATGAAAGGGCAAACATTCCGAATCATTCGGTCTGGGGTGAACCAGGGTCATCGTCCCTGCTGTTCAATGCAAACGGCAGGCCGTTCACCGGCTATAGCCCGGAAATGATTGTTTACGGTCGCATGCTCAGCCAGTTGGAACGCCGAAAAGTGGAAACATATCTCGCAATAAAATATGGCATTACGCTTTGGGGCTCTTACATATCACCCGATGGCCGGCTGATCTGGGACAACAGCGATGCGGCATATCATCATCGCGTGACCGCAATCGCAAAGTATTCTGGCAGTTCTTTGTCCCAGATGCTGTCCACAACCTCTTACGAGGAGGACACATTGCTTTCTGTGCTCTCCTCGAACGATACCTTCTATAAACACGGTACCTTTAGCAAACCCACGCCAAACCGTTTGTTGGTGCTTGGTCATGAATACGGCTACAGCCTTCCTGACAATTCGTATATGATTTGGGGTGATGACAGCCTGTCACTTTCGCTCAGCGGCAATGCGGACTCGCTGTGGCACATCATGGGTCGTTCCTGGAAACTCAACAGCAATATGCCTTCGGGCAGCGATAACTCTGTAACAGTGACTGCGAGCAATATAAACGTGACGCGGTTGCGTGACGGATGGTATTCCATTAACCGTCCACGCACGTCAAGTGCGGTGTCTTATCTGAGGTTAGGGCCCAAAACATCCAATGATCTGCATTATTCGTTCTTCTGCCCAGAAAGTCACCCATCGTTTGATATCGGCATTACTACGTCAGGGAATACAGTATTGTATGGGTACAGGGTTGATTCGTTAGGCAACATTAAAAAGATCGAGGGCAGCAGGGTGTCGTCAGAGGTAATATATAATGGCGCGAACGGCCATCAGGTGGATTTCTATAAGAAAGGAGACGACATGTTCCTTCAGATAGACGGTCAGGGCGTGTACGGTTATTATATTAAAGTGCCGGTAAGGGTATTTCCCATAATTATGGATTCCATTGGATTTCCTAATCTCCCGTTTAATCCTTTTGGTGGCAATGACCAAGTAAACGGCGACGATGTCCAAGGGGGCATCATCACCCCAATCATCGATGATAGACCAGGAACAGAACTGGTGCGTTCTCTTCCAAAGGGATACAGCTGCTACGGACTCTTTGCTGTGACAGGATCCACCCCGTTGGACATCAAGTCATTCAGGGCTGATGGATTCAGCAATACAGGGAACCAGATAGAGTTGAATTACAATATTGCGAATGGTCTCAAGCGTTTCCGTAAGAAGCGCTCAATCTTACTTATCAACGAGTCCCCAGTTTTCGGCAACCCGGAAGAGGTCGACCAGAGGATTCCCTGTAGCGAGTTTGACGTCGACCGTCACAAACTGCTGTTCCATAATGTTTTCTTCAATGAGAATGACACAAGTTATTTCACTTTCGGCGCATACGATGGGCTGATTGCGGATTTCAAGCCAGTCAGGGCCAACTGTGACGGCGATGATCAGCCCACGAACACCGGCCGGCTGATAATAGACATCAAATGTGGGTCTCCTCTTTATTATGTAAAGATGGACAAACTCGCCCCAAACAACATGGCGCCAGAAGACACTCTTCTTCTGACGGGCACCAGGCCGTATGACTACCTCCGTGGAATTACATTCGGAACGGACCATTTCGTTGTGGACAGCATTGAGCCTGGGGGATATGATCTGACATTGGCACAAAGGTGCGGCAAAAACATATATGCCAGCCCCTATCCCGGCAGTTCGAGGTATTATTCGTCAACGGTGCCGAACGATGGAGGCGTCCGCTCTGTATCGTGGTTTGTAACTGACACCCTGTCAAACTATAAAGCGGGTTTCATCACAGGCGGTAATGCGGGGAGCGCTACAATCAATGCCGGATTCCAGATAGACGGCTCGAAGGCGTATTATCTGAACAACGATACCGTCGTTGGCATTATAGATAAGATTGCGCCGGGTGATTCGTTGGCTGTTTCCATTGACACCTTCGGTCTTCACTTGACCTACAACAATTCCACCCACGATGAGGCAAACAGCGGCGCTATGACCGTATTCAAAGCGGAGTTCCAATGTGGCGAAGCCACGCTTGCCGGTGTCAAATACACGAATGGCGCTGAGATTCCTGACGATTCAGTGTCTGATGAGAGCGTTTTGGTTGAGTACGTGAGCCCTTATACCATAACAAAGCGCGTGTATATCGGATACGAATGTGATACGACAACGAGAAACGAAGTGTTTGACATTAGCGGAGCGGCAATGAACCAAGCACCCAGAAAACCGTATGATGACAGCTTTGCCAACCAGACAAATGGCATTGATGAGACAGCTGTCAATGACGGCGCATTGAAAGTCACGCCTCAAGGTGGCCAAAGCTTTACGGCAGAACTAACCACCTCTGACTCTGGTATCGCCCAGTTGTTGGTGTTCGACACGATGGGCCGCATGATTGCCGAGGGGACAATGACAGGCAGTTCTGTTAAAACGGCTTCATTCTCGGTTCCTGGATTTGGCGTGTACATCGTCAAAGTCCTGACTGACCACGAGGAGTATTCCGAGAAGATACTATGTAAATAATCCTTTGAACTAATAACACAAAAATGACATACGATATGAAAACTCATTCAATGAAATTGATTGCTTTCGTGGCGGTGATGCTGAGCTGCATGACAGCAATGGCCGGTGTGGGTCAACATCCTTCACTGGCAAAGGGCCTGGTGAAAGGCGTGGCCGATAGTTTGTCAATCACGAACACGTCCATCGCATTCGGTGACAAGGTGTTGCTCCATGATATGGAAATCAGCATTGCGGCATTAGATTCGATGGCGGTGCCAGAACTGGACTACGGCATGTTCAATGTTTCGGTTGAAGGTGAGGGTTATCGTTTCCTGCCACACGGAACGCACTTTGACGGGGAAGGCGCAACAGTCCGACTCAAATATGACCGTACTCGCATTCCCAGCGGATATACTGAAGACGACATCCGTACCTACTATTTTGATGCTGATAAAAAGTGCTGGGTGGCTTTGCCTCGCGTTGAAGTCGATAAGCAATCGGCATGTGTGGTGTCAAAGACAACCCACTTCACCGATATGATTAATGGTGTCATCGTGGCCCCTGAATCTCCTGAAACGGATGCGTTCACACCCACGATGATGAATGATATCAAAGCAGCTGATCCAGCTTCAAAAATCAACATTATTATGCCACCAACCGCGAATAACCGTGGTTCCGCCAACCTTACATACCCTTTCGAAATGCCTCCAGCTAGAAACGGCATGCAACCACAGATTGTTTTGTCATACAATAGCGATGGAGGCAGCGGTTGGGCTGGTGAAGGCTGGGATATTTCTATTCCTACAATCACAGTTGATACTCGTTGGGGTGTACCAAGATATAATGACACAATTGAAACTGAAACATATCTTCTCAACGGCCAAATGTTGGCAATGATGAACGATAATGAAATGACCGTTGCTCATCGCCAAGATTCAATACATCGACAGTCGGATCGACAATTCTTCTTACGTCAAGGTGGTGATTTCAGCAAAATCATACGCTACGGGAAGACGCCAGGTAATTATCATTGGGAAATAACTGACCGCAATGGCGTGGTTTACACTTATGGTGGCAATGCCAATGCTGTTTTAAAGGGAGCCTATACAGATGCGGGGGGCTATCAACATGATGTGATAGCAGAATGGAAACTTACTCGAGTTCAAGAAACGCATGGCGATTACATTAACTATTATTATTCAAATGTAGAGGAACAGGTGGTTCCCGGCCTGTCTGCAAAAGCAAATTATCTCAGCAGGATAGAGGCAGGAAGCGCAGGACAGGATACGGCGCATACGATTGTGTATTTTTTTCCGAACAATCTTGATAAGACGATAAAAAAGAACAATGCCCGTTATGGCTTCCTGACTTCATCCAACAGGCTTCTTGGAAGAATTGAAGTCCATTATCAAGAGGAATTGCTGCGCAGCTATACCTTCGATTATAAGAATGACACCACCTTCCATAAGGACCAGTTGAAGCGCATTGCGCACTTTGACAACAATAATCAGGAGGTCGCTTTCCAGGAATTCGATTATTACGATGACGTACTATGTGACGGAAGTTATGTGCCTTTTGAAAACAGCGGTGAAACTTGGAATCTAAATGGTCAATCATCTAATAATTTGTTAGAACATATAACCCAATCGCCTTCCGCTCTTGGCGGAAATGCCAATGTATCATGGGGGCTATCATTATACGCAGGAGTCGGAATGATAGATGGCAGCAAATGGAAAGGAAACACAGTCGGCAGCTCATATACATATTCGCATGATACAAATCAAGGAGTTTGTGATTTTATAGACTTAAATGGAGATAGTCGTCCAGATAAGGTTTATGTTAATGACGGCCATCTTTTCTATTGTCCTCAAAAGATTGATCAGCAAAGTGGCCAAATTGTTTTTGGGGAGCCTGTAGAAATACAAGGCATCCATTCATTATCAAAGTCCAAGAGCAAAACTCATACATTCAATATCATACCCAAAACGGTTCTGGGATGGATGGAACTAACAGGTTCATATAGTAGAGAGAAATCAAAAACAACAACTGAAACAACAGAATACTTCAATGACATTAATGGAGATGGCCTAATAGACTTTGTATCAAATGGTCAAGTTTATTTCAATCATTTGAATAACTCTGGCACACCCACATTCACATTAAGTAGTGGTGATACGCCTAGTCCAATAAAATACGAGAGGCTTATTGACGAGTCACTATATACGATAGACAATGAAGAGCAGGCAGAATTGGTTAGGACGTCCCCTATGATAGATATGGTGCGTGTTTGGCAAGCACCTCAGGATGGTGATGTCAATATTTCTGGAACAGTTCAACGAATAATTCCAGACGGTGATTATGATGTCGATGAATACGCAAAAGCTGACAAGTTGATAGTTTCAGTTCAACACGGTGACATCATATTATGGAGTACAATAATTGAAAAAGACAATTCAACTGAAATTCAGCCGACAATTCCATCTATTCACGTTTATAAAGGCAACAAGATATATTTCAGAGTTCAGTGTGGATCTAGTGAAATGAGCAATGGCGCATTCGACAATGTCCGTTGGGCGCCTACTATTACCTACACTGGAACGAACAAAACGATGCCCAATGGATATTCAACGACAGTGTATCAACCAGTCGAAGGGGCAATCTATGATTCAGACACTTTTGTTAGGGTAAATAGTTGCGATAGCATCGAAATAACGGGCAAGTTCATTAAACCATTGACGACTGATGATGTTGTATTACGAGTAATCGGTAAAAATGATTCTATTGATAGTAATGGTAACAGAAATCAAAATTATGTTGAGAATATCATTTTTGAACGGGTGTTTTCTGCATCAACTATTGCGGATAGTGTAGATGTAAATGCCACTATTCAAAATACGCAGCAATACAGCAATTATTGTTTTGAATTGACATCAACATCAAATATTAGATGGGATGAAGTCAAATGGATGCCTTCTATTTCATATATTGAAAACGATACTGATACTGTAAGCATATCGGTTCCTGCGCATTATAGGCTTTATGCTAAGCGTTTGAGGCTTGGTGAACCTTACCAGATTCATGCCAATGACTCGTTGCTGATAGTAAGCCCAGGGTTGGTAATTACAGATCGCACTTTAACTGGTGATATAACGTTAAGTGTGAAAACGGCCAACAGACTAATCTCAAAAAAAACTTATAGTATTGTTAACGGCACGTTCACATCTGATACAATTTGTTTTGTTCAAAGAGAGAATGAAGAAATATGGTTTGAATATCACTTTGCTGGCGTGATAAATGACAATTCAATTAATAACGCATATGTACGCTTGTCACAAAGTGATGGACCAACAAACAGCTTTCTTCTTCAGCCGAATTTATGGTCTGCTAGTTTGTATTCAGAACAACAAAATGAAGGTTTTGGTTTAATGTATCGTGGTTGGGGCGGTTTTGCGTATAACGCCTCTGAAAATAGATATGCTAGTCCAATTGATGAGAGTCTATTGCACCTGCCCCAAAGTACTACTGAAACGATAGATGTTTTAACGGAACCATTTATTCAGCTGGGGACAGATCAGACTACGGTTGCGCAATGGATCGGTCAAAATCGTAGTATTTACCTTACTGCATTTGAGGCTGGTGCAGCAAGACTTGGCGAGCAAGATGTAACGATGTCGAATCCATTGGCGAATAATGTCGTAATTGCTCCGTCTTCAGGATTGATGCTTCAAGGAACAGGTGCCGTAGCTGTCAACCAGATTTCAAAAAGCAGCAGCATAGTTGATCAGGAAGGATTTTTGAGCCTTCTGACGCTCAATCAAGCAAGTGGAGACGCTGAAGCCCAGCAAACCATGTTGGATATGAATGGAGATGGATTTCCTGATGTGGTGTCTTATGGCTCCATTCAGTATACAAATACTCTTGGTGGGTTGAGCGGAGAGAAATATCGAAATATTGGCAATGAAAAATCCTCAAATTCTTCGCATTTTGCAGGAATTGGAGATAACCCCATTTCTTCTATCTCAAATATTGCTGAATTGATAAAGACGGGCAAAATCACATTGCAAGAAGCTCAAACCACCTGGGCTGCTCAAATATCAGTAAGCGGAGGTGAGAACTGGAATCACGATGAATTAGTTGAAGCATTTATAGATATTAATGGCGATGGGCTCCCAGATAAGATTCTTTCTGATAAACGAGTAATGTTGAACTTAGGCTATGACTTTACGGAAGCAGTAGAATGGGGGATTGATACTCTTAAAAAAGGGAGAAGCAATACTATCCAAGCAGGATTAGGCGGTGGAGCCGGAGGCCCCATAGGAGGAACCACAACAAATAAAAACAGGCTAATAAATAAGGCATCTGGGAGTTTTTCTGTAGGTGTGGGATTCTCTGAATCCGAGACAGTTGAGTCTTATTGTCTTTTAGACGTGAATGGTGACGGTTTACCTGACAAGATTAAAACAATGAGCACTGATGATCATCTCATGAATGATAGTGTCGCAATGAATATGGGAAATCGTTTTGATGGATTTATCGAATGGAACGGTGCCGAATGGTTAAATACTTCAACCACAAATGCGGCTTCTGTTAATGCGGCGTTTACGGCTACGTTAAATATTCCTGCCGCCCAGATTAAAGTATGTGTTAATCCCGGTGCTTCTACAGGTTATGCGATGTATCGTCCCACGTATGTTTTGAAAGATGTAGATGGGGATGGTTTCATGGATATTGCATGTTCTGAGGATGAAAATGTAATAACCGTGAAACGCTCGACCATCGCCCGCACCAATAAGCTCAAGACAGTAACAAACTCATTAGGCGGAAAGTTCACAGTTGATTACAAGCATAGCACTCCAACCTATGGCTTGCCCGGAGGCAAGTGGGTGATGTCGAGTGTGGATGTGGACTACGGCATCGACTACAACGACTACAAGATACCCAACACCAAGACGGTATATGAGTACGGTCATGGCGTGCGTGACCGCCATGAACGCGAGTTCTTGGGATTCGGGGAGGTTGTGTCAAAGCAATACTATAACCGTCCCAACGACCAGCGTCTGTTCCGCCAAACCGTTGAAGAATATGACACGGCCAGCATCTATACTGCTGGAAGTCTGCTCAGCACCCGTGTCGAGAACTCAGCTGGTGACATAATGACGAAGACGGAAAACGAGTACTATATGTTCGGTATTAAGAACTCCAACTCAAACAATTATGGCGGTACGTATCGTTTTGATACCACATTTGTTTGTTGGAATGACCGCGGAGCCGCTTATGCTCCTATAAAGTACACACAGAACAAGCAATATGAGCGCACGGATACGGGAACGGTCATGTCCGAAAGTTGGTATCAGTACTATGTCTCCCCCGGAGATCATGGATTATTGCGGAACTACAAGTACAGCAATAAGGGCGGTCTTGGCTGCAGTGGTAACGGCGCGTTCGACTACAGAACGAATATAAGCTATCACAGTGTCTTGGATGGTGATCATCATATATTTGGATTGCCGTTAAGAGTCAAAGTATATGAAAGTCCGAGCCGTTTAAGGCACTCAATCAAGGCGTCGTATTCAGACGCGGCCAATCCGACCCAGATTACAGGCATTGTCCGTCTTTTGGGCTATGTCAGCCCCATTGTCCCTGGTGAGAACCAAGAGGGGTTGAACGGTCTTGATGACGGCACTGCGACCACAAATGGTTTAGTGGGTCCCGGTGATGGTGTGGTTGGACCAAATTATCCGGGTTTGACAGGCCCGGACCAAGAACCGGACTTGGAACCGCAGTATGCTAAGATTGAAGCCAGTACGACCTACACATACGACAGCTACGGCAACCTTAAAACAGTTACTCTGCCATCTAACGGCTATAATCAGAACTTGACTTACACATGTAAGTATGACTCCACGATGATGAACATGTATCCCGTTGAGGTCGCAGACTCATACGGATATGAAAGCACCTCTGGCGGCATTGATTACCGCTATGGCATCACAAGGCAGATGCACGATATCCATGAGATGGATTATTTTACCTATACTGATGATCTGGGTCGTGTAACTGGCTATAACTCACCAATCGAGATAAGTCAGATCAGGACAGGAAGCGGTGATGTCAATAATCCTCCATATTATACGGTCAAATATGATTATGAACCGAAGGCCATTATCGCAAATAATGGCAAAATCTCTCGTCCGGCGTATGCAATTACCTGGAATTTGAACAAGAGGAATGGCTCAAATGCCGATTATATCAAAACAATCACATTTGTTGACGGTTTTGGCCGTCCCATCCAAGTTCAAAAAGAGAGTATTATTCAAAACGCTGCGGGGGACGGAACAGAGCATGTTCTTATTGTGAGTGGCCAACAGATCTTCGATGAGTTCGGCCGTGTTGAAAAGTCCTATTATCCGACGGCTATGCCATACACTGACAATATCGCCTTCAGTGACCTGAAAGATTCCGTCAATCCCACAGTGACCACCTATGATGTGCTTGACCGTCTTGATTATGTGGAGTTGCCGAACGGTAAAGACCAATACTATATGTATGCCATAGGCGATCATACGGTTGTCTCACAATTCTATGACGAGAATGAACACTTGAGCGAGACCTACACCGATGGCAGCGGCAGGAAGGTAAAGAGCGTCCAGTACAAGGACGAGGACAACTCCCAGCCATTGACCACCTCATTTGAATACGACGGCATAGGACGTTTGGTCAAGGTTACAGACACCGAGGGCAATGAGACTCTCAGTCAGTACGATATGGGTGATCGTCGTGTCTCTGTGACACACCCTGCAAGTGGAAAAACGACGTTCACGTATGCCCCCAATGGAAGTCTTTTGACCAAGAAGACGGCCAATATGCAGGGAAAAAACAAGGAAATCAGGTACAAGTATAATTACGACCAGCTGGACAGTATCTTCTATCCGGACCATCCCGAGAACAATGTCGTATATCATTACGGCAATAGGTCTGATAATCCACTGTTAAAGGGCCGTGTGAAACTGCGCATTGACGGTACCGGCGCGATCGAGTATGATTACGGCATGCATGGCGAGGTAACGAAGGAGCGCAGGACTGTCATCGTGCCCAACCATGAGATTTCCACTTTTGTAACACAATGGGTATATGACAGTCACAATCGTCTTAAGCAAATGACCTACCCTGATGGCACTCTTGTGAACTATGATTACGATGATGCCGGACAATTGAATTCTGTGAGTGGAACCCGAGATGTGGAAGAGTATGACTATGTGTCAGATATTCGTTATGACAAGTTCGGTGACAGGGTCTATATGCAGTACGGAAATGGAGCTGTTACGACTTATCAGTACACTCCCCAGATGAGGCGATTGCGTTATCTGACCGTTAAAGGTTTATATGGAAACGACACGATACGGACGGCATTTACTTATGATTCTGTCGGCAATATCAAGTCAGTCAACCGATACATGAGAGTCAACGGCACTTCTGGTATGTTGAATGGTACAATCACGCATACCTACAAATATGATCCTCTCTATCGTCTCATCAAGGCTGAGGGGCATTTTGGTGGCAACCAGGCCAACTATTCTCTGGATATGAGCTATGATGATATGTACCGTATCACGCGCAAAAAACAGGAATTGTCTCGATCCAATATCCAGTTTGAAGACACATTGTTCTCTGGCTACGATTTGGATTACGCTTATAGCACAACGCCCGGCAAGCGTTTTCAGATGGCCAACGTAAGTGATGTGAACTACCGTACCGATGAGGAGCCGACGGAGGATGATGCCGTTGTTGAGAACCATTGTTATGAGTATGACAATAACGGTAACATCATTTACGTTAATACATCAAGGACGATGCCCGATGTCGGGTTCCAGTCCGGTGACGTTGAGAAGATGAGGGAGGAGCGTTTCCGCTGGGATGAGGAGAATCGCCTTCTGGCGATCTCCCAGAATGGCTACGTGTCTCAATATTGGTATGATGCCGATGGCGAGCGCGTGGTCAAGGAACACGGCGCCAACCAGGCTGTGTTTGTCAACAGCGAGCACAACGGTACAGTGACCCAAACTGACAGATACAGTGTCTATCCTAACGGTTATTATAGCTATGGTGATGATGGCCGTTACACGAAGCATATCTATATCGGCGCAGAGAGAATAGTATCTCAGGTGGGGGGTAAGCCTTACCCCTCACCAAATACTGAGTCCGTCAGTGTGGCTGGACGCTCCAACGGAATCGACATTCGTGTGGATTACTCTGGGAAACTAGACCAGCACCTTGCACAGATTGATTCTGTGTATGACGCATTTGATTTGCCCTATAATGGGACAAATCACGATAGCTATTATAATAATTACTTTTTCGACAGACCAGGTTACTGGGATAATACAGAAGGTCTGACACTTAATGGCGGTGAGCCGGAAATGCCACGCAGCATTCTGGACAGGGACCTGCTCTATTATTACCACCGTGACCATCTGGGCAGTAGCACGGCGGTGTCCAACGATGACGGCAAACTGTCTCAGCAGATTGAATACCTGCCCTACGGCGAAGTGTTCCTGGAGAAGCAGATGGCGAGCAGTGATTACCACAGCCCGTACAAGTTCAACGGCAAGGAGCTGGACGAGGAGACGGGCCTGTACTACTACGGCGCAAGATACATGAACCCAAGATTGAGCATTTGGTATGGAACAGATAAGCTACAAGAGAAGTGCCCTCATACATCATCTTATTCAATTTGTCTTTCAAATCCAGTACGTTATTGGGATATTACAGGAATGGCACCTGAAGACAACCCCGAGTCATCTTCGCCTTTAGAAGATTATGCAAAGGCCGTCGTTAATGGCATTTACTACTGTTCAAGTTTTTATGATGAAAACAATAATGGAGAGAGAGATGCAAAACAAGTCATCTATGGGTATTATAATGATCTGTTGCAAGGTCAAGTAACAGATACTGATATTTCATCTGCAGATAAATATAATATGTATGTAACAATGGATAGGATATTTCATGTATATGAATCTGATGCAAATGAATATAACAATTATGAAGCTCATATGGTTGCATTACTAATGACTGGTTTTGTAACAGGTACGGGACCAGAGAATTATGATTTTCCTGAAAACGGAATTATAAGTTCCAAATTTTTGAATTCTGCTATACTAAAATCAGCATTAGAGGATTACAATAACGGCATAAAGGTAAATAACAAACAATACTCTTTTGGGTTAAATGTGATTAGCAATATTATTGAGAATCAAACTCCATATAATATTGTGGGATTGGCTGGATCTGCAAAAATAACAATCGAGCCAGAGCAAAATAATATGTTAAAGGTTACTATTTTTAATATCACCAGTTTGACTTCTGGCGCATATGGAAAAGAAATAGGTCCAAAAGATATATTATATCCAAAGTCTTATATGAGGGTATCGGGTCAAAGAACACCTTATGGCAACATTAGTCAAACATATCATTTGCTAATAGAAAATAAACGATGATGAGGAAAAGAAAGATGAAGAGTTGTTTAAGTATATTTTTGCTGATTGTGACAGGATACTTTATTTTTTGGCACATAGGAAACAGGCAGCATCTTAAAGAAGAAGAAAGACGTATTGTAGGTACTTATCGGCTGGATTTGGATCATACGGACATGGGAATATATAAAGACTCCATGGATTGCTACAAAGATTTGAGTCTTGAGTTTAAGTCTGATGGCACTTTTAAGATGAATTTGGAAGTTCCGTTTATACTCGGTTCAACAGGCACGTGGAAAGTGGGAGGCATGAATAGATGGAACACTATTCTTTACGATACATTAGGCTTAGAAGACCAAATCTCGCATCCATATCTGGACGGGAATGATACCGTACTCTATATTAATTCTGTTACACCTAAAAAAAGCGAGCCTTACCTTAATGGTGTCAATGTGGTTTTTTTTAAAAAACAGGAAAGATAACTAATAATGTATTATTGCTAAGACACTCTGTAATAAAGACATGAGTTGCATTTTTATACTATTTTTGTCTTCATTAGTCGGTATTACAATGGAAGCGGACAAGACTATAGACAAAGGGATTCACGAGACTATCCCCTCCAATCTGAAATTGTATGCCTATTCTAACGATGGAATTAGTATCGTTGTTGATACTGTAAATACTGCATCCAAGGGGAAAAAACATTTTGCGTACTCGAAAGAGGACGCTTTCCTTAATGGGTCAGAAGATGATGATGGAAATGCTCCTCAGATTTGTCACGCAGGAAGGACTATTGGGGAATATGTTCCCAATGAAGCGGATTATTCGCTTGAAATGACATATGATGACATGTACCGTGTAATCGGCAAGAGTCTGCATCTTAGTCAAAGTGGAGTCCAGTTCGATGGGACATTAAGTTCTGGCTACGACCTGACATATACTTATGACCAAGATACATGCAAGCGTTTTCAGATGTCAACAGTGAATGATGTGAACTACCGTACCGACAGTGTTTATACATTAGATGACAATGTAATAGAGCCTCACTATTATGAGTATGATAAGAATGGCAACATCATTCATGCTCTGACAGCAGAAACCCGGGCAGATGGAACAACTGTCAATCTAACGAGAGAAGAAAAGTTCCGTTGGGATGAGGAAAATCGCCTCCTGGCGATCTCCCAGAACGGCTACGTGTCTTACTATTGGTATGATGCCGATGGCGAGCGCGTGGTCAAGGAACACGGCGCCAACCAGGCTGTATTTGTCAACAGTGAACAGAATGCAGTCTTTACCCGGACTGATAAGTTTACCGTTTATCCCAACCCTTACTTTAGTTACAGTGATGACGGCCGTTACACGAAGCACATCTATATCGGCGCAGAGAGAATAGCATCTCAGGTGGGGGGTAAGCCTTACCCCTCACCGAATACCGAGTCCGTCAGTGTGGCCGGACGCTCCAACGGAATCGACATCCGTGTGGATTACACTGGGAAACTGGACCAACACCTTGCACAGATTGACTCTGTGTATGACGCATTTGACTTGCCCTACAATGTAACAAATCACGATAGGTATTATAATAATTACTTTTTCGACAGACCAGGTTACTGGGATAATACCGAAGGCATGACACTAAATGGCGGTGAGCCGGAAATGCCACGTAGTATCCAGGACAGGGACCTGCTCTATTACTACCACCGTGACCATCTGGGCAGCAGCACTGCGGTGTCCAACGATGATGGCAAACTGTCTCAGCAGATTGAATACCTGCCCTATGGCGAGGTGTTTCTGGAGAAGCAGATGGCGAGCAATGATTACCACAGCCCGTACAAGTTCAACGGCAAGGAGCTGGACGAGGAGACGGGCCTGTACTACTACGGTGCAAGATACATGAACCCAAGGCTCTCCATCTGGTATGCAACCGATCCACTGCAGGGAAAATACCCACATGTGTCCAGTTACTGCTACGCCATAAGCAATCCTGTGAAATATATAGATTCAAAAGGATTAGAAGTGATTATTTGGTATAAAGATAACAGCGGGAAAAAAAGAACTTTTCATTTCAAGGGATTTAATGGGAAATCCATAAAAATTCCAAATAATCAGTATGTAAAAGATTTTATAAGTGCCTATTTATATAATGGAAAGAATGGTGGAGGAAAAAATCTTATAACAGCTGTAACAAACCCCAAATATCACATTTATGTTGCGGAACCAGAAAATAGTGACGAATCCTATTATTATGATGGGATTAAACAAAAAACTGTGTTTTGGGAATCAAGGTTAGGAACAAAAACGACTGAAGGGGGCTTTCAGTCTCCAGCTACAATACTAGAACATGAGATGAGCCATGCAGTTGATGATGTCAATAATCACGAAGAGCATGTTCGTAGAAAAGGTCAACCAGATAACCAATATGACTCAAAAGAGGAAAGAAGGGTAATAACGGGAAGTGAAGCAGAAACAGCCAAAGCTAATAAAGAATCAACAAGAAAAGATCATAAAGGAACATATTATAGAACTGTTGGTCCTACATCAACAAAACCAGAACAATAATTTATGAAATCAAAGAATAACATAATATTTTTAATTGTATCAGTATTCTTGCTGTCATGTGTATTATTTATAGTTCACACTATCTCTGAAAACGAAGTATTGGGTACAGTTTACTTTTTTAATGGGAAAACTGAAAGGTATGTGACTATAGATTTTAACCACATTAAGCAATTGAATGATTGTACTGAAGTAACTGATACCATCGCTATTGAAAAAATAATAGCAGATGAGATTATTACTGGCCTTTCGCATTTGTCACCATCATCTGTTAAGCATTTGAATCAATCAATATTCATGTACATTTTTATTGGGGATAAAGAACTGGCTATTAACGAAAATAACGAATGCATATTTGTTTGGAAGCCCGGTATTCTTAAAACTGCCACGTTAGATAATAGAACATCGTATTTAATAAAATGGAAAACCGGTTATTATAACAAGATTTCAAAAGAAGATTTGAAATATGATATTGGCATACAACAGTTTGGCATACCTGATGACTTAAACAATCAGAAAGAGCTTGCCTCATTTGGCCCTGAAGAAGAAGTGTCAAAATTGATGTTGGTCATAAAGTAGTCATCTTAAAAAGGGACGTTTCTTCTGATGTATTGATACATTCCAGAAACGATGAAATCAATGTTCAATAGCAGTCATATTTGTCAAATGAAGAGATTTAATGATACGTATAAACAAAATGTTTTTGCAAACAATGACAGGCAGATCGAGAGAACATAGCACCACTGACGTTTGCCCGGTGACGATAACCTTTTGATTATGGCTTATCACGTATTATTGCTTAATTAAGTACCGAAATGAAGCAGTTCATTGTCATAGATCAACTACGCTTGAATGAAAAAGGCGCCCTGGTGTGTAAGAATCCATCAAGACGTCATTATCAGAAAGCACACTTCAAGCAAGGAGACCTTGACGGAGTGTCTTGTGCTTATTCAATAGCGATTACATTCAATATCCTTAACGTATTAAACGCAGAAGACACATCTTGGAATCGCAACGAACATGAGAAAGCAACAACAGGTTGGGAACTGATAAGATTTCTCAACACCCCCAGCCTTTATTCCAAAAGAATCAGTTCAAATGATATAATCAAGATAGTGAAACAGGATTATTCAGAATTCGTCACTATTGATCACACGGGGAAAAGAGCAGGAATACCTTTAAAGGTGAAGGAGTGCATAGACAACAACATTCCTGCTATCCTGCAAATCAGCTTCGATCAATATGAAACCCAGTGGATTGTAGTGGTCGGATATGCCAAAGATAAAGAAGACAAAGTGTCATGCCTTCTAACCCTTGACTCCAGGAAGGATCTCCGAATAGGCTGTTTCTGGAATGGAATACTTAATCTTGACAGGTGTATAACGCTTAAATATGGATTTCAGTATATAACTGATGTAGTAGAACTGGTTGGCCTAGATGACGCGATTATCCTAAAGAAAAGATAATCCAGTTCTACCTATTATGAAATGGCTTATTATGTATTTGCAGTAGGCATTATTTGATGCCCTAGATCTGTGTATATTCAGGTAGTGCTAAAGCATCATTCTACTGAATGCCGAAAAAGAAGAAACAGTATAAAACATGATGGACACTCTGCCAAGTTGTTCACCGTGTTCTTTGTTGAATAACTTAAAATGAAAAAACTGGTTTCTCCTGAGCCAGCCTGATTCATCCTTCAGAGTGCGGATAGCATTATCATCGCTTGCGCTACAAGCTCCCATTTTTACTTGATGGATAGATGAAGACTCACCTCCTTTTTTGTAGAGGCAACAGCATGATATTTTCGTCAAAACAGCAGTTTTTGTCTATTGCAAATTGTAACCACAAAGCATTAATCATGCGGTGTGCATAATCAACCAATTAACCAAAATGCATGTTAGTTTATTATATATCAGAGTTTTGAGAAATCGAAAAATTAACCTTCGGATTTTTGGCATTTTTCAGAAATTTGGACAATTTGTGTAGTGTTTCACGCTTGCCCACTCTTTTTTTGTCAAACCAGGCAAATTTAGCATTTGAATCAAAATAACAAGTGATTTAGGCTCTTCAAAAATGGGTTACAAGAAGGAAAAATGTAACACCAATGTAACGTCCAAATTTATCAGGTCATATTTTCAACATCTAAACGGCTGGAAATTCGTGACATAAATAATCTGTAAAGTCATCATCGGAATTTAATTTGTAATCCATATGGAACACTGCTGTCAAGGGGCCGCTACTATTGAGGTCGAAGTTCAACGCATGTTTTTGGTCAAAAAAAGACAAGTCATGTAACACTATGCTGAGTTCGTTGCCAATGGCATATTATTATACATTAACAAACAGTAATACATATTTATGTTTGTAATATCTTGATATATAAGAATCTGCAAAAATCGCAGTACACATTTCATCAAAAATCGTTATACACAGCTTTCAATTTTTGTGCTGGTTTTCACTCCCAGGACATCATGTAACTGTGCTGAGGTCACAGACTGGGTGAATATGTCCACTTTTTTGTAGCTGAATTTCATCAAATTTTTCGCGTTAAAAAATGTTGCTGTATAACGAAAAAATGGCAATGTGTAAAATCGCCTTTGCAACCCATTGATAATCAATGCCCAAAATCACAAATGTGTAAAACCGTATAATTCTTGCATTATTTCGTGCATTTTACAGATGCCCATTTTTGCTCGAAAAAAACCGTGCATTCATCCACTTTATTGGGTGATGCACGGACATGTTTAAACATGGCAGAATTGCATTTGCAATTCATTCTTCATACTATATTGAATCATTATCGTTGCGGTAGCCCATAACAAACCAGACCATCCAAATGGTCAGTTTATATATGGTGATAGGTTGAAAAATCTTTGGGAAAATGTCAGGCTCATGTCAGAGGACGAATCATTCGAGCCTTTTGACGATGCAAATTTACTACTTTTTACAATAATCAGCCACACCCCCAGTTTAATTAATGTAATTTAACAATTGGTAAATCATACATACTGATTGTTTCATCAGACATTGGCGACGTTCATCTTTTATTGAAATACAGCACTCCGTTTCACAACGAAGTGCTGATTTTATTAAAATATAGTATGAATAAAGTAGATTTAAGGTAACTACAAAGTTAGTCATTTTTTTTGATACAGGACACGTTTCATCCTAAAAGTTTGAAGTTCATGGAATCATACCAGAAAACGCTAAGTTTTTGCGCTATGAATCAAGCTGCTCTCTCCTTCAAATATTGGTAACAACGGGTTGTCTGGCCACAGTTGAGTTGGCCACTAACACAACCATGACAAGAATCCCGACGGAATGACCTGCTTCAGCTGCCGAGCATGTGCGCTGCGATTATCCTTGGCAGCTGAAGCAGGTCATTCCTCGTTTATCCTTTACGAAGAATGTGTGCATGTTCAATCCTGCCACACTTCACAGATGAAGCACTCTAACTTCGGGTCTCTGATGCACACGGGCTGAATGAAGCCGTCCGACATTGACGGCAGGACGTTTTTTGTGGAGAAGCAATTAGCACAAGACCGCCGTTGCCCAGTCGATGGATCTGCCCTCCCGCTTCATCTTCTCAAGAAGAGCTTTTATCTGTTCTCTCTTCTGTTTAGAATAAAGGCTCAGTTCTGGCTCGATTGTCGGTTCATCCATTGCTAAAAGAGTTGTGGGCAGTTGGTTAGGCTGCCCGTGACCTTATTTACTTGGTCTGAAAACAGACTTTCCCTTTTCTTCTCAGCTGGAGAACGAGGTGGCATTCCTTGTTGAGATCGGCTAACCGCTGTAGCTTTGCTCTCGTGTCCTCCGTGTTCTCCATCAGTGAGGCATAGATGAGGTTTCCCACCAGTATGCCCTCTTTTACATCAAAAGCCCGAAAGCCCTTGCACCCGTCAAACTTCGCATAGACGATATGCCAATCCATGATGCTGTGCCATTAGTCCACAAACTCAAACTCGTCTCTATGGCATGTTATCATTGCTCCGCTGCCGATAACGATACAGTCGTACTGATAACCGTGGTAGCCACCCATGGCGCTCTCCTCATCCACTTGAATGTCCCAGTAACCACGATAGGGAACTAAAAGCCTTGCGTATCTCATAACCTTGACTTTTTAAGTGTCCAACATCAGAACGGCAGGTCTTTCTCGTCAGGCTCCGGGGCATCCATTGGCGGCTTCGGCGTATTCTTTGCCTTTGCGCCTTTCTTGGCAGCCTGTTTCGGGTTGCCCTCCTGCTCGTCTCTCTTCCCTGCGTTCACGAATGCGATGCTGTCCGCATTGATGGAGACTTGGATGTGGCTCTCGCCCTGTCTGTCCGTCCATAGTGAGTTCGATAATGTCCCCTCCACGAGGATGAGCCTGCCTTTGGTGAGGTATTCAGCCAAACGGATGTGGTTTTCTCTGCTGCTGCGTACCCTGACCCATGTCGTGATGTTCTGTCCTTTGGAATAGTCATCGACAGCCATGTCCACCGCGATGAAAGTCCCGTGTGCGCCTGTGATGGTCTGGCAGTCATTGCCGATTCGACCGATAGTGTGAGTGTAAATCATAACTTTTGAATTTAGATGGTTGATAAAAAAGAAATTGCTCTAATTATTCTTTTCCCTTTATTCGGGATTACTCCCAAAGGGAGGAAGAAGAAGGCTCACTTGGCCTTCTTCTTCGAGGTCTTGCCCTCCTTCTTCGGAGTTTCCTCCTTGTCAGGAGTCTCATAGAATCTGGTGGCTACGAGCACCACTCTGTTGTGCTTGACGCCATCCTGGCCGATCCACTCTTCAGGCTTGAAGTAGCCTTCCACGGTGAGCATCGCTCCCTTGGTGAGCTTGTCGAATGAAGCGGCGTTCTCGTTCTTGCGCCACGCTTCCACGTTGATGAAAGCTGATACGCGGCTGTTTTCCTCGCCGTTCTTCTCGTTGCGGGCGATAGCCAAAGAAAAACGTGCTACTGAAGCGGTTGTAAACTGACGGATTTCTGCATCCTTACCTACAAAACCTGTTACTGCGAAACTGTTCTCGATCTTTTTCATTGTTCTGAATTTTTAGAAGTGAAACATTTATTTTTTACGTTGCTATAAGAGTTGGCAAGGGGAGTATGACATGCAAGAAATTACCGGATTTTTTCACCCTTGGGCCACGAAAAGTTTTTACGGGGTTGCAAGGCAGACGGCAAAAAGTTTTTGAAAAAATTCAGGGAATAAGGCACTGGTACTTGCAGAATACGGCTTGCACTAACTTCGCGACGGAAAAAGTAAGTGGTGACTTCGCCCGGAAAAGACAGACATGAAGGAGTCGGAAAAAGAACAATTCAGTGACAGACACAAAGAGGAGGATGCATGGTAGCCCAACGCTTCATGCAGCATGTCATGTCTATTGATTGCGGAAAGAAAAGTGAGGTGACAGCATATCATTCTGCTGTCAGAAAGAAGTTCGGGTACGATGAATGCACCCCGAAAAGCCAAGGTCATCTGGTTGTGAAGAGATCAGCCTGAAGTTCGGATATTAGAGGACGGAGAAGATGATATCGCACTGCCTTGTGTGGTCAATAGTGAATCGGGGTCTTGGACTCAGACAAAGTGGAGTTGGAGGAGGAAAGACAGAGAGAAGGCTACTGAGCCGATTATCCATAGGTGCAAGAAGTGAAAATGGTACGCTGTCTCCAACGTACCATATATTAGATCAACGATATTTTTTTCGTTTGTTTCGCAAGAGAGAATTTGTTGTCTTGCGAAAAATCGCCCAAATGAGTCTCAATCATCATTCGTTGTGTTTTGCTCTAAATATTGAGCAAAACCGATGGCGGCGTAGTTCGCAAAAATCAGAGATTTTTCTATGATTTTTGGGAGAGACCATTTTTCAGGAGGTCAATCATTTCGTCTTTGGTTTTTATGGTCACCTCCATGGCCTCAATTGTCTTTTTCAGACTTGCCACCTCTCTCCTTAGTGCATCGTTTTCAGCAATGAGATTCCCGCTAAGAGTGATATTTCCGACATTGTTGTTGCTTCCGTAGATATTGTTAGCGGAGAACGAACTGTTGGCTCGGAAGTAATCTAGCGGCATGTGGAAGAAGTCAGCGAGGGTTTCCAGCTTCGAAAGGCTGATGTCTTTCGTACGCTTGAAATAGTTCATGGTCTGCTTGCTGTTCTTGAACAGCAATGTAATCAGTTCTTGTTGCCTTTCTTTAGGGAGGCCAGCGTAGAGCGTATCTACAAGTTCAGTATTCAACATAAATGGTACTTGTTACTTTATTGTTACTATATTAGTAAATGATATAAATGATAGTTAAATAATCTTTATTTTGCTCATTATTTTGAGCAAATTCGGCCCTGTATCAAAATTTTGAGCTAAATTTGCGTGCAAAATTACGTATTTTCTTTATTCTGACAAAGATAAATCAATGTTTTTTACATAAAATATTAAGCAGATGACACAAAAAGATGTAGCAGCCTTCTATGGCTCATTATCCAGAGGCGACAAAGGACGTTTTACGGCTTTCGTCAGTTTACGTCTTGGTGGCTCCCCGCATTCATGGCAGCACCGGCTGCTGTGCGTGGCACGTGACAAGGCCATTCGTCCGTTGTCACCAGTCATAGTCAGAGAACTCTGTGCCATCATCAAGAGCAACTGCTGGCGTGCAGGTCTTGAGAGTGAATAAAGGATCCATGCGCGATAAAACCATTTCATTCACATGATTAAGGAGAAATACATTGATGCCATCAAGTCGCGGGTTGACATCTGTCAGCTCGTCATTGATTTGTGTCCGGGAACAAAGCTCCTTAACGCAGGGCAAAACCGCAAGAAATGCTGTTGTGTCTTTCATTCAGAAAAGACACCCTCCTTGATGCTCGACACCAACCTGAATATGTACAAATGCTTTGGCTGCGGAAAAGGAGGCGATGTCATCAGTTTCGTGGAAGAGCATCAAGGCCTGGGTTTTGTTGACGCCGTGAAGTTTCTCCTCAAGCAATACTGCCACGATGTCGATGCCAGAGACCTGGAGGCCAAGCAGACGCCGGAAGAGGAGGCATTGCAGCATCGGCGTGAGACCATGTTCATCTACAACCAGTATGCTTACCAGTTCTTCCGTGAGCAGTATGAGGCGGACAATGAGGAGGCATTGCAGTGTCGGCGTTATGCCGAATATTCCGAAAAATCAAAGCAAGGCCGATGGAATGTCGAGTATTGCAGGACCATCGGTCTCGGGTACAGCCCCAAACACGGCAACCGATTCCTGACTTATGCCAAGAAGCAGGGACTGAGGACGGACATCCTTTTACAATTGGGATTGATCGGCGAGAATGAGGACCGGAAAGGTCAATACTATGACTTTTACCGAGGACGGCTGATGATTCCCCAGCGTGACCGGTTCGGTCGAATCGTCACTTTCACTGCCCGCTCCCTTGACCCACAGGCAAGCAGCAAATACCTCAATGGACGCGACAGCCTGATATACAAGAAAAACACCAGTCTTTTCGGCATCGATGTGGCGATGAGGGCAGCCCGTCAGTCTGGCAAGGTCTATCTTGTCGAAGGTGCGCCCGATGTGATGCGCCTCCAGTCATTGGGCATTCCCAATGTCGTCGCGACGCTGGGCGGTTCCTGGACGAAGGAGCAGTTGAATGTCTTCAGCCCTTTCGGCTGCACCCTGTGTTTCATTCCGGATGCTGACATCCCCAAGGACGGAGAACGCTTCGGAAAAGGCGAACAATTCGTTTTCCAGAATGGCCGTCTCGCCACCGAGATGGGCTTCCAGGTGTCCGTCCGGGAAATACCCGCCGAGGACGGTGTCAAGCAGGATGCCGACTCCTATATCACCAGCATGGAGCGTTGGGACTCACTGTCGGAAAGGGACTTCATCCTTTGGTATGCCGATAAACACTATGAGGCTGACAGCACGAATGACGACCAGCTGCGTGTCATCTGTGAGGTCTGCGACCTGCTGGTGCATGTGCAGAACGATGTCATGCAAGCCTCTTTGCTCGGTGACCTGAAAGGCAAGTTCAAGAAAGCCGCCGTCTGGCGTACAGCCCTTGCGGATGCTGCCCGGCGATTGCAGGAGCAGAAGCGACGGAAAGCCATGGAGAAAGCGGACGAGCTGGAGGGCTACCGTTTCTATCGGCGTGGCCGCCATTACTATGACATCGACCAGCAAGGCAGGGAACGCGAATGGACAAACTTCATCCTTCGGCCGTTGTTCCTGATTGCCGATGACAAGAACCCCACCCGTATTTTCGAGTTGGAGAACGAGAACGGCATCCGCAAGACCATCGAACTGCGTCAGATGGATGTCACCAAGCTGGACCGCTTCAAAGACCAGATAGAGGGAAAAGGCAACTTCCGCTTCTTTGAGAAACAGGAGAAATACGAACAGCTGAAAGCTTATATGTACGAAAAGACCGAAGAAGCCCAGCGTGTGCCCCAGATGGGCTGGAACAACATCGGCGACAAGGGCTTCTACGCCTTTTGCAACGGCATCGTCTATGAAGGTCGTTGGAGACCCGTTGATGACTATGGCATCATCCGCCTTGACAGTGAGAATTTCTATCTTCCCGCCATGTCGAAGATCCATCTGCGCAACCGCACAGGTTTCACCAACGAGCGGCGATTCATGCATGATCCCAAGCAGATGGTCAGCCTCCAAGAGTATTTCCGGCTGATGATTGACCTTTATGGCGACAATGGTGTCGTCGCTCTGTGTTTCTATATGGCTACCCTGTTCCGGGACATCATCGTTGACAGCACAAGGTCATTTCCTTTACTGAATATCTATGGCAAGAAAGGCACGGGTAAGACCGAGTTTGCCCTTTTCATTGTCAATCTCTTCCAGCGTTCTCCCGAAGTCAGTAATCTGGAAAGCACCACCTACTATGCCATGGGTGACAAGTGTGCCGAGGTCAGTAACATGGTCGTTCATTTCGATGAGTACAAGAACACGTTGAGTCATAAGCATATTGACTTCCTGAAAGGCATCTATGACAATGCAGGTCGCAGTAAGCGTAGCGCCGATGGAGAGCGCAGGGAAAGCACCAAGGTCGATTGCGGTGTGATCCTCACCGGGCAGGAAATGCCCACCGCCGATGTCGCCCTGTTCTCACGCGTCCTCTTTTTGGAGAGCCAGCGAAGCGAGCGTACCAAGGAAGAGACAGACAAGTACCATCAGCTGCTTAAACTGAGGAACATGTGCCCCACGAACATCACCGTGGAGCTTGTGCGCTACCGCAAGAACTTCGAGGCCCGATGGGCAGGAGCCTGGGAACGTGCGCTCTCAGAGATCAAGAGCAAGGTCGATTACAACGTCATTGGCGAACGCTTCATCAACAACTGGGCCATGGTGCTGGCGACGTATTACAGTCTGGAGCCGGAACTGTCAGCCATCAAGGATTTCCCCTTTGACGCCAGGCGTGTCTATGCCATCTGTGAGCAGGGGCTGAACTATCAGCATTCCCTCTGCAGCAGCACGGATGAGATCGCCACCTTCTGGTCGATGTTCTCCAAGTCCCGACAGTTGGGCGACATCAAGGAAGGCCAGGATTATAAGATCAGCTTTGTGTACAGCCTCAAGGTCAGCCAACGAAGAGCTCCTGCCAAAACCTATGACTTCAACAACGGCACGTATGTGCTGTTCGTCCGTGAGAAGATCTGTCTGGCGAAAGCCAATATTCAGGCCAAGCGGGAGGGCAAGACCATGATTCCTGACGACTCGCTTCTCAGCTACCTCATCTCCACGCCGGAATACTATGGAAAAACCCATTCCGCCCTAAAGTTTTATGTCTATGATGAGACAGGAATTCCTATGCGACGTACCAATGAGCGAGGCGACCAGGAACTGTTCTACAACCAGGAGCGCGTTCTCGCCTTCGATTATGACAGTGTCTGCACCAACTATGAGATCGACCTTCGCACCATGAAGGAACGTGTGGGCAACCGAATATCCGACAACAGTATCACCCCAAAATATCAGGACAATGAGCCAGAGCAATAGTTTCCCTTTGTATTTCACCTTGGAGCATGTCGATAACGGCTATATTCTGACCGCCAAGGAAGATACCGGCAGCCTGACGCAGGAAGCCGCGTTCCGCAAGGAGGTCGTTACCGAAGATAAGATACATGCCCGTATCGGGCAACTGTTCCACCCTGATGCCCTGAACAAGGAGTTTCCCGTTGTGTTCCGTATTGAGGCGGCAGGGCTTAACACTTATAAGACGGATGATGAGGTGCCCACCGACAACCTGATGGAAGCCAAAGTCGCCTATGCCCATTTCGTCCCCAAGAATATCAGCAATGATACTGTTGTCGCCCTTGTCATCGAAGACACCCAGACAGTGGAGGTGTATGGTCTCGATGCGGAGAATATAGCCAAACGCAATAATATCAAGGTCATCCGTTCAGGAGGCATCCCCTTGCTCCGGTTCCCCTATTCCAAGGACGGCCAGAAACACCTCGCTTCCATGTGTGCCAAAATAAGTATCCATAATGTGACCCACAAGGAGGTCCTTCAGTGGTATGCGGAACACATGATCGAGACAGAAACCGCATCACCAGCAAAACCATCGAACAATCAGTAATAGAAGATGAAAACAAGAATTATCGCCGTGGCCAACCATAAAGGTGGTGTCGGCAAGACCACTACTGTTGCCAGTCTGGGCAGCATACTGTCCAAGAAAGGCTATAAGGTCATGCTCATTGACCTTGACGCGCAGGCCAATCTCACCCACTCGCTCACCACCCTGACGGATGGAGCCACCATTTATGATGCCATGACAGGCAGGGCCGATGGCTTGCCCGTGATAGCCATTACAGACAATCTCCACCTTGTGCCGGCATCCCTGACCCTTGCGATGGCAGATGTGGAACTCTCCACCGCCATTGCCCGAGAACGCATCTTGTCGGACACGCTTTACAATTCAGGTATCGCAGACACCTACGGCTTCATTTTCTTCGATTGTCCACCCTCCCTGGGCCTGATGACCCTGAACGCATTCACGGCTGCTACCGACATCATTATTCCTCTCGTCTCAGAGGTATTGCCGTTCAAAGGACTGACCATGATAAACGATTTCATTAAGATGGTGCATACACGGTTGAATCCTTCCGCCCACATCACAGGCATCCTGATTACCCGATGGGAGTCCAGCAGGCTCTCCAAAGGCATTGAGACAAATCTCCGTCAGGCTTTGGGCGATGTCGTGTTTCAGACCAAAATACGCAAGAACATCCGCTTGGCGGAAGCCCCGTTGGAGAATGCCGACATTGTGGACTACGCCCCTAAGTGCAACGGTGCGATAGACTATCAGGCATTTGCAGAAGAGTTCCTAGAACGTATCCAATCCACCTGAAAACGGAAAAGACATGAACAACCAATATTTGGACGCCCTTTTTACGGGCCTGACAGGAGCAAAGACGGAAGATACAACGGGAAAAGAACCAACCGTTTCGCAACAATCTGCAGAAGAGAAGAGGGAGCGTAAAGCTTTCAAATCAGCAAAACAGACCGAGGAACGTTTCTGCACCATTGTGTCCTCCGTCCTCCTGCGAAAGATCCGTATCATAGCCAATCGAGAAGGCTTACAGATCAAAGATGTGGTCAATGCCGCCTTTGAGAAAGCCGTCAAGAGTTATGAGCGGAAGTATGGGACTGTGAATGAAGAGGTCAAGCGTAATGCCAAAGATCTCTTCTGAAGCGTGACACGACTTACTCAATAATTTGTATGAAACATAAGGACGATGCCTTGTTGATAGGTAACCCATAACGTAACCCATGATTTGTGATTGCAGAGATAACAGATGGATAGGATTAATCGAAGGTTTTAGCGGTTTGGTCGAAATCACCATACCCTATTCGGTGACACGTATAGGAGAGTATGCATTTCATGGATGTTGCAGTTTGACGGGAATAATTATCCAAGAGTCTGTTTAACTTATCGGTAGGGGAGTCTTCAAGGATTGTGAAGATCTGTACAGCATCACTATTACTTATTCGGTAATGCATGTTGGAGAAAGTATTTTTTATGGTTGTCATTTGTAGATAAAAAGAAAAGCCATCTTAGCTAAAGAGTCATATCTTGAGCGGAAATAAGGATTTATTGCAGGCTATCACTCAAGTTCAGCAGAAGCATTAATCAGAAAACGTCAATTCTCCTTGCAGGTTGATAATGAATATCTATGTCCACCCCAGCCAACGATTTCTTAATATCTTCATCAACTATAGACTTCAGCACAGCCAATGCCAAAATTGCGCAGCTCTGAAACAAGCCACATATTTATGCGCTGGTTCATAGTTAAATTTCTTATAGATCTTCGAGGGAAATCATTTAACGAAACACCATACCCTTTAATATTTGAAGACTACTGTATCTAATGTAGCGCCCTAAGCAGCATGTCAATGCTCTTAAGATCGTTGCCGCTTTCATCCATCGACTGATGAAATTGATCGACTGGCTCTTTTCCCAATTCTTTCATCTGCCTTAATTCCTTAAGTTTCATTGTATTAACATTCTGATATAGGCAGAGTCTATATGGCTACTATTATGAAAATAGAGTTTTTAGCTTTTTAAAGATTTCTTCCTCAGTTTCCATCCATACCACAAATGACCGTATGGACATGGATTAATTCTTCTTGCGTGTTTCCAAGGAGCTCTTACACAATCGCGGTCGATGCAACGGCCTTCTGCTTTGCACTGATACCGTAGATCGCATGGGAATTCTGCCTCAAGAAGGGCGTATGTAATACTACCTGCAGCTTGTAAGAACTGTGCGCGACGTTTCTTTAAGTGACAACCATGTACTTTATCCGTAAAATACGTGTGATGATAATCGTTCGTCAGAACGGGGGTACCAATGTTTTTTAGCAGCTGCTCAAATACTGGATTTTTTTTCAGCTCTCCTGCTTGTATGAAATCGACAAGGAATAGTGGATTGTTGAGCCGACAAGTCACTATTCTATTTATGATATTATAATACCATCTCCTGATGTCGTCATAGTTGACCCCTTTAAATCTCTTGTCCAATGATTCAATGGCCAAGTCCTTAATTTCATTCAGGGCCTTAGAGTATGAACCAACACCATTTACCGCAGATGCATTTGTTCTGCTTATAACATCTACGATGTAAGCTCTCCAGTCCGTAGGGCATCCATCTTTAATATACTGGTCAAAGAAGTGAATGAGTATCTTTCCTGCATGACTGAAAGTCAACGAAAGGTCACACAATGAGAACAGCAGGGGTAAGTTGTTACTCAGCTTTGGGGAATAAAATTGGGCCAACTGCCTTACCACATCGTATGGATAGTTTGGTGAAGGCTGAATAACACTCGGTCTGCCACCATACATGATTTTTTCACCAATGTAAGCCATGCTCTCGCTAATATGGTAGTTGCCCAGCAAGAAATTGCCCCCACCTTGATACGGGACATGTATCATGCTTAGGTCAATATTTTTCCCATTCATATTCTGAATGTTAGGTATCACATTGGCCTTTCCAGTTATCATCAGGTTATCTTCATCTACTCCATCTGGCAGATTGAAACTTCCCGCTACTACCGTATTCACTATTGAATTGTTATATACGTTGTTAGTACTAGGGATCAGCTGTATTGGTACAGTGATTTCACTATCATTCATTTGATATACTTGATTAACAACATCTGCCAAACATTCACCTAATACATATATATTATATAAGCCCATCACCGTCGATATGTCCTGCAGGAAGTGGATGTATTCATGTAGGAAGGTACACTGTGTTTCATCATCCCATGCCTTCCAGTTGGTTATGTTGCTTTCTGTGTGAACATGTAAATGGAACATACTAGGCATGTAGAAACCTAATATTTGGTTAAATTTCCTTATGTTGCGCATAACTTTAATTTCAAAACCATGTTGACTCTTCATAAAACCTTTTTTAGCATTAGAATTTTCTTGCGTCTCACAACACTCAAACTCATCGATTTCTCGCCCATGCTGTATGTGGAATTGACGCATATGCTCTAAATTGAGTTCCGCTTTCCATTGTAATCAAGAACGTATTGATTGCCAATATAAGCGAAGCCTTTTCCAAGTTCCAAAGGGAGCGCTTAACTCTCTCTACCAATCGGACCAGGACTTCAAGTTCTTTATTATTTGAAGGCTTATTCTTCCTCATGTGCATTTGTATAGAGTTTGCACTGGATAGAAGTTCACGGTTCCTACCATTAAATGTAATTTTTTGTGCGTTATATAATATGGTATTATTATCTTCACCAAACTTGAGCATTAAAGTCAAAGTATGTCCCAAGGGTAAAACTGCGACATCCTGTCGCAGAATTGCATCATTCTCTGATTCTTGAATCTGTATGATATCTGTCATTGCTTTTTTCAGTTCTTGGTTGTCAATGTCAAGCAGTGTTGCAATCTTGTCTAATGTGTACAAGTAGGATTGGGGCACGATTGTACACCATTTACTAACAGCAGCAGGGCTGGTTCCTCAGCAAGTCACTTAACAGTTCGCTTCTTTTCAACTAATACGATTCAAATCTTTCATTTGCTAATAGATTTAATTTGAACGCAAAAATAAACAAAATAATCGACAATATAAGAATTTCCATTAAAAAGTAACCCTTTTGAATGGTTTTCTTGAGATTATTAAGAGTCTTTGAACCTTGTATGCAACAAAAGAACGAAGATAGCCAGAGTTATTCCTTGCGAGCATAACACTTACAATTTTTGCACACCATCTCCATTTTTGTCTGTTTACAAAAGTTAAATACGTTTAATCGTCATCATTTCTATCCTCCAAAGAATCTACGTAATCACTTACTGCCGTTTAGATCAAAATCAGCTGAAATACAATAGGTCGCAAACATGCTGGCAGTTCATTGCCAATGGACATGTTTGTCATCACACTTTTGTGGATTGTTGGTTCTACCAAAATATACGGTTAGAACCAATTCTTTATTTTTCCCTAAAAATGCCGCGGTCTTTCCTACATATCTTACATTCAAGGAGATCGAAGGATGTATTTTTGCATCGCAATTCCGCTAATGAACGAATAAAACCAAACGCGACTGTGATGAGTGCATTTGTAATTTTTGTCATCGTTTTGACCCTTGGCTACATACTCTATTATGCGGCCATGGTGACCATCGATTTAAACGCCAAGACCACATCTGTGACGCCACAAGAAGAAACGACCATACCTGTCGACGGCTTAACTGACGAAGAGGAGGAGTACGCACCCCGTAATGTCGTCGAGAATACAGCCACTGGCGGTTTCGGTTTTGAAGACCCGGTTCCACCCAAGCAGGAAGAGCAGGTTGACATTATGGAAGCCCCTGAGACCGAAGCTGTCATTCAAGAGGCCGCAGATGAGGTGCAGTCAGTCGATGATGCCATTCAGAGAGAGGAGACATATTCTGAGGAAGTGCTTCCAGAAACAACATCCAATTCTGGGGAGGCTGATGAGGAGGTTGCTGTACAAGAAACCATAAAAGAGGCCGAAGAAACCGCGTCTGGAACTGACACCATTACGGAAGAGAGAATGGAAGATATCACATCCTCTCAGTCCGAGGATGAACCTTTCGATGAGAACAAAGTCTTTGACAAGACCTTGTTCACACCGACATACGGCATCAAGATGATTGTCGCTCCTTCCGTTTCGGAGCAGACCGCCTCCCGTGCTTCAGAAATCAATGCCGCTCTTGCAACCATAGCCACCAAACCCAATGGAATGGATGCATACACTTTAAGTCAGTTCATGCGTAAGGGAGAGGGTGACAAATTAGGTTTGGATCTGACCGATGAAGTGCAGAAGTATTGACACCGTGGCGTGGAGGTCTCTTTGTTCCCTATTGTCGTTTGCCGCTTGCCTGGAACTTTCAGCAAAGAGCGGAGCGGTAGATTACTCATGGGGAGCGGACGGGTTGGCTGAGGCGACCACCTATGTCGGTACGATGATGATATACACCATCGACATCCTCTATGCGGTCGCTGCCATCGTCGTCATTGTCTCAGCCTTGCAGATATACATCAAGATCAATAACCAGGAGGGAGACATCACCAAGAGCATCATGTATCTTGTGGGCGGCATCCTGTTCATGATTGGAGCGATGATCATAGCCCCTGCCTTCTTTGGCTACCAGAACATGAACTTCATATTTTGAATATTGTATTCGCGAACAACAATAGGAGTTAATTCACTGATTGTAAAACCAAAAAATGTAAAGAACAGAAATGAGCAAAATCTTCAAGAATGCCATCTTTTCTGCGGTCAAGCGAGTCGAGGGAATGTGTATGCGAACCAGAGCAGCCGTGCTGATGGTCTGTGTCGCTCTCCTGAAGCCCGCTGGCATCTTTGCGCAGTCGCTGGCTAACACTGGCTATGAAGCAGGAACCAATGCCATGGAGGAGGTGGCAACGCAGATTGCAGCTTACGTCCCCTATGTGGTGAACCTCTGTTATGCCCTTGCTGGCGTAGTGGCCGTTGTAGGTGCCATCAGCGTTTACATCGCCATGAACAACGAGGAGCAGGATGTCAAGAAGAAGATCATGATGGTCGTAGGTGCCTGCATCTTCCTGATTGCAGCCGCCAATGCGCTGCCTCTCTTCTTCGGCATTACCAACTAAATGCATGATTAAAGCGCTATGGCACAGGAAATGGAATCAGACACGGCTTACCCGATGTTCAAGGGGCTTCAGCGTCCTTTGGAGTTCATGGGTTTGCAGGGTCGCTACATCACCTGGGCGGCCATCACGGCCGCTGTCGGCATCCTTGGCTTTATGCTTGTCTATGCGATGGCAGGTTTCATCATCGGTCTGGCCTTTGCCGTTATCGCCATCAGCTGCGGTGCGGGGCTGATCATGGTGAAACAGCGTCGTGGTCTTCATTCCAAGAAGTCCGACAAGGGTATTTTCATCTATGCCACCATGACGAAGTTATGATGTGCCATTGAAAACCAACTGATGGGGGCAGTCGGAAACTGCCGGTTGCCCTCATTTCATTTTAACAACAGAAACCGATGGTTATCTATGTAATCCTTATATTCATCGCCATCAGCATAGGTATGGCAATCTCTGTTGCAGCCTTTGGTACAGGCGGCAAAAAAGCAAAGATATTCAAGGACATCTACTTCTCCGTTGAAGACGTGGACGGTGTCGGTGTGCTCTATACCAAGACCGGTGAATACTCTGCCATCCTTGCCATGCAGAACCCCGTCCAGAAGTTCTGTGCCAACATCGATAGTTACTATGAGTATTCTGCTCTCATGGCAGCCCTTATGGCCACGTTGGGCGACGGCTATGCCATCCATAAGCAGGATATCTTTACCCGGAAACACTTTAGTGGTGGTGATGACAGTAGGCGTGAATTTCTTTCTGAAAGCTATTTTCGCTATTATGAAGGGAGGGAATATACCGACTGTACCACATATATCACGATCACCCAGGAGAACAAGAAAAGCCGACTCTTCAGCTTTAACAACAAGAAGTGGAGGGAGTTTCAGGTCAAAATCAACAAGGTCAGAGACCAGTTGCGCGACCGTGGTGTCAGTTCCTCTTTCCTGAGCAAGGATGAGGTGAGAGCTTATGCTGACAGCTATCTTGCCCAAAATTTCACGGCCAGCAAGGTGTCGCTGAACAATTTCAGTGTCAAGGACGAGTTCATCGGCATTGGAACACGGAAATTCAAGATGTACAGTCTGGTGGATGTTGACAGCATCATCCTGCCCGCAATGATACGTCCTTATACAATGATAGAGGTCAATAACATCACTATGCCCGTTGATTTGATGTCGTTTGTCGACAGCATTCCGAATGTGGAAAGTGTTGTTTTCAATCAGGTCATCTTCATCCCCAACCAGAAACAGGAAATGGGCAAGTTGGCCAAAAAGAAAAACCGCCATGCCTCCCTTCCCAACCCCAGCAACCAGATTGCCGTGGAGGATATCAAAAAGGTAGAGGAAGTGATTGTAAGGGAAAACAAGCAGCTTGTATATTGCCATTTCAACCTTATCGTCACAATCGACGCTGATGCCGACCTTCAGAAATGCACCAATCATCTGGAGAATGCCTTCGGACGCATCGGCATTCATATCAGCCAGCGAGCCTATAACCAGCTGGAGCTGTTCGTCGCCTCTTTCCCAGGCAACTGTTATGCCCTGAATGCCGAGTATGACCGTTTCCTCACTTTGAGTGACGCAGCCAGCTGCCTGATGTACAAAGAGCGGATAGCCAAAAGTGAGGACACCCCCTTAAAGGTCTATTATACAGACCGTCAGGGCGTGCCCGTAGCCATTGATATCAGCGGCAAGGAAGGAAAAGAAAAACTGACTGACAACTCAAATTTTTTCTGCCTTGGCCCAAGCGGTAGCGGCAAGAGTTTCCACATGAACAGTGTAGTCCGACAGTTTTGGGAACAGAATACAGACGTTGTTATGGTCGATACAGGGAACTCCTATGAAGGGCTCTGCGAATATGTGGGAGGCAAATATATTAGCTATACGGAAGAGAACCCCATCACCATGAATCCTTTCCGCATTCAGCGTGAGGAGCTGAACGTGGAGAAGATCGGTTTCCTGAAGAACCTTGTCATGCTTATCTGGAAAGGGAGCAACGGTGAGGTGACGAAAACAGAAGACCGCCTGATCGAACAGGTGATAACAGAGTATTACGAAGCCTATTTCACAGGTTTCAAAGGCTACAATGCCTCACAGAGGGATGCCCTGCATAAGAAGTTACTTATTGAGACGGCGACCCAGGGCTGTGCCACGGACACCAATGAAGATGTTGAGGCACGTATCTGTCAGCGCATCAAGGAGATGGAAGACCGCAGAAAAGCCTTGAAGGTCCATGAACTGTCCTTCAACTCTTTCTACGAATATAGCACCCAGCGCATTCCTTATATCTGCAACGAGAATAAGATTACCGGTATAGACATCAGCACCTATAACTACATGCTGATGGACTTCTACCGTGGCGGCAGCCATGAGCGCACCTTGAACGAGAATCTGGATTCCACGCTCTTTGATGAAACCTTTATCGTCTTTGAGATTGATACCATCAAGGATGACCCACTGCTTTTCCCTCTGGTGACGCTGATCATCATGGATGTTTTCCTGCAGAAGATGCGCATCAAGAAGAACCGCAAAGTGCTGGTCATCGAGGAGGCGTGGAAAGCTGTGGCCTCCCCCATGATGGCAGAGTACATCAAGTACCTTTATAAGACCGCACGAAAGTTCTGGGCGATGGTTGGCGTGGTCACGCAGGAGTTGCAGGACATCATCAGCAGTCCCATTGTTAAGGAAGCCATCATCAACAATTCCGATGTCATCATGCTCCTTGATCAGGGCAAGTTCAAGGAACGCTTTGATGACATCAAGGCTGTCCTTGGATTGACTGACGTGGAATGTCGTAAGATTTTTACCATCAATCGTCTGGACAACAAAGAAGGACGTGCCTTCTTCCGTGAAGTATTCATCCGTCGAGGAATTGTCAGCGATGTGTACGGAGTTGAGGAACCGAGAGAATGCTATATGACCTACACGACGGAACGGGCAGAGAAAGAAGCCCTGAAACTCTACAAAGCAGAACTGAAATGCTCCCATCAGAAAGCCATTGAAGCCTATGTGCGAGACTGGAACAAGTCTGGCATCATCAAATCCCTCGCTTTCGCCCAGAAAGTCAACCAGGCAGGACATGTGTTAAACCTGAAATAGAACATGAAGAGACTTCATATCATACTCATGCTGATGCTGACCTTGGCAGTCATTCCTGTCAAGGCACAGTATTACAGCATCAATGTGGATTATGGCACGATGGCAGCCATGTCTGAGGCGTTTACCACCGAAGCAGCCATGGAAGCCCTTCATAACGAGAATCTTCAAAAGATATACGACAGCTATAAGGCTGCCGAGGTTGCCAGTGCCGGCATCTTTTCTTCCAAGTATCTTGACCGCAAGGCACTCACCAGTCTCAACCTGTGGGATGACCGCAACGAGAACTACTATTACAACCGTATCTATAAGATTGTCTCGCTGCGGATCATCCCCAAGATCATTGTCTGTGCCCGTCTGATGGTGGAAGACCCGTCAACCGCTATTTATTGGGGCAGCTACCTGTTGAAGACCACCGAGGATGTCAAGTCCCTGTGCCAGCAGTTCGAGAATGTCGTGACCAACAGCACACTCAGTTTCAACGACATCGCTTTCTTGGAGATTTCCGAAAACCTGAAAACTGTCTTCAATCTTGCCAACTTAGGAGGAATTGACTGGAAGGAAATCTTCGAGCATCTGGGCGATGACATCGAGGGCGCGTTTACAGAGGATAATCTCAAAGCAGACCTCGACAACCTGATCAGCAAGGGGGTCGGCCTTGCCAATGCCGGATTCAATAACGGTGTCAGCGAATTGCTGCAAGGCACCAGCTTCGGCGGCACGTTCATGGAGAAATTAGGCAGTGTCCTGACCCTTGCGGACAATGCGCGGAATATGTACGACGAGTACAAAGACCTTTCCGCAGCCCAAGTCCTGACCGCTGTGGTCGGACAAGGGAATATCGATAATCTTTTCAATCTGAGCGACTACAATTTGACACGATGGATTGATGACTACGCATCGGCAACCCAAGGCAGCTACTATACCCAACGTGTCTATATATATCGCCGGGATGCCGGATCTGAAACCCTTTGCGATTACTATCCGCCAACAGACTACAACAGCATTCTGTACAGTGGCGAATGGTATCGTATCAATGCGACAGATCCGTATTTCTATCCCACCTCATCCCAATATGAGGCCGCATTGCAGAACTCAGAAAGCTATGCCGGATGGAGCCGCGAAAAAGTACGTCAGTACAATAACAGGAATGATGGCTTCAGCTATACCATGGACTATTCATCGCTTGCCTATACCCTGAGCAGATCGAGCCGTGGCCAGTATGCCAAGGCATACGCCTATTCCATAAAGGTCACGAAATCCTGGGACATCAGAGAAGAGGTCTATGAGGCTGTTTTCGACAGCTACAGTATGGACTGGAACACTTTCATGGCACAGATGAATGCCCGCCTGATTCAGTATAATGCCAATGGAGACCATCGTGACATAGAAGATCCCTCTGACCTGGATGACTATATCGCCACCCATCCCTCAGAAGCCAACTATACTTATTATATCGGCTATGACAACCGTAACTACTACCAGGCATCCAATGCCCAGAAGGTGGCGGGTGCGGCTTCTGCCACTTTCAGCATCTCCTGTCATGATGGAGGAACGCTTGGCAAGGGCAGCACAACCTATAAATGCAGTGACTGTGGCAGCACCCCCAACAGCCATACCAAGGAATGTTCGATGTACACGACCCTTAATGGCGATGCCGAAGTGGACATCAGGGAGCTTCAGGCTCGGGTCATCCAGTTACAGCAGGAAGCATCTGATCTTCAGAATCAGATTGACGCACTCAACTCAGAGAACAGTGAACTGCTCCGTCTGATGTCTCAGGCTACGAGTACCGAGGAGTATAACCAGTATCAGGCCGCTTATAACAGCAACAGTGAGAACATCCGACAACTGCAATCCCAGCTTGATGCCGTCAACCGGAATATCGCTGAAACGAGACAAGCCATTGAGGAAGCCGAAGAAGGTGAACAGGCCCAGACTGATGACTATACGCGCATCCCGCAACTGATGAAGAACATGAAAGATGCCTATGGCATCACATGGACGAATGGCGGTTCGTGGACTGGTTACACATTTATCCGAGAAGGCACAATCGGCAGCGTCAAGGGCACTGTGACCTTCAAGGCTACTGTCTCTATTGCACGAAAGCCCAAATATTTCATGGGTATCAAGATTCATCGTGCCATCGTGCAGATCGATTGGGAACTGACCAGTAGCTGGAGTGATACCCATGTGGCAGAGATCCTGGAACTCGACCCGTCGAAGTCCGATGAAGAGAATGCCGCCATCATCAACCGACGTATGAGTGAATTGGCTCAAGACCATCCCTCCTGTGCGGTCACGGTGGAATACACCCGACGTCCAGGCATTGAAACCCAAGACACGGATGGGGTACGCCATCTTCTTTGGGCCAGTGACCGCTTGGAGATCGCCAAAGGAATCGAGGCGCGACTGGCGAGAATCTATACCGACCTCGCCATGATAGAGAAGTTCCTCCACTACAAGCACACCGTCAGGGATTGGGTTCATGACCTTCTACCCAAGCTCAATGCAGACAGCCATAGAAAGCAGAACATCGCCGAGCGCAGCCGGAGACGCTGGATGCATAACGGCGGCAGCAGCTACTATGACGAGGAATTAGAAGACGACAACTATGACGATGAGCCATAGCAACCCTATAAAGAATCGGTAATATGATCAATACAGGAAATAAGTCGAATGAAAACAATGGAAACAGAAGAGGGCCTCTGACAAGAATGCTCTTGCTGCTTTGCCTTGTCGTTGTGTGTCCGAAACATGCTTTGGCGCAGATTGTTCCTAATGACATCCCGACTATCGAAGCCTATATCCATGACCACAAGAAACAGCGCAGTCTGCTTCTTGCACGTGCCACTTTGGAAGAGAGTAACGCCCTGTTACACAAGGCCAGCAAAGTGATGCATCGGGAATACCGTGACATTAACCTTGAACTTGACAAATATACCCGTGCCTTCGACATCATTGATCTGGTGTATAGCACCGTCAGTACCGGGTTCAATGTCTATCGAACCTACGACAATGTATCTGAGAAGATTGTCAAGTACAAAGCCCTTCTGGAAGAGTTCAACGAAAAGATTATCCAGCGAGGCCGTATCGAGAGTGCCGACACCCTGCTCCTGTTTGTCAACGGCAGGGCTGTGGCCAATCTTGCAGGGGAATGTCAGAATCTCTATTCCTCCGTTTGTGCCCTTGCTGCATACGCCAGTGGACAGGTCTGTTGCACCACTGCTTCTCTGACGCTGATGATAGACAATATCAACAAGTCACTTGACCGCATCAAGGACATTGTAAACAATGCCTATTATCAGACCTGGAAGTTCATCAAGGCAAGAACTAGTTACTGGAAGTCAGAGCTGTATCGCTCCAAGACCATCCGCCAGATGGCTGATGAAGCCTTTGGCAGATGGAGGGAAGCCGGAAACATATTGGATGATTAACGAAATCGAATAAAGGGTAGAGAAAATGAGAAAAACTATTTATACTGTTTCAATTCTATTGTTCTCCATGTCAGGAACCAACGCTCAGACCATGACCTATAATCATGATGCATCCAAACAGGCACAGATAGAAGTCATGGAAGTAGGCGCTGGCAACCTAACGCCTGAATTGTACTATAAGGTGATGCACCATAACTATTGGGAGGGCGCAAAGGCAACCACATCCGTCAAAAACACCCTTCGTCTTGCTGTCAATGCTGCCTCCATTCCGCAGGTGGAGTATGCCGACAGCATACAGGCTGACTTGGAAGGTCGTGCAAAAATAGAGGCTGCCAATATCGCCGATAGGCAGATAGACCTGGCATGGGTCTCGGAGGGTAACAAGATCGAGAACAGGCTTCTCGGTTTTAAGAACAACATCAACGCTTTGAGTGGGAAGACTGGCAGTGACGAGATTACGGCCTGGAGGGAGTTGGGCCAGATGTATGACTTCGCCATCAAAGTCACCCGTAATGCCTATATGCCCAACAGCGAGCGTCAGAAGCAGTACATGGCCATCTACGACGAGATTGTCAAAAGCAACGACAACCTGCTGTTGAGAGTGCGCTATCTGACTGCCAAGAACCAGGCCGACCACCTTATCCAGTCCATGTCCCGTTTCCGGCACCGTGTCAGCGAGAATGCTACGGCAGGATATAATCGCTGGCGTGATGCGTCCCTTCAGGGAAGTTCCAGCAATAACACAAACAATAACAATTAAACGAATCCTCCGATGAGTAACGACAGTACAGCAGTAGATTTCGGAATCAACCTTCTCGAAGAAGAGATTGATGACGTGATTTTCAGAACCAACGAGTTCCTGACCGATGCCACGTTCACAGGCGGCCAAGGGCCTTTCTGGTGGATTCTCCAGATGTCCATGGCTTTGGCAGGACTCTTTGCTATCATTATCTGTGCCCACATGGCTTACAAGATGATGGTCAAACGTGAGCCGCTGGATGTGATGAAACTTTTCAAGCCACTGGCGGTAAGCATAGTCCTCTGTTGGTGGTACCCGCCTTCTGACACGGGAATGGCCGGAGGCAGCAGCACCTGGTGCGCTTTGGACTTCCTCAGTTATATCCCCAATGCCATAGGTAGTTATACCCATGACCTTTATGAGGCTGAGGCGGCACAGGTAGAGGACAGGATGCAGGACGTGCAGCAGCTCATGTATCAGTTAGGCGATGAAGCCGCCGATCCCATATCCACGATCAAGGCAGCTAGCAACGCCGTCAGCGCCTTGCTCACACAGAGCAGTGTGCAGGATGTCACTGATGCCGATGCTGCCGCTGAGGATGAAAAGAATATTGTCAAGGCAGAGATGACCAGCACCACGGCTGGTTTGGTCATGCTTGCTGACAAGATCATCATGCTGATCGCGTTAATCACTTTCCGTATCGGTTGGTGGGGAACCATCTATTGCCAGCAGATCCTGTTGGGTATGCTCACCATTTTCGGACCTATCCAGTGGGCATTCTCCTTGTTGCCGAAGTGGGAAGGAGCCTGGGCAAAGTGGATCATCAGGTATCTCACCGTCCATTTCTACGGTGCGATGCTTTACTTCGTCGGTTTCTATGTCCTTTTGCTCTTCGATATTGTCATCAACATACAATACAATGACCTTGCTGCGGTCACGGCATCTGATGAGACGGTGGTCAATTACTTGCAGAACGCTTTCTTCTCAGCGGGTTATCTGATGGCTGCCAGTGTCGTTGCCCTCAAGTGTCTGAACCTCGTTCCAGACCTTGCCGCATGGATGATACCAGAGGGTGATACGGCCTTCTCCACCCGTAGCTTCGGAGAAGGGATTGCCACGTCCATGCGCCAGTCCGCAGGGCGTTTAGTAGGAGTCTAATTTAATGCATTCATGTTATGGTTATCAAAAATTTAGAAAATAAGATTAAACTGGTTCTGATACTGTGCAGCCTTTTTCTTGTTGGTTGTGTGGTTATTTCCCTCGGTAGCATCTGGACAGCCAGAGGAATGGTCAGTGATGCACAACAGAAGGTGTATGTCCTGGACGGCAATGTGCCGATTCTCGTCAACCGAAGCACGATGGAAGAGACCCTTGACGTGGAAGCCAAGAGCCATGTGGAAATGTTCCATCATTACTTCTTTACTTTGGCACCCGATGACAAGTATATCAAGTACACGATGGAGAAGGCCATGTATCTCATAGATGAGTCAGGTCTTGCCCAGTACAACGCTTTGAAGGAGAAAGGCTTTTATGGCAATATCATGGGGACGAGTGCCGTTTTCAGCATTTTCTGTGACAGCATCCGCTTCAGTGAGGAGAATATGTCGTTCACCTACTATGGCCGGCAACGTATCGAACGCAGGACATCAGTGTTGATGCGTGAACTCGTTACAGAGGGCTACCTGAAACGTGTGCCGAGAACTGAAAACAATCCGCATGGCTTGCTTATAGTCAACTGGCGCACGATTCTGAACAAAGACCTTGAACAGCGCACGAAGTCAAACTATTAAACGCACAATAATATGAAATTTAAGAAAATACTATTTGGGGAGGAAGTCCCCGATAAGGATGACCCGAAGTACAAGGAGCGGTACGAGAAAGATGTGGCGGCAGGCAAGACCTTCGCCCAGGCCCTGAAACTCGACAAAGGTGCCGCCTGTGTGCAACGGTTTGCCACCAGGCACACCAAGCTGTTTCTTGCCCTCGTCTTCTCCTTTGTGCTATTCAGCGTGGGCCTTAGCCTGTACCGCATGACGCAAGCGGTGAAGTACCGTCCTCAGCCCTCCAGTGCTGTCGAGCGGCAGGAGCAGCAGCTGCATTTCAAGCGTCACCATGCGCCACAGCAACCAGAGAATGATAAAGACAACATAAATAATAACCCACATCAAACAGACGAATATGAAGCCTTTCGATAAAATCAATTTCCGGCAGCCCAAGTACATGCTTCCTGCCATCCTGTATGTCCCCATCCTGTTTTTGGGTTTCTTTGTCATTCGGCTATTTGGTACGGAGAAGGTAGAGGTCGACAAGTCCAACCTGGAAACCACCGAGTTTTTCAATGACAAACTGCCTGATGCCAACATTAAGGGCGACGGCATTGGTGACAAATACACCAACATGCTCAACGACTTCGGCAAAATCAAAGATGAGTCAGCCGTCGAGAATATCGAACGTGGTGGAGAAGACATGAAGGAAGAATACACCTCACAGTATTCTGATGCCGAGGTGGCGGCCATGGACCAGAGCAGCCGACAGGCACAGGAATCCATGGAGAAGCTGCGTCAGTTGCAGGAGCAGATGCGACAGCAGCAAGCATTGGATGATAACCTCACCGACGAGCAGCCAGACGGCAACACTCCCGAGGAAGATGAGACGCTGGAAAGTCTCCGCAGGGCTTTGGAAGACGCCCGCCAACAAGGTCAGCGTCAGGTGTCGGGCATGAATAGTGCGACCGACAGCCATGCCGATGCCGATGATGAACCAGTATCCCAAAGCAAAGAAGAAACTAATGGCCTGGTAACTGTCAACGAGAAAGCCGTTACTGAGATAGCGGAAGAGGCCGAACCTGAGGAAGTTGTCAAGACCCTAAAAGAAACTTCCGACTATTTTAACACCATCATTACCAATGAGCCGGAGCACAAGCTGATTAAGGCCATTGTCGATGAGGATGTCAAGGCCGTTGATGGCAGCCGGGTACGTCTCCGTCTGCTTGATGACATTGACATCGGCGAGCGGACCATCCCGAAAGGCAGCTATCTCTTCTGCATCATGAGCGGCTTCAGCCAGCAGCGAGTCAAGGGAACGGTCAAGATCGTCCTTGTCAATGATGAATTGGTTAAAGTCAATCTCAGCATCTACGACACCGATGGCATGGAAGGCCTGTATGTCCCGCGCAGCAGTTTCAGGGAAACCACTCAGGATGTGGCGAGCGGTGCCATGAGCCAAAGCATGAGTATCAATGACGGCTCAGCGACAAGCAGCATGGGACGATGGGGAATGCAAGCCCTGCAGAACGCATACCAAAAGACCGCCAATGCCATATCCAAAGGTATCCGTAAAAATAAAGTGAATATCAAATATGGCACACAGGTCTATCTGATTAATTCTAAGGAAAAGAAACAAACAAAATGAGCATCAATATGAAACGATCAAGTATCTTCGGCTTGGCAGCCCTTGCGCTGCTCTCCGCCGTGCCTGTCATGGCACAGAAAACGATGGATGATATGCAATATCTTACCATCAATGAGAATGTCACGACCGTCATTACGGCCAGTGAACCCGTCCGCTTCGTGGACATCAGTACCGATAAGGTAGCTGGTGACCAACCCATCAGAAATATCGTCCGTCTGAAGCCCAAGGAAGGCATTGAGATTCATCACGACGGTGATGTGTTGGCGGTCGTTACCATAGTCACGGAACGCTACCGCAGCCAGTATGCTCTTATTTACACCTCCCGTATGGACGAGGCGGTGACGGAGAAAACCATCACGTTGGATGAACGCGAACCATACAATAACCCAGCCATCAGCATGTCAACAGAAGACATGACCCGCTATGCCCGTCAGATATGGGCATCACCTGCGCGCGTCCGCAATGTCTCTACCAAGAGAGACAGAATGGTCATGCGTCTAAACAATATCTACAGTGTCGGTGAGTATTTCTTCATCGACTTCTCGGTGGATAACAGAACAAACATCCGTTTTGACATCGATCAGCTGAGAGTGAAACTCAATGACAAGAAAACCGCCAAGTCCACGACCGTCCAGACCATAGAGCTGATTCCTGAACTTGTCCTTGACCCCACGCGGTCGTTCCGCTACGGTTACAGGAACGTCATAGTCCTGAAGAAGATGACCTTCCCTAATGACAAGATGCTGACCATCGAACTCAGCGAGCAGCAGATCAGTGGCCGCACGATAAGTCTCAGCATTGAGTACGAAGATGTGCTGAATGCAGATTCGTTCAACAATGTCCTGTTGATGGAAAACTAAACCGTTTCGACCATGAGAGAAAAAGAACTTTTTTTCAAACTGTTGCTTGTCTCTGTCATGTTGTTGATGACAGTAACGGGTAGGGCGCAGAGCCATGGCAACCGACTCACGTTGGGGATTGGCGCGCTTTATGAGAGCGGATTGGATGCCACCCTTGCTGTGGAACATGAGACCAAGAGTCATAATGCATGGGAGTATTTTGCCAATGGCTATGTCAAGTGGATAAAAGACGAGAAAGCCGGTCATGTCACAAAGGACTCTTTTTGGAACAATTACCGTACATGGGGCTTGGGAATTGCATACAAGCCTTGTGTGGCACGTTCAAAAAACAAGTACGGTAGTTTGCGCCTTGGTGCCAGTGCCGGCAGTGACACGCATGAGTTCGTTGGCTGGGCGCATGTCGGCTACGAGCATAACTATGTTCTCCGCCATGGCTGGCATCTCTACTGGCAGGTAAAGACTGATGTGTGCATCAACGGTCAGGATCTGTTCCGTACAGGATTTGTATTGGGTATCAAACTCCCTACAGGGGTACGTTAAAAACGGATAGACTATGAAGATAAGAATTATCCATTATTGGTTAGTTGCTATTGTGGCTACCATGTTCCTCTCCTCTTGTGACGAGCATTTTGAGGAGGATTTTTCGTGGCATTCCTGGCAACCGGGCATGGTCTATTGCAGCAATGGCTCGGTGAACACTTATGAGCGCTGCATTGCTGATGGAAACATCCCTGAAGCTGTTCTTTTCTATATCGATGCCACAGATGCCACCTCGGGTGTTGCCTACGCTGTCAGTCTGAAAGATTCCCCAGCGAATGCATTCTGCAATCCCGACACCATCTATGTGACACAAGGAACGTCTGCCGACATCAGTGCTTGTGATGGCGAGACGAATACTACAGCCATGCGTTATGGCAAGATAGCGTCACCCGTTGCCGCGAGCATTCAGGACAAATATTTCATACCGTCTGTAAGCGAGATGTACAAGCTCTTTGTGACCAGAAGTGTTGTCAATCAAACCATAGAGCGATGTGGCGGTGACATCATTCCCATTGACAATGTGGATTGTTGGTACTGGACCAGTACCGAATGTGAGGTAGCCACCACAGACAGGGCTTGGCGTTTCAGTCTTTATTCAGGTCGTTTTGAGAGCACCGACAAGCATTCGGCTTTTCCAGTGCGTCCTATTCTGATGATACGTCTCAACAAAGAAGAGCAGAGATAAGCCATGATGGAAGAGAGTAAAGACCTACAGACGCTGTACAAGGTATTCCGTACATTCATCTATATCTCCTTGGTCGTGGAGTTCTTCGAGTACGCCATAGCCCCAGAGCTTTTGGACTTCTGGGGAGGCATCTTCCTTGATCTGCATGGCAGGTTGAAACTGATGGATGTCTATCAGGACGGTCATATGCTCCGCAGCAAGATCATGACGTTCTTGATGATATGTGTCACCTGCGTCGGCACCAGGAACAAAAAGCATCTGGAGTTCAATGCCAAGCAGATGGTCATTTATCCCATTACCTTTGGTGCCGTTTTGATGTTCTTCTCCGTCTGGGTCTTCAACCGCCGTTGGAATCCCACATTCTTCACGCTCCACAGCAGCACATGGATATACTTTGTAATGTCTGTTGTCGGCACGGTGCTCGTTCATGTAGCTCTTGATAACATCTCCAAGTATTTGAAAGATGGTCTGTTGAAAGACCGCTTCAACTTTGAGAACGAGAGCTTTGAGCAGATGGAAGAAAAGGTAGAAAACAAGTACAGCGTCAATATCCCCATGCGCTACTATTATAAGGGTAAGTTCCGCAAGGGATGGGTTAATGTCATCAATCCTTTCCGAGGCACATGGGTCGTCGGCACACCAGGCTCGGGTAAGACTTTCAGCATTATCGAGCCGTTCATCCGTCAGCACAGTGCCAAGGGCTTTGCGATGGTGGTTTATGATTACAAGTTCCCCACGCTTGCCCAGAAGCTCTATTACCATTATCGTATCAACAAGAAAGCCGGGAACACGCCTGAAGGATGTCAGTTCAACATCATCAACTTCGTGAATGTCGAGTACAGTCGCCGTGTCAACCCCATCCAGTTGAAGTATATTAGCAACCTTGCCGCTGCCAGTGAGACTGCCGAGACCCTTCTGGAATCCTTGCAGAAAGGCAAGAAAGAGGGAGGTGGAGGCAGCGACCAGTTCTTCCAGACTTCTGCCGTCAACTTCTTGGCAGCCTGCATCTATTTCTTCTGTAATTACGAGAAACGTCCGTATGATGAGAACGGTAAGGAGTTGAACTATGACAAGACCATTGATTCGGAAACAGGAATGATAAAGCCCACAGGTGTAGTCCGCGATGCGATGGGCAATGTCACCACACCTGCCTATTGGTTGGGTAAGTACAGCGACATGCCTCATATCCTCTCCTTCCTCAATGAGAGCTATGAAACAATCTTTGAAGTGCTGATGACCGATACCGAAGTGGCGCCTCTGCTTGGCCCTTTCAAGACAGCCTTTGAGAACAAGGCAATGGAGCAGTTGGAAGGTATGATTGGTACTTTGCGTGTCTTTACCTCCCGCCTGGCTACCAAGGAATCATACTGGATATTCCATAAGGATGGCGATGACTTCGACCTGAAGGTGTCAGATCCCAAGCATCCCAGCTACTTGCTCATCGCCAATGATCCTGAGATGGAAAGCATCATCGGTGCGTTGAATGCTTTGATATTGAACCGTCTCGTCACACGGGTCAATACGGGCCAAGGCAAGAACGTTCCGGTGAGCATCATCGTCGATGAGCTGCCGACGTTGTATTTCCACAAGATCGACCGTTTGATCGGTACAGCCCGAAGCAACAAAGTCAGCGTGGCGTTGGGCTTTCAGGAGCTGCCACAGTTGGAAGCTGACTACGGCAAGACCGGTATGCAGAAGATTATCACTACCGTTGGTAACGTGGTCAGCGGCTCCGCCAGAGCCAAGGAAACCCTTGAATGGTTGTCTAACGACATCTTTGGCAAGGTCGTACAACTGAAGAAAGGTGTGACCATCGACCGTGACCGCACTTCTGTCAATCTCAATGAAAATATGGACAGCCTTGTGCCTGGTTCAAAGATTGCCGACATGCCGACTGGCTGGATTTGCGGACAGACGGCAAGAGACTTTGTGAAGACCAAGACAGGAAGGAATGACAGCATGGATATACAGGAGTCTGAGGAGTTCCAGACTTCCAAATTCTTCTGCAAGACCAATTTTGATATGGCGGAGATTTCGAGAGAAGAAGCCGACTATGCCAATTATCCCATTCCTCAGTTCTATCATTTCGACTCCCCAGAGGTGCGCGAGCGTATCTTGTATTCAAATTTTCTTCAAGTCAATCAAGATGTGAAGGACATGATTAAGGAGATACAGGAGTTCAACAAAAAGTAAGATAGGCAAGGGAAGCCACCGATATGATGACCTCCCTTGCCTCTTTTATGCGCTCATGTGCATCTTCTGCCGGCTGACGGTTTTCTTCGGCAAAGCCCATCCTCTTTGCTTGGCAACCTCATCGTTAAACTTATACCACACATCTTCGTCACGAAACTCAAAGTGCATAGTTGAAAAAGTCGAATCCCCAATATTGCAAGTATGTTAAAGAAATAGATAATACACAATAGGTCGTTCTTGAAGTATGAATAGAACTCTTGTTTGTCCTCATAAGAAATCATTTGATCTCAAACCATGAAAAAAACTAAAACCACTAATTGATGCACCATCTATTTTTTGCTATGATCGTTATGGTGTGGGCTGTCATGCTCATCATTCGTCATTACCCAGTCAAATTTCTTCACCCACCTCCAGACGGTGACGCGCGAGAGGTTGGTCATGCCCTGTATCTGGGGGTTGGACAGGCCGATGCGCATGAGGTAGCACACCTTCATCTTCTGCTCTGTCATTTCGCGTCCCAGTTCAGCCGACACCCTGCCATGGAACGTCGGGTAAAGCTGGTCGACCGCCTGGAAGAGCTGCTTCCAGTCCGCCTGGCTCATGTCTTTCCTGCCTGCCGAAGATTGCCTGATGGCATAGATGACGTCTTCCGCCTTGCTCTCCAGCTCGGACTGGTGCAGCAGTTTGATGAAGGTCCTGTTCTGTTCCATCTTATCCGACAGCTGCCGCTCTTTTTCTTTCAGGGTCTCTTCATATCCAGACAGTTCAGCACTGACCCGCTGGAGCTCGCCTTTCACGTTGATGAGCTCATCTGTTGTCCTCTCTAATGATCTCCTCGATTTCTCCAGGTCTTTTTCCCTCTGTTCAATGTCCTTGCGGAGCAGCTTTTCGTCATCCGACATTTGCTGCAATTCCGCCGAGAGCGACAGCACTTCCTGCAGATGCCTGTTTCGCCTCCTGATATAAAGGATATAGGCGGCGCTTGCCAGCATTATTGCTGCCAATGCGACAAAAACAAGAGAATTCTTATATTTCTTTTTCTCGTCCTTCAGTTTTTGTTCTTTCTTTTGGTCCAGATGATACTGGAACTCATTGTTTACCGTTGCCGCCAGCTCTTGTCTCCTCCCGAAATCCAATGAATCGCTCAGCCCCATATAGACCGTCGCAGACCGGTAGGCATTGCCCGCGTCTCCCAGTCTGTTGTATATCCGGAACAAGAGTTTCGATGCGTCATATTTATTATAGATGTCAGTCCCTTTGTCCAGCAGCAGGTTACAGTAAACGATGGCGGAGTCCGTCTTGCCGCATAACTCATAGTATTTGGCGAATGCCATACACGGAAAATCCGAAAACTCGCTTAACGGGTCTGTCTCCAGCATAGAAAAACAATCCCTTGCATTAGAGGCCTGCTTTAAAAGGGAATAGTCACAAAGCAGATAAAGAAGCTCATACTGGTGTCCTGAAGGATTGTTTGAACGCTTTATTTCATCGAAGGCGGCGTCAAAGGCTGTCCTGGCCTGCCGTTTATCGCCTCGGGCAAGCTGTGCCGTGCCAAGATGAAGGTATGGAAGGATAATGTCCTTGTTCATCCTCTTGGAAATCTCAAGCTCGTCTTGGGCCGCTTTGGCGGCAGCATCATAATTCTGGACTCTGTAGTAAAGGTCATTCAGATTTGAGTAAGCATTGCGCATCATTATCGAATCGCAGTCACTTCTGTTCTGTGCATATTCTATTGATTTAAGGAAAAACTCCAAAGACTGCGGAGTGTCTTGCAAATCACGGTAAACGCTTCCGGCATAGTAGAACACTTCCTGTTTCTCATTCAAAGATCCCTCATCCTCAAAATAGCTCATCAGTTTTCTTATCATCAGATCTGAAGTCGGCATGTTGTACGCCTTGTCATTCAGTCTGATTCGTAATAAATCATATTTGCACTTAGCGTACTCACTCATTTCGCGGATTTCGATTTCAAGCGAATCAAGCATGACGAGGGCCTTGTCTGGGTTCTCATCACCAATCATTCTGATTGTCTCATAATCCTCCAAGTCGCGTTTGTCGGAGCACGAGAAGAGCAGGGACAGGCTGGCAACACACAGAATTCGGAAAAAGGCTTGTTTTGTTCTCATATCGGATTTTGATTTGCGGCCTCAAAGGTAGAAAGAAGAGCTCGGACAATCAAATTTTTGGCAGAATTTGTTTCTCGGTGTTTCTCGTCTCCCCACAAGAGGTTTAGAGATACCAAAAATACATGTTTCTGTATATAGCTGAAATATAAATATTTAAGCACCAAAAATAGGGGGGGGTAACATATTTTAACAATTCCAGAAACACAATGAAACAACAAAAGTTTCTGAGCCTTGAAAAGCACCTGTAACTTTGCGTTCTAGATTTTTGTTTGTTTTACATATTAAAATATAGATTGAGTATGGGCATGAAAAAGAACATTAAGTTATGGGCGATTTTGATTGCCATTGCAATCCAGAGCATGACCACGTTGTCTGTCGCTGATTCTATCCCTGTTTCTCTTCAGCAGAAGGATCCTCCGCTGATAGGGAACAACCCCAAGCCTTCTCGGGGGCTGGAGATCCCTTTGAGCGTCGTTTATGACGATGTGCTCCGGGAGCTGATCGTTGAGGACATGACGCGAGGTGAGTACACCTATTATATCTTCAACGAGAACGAGGGATTGGAGTCCCAGGGAGTATTGGGCTTCCAGAACTCCAGCATCCAGGCCATTGACCTCGGGCTGTTTGACAGTGGGACCTATTATCTGGTCATCACGTACAACGGCAGTTATTTTGGTGGCACTTTCGAGATCATCGACTGACGCATGGTACTCTTCCGGCACATGCGGCCGCCGACATGGAGCCTTCGACGAACGGTTGCCTCTATGAGGAGCCCTGTGATGGTCATCAGGTGATGAGCCGCATGTGTCTGGAAATCGTTGGCATTTTGTGCATTGCCTGCCACAAATCGACGCTTCATGGTTTGCCGAGCTTTCGGGCACAATGTACAAAATGCCAATTGACGACTCTAAACAGTTCTTGGGTTAATCTGATAATCGTAAACCGGGCTGGTTGTCCTGTTGTCGATTGCGCTTATTGTGGAATGCTTTTCAGACATAATCTTAACCAGTGCATTGATAAGTGGGCGACTTTTTCTAACAGATTTAACCGATAAAAAACTAAATAAACAATAAAGTATTATTTAATATTAGTCATTATGAGCATGAAAAAGAAAAAACTATTCATGGTATTGTTAATGATTGTCACATATTGCAGTATAATTGATGCTGAAAATTATTATTTTCAATATCAATATGATGCAGCTGGCAACCGAATTGGTAGAATCGTTGTTGAACCTCAGCCCTATCAGTCCCCAAAGAAAGATTTGAGAACCGTCAATCTAACTGTATCGCCAACCATCACATCGGATGTGGTTACTATATCAACAGCTATTGATGTAGAAAAAGCATCTATGAGGTACACTCTCATCAGTGTGCAAGGTAATGTGTTAGACACAGGCAATATAACTTCTCAACGTACTGATTTGTCAATGGGTGGATATGCCAGCGGAATTTACTTATTGACCGTTGAAATCAACTCTAATGTTGAAACTTTTAAAATCATAAAACAGTGAGCATTATGAAACGACACATTATAAAACTGATATTGTTGTGCGTAGCAATGACCATGCAAGTAACTCCATTGCATGCTCAATGGACAGTTGAAGACATGTTAAAACCGACTTTCGACAGTAGTCAAGTTGTTTCTGCTGTCATTGATACGTTACTTCAAGAGACGGGACTAGAGAATCAAATGGTTCCTAAGATCGCACATTCGTCTAACATGATTAATTATACGTTAGATAAGACAAGAATAGTAGGAGATATACCTTATGAGCTTGGAACGACTGAAGCTGGACAAGTTGAACTAATTATACCAATTGAGACTTTTGCATCCAATTATGAATTAGCACCGCAGATTGCGATAAGATACAATAGTCAGGGTGGTTTTACCTGTATGGGGCAGGATTGGAATATATCCGGTTTGTCTTGCATTGAACCTGTAAATAAAAATTATTTTACGGATGGGAATTCATCAGGTAAAAATCATTCTTGTGGTCCATGGGCGTTGGATGGCAATAGGCTGATATTGCAAGAATCTAACGATTCCACAGAAGTTTTTCTTACCCAAACGGGTAACATTAAAGTTGTACATGAATTAAACGGAACCAACAGTTTCCGTGTTTTCTTGCCTGACGGGTCTATCAATAATTATAATATCTCAAGTGGATATTACACTAAATGGTACCTTAGTAATAATACAGGCTTAGATGGAAAAGCTATATCTTATTCTTATTACAATGATATCAACCTTAAACAAATTAAAAGCATCGAATATGGAGAAGGTCGCTCTTTGAATTTTATTTATGAAGATGCCGAAAACGAACAAACTTCATATATAGATGGCATCCCGTTTGTCTATCGGAAAAAACTAGTACAAATAGATGTCAAATGTCATGAAAACCTATTACGGCAATATATCATGACATATCGTAATGACGACATTACTGCTCCACTCGCGCAGGTTGACATGTTGGATAGTGTGGGGAATGCTGTAAATCCTTTGCATTTTTATTATCAGGGAGATAATTCAACAAATTGGTCTGACTCCAATATTAATAAAAATTTATCGGGTTATTTTAACTTTAGTAGTCCTGATAGGTTTATGGCGTTTCGTGGTAAACTTGATTATGGAACTGAAGACGATGCGATTATCATTTATCCGAATAAGAGACATTATTATATTAGGCAATATCATCGAGTTTGGAATGATTATAGCGATAATGATACACTAATAATTAATTATGATTTGAATGGAGATGCATGTAAAAGCGATTTTCTGAGTCTGGGAGATGGATTTGTTAGTGCTTTTTGTTCGGATGTTGACGGAATCCATGGCGAAGAATTAGTTAAAGTTAACCAACGTGTTCAAAACGACTCTGATTATGTGCAATTTAAGGTGTATCAACATCATTTTAGTGGATTGTTTAATATCAAAACCATAAACCGTAGTTTCAACGCATTGCATCGTAGCGGACATTCTTCAATTTGGCCTACGCAATACATGTCTGGTGATTTTACAGGTGATGGCAAAGATGAGGTGATCTTGTGCCGCACAGCAAATCCTCTGAATCTTGTTGAAGCGTCAGCGAAGTTTATGATGATTGACCTTGATCAAGGGACCACAAAATGCTATGGTGATCTTGATGGTTTTCAAATGTATATTTATGGGAATCAATACAATGAAGAAGAAAATAAAGAGCGAGTTCGGAATAGTGACAGATTGTTGGCTACTGATCTTGATGGAGATGGAAAACTTGAGATGTGTATTCTTACGAACTCTGGTTTAGACATTTATCGGTTTTCATACGATCAAGCTGGTTCTGTTGTAATGACAAAGAGCCATTCACAAAGTGTTACTTTGTCACAAGCCCATGATTATAGAATCGAAGTAGGAGATGTCAATGGTGATGGGAATACCGATTTAATTTTTCTTCCTGATATAGATAATAGGAACGTCAAATCATATCTTTCAAAAGGCGATGGTTCATTTATTATGCAAACGACTGGATTGCAGTCTGATGACAAAACTGATTGGATGAGCTTAGACTATGATCAAGATGGTCAGACGGATATAATGAAATACTATAAAAATGAACATATCAATGAACTGATTGATCATGAATTATATGGAACACATTCTACGATATATACATTGAGAAATGGAACTGTAAGCAGTACTTATTCCCTTGATCGCCGCAGTCCATCAATACTTGTGCCAATGAGTCTTTTCGGTCAGAGTAGTAATAGTTATGTAGTATCTGTTAAGACGGGAGGGAAATATGATTTATTCCGTTGCTCAAATCCAAAAACAATGGATGCTTTAATGACAGACTTTGTAGATAGTCGAGGCTGTGTTACTAACTTGGAATATAAGCAATTATATCAAAGTGAGTATTACTCACCAGGTTTTAACACTGTTTTCCCATACGCTACCTATGCAGGTGGAATGTTCGTGTGCAGTTCATTCATTAAACGTGCAGAAGATTTGACTGAAAGCAGCAAACTATTTGAATATCAAAATGCTACAATACACAGACAAGGACTGGGCTTTTGTGGCTTTCGTAGTGTTTCGTCATATGATTTACTACGCAATGAGTCCACTATCCAGACTTTCAACCCTGAGAATTATGGAGTCCCAGTCTCAGTGATGTCTTCCCGAGAACAGAGCTGTTACACCTATCAGACCGCATTGAGTAATGACAAACGCATCAAGGTTCTACTTTCAAACGTAGACAAGACCGACCTGATTACTGGCGTCGAAACTTCTGGCGCTTACACATACGATTCCTATGGAAACGTGTTGTTTGAATCAACGACATCTGGTGGCCTCACAAAGACGGTAACAAACACTTATCAGAACCTTGACACTGGTAACAACTGGATTATCGGAGCCGAGCTCAGCCACATTGAGTCGGTCTCCCGCGACAATCAGACAATCACTAGCGGACGAACAACAAAATACAATTCAGACTGGTTGCCCGATACGATAATCACCTGGCGAGGATCCGAGCAAAGTCCCGTTTCAACGCAGATTGTCAAGTATGACAGCCAAAAACGCCCAACGCGCATCAAGACTCGAGCCTATTCGGGAACAGAGCTTAAACGTTACATCGATTATCAGGGTTCAAGTCGCATACCAAAGGGCATCCGCGACGAAAAAGGAATATACAATGCTATGGTCTATGGTGACTTTGGCATCATCCAATCAAAGATTAAGCCAGAACTGATAGTCCGCCCAGATGAAAATGATTTTCCCATTATTCCCATGGACCCGGTAGGGCCAATGGGTGGCTCGGATGGAGTGAACGGGCATGGCCCGTCTGTCGTAATCGGTCCTAATCTCCTTGATTTACAGCCACAGACCACATTATATCATTACGACACCTTCGGTCGCCAAGACACTGTGACAACACCAGACGGAATCCAGAAGACATTTACTTATTCCTGGGTTGACGATGACAGTTCAGATGCCCTCATCATGGTAGAGAACAAAGAAACCGGCCATGCTGCATCGAGAACGTGGTTTGATGCTTTGGGTAGGAAGGTGCAAAGCGCCCAGCAAAGGTTTGACGACAGATGGAGCAATGTATATTATGAATATGATGACTTGGGTCGTTTAGTGGGCACATCCCAACCCACCCTCTCCTCGTCTCCTTCTCAATGGGTAACATACACCTATGACGCGTTTGACAGACTTGTTGAGAAAGAATATCCTGATGAGCATGTTGACACTTATTCCTACTCGGATCTTTCGACGACTTCAACTATCGACGGAGTGACCTCAACTCGCACTTTTGATGAGTTGGGCAACCTGGTAGAGGTGAATGACGGCGGTGGCCGCATTGAATATACGCTGCGCCCCGATGGGCAGCCAAGCGAAATCCGTGTGGGCGGCATTATTGCGACCACATTTGGATATGACCAGTACGGTCGAAGGACATCCATTAATGACCCCAGTGCAGGATGCAGAACTACAACGTACGACAACAACGGGAACGTCCAATGTGAGACGGACGCACGGGGCAAGAGTGTGGCTAGCGTCTATAACGAGAAGGGTCTTTTGACTAGTCGCACGTTCAGCGACGGATTGAGCGTCACCTTTGCTTATGACAAGTGGAATGCGCCCACCTCTATGACTGGCAGCAATGGACACTCCAAGACGTGGACATATAACAATCAAAGGCGACTGTCGACTGAAATTATCGACGGTTTTAAGAAAACATATTCATATACAGGTGATCAGCTTTCATCTGTTGCGTATTTCAAAAATAATTCTCATATTTGCAGCGAGAATTACAACCATTCTAACGGGCATTTGACATCCATCACATTGAATACTGGAGACACCATATGGACGTTGAGGAAGCAGAATTCCAGATTCCTGCCGACAAAAGTTGGATTAGGGAAGTTGGAGACTTCATTGTCATATGACCTTCGTGGAAACGTCTCAAATAGACGGACTGTCTTTTGTGTCAATAATACAAATACAACTAAGCAGGATATTGCTTATACTTACGATTCCGAGACGGGTAATATGTCATCACGTCTCGATTGGCTTACGATGTTGAGTGAATCATTCGGCTATGACGGCATGAACCGTCTTACCGACATATCCCTTTATGACGGGATGTCTTGCTTGAGTGAATTGGAGACGCTTTACGACGGTAAAGGCAACATTCTGTCACGAACCGATGCCGGCCAGTACGGTTACGATCCGTCATTGCCATATGGCATAAAAGAACTGACATCGCCAGGGTTGTCCATCCCGATGCGTGACCAATACCTGCATTTCAATGCCATGCAGTTGCCTGACACTATCAGTGAGAACGGCTACACTGCCACGTTCAGCTATTATGGCGATAAGACAAGGGCTGCCATGGTCGTAACAGGCCCTGAGGCATACCGCTTCGAGTGTGAATATTATGACCAGCAGTACAACGAGTTCAGTAAGACTGATGGCAATGTTACTTCGTATAAGAGCGTTTTATGGTTGGGTGGTTCACCATATAGCGCCCCTGCTGCATTGCTCAGGGACTACGGCGAAAGCAGCTGGCAGTTGGTCCATGTCCTTCGGGATAACCTGGGGAGCATCACCCATGTGATTGACACAACAGGTGTTGTGCTGCAGGAGTTGGCTTACACGGCATGGGGCCAGCTGAGGGATCCTCTGACGGCATCGGTTTACAGTCCCGACAACCAGCCTGAACTGTTGCTGGGCCGCGGTTACACGGGTCATGAGCATTTGCCATGGTTTGGTTTAATCAACATGAATGCCCGGCTTTATGACCCGGCTGTTGGCCGCTTCCTCAGTCCTGACCCAATTATCCAGACCCCCGACAACACTCAAAACTTCAATCGCTATTCTTACTGCATGAATAACCCGTTGAAGTTTACTGACCCCGACGGCGAGTTATTCATTTTCACCATTGCCAACGCTATCACGGACTTGTTTATTAATATCGTTAAGCATGGTTTCAATGTAAGTCATTATAGCTGGAAAAGAACTGTAAATTCGTGGAAAATGGACATGGGATGGTTTAAAGGGAGCTTTAAGCAAATCGCATCACGATTTTTGGGAGAATTCACACAAACAGCTCTTGGATATCTTATCGGAAACTTAGCAAATTTTTATGGTTTTGTTAGAAGTATTTCTTATTATGGTGGAGCAACTGTAATAGAACACACAATCGACGGATGGGGGGCCTTCACTTTAGGTAGTTTTATTAATGGTAGCAGAGATATTTCTGCAGACCCGTATCATGATAGTCTATTCCAACATGAATATGGCCATTATTTACAGAGTCAAAGTGTTGGACCTATCTATCTATATGGATATGCTATACCCAGTTTGATTGATTATGCCATTCATCACGGGCCAAAACATGATCATTTTGCAATTGAACAGGATGCTAATAAAAGAGCATTAAAGTTTTATATGAACCATGATCCTTTATTCAGGTATGAGTATTGGAATTTCAGTTTTAACCCAATTGACGATACGCAGTGGATAATTAACCATTTTAATAGTCATCAACAGAACCTTAGGCTTACAGAGAAGAATAAAGAAAACAAATCTCATATCGGTCTCAATCTCGTTAATCGATCTGATTCATATTCATCGTATGTTAAACAACTCAATCTATCTTTGATTCAATGAAACGAATAATTGTATCTTTAATTTCAATTCTAATTCTTTTAGCATCAACCAGATGTTATCATGAAAGTGAAGTGAATCATTGTTTTATTCAATTCGCAAATAATTCCATTTATTCAGTCTATATTGAACAGTTGGAGAGTTATCCAGATACTATTTCATTATTAGAGTATCGATTCTGGCCAAAGAAAAGCAACTTGGTCGAGCCAAAGACTATTTCTAAATATTTACGTAGTACTGGCTATGAGTATGAATTTGGAAAGAATAATAATTATAAGTCCATTGACACGTTGATGATTTTTGTGTTCGATGCAGAGAAAGTGGATGCTGATGTCAGTCCACAAGAGGCTGTTATTGCCAGATATGATGTGTCATTGGAAGATTTGCAAAGCAACAATTGGATGCTTTCTTATCCGCCTAACGATAATATGGCGAGTATTAAGATGTGGCCATTTTATGCATCTTACTAGAAATCAACTAATTAACTAATTAATGTGTTACCAATAATTGGATAGTTCATAACGATTTAGTTAATTTGATTTATTGGACTTTTAAATAATACTAACTATGAGCAAGGGAAGCCACCGATATGATGACCTCCCTTGCTTCTTTTATGCGCTCATGTGCATCTTCTGTCGGCAGACGATTATCTTCGGCAAAGCCCATCCTCTTTGTTTGGCAACCTCATAGTTGAACTTATACCACACATCTTCGTCAAGGAACTCAAAGTGCATCGTTCCTTTCTTGTATGCCTTGCAACGGAAGAATCCCCATACGAACCACTCACCCCATGCTTCGCGGTCATGGTGGCAGTGTAATCCCGAAACATTGTCATAGTTAGTGCCTGTGATGTAGCACAAAGCCTTGCAGACATCCTCCAGCTGCTCGATGTTGTAACCCTCTAACTGCACCGTGGGATATGCCTCCTTGCCGTTCTTCGTGCAATAACCGCCATAACCTGTGCCATGAAACACATAGCGGTCGTGATAGCCTTTGCACATATACGGTACTATGAATTTGCGATTGACCATGTAGTTCGCATTGGTTTTCCATTTTTCCCCTGCGGTGCTGTTATCCGCCGAGAAGGAGCAGATAAGGTCAAAGGCTTCAAGCAACGCTGTTTTCATCCGTTGTCCGTTGGTCTGTATCACCATGTCGATAACACGATATATGTTCCCCATGGTGAAAGGCACGTTGGTCTGTTGCTCAATGAAGCGGTTAATCTGTTCTCGAAGTTGCTTCGTTGCATATTTCTCCATGTGCAGTTTCTTGAAAATAATGCGCCAGTAGTATTTCTGGAGTTCTTTCTTGTACTGCTGATGCGTGACCACTTTCTCATCACCGCTGTAGCCTCCTGTCATGGTTCCGAATTTGATGGGGATGTAGTCATAACCCTCGGCGTCGGGATATTTGGCGGTCTCATTGATTTTGTTGGCTGCTGCCAGTGTCTCGTCGAAGAGTTTCACTGCCGCCACATATCGGTTTACAAGGTCACGCACGATGTTGTATTGCATGATTCCTTCCCTCTCATTCATGTTTGCGATGTCCTCATCCACCTGTGAGAAGAAATAGCCAGCAAATTCATCTTTTCCTTCGCCCTCCTTATAGAGTTTTAGAAGCGCCACATGTACATTAGTCTGACGCTCTGCCTTGCTGAACACGCCCCCGAGATACTCCCTGCGCCCATAGAGTTCCACTGTCTCTATAAGCTGCTTGTTTTTCTCGTATCGCCATCCTCTTTCGAGGTTATCATCGTTGCATAATGCCACAATAGTACATCCTGCCGGTGCGATGTCAAAGGCATGGAGGATATGCCTGGCACCCTCGCTAAATGGCGGGTTCATTACAATGTAGTCAATGTGGCTTACCTGCTCGGACGTGACAGAAAGGAAGTCATCAGCAATGATTTCACATTTTCCGTTCAGCAGTTTGCGGATGTTCGGGTCTTTCTCACAGGCGATGACTTGTGCTGCTCCGTTTTCATTGAGCCAGTCCACGATGTTGCCTTTCCCAGCCGATGGCTCAAGAACAGTCTTGCCACAGACGCTTTCGTCCATCATCATTCTCTCAATGACCTCTCTCGGTGTCGGGTAGAAGTCCGGATTGTCTGTAAAAATGTTGTTCATCTTGTTTAGGTATTGTGGAGGGCTTGTTTCATCCCTCCGATTAAACATGTTATTAAAAATCGTCGAATAGTGATAACTGGCCTGTCGAAGCACGCATTTTCTTTATCAGCGGCAAATACTTTCGGTCTTTTTGGACAGTGCTGCTTTCCACATAGCCAATGAGCTTGTCAAGTGTTGCCTTCAGAGCATTTCTTCTTGTGTCGTACTGCTTTTCCCAGATGCTGGGGTAAGAGCCTCCTCCACAGATGGAAAGGCTATAACATAAAGTGCCAATCCATTTGCCGTTAGGATGTTGCAGCAACATGATTTCAGCATTGAAGGTGCCATCTTTGAACACTTGAATATGTTCAGACTTTTCTTTCAAGCTCATGCAATTACCGTTTTCAAGCCACCCATATTCATTAAAAACAGGTTTCTCTTTGTAGCCACACATCAGGTACTGCTCGTATGTCCTGGCATTGGTAATCATCTGGCATTCCCATTTCTCAGAGCCAAACTGAGCGAACCAAGCCAGTTCTTCAGCGTCGTTATTCTCGACGGCCTTGTCATACCTTTCATACATCGGTATTTCTACCTTGCAGATGTTATAATCTCGTTCTCTCATTTTTCTCACTGTTAAACCGTTAAACTCTTATTATTCTTTTCCCTTTTATCGAAGCTACTGCTCCGTCGGGAATTGTTTTTTACGTTGCAAGAAAGGTGGTCTTCCCATAGAAAGATGAGACAAGTAATATGACAGGGATTTGATGGAATACCCCGATTGTGGGCAATCTGTGGAAGGCTGCCGTCAAATCCCTGTCAGATAACTACGTGGTACTTGGCGTTCTTTCAGAAGACAATACTTTTGCATAGGAAAAAACAGTTCGACGGAGCCAAAGCTGTATTAAAAACAGATTTGTCGGTTGCAAACCAGATCCTGATTTTTTTTCGAGCCGTTGAGTGGCTAAGGCATAATTCTATTACATCACTTCTTATTATATCATTGTTGACCAGTATAACGTTAAAATGGCTTATTAATAATACTTAAGCTAAGTCATCCTGTGGAATTCTGGCTAATAATGAGTATATTTGCACCAAAAATAAGTGAGAATATGGATAAGAAGAACCCATCTCGGCAAGTGCCACTTGCCAAATTAAATGAAGCTGATAATGCTCTTTTCATTAATATTTGTCGAATTATTGATGAAGCGAAACAGAGTGTGGCCGTTTCTGCCAATAGCGCATTGACGATGATGTATTGGCATATAGGCAAAACCATAGATTCATATGTTCTTAATGGTCATCGTGCAGAATATGGTAAACAGATTGTGTCGACAGTGTCGACACAATTAACTGATATATATGGCAAGGACTTCACAACACGCAATTTGCACCGCATGGTGCAATTCTCACAGTGTTTCCCTGAACCAGAAATAGTGTCGGCACTGTCGACCAAATTACCTTGGTCGCATTTTATGGAAGTATTGCCAATTAAGGATGCGGTTGCTCGTGAGTTTTATGTGACGATGGCAGCAAGCCAACAATGGAGCATCAGGCGTATGCGAAAAGAAATAGAGGCCATGCTTTATGAGCGCACTCTAATAAGCCGCAAGCCTGAGGATTTCATTAGAAATGAGCTTGCAACTTTGCGAGATGAAGATCGACTCTCACCCGATTTGGTTTTCAAGAGTCCGTATTTTCTTGATTTTACAGGGTTAAAAGGCTATTACAAGGAACATGACCTTGAGGATATGTTGCTCAATGGCTTGCAACAATTCCTAATTGAACTCGGCAATGGATTTACGTTTGTCGAGCGACAGAAGCGAATGATTATTGATGGGGAGGATTTTCGTCTTGATTTGTTGTTTTATCATCGCAAACTGCACCGTTTGATAGCCATTGACCTAAAGCGTACTCGTTTTAAACCCTCATACAAAGGCCAGATGGAGTTATACTTACGTTATCTTGACAAGTATGAACGAGAAGCAGGAGAAGAGTCGCCTTTAGGACTGTTGCTATGCACAGAAGGAAGTGATGAGCAGATTGAGCTGCTGCAATTAGAAGATTTTGGAATAAAGGTAGCACAATACTATACAGAGCTGCCGTCAAAAGAACTTCTGCAGCGACAACTGCGCAAACAAATTGAGGCTGCTCACCTTCGTTTTGATAATAGTTCAATTGCAGATGAAGATGATTGATAATTTTGCCTTATAAGTATAGTTCACCATCCGAAGAACTTTCCACCATCATCACATTCCTTTTCCCAATCGGACTTCCCATGCCAGGTTGTCCGGTTTTTCTTTTTATGTCTTTTGCCAAGTCTGTTTAGGACAAACACGATGAATAATATGATCAGTACAACTCCCATAATCAAAAATGTGTTCTGCTGTATTTCAGCAATTCGTTAGTAATAAACCGTAGCAGCACCTTGGGATCGAAGTATTTCCCCGTGTCGCTCCATTTACAGGACAGGTGCAAGTGCGGTCCTGTTGTCCGCTTGCCGGTGTTACCACTGACACCAATCTTCTGTCCGGCACTTACACGTTGTCCTTTGGTGACCTCAATCTTAGACAGGTGTAGAAATGAACAGGTGCAGACACCATAATCCACCGTGACATAGTACCCGCCGCTATATGAGTAGGATGCTGCTATGACCGTTCCTGGGAACATCGAATAGACATTCTCAAACCTTGCTTTCAGGTCAAGCCCGTTGTGCATTCGGCTTTTCCTCCTATTCATCGGATCTCGCCGCATCCCAAAGGGAGAGTTCACCTTGATCTCCTTCAATGGCAGTGACACCATCAGAGGAGCATTGTATGTTGTCGTATCAGACTCCATTGACTCCTGCTTGCTTAATGAGTCGGCATCTGCTGATCCAGAGATTTCCTCAGTAGTCGGCTCACTCACTATTTCTTTTGTCTGCGTCTTGCCAATCGTGTTGAAAGGTGCCGCTTCTCGTTGTTGTGCATCGCCCATAAAATGCAGGCCCAAGCACATAGCTAATAACAATGTCGTTTTTCTCATGTAAAGGTAATCATTTTCTGTGATATATCAAAATTTTGAGCAATAATCTTTGCTAAAAGCAACACTTTTTGCAGGTTTTATAGCCAAAAAAATCATTCAAAATATTGACACATCATTGGTTGTTGTTAAATGGTGCATTATGTTTCTACACTATCATATGCGCTACTTTATTTGTATATCTGAATTTCCCTTGCATCTGTTGCATACATCAAGAGAAGGAAGCGTTTGAGCGGATTTCTCTGTTATTCTGGCATTTCCGTGATAAGGATGAGTTTACCAGACAGTACAAGCCAACCATCTCTGCCACCTTGCGGCAAAGATAAAATCACAATTATGCTCCTAAGGAAATCAGGCAAAACAATCCCACTATTTTTAATCGAAAATCAATTATTGGTACTAATGGCCTTACTTGTTAGAACCAATAAAAAGAAACGCGGTCAAATATCACGATTTTGAGCGTATATAGAATAATCACACTTGATATGCCCTCTAATTTTGCCATGTCAAAATCGCAATTCACCGACTATATGGAAGAAAAGAAATTCTACCGTGAGGACTATCCTCTTGACATCCTTGGCGAGTTCGGCTTGACCGAGGAAATGATTTATGACCTCCCTGATTTCGTTCATGAGACGATAGAAAGAGGAGGAAAATCGCCTTTGCTGCCGATCAGTATTGAGCAGCCATTTGGTGTTACCCGTGGCTATGCCAAGTTTTCCCTGGTAGATACAGAAGAAGGTATTGATGTCGTATTCTACCCGAGGTTCAAGCAGGCTAATCTTGCTGCCTTCGGCGAGGAACAGAAAAACGCGCTCATGGAAGGCAAGGTCATCGTTGCAGACATCAATGACACCTTCATTACCCAAGAAGGAGTCGAGGACATACAACGTATCAAAGCTTTTGTACAACTTGATAAAGGCACGAATACTGTCATTTATGTTCCCACACCAGCCATCGGTAAAAACCTAACCGCTGTTGCAATGGAGTATGACATTTCCGGTGATGACCTGCTGCGCATATGGGATGGAGACCTGATAACCATCAAGGAAGCGACAGAGCAAGGCGGTGAAGATCCCGTAACCATTGGCGTTGACCTCTTTATCGACACAGGTGTCATTGTCATCCCCGGCACGGCAGCCCAGTGGGAGAATACGGTCAGGCGCACAATGCCCAAATATTCCTTCGGCAATGACGGCTGTTGGGTCAACCAAGACGGCAGGCTATCTTACGTGCCAGAGGGAAATTTCACCAAAGACATCATGGATGCTCTTGAACGTCTGGCCAAACAGAATGGCATGACATTCCAAGAGCCGGATACTCAGCAAGAGCAGATTTTACAGCCTCAGGTTGGCGAAGTAGAGGAAGAACAGCGTCAATTTGTGCGGTGACACCAGTAAAACAAGGAATAACTTATTCACAAATAAAAACCGAATCAATATGGAAAAGAACTATCCTGATTACGATGACCTCCGTGAGCAGTATGAGGAGGGCAACATTTCCGCAGTGGACTTCGTGACCCAGCAATCCGATGAACTGACGGAGGACTATGAGCGCTATTGTAAGGAGAAGTCGCTGGATCCCAACAGTGAAGCATCAGCACAGGCTTTCATGGCCTACCGTGACGAACTCTTTGAAGAGAGCCTCTCCAACTAGTGTTATCTCACAAGTAACAAGTGCTATGAGCATCCGTTCAGAATCGCTTCCGTACCGAGGCCGACTTTCCCGTCAGTTGGAAGACCTGTTGCGCAGGAATGGCATGAACGCACAGCTTGCCGTTGAAGACGGGAAGTACAAGCTCCTTGTCCAGGGACATGACTCACCGTTGCTGAGCTATGACATCAGTGAGCAGCAGTTCCGTGCCCTGGGTGAAGGCGGCACCAACTACGCCAATAAGAAAGCCTATAATGTATTCAATGGCATCATCGGTAAAGACTTTGATTTGCCCTCCTCGTTTGTCGCGGCCCGTAATGTCAATGGCCGTGTCGTCATGGGTTTGCATGGTTATAGGGCTGGAGCCGAGGGATATGGCAGGCCGTTTCCCATGCCTCCTCATGCTTTTGGCCCAGGCTTTCTCGGATGGGCACCTCGTCACCAGCCAGGCTTCCATATTCGCCGATATGATGATGTGCCGATGGTTATTGAACATGCTGACGGTCGTCTGAGGCCTGGCGAGATGAAAAGTGGCGGTTATGGCTATTATTACAAAGGCGGTCAGCAATCCGCCCAACAGGTATCAGATCCGCTGAAGGACTTACAGACGTACTTCCCACCTGTGCTGACCCGTCCCCGTCCTGCCGAACCTGCCAAGCCTTACAAGGAGCTCATCACTTCCGATGTGTACTTCTCCAATGAGAAATGGCAGGAAGTCCTGTCATCCCATGGTATCATCATCGATGCGGACAAGAAGCTTCTTACCATCCAGTCCTCTGGTGCCCAACAAGATTTCGCCTATGACCTGACGGAGGATGAAGTCAAGAAACTCACTGATAACTCCTTGAAGAAGGCATCCTTGCAGTCACGCCTTGACATCCTAAATCATGTCATTAGCGGCGACTTCAAAGATTCCATCACCAAGGACATGCTTAACAGCACTGACCATATTGCCATCACTCTGAAGCCGGAAGTGGAACAGTCGTTCATACAGCAACAGCAGGAGATGAGCCAGCAGTTTGAGGCCATTCCAGATCCCTTGCAGGAACAACAACATTTTGCCCCCACCGTGAACCCGGAACAAGGCTATGTCAACGGAGCAGACCTTGATGATGAAGACGAGCGTAAGGGCTGGTATCGAGAGGGCAAACACGGGCGAGCCGTGGAGGTCGGAGACATCTGGGTGGAGAAAGTGCTGCCGCAGAAAACGGAAGGAGATAGTCAAAGCCCGGAAGAGAACAGGAAAAACGATGTCACCTATCGCATGAGTGCCGTTATCAATGGTCAGGTCATCTCCCATGAAATCAGCCAGAAACAGTATGACAAGTTTATGGCTGTCGATGACTACCAGCGGATGCGTATGATGTCGAAGGTGTTCAAAGAGGTCGATATGAAGACCCGTCCTGAGATGCGTCAGGGCTTCAACCTCGGTGCCTTCCTGGCCGCCGGTCTCACGGCTGCCCGTGATGCCACCTACATTGGTGCTGACATTGCCCATAATGTAGAGCATATCAAACATCCACACTTTGCACCTGATGTGTACCATGAGGTGCATGGCACTGGCCGGATCCTCGTCAAGCCAGGTGTGGACTCTCCTCAAGACATCGCTTCCCGAGCTTTTGAAGCAGGACTTAACCAAGGTCTCTACGGACACGGAATGGGAAGATAACAAAATGGAGTGAAGCCAATGAGTGACAACGACCTTACCTATCAGGACTATCTTGACAGGATAAACATTCAGGATGTCCTTGTTCACGCAGGTTACACCTTGAACCGTCGTGACGGACTGCGTTATCCCTCGTATGTCCGTCACGACAGCAATGGCCGTCGCATTCATGGTGACAAGTTTATCGTGACCAATCACGGCACTAGTTGCTTCCGTCCTCCAGAACAGAAAACCTATAATCTCATCAGTCTCATCAAGACCTTTCCAAGTATGTTCCCGGAACACGTCCGTTGCACCAATCCAGACCATCTGGTGAATGAAGTATGCCGTAGGTTGCTGAATGTGCCCAACGAGCATCGAGGAGTCATTGTTGGGTTTCAGAAAGAAGCAAAGCCTTTTAATCTCAATGAATACAGCATCCATGCATTCCGCAAGTATGACTTTGACAGCATCAAGAAGTTCTATCCGTTTTTTGTGACCAGAGGCATTAACCTTGATACCCAGAAAGCGTTCAGCGCCCATTTCATCCTTGCCACCAAAGAAGCACAGGCACAAGGCAAGACCTATACCAATCTGTCTTTCCCCATGTATGTGCCAGGAAACGACAACGTTGTTGGCTTGGAAGAGCGAGGCCGCCCCCGACTGGATGGCAGTTCCGGCTATAAAGGCAAGGCGATGGGCAGCAACAGTTCCGAAGGGCTGTGGATAGCCCAATTAGGCAAAGGCGGGTTGGCCGAAGCCAAACATGTCTATTGGTTTGAGTCCGCCTACGATGCCATGTCCTATTATCAGTTGCATGTGAAGGATAAACCCGAATTGAACAAAGCCATCTTCGTCTCTACTGGCGGTAATCCCACTGTGGGTCAGATGCGTGGAATGTTGAAACAGACACCCACAGCGTTGCACCATATCTGCTTTGACAATGACCTTGCCGGGCGGCAGTTCGCCGAGAATTTCAGGAACGAGCTGCACCAGCAGGTGCGTTTCAATATCAAAGAAACGCCAGAGCGAAAACCTTATCTCGATTCCCTGCCCTTTGCTCAGGATTTAGCCAACGGCAATATAGATCTGTTACCCGACTCTGTAAAGGAGAAGTATGCCAAATATGAATCCGCATGGGAAGAAACCATGTCTATGCGCCAGAGCCGCTTATGCTTTGACGGAGACATCAAAGAACAGGAGAAACAGGCGGAGGCACTGAATAAAGATTTCCGATCCTCTTTACGGGCATTTCTGGGCATCACTTCAACGCAGGACACACAATCAGTGCGTGAAATCCCTTTCAAAGGAAAAGACTGGAATGAGCAACTGCTTTTGGACAGAGAGGAAGGCCGCCTTGCATCTGATGAGACCGATGAGACAAGAAATGTCACTTCCGGCATTGATCTCGACGCCGATGGAGAGATTGAGGCTTGTGAGAGTGAGGAGAAGAGACAAAACCATAAAGTCAGGAGGTAGCCATGAGTCAGAAATATCCTGTCATCATATTACGTCCGCATAGATTACAGATCGTGGTGGAGAACATGGGAAGCATCCTTTGTTTAGCTCTCTTCTTTGTTCTTGCCGGGTGGGACGGTTTGATCCCAAATGCGTTGTTCCCGTTTCTGATGACCGCAGCAGCCATACTGCTGGCAAACCTTTTTTGCAAGTATCTGTATCTGAGTCGTGTCCGCTACGCCATCAATGAGGAACAGCTTCAATATGAATATGGCATCTTCTCCATTCAGAGAGACTACATCGAATTGTACCGCGTGGTCGATTATAGCGAGCAACGCAGTTTTCCACAGAGGCTTTTCGGCTTGAAGACCGTGAGCATCTACAGTGGCGACAAGACTTGTCCCCGTCTGGATGTCGTGGGTGTCCGCAATCAGACGGATCTCATCAAGGTCATACGGGAACGAGTAGAGTATAACAAGAAAAAACGCAATATCCATGAGTTTACGAATATCCGATAGATTCCGCATAAAATCCAAGAAGAACAGTACGCTTCCGCCGTTAGGCGACAGTTCTGTAAAGCGGTGGCTTATTGTATCGTTGATGTCACTCATCCTTTGGGTGGTCAGCTGTCAGCGTGGCTATTGTCAGATAGTCACATCCAATCCGGGTGAGTACACTATCCTTGCTACAGGCAATGCACTCATCAACAATACCGTGAAGTCGGAGACCAAGGCAGAACGAGAGACCGCCGAATTGCAGAATGCGATGGCGGGAGAGTTCACCAAGATGGCCGAATGGGAACGTCAGTATAATTCCTATCTGAAAACCGCTACCGGGTACGCCTCAGCCATCAAGGCTGCCACCCATATCTATGACGATGGCGTAAGGGTGCTGATTACCCTGAACAAACTTCGTCAGGCGGCAAACAATAATCCGCAGGGAGTGGTGGCCACGCTTGACATGAATAACCTATATATGGAAACGGTTACGGAAATGGTCAGTGTCTTCACTTTGTTAAAAAATGCCGTTGCCAAGGGAGGAGAAGAGAATATGCTTACAGGTTCGGAGCGTTCCCAGACCTTATGGGAACTGGAGGACAAGCTTTCCGCTTTCTCCCACAAACTCCAGCTGCTCTATTTCAGCATCCGTCATTACAGGATGGCCGATGTATGGAATAGGGTCACGGCAGGGATGATAGAACGCAACAAGAGCCAAATCGCCCAGCAGTCCTTATCTCACTGGCGCAGATATGCCCGTGAGGTCACTATACACTAATTACGATAGCAAGATGAGAAATACCATATATATCCTATCGCTAGTATGCCTTGTATGGCTTTCCACGAGTCCTTCTTTTGCCCAGATGGACCCGACACTGACAGCCATGATTCTGGAATACACCCAAAAGGCGAAGTCCCAGTACAATACCCAGCTGGAGACAATGGCTGTTGAGACGGAAGGACATGTTTGGCTCAAACAGGAGGTAGAAGCCACAAAGAACTACCAGCAGCAGTTTGATCGCTATATCAGCACTTTCAGGGGCATCCTCTCATACGCTGCACAGGTCTATGGCTTCTATTACGAGGTCAATCACTTGACAGAGAACATGGGGCGCCTCTCCAGACAGATAGGTGATACCCCAGTCAATGCCGTTGCAGTGGCCTTGCATCATAACCGTAATGACATCTATGTGGACATCATCAACCGCAGTATAGGCATCGTCAACACCATCCGTCAAGTGTGTATCGACACAAAAATGACGGAGAAACAGCGCATAGAACTTGTGTTTTCCATACGCCCGCAACTGCAACAGATGAACAGAAAACTTGCCATGCTCATCAAACTGGTGCGTTGCACAACAATGGCACAGGTGTGGTACGAGATAGAATATCAGTCGCTCTCACACAGGGAGGGCAAAGCAGGTATCGTGGAAGAATGCCTCGAAACCTGGCGCGTGAATGGACAAAGTGTTAAACCTAGAAGATAAATGACTATGGGATGGTTATCATTAGCTACCAGAATAGTGCCCAAGGTATGGAGGGCAGGAACAAAGGCCACTTCCAGCCTCTGGCGTGGAGGAAGTGCAGTATTGGGAACAAGCGGTAAGGTGCTGTCCGTTGCTGCGAAGAATCCGAAGACTACAGTCGCCGCAGGTGTGGCTTCATTTGCCGGATGGCGTATGCTCGATCATCCAGAGGAGAGTGCAGGCACCGCAGTCGGCAAGACAGTAAGGAGCGGAGTCGATGGCTCTGGCGATTTTCTCCATGATGCTGTCAATGGTTTTACGGGAGAAGAGACTGTCGAGGAGGTCAAGGACACTACCACCCATGTTGTCAATGATTTAAAAGAAACTGTCGCTGAGTCGAAGAACGTCCTCGGTTCCCTCGGAAACACATTGCAGGAACTTGGCTCCTCTATCGGGAATCTGTTAGGTTCTGGCATCAACATGATTTCCAATCTCTTCGCTAACATCAGCAATGGCAGGATTTCGGGTCTTGGCATCGGTGGCCTCATAGCCGCTTCTTACATGATGTTTGGGCGAACAGGCTTGCTGGGTAAGATCGGCGGTGCACTGCTTGCCACGATGCTCATCGGCGGCACTTCTCGTCAGCAGACACAGACAGTCGGTCTGGAAACAAACCAGCAGCAGTCACATGAACAACAGCATATGATAAGAAGATAAATGATTAGCCCCCGTTTTCTCAAACCACAAACGTATTTATAGACAATTAAATCATACGTTATGGATTACGTACAAGCAATGAACCTGCATTCGCCAAGCGGTTATGCCATGCCGTTTGAGGCAGATGAACATACCCCTTTGGAAATCACCAGTGGGTATGGGGCACAGGTAAATCCCCGTACAGGAGAAGAAACCTTTAACCATGGCATGGATTTCCGTGTGCGCCGTGGCACATGGTTAAAAGCCCTTGCGACAGGTGTCGTGACTGGCATAGCCAGTGACTTGAAAAGTGGTTTTAACATCACCATCAACTATCCCAATTATGCGGATGGCAGGAAAAGTTCCTATGACGTGGTTTATTCCCATATCAGTGAATCCCTCTGCAATTTCGGGAAAAATGTTAAAGCCGGTGACAATGTGGCACGTTGCGACGGTCATCTGCATCTAGAGGTGCGCTTCAACGGAGAAGAGACCAATCCCCTGGAGTTCCTGACCATGCTACGTGACAATCTGGTGATGAACAGTCAGACTCAGATGGAAGGCAGTAATCCTGAGATCGCCACCCTTGACCTCGATGTGCATACTCCATACGATCATCAGCAGGGCGAGATAGACCAACTTATATACCATTACTTCGGAGATTACATGACAGACATCTTCCGGGGTCGCTATCATGTGCCTGGTCCGACAGAACAAGGGCTGCGTGAAGTGATTACAGAAGGTGCCAGTAGTGGAGCATTTTACGAACATGATCCGAGTATGCTCAATCCGCTTGGTCTTGGTCGCAGGAGCTGTTCCATCATTGAGCGTGTACAGACCATCCTAATAACAGACTTCCTGAATTATCTGGCTTTAATGCACAGTGTATTCCTGTCATCCATGAGTGAGATCGAAAAAAAAAAGCTGTTGACAGGGCTGTAGAAAGCCAGGGTGTTCTCGACCCGTTGGCCGACTTTGAGATAGACATCCAAAGCTTCGACATCCAGCGGACAGTCAGTGTCTATCCAGACAGAGACGGCATTATATGGTGGACGAAGGCATGGTTCAACGGGCGCAAGAAAGGGGAACGAGCTATTGAGATAACGAGGGCGCTCGCCATCAAGTTCATCCATGATGATATCCAGAAAGACGAATGGCTTGAAGAGTTCTTTCCCAAACAGATGGCGGTTCTCCATGCGGCGCTGGAACAGACAAGAGAACAGGTAATCAACCAATATAAGCAAACAGCAGTATAACAATGGCAGAACAGAAAGACATCTTTCTATCCACGGTCATACCTATCATGGATAAGGTGCGTGATGACCTCAGCAGAAAACAAGCTGCCGAGTATGGCCGTCATGCTTCATCCTTTGGTGCTGTCATGGCAGGTGCGGCTGGACCGGACGGTGGCATGGCAAGTATGGATGCTTACAATGCGACCATCTGTTATATCGGCAAATGGAACAGCAAGACGGTGGATGATTTCATTGATATGGTCAAGTCGGAACTGAAGAAGAAAGGGATTACGGTCGATGCTGTCATGGAAAAAAGGATGATAGACCATCTTATCAAACAGCAGATGCCCAAGTCCACAGCCGATTATATCCTCCGAAAGGCTGCCCAAGGCTCGATATTCTATATGCCGCAACGCGCCAGGACTTCTTCCCTTCAAGACCATATCGACAAGGAAGGAGAGCGACGCTATCATCCATCCTTGGCATCAGAGATAACCGGCAATATCCTGTCATGGGCATCTAATGCCGCTTCCACTGGTGGCTTTGGCGGTTTTTGGGGACAGACTGTTTTAGACCTTGCCGTAGAGGGCGGCTCACAACTCGCCCCAGGGCAGCAAGAGAAATATCTTGCAGAACAGAAAGCGCTGGCAAAAAAAGAAGTGGCAGCTGCCACCAAGCAGAAGGCAGCCATCCCCAAATGGATGCTCACACAGATGGGTTTTGAGCGAATCAGCGACGCTTCAGACAAACAGCTTGCGATCGCAGCAAATTGGGCCAAGTCCAATGCGGACATCTATCGAAAGAGGGTGGATGCCGCCGTCAAGGAGGGAAATCGTACTGTCAAAGCCTCAGGCAAAGGAACTGAAATATCCGTTTCAGATGCTACCATACGCGCCATGCAGTATGAAGCGTTTGTTCATGCCATCAAGAAAGAGCAGTCTGCAAGAAAAGAAGCATCTCAGGTTGCAGCAACCCCAAAAACAGATCGTATTGCCAAAGCCGATGTGTCGCCAGCTGCACAAACAGATAATGCGCAGCAGACCACACAGGCAGTAAATGCTGCCAAGTCAGATAATGAAACTATTGAATCCGCTCATCCGCAAAGTACAGGGAACTACACTGGTTGGAGCAACCTGCTTGATTCCCTTGGCCTTGCCGGGTCTGGCGATACTTTCAGACATCTTGGTCTGACGCTGGCCACCTTGCCTGACATGCTATTAGGGGTATTTACAGGAAAGACCAGATCGGTTGGCTTGAACAAAAGTACCATGATGCCTTTGGCAGCTCTAATAGGTGGCACATTTATCAAAAATCCACTTCTGAAAATACCTTTGATGCTCTATGGCGGAGCCAATCTGGTTAACAAGGTCGGTCAGGAAGCTTTGGCCGATTACAGACAGGAACATGGCATCATGCCTTCAGCCGCCCGCTATAAGCAATATCCCGACGAAGAACTCAATCCCAGAATTGTCAATCCCCATGTCGAAGGCAATGTGCTGATTGTGGATATTGACCATGTCCCCAGAATTGTCACCATGCCGCCAACATTGGCTGACGCTTACCAGAGTGGGGCAATTCCGTTGAACACCCTTGCCAATCATATCCTTGCAAAGTCCGAGCAGATGCAGCAGACAATTAACAAGGAACAAGAACCTCAGGTTGACGCTTCTCGGAAGTATGAGCAAAGACAACAGCGTGAGCAAGTACGTGGAATCAGATAATGTTTTCATTCACAATATTTTCAACCATTAAATGATACGATTATTATGGCAGAAGAAACTATCCAGAAAAAATCTGGCGCGGAACGTCAAGCGGCGTTCCTGATTTCGGCACTCGAAAAGGCCAGCCAGAATGATGGCGTCCTCTTGAACGGCACCATGAAGCAAGCTCCTCGTTTCTACGACAAAGGTTTGCGTGTGAATCCAGTCAACACCCTTGTCATGGCCATTCATAGTGACCAGGCAGGGTACAAGACCAACAGTTACGTAATGTTCAACGACACGAAGAACCGCGGAGAAGCCATCCGTAAAGGAGAAACTGGTGTGCCATTCGTGTGGACGAACAATAGTGAGTATATCAACAAAGAGAATCCAGAGGACAAGATCAGCAAGGCGGAATACAAGCAGCTGCCTGAGTCAGATCAGGCGCGCTACAAACCTAATCCCAGGGAAGATGTCTATGTACTCTTCAACATTGACCAAACGACGATGCCAAGCGTTCACAGGGAAGACTATGACAAGCATGTCGCCCAATTCGGTGGTATGGATGGAGGATTACAGGAAACCTATCTCGATAAGGATGACAAGGCGAAGCGTATGAGTGTGAACCAGTTCATCCTTAACATGCGTGACAATCTTGTGCCTATCCGCAAGGATGCCACAGGCATAGCCCACTATGACGGCAAACGTGACACCATTTACATTCCTGCCCAGAAAAATTTCCCGACCTATGGTGACTATGTGCAGGAAGTCGCCCGTCAGGTCGCCCATGCCACAGGTATCACAGGTCGGCTCAACCGTGATAGAGGCACACAGCAAAAAGAAACTATCGTTGAGGAACTGGCTTCAGCGGTTAAGATGCTTGACTTCGGTATGACCGCCAAGCTGCGCCCGGAAACCATGAAAGATCTTCCTGCTATCATTGAACGGATGAAGGAGAATCCTCAATATGCGAAGGAGGTCATGCGCGACGTCAATCGCACCGTCGGGATGATCAAGAAGGCTGAGAGTGGCGAAAAGATACAGATTATCGAGAGCCCAAGCGAGAAGCGTCAGCAGGAGTGGGCTGCACAGTTCCCGATAGAGCAGGTGCCAGAGAAGTTCAATGCTGTTGTCATGTTGAAAGATGATGAAGGGAAATGGGCACTTGCCGCAAAGCCTGACAGCCAACCTGTATTTGCCGTTCATCCGTCTAAAGAAGATGTCAGCCTGTATTTCGATGTCATCAAAAACGACCATGATGAAGCCCATGTGCAGGAGTTCCGTACGCAGATGGCTCAGAAGTACTATTCCATGCTCTCCAAGGGTGAGGCTCAGCCAATCAACCTCTTCAAGAGCCAAGCCAGTCAGGAGGCTTTAGATCTTATCTCTAAGGTCAATGCTTTCAAGACCAAAGACTCCCAAATGCTCCTTGTCGCCACAATTGGCGGTGAGAAACAGAGACCCGTCTATGTCAGTCAGGATCAGTGGCAACGACTTTGGCTTGCGGATGACAAGCAAGACTATAAGACCCATCTGGCTGCCACACTCTATTCTGATGTGTTGACGGGTAAACTGGAAGCCATGAAACAGGCTACACCTCCTAAAGTTGATGGCACTCCACTACATGAAGAGCAGGAGCAACGTGATAGCCGTCAACAGGTTGCTCAGACCGAAAACGAGAAGAAACAGGAGGAAGGCCGCCGTAATTCCCCGGAACAAAAAGAGAAAGAGCGTCAGGAAGAGAAAGCCAAGGAAGAAGCAACCAAGGCAGAGACAAAAGCTGTAGCTGCCGTTGCCCTGTCACCGATGATGAAGCAGTTCATGGATTTGAAGAGCAAGCATCCCGACGCCCTTCTTCTGTTCCGTGTCGGTGACTTCTACGAGACCTACCAACAGGATGCACGCAGAGCGTCTGAGGTGTTGGGTATTACGCTCACCAGGAGCAACAGTTATAAAGGGCCCGACGGCAAAGCAGCTGAAATGGCCGGTTTCCCGCATCACGCCCTTGACACTTATTTGCCCAAACTGGTTCGTGCCGGAGAGCGTGTGGCCATCTGTGACCAGCTGGAGGCTCCTCGTGCAACTACACAGCACGGTTCAGGAGAACATAAGGAAGAGGGTCAACAAGCCGTGAAGGAAATGGTCATCCCTGCACAAAAGCAGGAGGAACAGCAACCTAGAGGAATGCACAGATAAAACACGTTATGGCAAAATCAACATCCAGACAGCAATACATTGACCAGTATGCGGAATACGCCATGGAACAGATGCGTCGCTATGGAATTCCCGCATCCGTGACCCTTGCGCAGGGCATCATTGAGTCAGCTAATGGCAAAAGTACACTTGCCGAGACGGCCAATAACCATTTCGGTGTGAAGGGTACATTCAATGGCGCATATGTGGTGGCCAATGATGATAAGCCCAATGAAAAGTTCAAGAAGTATGATAACGTGGGACAAAGCTATGAAGACCATTCCAAGGTACTCATGGCATCCCGTTATCAGAAATACGTCAGCAGTCTTTCACCTGACGACTACAAAGGTTGGGCGGCAGGTATCAAGAAAGGCGGTTATGCCACGGATTCCAACTATGTGTCAACCATCGTTGGGGTCATCGAGGGCAACAATTTACAAAAGTACGACCAGATGGTGATGGAACAGATGAAACGGGAGGGGCAACAGTTCGGTGTCGCCTCCAACCCGTTGTCTGCCGCCTCTCAAGGCAACCCATCAACGTTAAGCACCTCGCTGAAACGGACTGGGTTCGATTTGGCGCAAGGGCAGTACAGCATGCCCGTCAGCCGTGACGCGTTCATGCTCGTCACCTCTCCATACGGTCCCCGCAAAGACCCGATGGACAGGACAAAGACACAGATACATCATGGTATTGACATCAAGACAAATAGTGATGCGGTTCTCGCTACAGAGAATAACGGTACAATTGTCGCAGTCAATCACAACACCAATACTGGTAGCGGAAAGAGTGTGACTGTGGAATATTCCCGTGCAGATGGGAGCGCAACACGCGTACAGTACATGCACCTCTCTCAGATAAACGTGCAGAAAGGTGATTCCGTCAATGCTGGCCAGAAGTTGGGGGTGTCAGGGAATACCGGCTCTCGGACAACAGGGGAACACCTTCATTTAGGAGTCATCAATGTCTCTGCCGATGGCAAGCAGCAATGGGTCAATCCGGCTGCCTACCTTTCCGAGATCAACCAAAAGGGTAATCTTCAGAAACAGGCACAGTACAACGGCAAAGATTTATTGGCACAATATCAAGCTGGAGGGAGCACGACAATGCCGTCTCAATCACAGGAACAGGCCTCACCTGATGACTGGATGAGCAGACTGATGTCTTCTGATGATGCTGCCTTGGGATATGGACAGACGGGGAGTAATGGGAACGATGGAGGTCTCTTGGATTCCATCATGAAGATGTTCATGACAATGCTGATGCTGACCATGCAAATGGAGAATAAGACCCAGGAGGAAAAGGTGCAGATGGTTACCGATGCGTTGGTTAACAAGCGCATAGATCTCAGTGGCTTTACTCCGAATCTGCAATCTTCGGCATTGACCATCAAACAGGATGGCACGGCAGTTCTGACAACGGATGACGGCAAACAGCAATACAGTCATGAGTTGACAACAGCCGAGCAGACGCGTCTATCCCAGATACTCAACAGTGATGCAGACAATGCGACGAAACAGCAGCGCATAGGCACGATGGTCTATACCATCACATTCGCTCAGCAGGCATCTCAAAATTATGAGCAGATTGCTACGCAGCAACAGTCGCAAGAACAGACAATTCAACGTAAGTAAGTTTAACATCAAAATTCAAAAACAATGATTAAAGCAGAAGTGAATCTGGTGGGTACCGTCAAACGCGGTGCCACCATGCGTGAAGACAAAAACAAAAAGTCCTATCTGTCGTTTGTCATGGCAGTGAATGTTACAGATGGCAATGGAAACAGTAAAGACATGGAAATCCATGTCATGTACTACAATGCTAAGAAAAGTGATCTGCCTCTCTATGACGAAAATCGCAGGATTGTTGCCCAGGGCACACTCGACATTCACAAAAAAGGCGAGGACTATATTTTCTATCTGTCAGCAAAGAAACTCTCAGTCAAAGATGTGTCAGATGAAGACGCCATCGTTGGCGAGTTGCAGTTCCGTGGCCGTTTAAAAAACGATGACATCATGGAGGAGAAGAGTGACAAGAACGGCAATCCGTACATTGTCTTCTCGGCATTCTCCACAGAGAAAGTGGGTAATAAGTTCGTCGGCACATGGGTGCGTTTCATGCGTTTCCCTGCCAAAGGGGCCGGTGTTGAAACAATCAAGCCCGACTGGATGAGACCTAAGGCACATCTCACCGCGACAGGCGACTTACAGGTATATGTATATAACAACGTGTTCCGCTTCACCTGCATTGTGAAGGGTATGGAAGAGTATGTCAAGGAAAACAACAAATAGCAGGTTTCATCTATGGCAAAGAAAAACTATACCCCGAATCCTGATGGCCGCTCAGCTGAGGACAGAGCCTTGGATAAGTTTGCCGAGCTGATGATTGAGAAAATCACCAATCTGCAAAGCGACTGGAAGAAGCCGTGGTTCTCTCCTCAGGCTGCTCAGTTGCCCAGAAATCTCAACGGAAGACAGTATAACGGCATGAACAGTATCATTCTCATGCTTCAGCAGGAGAAGAACGGTTGGAAGACTGCACGTTATGCAACATTCGACCGCATCACGGGACTGAACTATGGTCAAGATAAGCAAGGCAATCGCCAACCCCTCACCGATGAGAATGGCGAGAAGCTGCCGATGGTAACGATCAACAAAGGTGAGAAAAGCACTCCGGTGATGCTAACGACATTCACTGTTGTCAATGCAGAGACCAAAGAGAAGATCAAGTATGATGATTACCGCCAGATGAGTGATGAGGAACGTGCGAAATACCATGTCTATCCGAAACTACAGGTATTTAACGTGTTCAATCTGGACCAGACCAACCTGAGAGAAACACGGTCCGAGATGTATGAAAAGTTTCTCAAAGAATCGTCAGGAGAGTCACAGATATCAGACAAGGATATGGAGAGTTTTCCTCCCATTGATGCGATGATTGAAAAAGACCTGTGGGTGTGTCCCATCAAGTCGGTTCATGGAGACAATGCCTATTACAGCCCAAGCAAGGATGTCATTGTTGTGCCAGAGAAACAACAGTTCATCGATGGCGAATCTTTTTACAGCAACCTGCTCCATGAGATGAGCCACAGCACGGGATCAGAGAGCCGTCTGAACCGCCTGAAGCCTGGGCAGAGCTTCGGCAGTTCTGAATATGCCCGTGAGGAACTGGTGGCCGAACTGACGGCGGCCTTAGTATCGTCTCAGTATGGCATGACTAAACATGTGAAGTCCGACAGTGCTGCCTATCTGAAGGGCTGGCTCTCCAAGCTTCAGGAAGATCCTTCGTTCATCAAGACCACTCTCATGGATGTGAAGCGTTCCGCTTCGTTTATCGGCCAAAGAGTCGATGCAGTGAAAATGCGTCTGGATCGTGATGGCGTAGATGCTGACTTCGCTGACATTCGTGAACAAAACAAGCAATACGCCCCGACATTCGGCAATACTAAAGCAGAGGAAACGGCACAGGTTCACCAGGAGGAGAAACCCCAACAATCAGAGGAAAGGCCAAAGGAAGAACAGGACTTGACTGCAGCACGCGGCGTTGATCCTCCCCGATTTCACCGTTAGTGTCAATCCTTCGGATCAGCTGGGTGTCCTGTTCACGTTCAATACCGAACGTGCTGAAATGTATATGGGGTATCGTCCTATCTCAGTAGATATGGATACAGCCCTGTATATGCTTCAACAAAGGGAATCCATGCCATATGGTCGGTCATGGGGTAGCAGCTTTCCTGCTGTGGTGAACCACACCAGTTCGCATGTGGCAAGAAAGCATCCAGACTTTGAGGCAGCCAAGCATGGCGACTTCGATGCGGCCATCCGACTGGTTGATGACCTCGTAAAGGATGACAAGGTATTGGAGGTCGCCGAGCAATATCCAGATGCACATGTGGCTTACATCCATAGGCGGCAAGGTAATGGCATTAACATGATACCTGCTGCCTATGCTGCCAAGTTCGCAGCATTGGGAATGACGGTGGATGACGACATCATAGCCGTTACTGATGTTAAGCATACCAACGCTTCGGACATTGCGCGTCTGGGTCGCAGGATGCGTTACGAGGGCGAAGTAAAGAAAGGAAATGATTACATACTCCTGGATGACTTCATTACCTCTGGTGCGGAACTCAGGGATCTGCGCGACTATATATCCAGCAAGGGGGGCAATGTTGTGATGATAACCACCTTTGGTCATGGCAGTTTCGGAAAACTGAAGGATATCAGGATAGATAACGATTACAAAAGCAAACTTCAACAAGCCGGTATCACCGATCAAGATTTAAGAAGATATGGCATCGCATCAGAAATCGGATGTCTCACCATCAGTGAGGCTGCCAAACTCAACAGAATGGTTAACAAGAAGCGAGAAAGACAAACTTCGACAGTCCTCGATAGATTTTCAAGCCTACGTCAGGAACAGTCCTCAGTTCCACCGATGGCAAAAGAAATTCCAGAAAATGAAGGGAGGAGACAAGTAAGTCTGCCACATCCTGTTACTCAGGACTTCTCTATGAGAAGATAATCATGCGTCGTTATCTTGCTCTATAACGACGCATGATTTGCAGTATCAAATACTGATGATTTCATCGCTTTACTTTCTGTTTGTTATCCTAAAATGCTATTGCCCCCCCCCCTTTTTCGATTATTATTCAATGAGTTAATGACTTTCCATCGATTTTTCCCAACGAATATTCTATCCTTTCTATATCTGACGAATAATAATTACCGAAAAACCCCAAATGAGCTAAAAAACATTCTTCTAACAGATCCTAATATACCATCGATTTTTGTTTGATGGCATACAAAGGAGGTCGCAGATTATGCTGTAGACAAAAAGAAGATTTATCATATATAATTGCTTTTACCCTGGGGAACTATACACAGAAATAAAATCATTCATTGAATGAATGTCGTTTGACATACACGTAACAATTGGAATATTATAATCTTCACAAAATTTTGCAGCAGTCTGTTTTTCTACTTTGATGACTTTTCTAATAAAATCCAGCTCATAGCATTGACGACCATTATTCCTATTATATTGGGCATAAATTGATTCTGCATCATCCACACACAGGATAACAGCCATGGGATTAAGTTCTTTAAAGACTGAATTCAATATTGGCTTTCCATCGGATGCCACAAATGAACTATCAAATAGATATAATGTATCAGAATGCAATGCCTCGGACAGGTGCTTAACAAAACTACTTGCCCCACCAACAACTTTTAATCTAATATTGTCTTTATGAGGAAAATTCAAGGATTCAACATCTATTAGGCATGCATTGAATTGTTGAGCTAGTTTAATGACCGTGGATTCACGCAGCTTTCCGAAGAATCCAGCAATCAAAATAGCATTGTTAGGTGAATGTTTAAAATATGTTTCAGGATAGCACTTTCGTTGAAGAATCTTAAAATAGTCAAAATCGTGATAATGTAGATTTTCAAGCAAGCCATGTCCTTCAACAATTCTATATAGTTTTGGATATCCAAACTGAGACAATGCATCAAAAAAGAGCAAATATAACTCATCATTCGTCATTTGTGCTTGTACGATGGATAGATAAGTGTCTCTATCTGCTACATTGCTATTATTGACAAATTTCAATATATGATATAAATGTCGATAATAATGAGATAAAGACTGCTCTCCGTAAGTTTCGATAGCATGAGAGAAAATACCATCTAGTTTTCTTCTCAATTGATCAAAACTCATTCTTTCAATATCTTCTGTCATATAGGTCAATTCCAGCATAGCTTGTTTAATATCTTCTGCGGCATGATAGAACGCATCCTCACCTATATGTGAAATTGTTCTGGTAGGTTTCATTGCATCACGTCTTTTAATTACCAGGGTCTTTGCAATGTCACGTTGCACTTGAAGAAGTTGGAAAAAGTTATTCTCAAACTGATAACGACGTGACATTATCATTTGATTCTTTGAAAAATCAACCTGTTGCCTATAAGTTATAAAGACTAAATAAGCACTCAATAGAGCCATAGTAGCACCTATGGTTCCTCCGATATAATCGCCAAAGCGACTGAATTCTTCAGAATCACAAGAAAGGCTACCATGAAACATCCAAAAATAAAGAGATAATGATAGACTAACGATAATGATACAAATAAATATGATAAGTTTCCTCCTCATCGAAAATCCAAATTATTAATATAACAATATGATTGAGGAGCTATGAAATTAGGCAATATCTCATACGGATTGTACTTATGGTCGTAAATATGCAAATCTTTTATCTTTAAGGCAAAAGCTTGAGCTCTGTCTCCAAAATAATGGAAAAATGAATTTTCGTCTATTCCAGAATTCTCTTTCGTCTTTTCCCATATCTTAGTTGGACTATCGGAAATAATAGTTTCAAGTATAAACTCTGCCACAATTCGTTTAACAGGAGATGATGAATAGATATACACCCGTGAAACTGGTCTTTTAAAAGCCACCTTTCTGTATTCATATGTTTTAACACCCGAAAGAATCTTTTCAACAAATTGAGGCTTAATCGACAAAATAACGTTCATCGGCTTCTCCATATTTTAATATACCTTTATATTGATTATCTGATAACTTGAAGAATCCCCAATACATATCAGTAGGAATGTTAAGGTTCTCTACTAGAGTCTTTCGGATCACACGTTTTGTAAAAGCAATATTATACAGCATCTTTATCACAAAACACGTTTTCCCCCGATACCATTTCTGTAAATCTGTTCTATTAAACACAGAACATCGGCAATAGTCAAGAAATTGATCGATATTTTCAAAATCTCGATTCGTGTGGACTTCCTGTATTGTACACAATGAAGTCGCTACACTTCTATAATAAGCACTTCCAAGCCCGTCATTTGTTCTATAGATTATAACTTTATCATTAGGTTTCAACTTTATTACATCTGGCATCCAACATATGTATATTTTATAAATACTGTTTGTTTCAGATGTATCTTGAAGTATATTAAAACTTTCATTTTTCAGTATAGAATCAGAGAATAATTGAGTATGATACTTTGGATAGATGGATAGCATATATTTACTACCCGTATTACGTTTTACAAATGGGAAGTTTTTTATGGGACTCTCATATTCTTTGGTTGCCATATTACGCAGCAATATTACTTCTGTTCGTCCATTCGGATTAGACTTCGTTCCAATATTCCGGAATCCATATTTCTCAAAAAAATGCTGCAAATGTCTAAGTTCATCTGAGTCATTGAACATAGTTACATAAACTTCAGGATAATCACCATGGATTGCCGCATCTAGAATTTTCTTCATAAACCGTTCTCCACGATTTGTTCCCCTCCGCTCAATCTTGAATGTACCAACTTTAAGACGTTTTACAGGAGGCAAAGTACTTTCATCCATTGCAAGGGGCTCTTCTTCACCTTTAAGATATAGAAAATCCAGGATATGGCCATTCTCCATGTACACGAATGCTTCTTTGCCCTCGTATGTTTTTTTCCGAAACCATTCTTCGAAACCGATATAACTATCTTTTAGTGAATTGAAAAATGGGTCACTTAAATTTATTTCAGAAAACTTAACTTTTCTCAAATTATCCATACTCTAATTACCTTTTTTACAAACATGTCCGATTAACAATACTAAAACCAACAAAGCTAAGCACCATTCCCAAGGAAATTGAATATACCATCTTTCGCCTGAATTCCAATTCAATCGCAACCCAGGTATCGCAAAGAGTAGACTGCATAATATATTGGCTCCAATAGCAAGCACAACCTGTTTTATACCAATTATCTCACTAGAAAAGCACGTATAGAAGGAGTATGATTCTTTATTCGATTCCTTGTTGAACAGTATAATATGATCTGTATCTCTTAACTCTTTTATACCAGTGTATCCAGCAAAAACGTCTTTCTCTATTTTTCTTATTGATTTGAATTTGTTTGAATCATAAAAATCTATGTTATAAGTATCTGGCACAACATGAAATAAAAATACATGCCTAACCTTTATCAGGTCAGAAGAATTAATATGTGTTACTAACTCTTCTGGCATATTTCTTCGTTCATTAATCTTGAAGTCAAATATATAACTATTTTTGGCAATGCCCTTTTTCTTTATTGCAATTGTAGTTTCGTTTAGTTCAATTAATACTCTGAGATATAAATTGAATTTAATTGTATTTGGATTTATGTCAAATGTTAGTTCATCTGTGGGACCCTCAACAATTTTTGCAGGTATAACCGCAAGATCACCACGTTCTTTAAAATGAAGAACTTTTCCTCTCATTGGATCTTCATCTATTATATCGGAGGACGATATAATGTCATTAAATATATATCTGCTAATTTTTTCGTCACACAAAGATTTATGTAGAGATTTCACATTTTCTTTACATATAGTAAAGGGTAGATGGACCGATACTTGGAAGGATTCAGATAGTTGATGTTTTGGGTCATTTGATATCTCTATCCCAAGCTCGAATCGAGTTTTTCCTCCCCGAACATCCCACGTACACAAATGTAGACGTTCGATTACAATCTCCTGTGAACTATATAAATATACTGAGTTATTCATGCAATCTGTAGATGTTTTTTTCTCTAAAATTACAAAATTACACATTTTAATTGAAATGGCGGCACAAAATCATCAATTCTTGAGTTAATTAGGCAATTTGTGTCTTAAACTAGACCTTTATAACGCCTCATTAGGGTGTCCATTGAAGAAACGAATGTCCGTTTTAAAGATACTGAGATATAGTTTATTATGTTATTTGCGTAATCGAGGATTTGGAATTCCAATTAAAATGATTAATTGGAATTTGGCAAGAATCATTGATCTTGAGTCTCTTTACAAAATTAACATATTAACTTTTGCCAGATAAATAGATTTAGAACGGACAGAAATGATAATGCCCCCTAGTTGCGAAATTTTCTATGGGTCCTCAAACAGCCGTGAGATGACATAAAAAGCCATTGTGGAATCGGTTCAATAGCGAATGACCAATGCTAAGACCTTTCATCTGTGCCTCGCTTCTTTTCTGATGCACAAAGGTTTTTCCCTGAAATGATTAGTGTCAAAGTAAATATCACTTTCTTTTATACGGAACTAAAACGATGCAATTGTATTCAATCTTGATCATTTTGATTTCATCATCTAAATTGAATCTATTTATTTTCTAAATGGGTATATACACGAGCTAAATTGTTCCATGATTGTATAAATAATGCATTGTTTGCTATTATGACATATTCTGCATCGGAAATATTAATAAAAAATCCAAAATACAATTATTTCAATAACTTTACATGAAATCGAGAAAAAGTACTATCTTTGCATTCGTATATAATATTACAATATGATTAAAACAACAATGAGTAATAAGCTGCCTCGAGACTTGGAACAGAAGATGCATATGTTTGGTATTAGCCCGGTTCTGCAAGACCGCCTCTATTTGTGCAACTTAGGACACATCTTCGCTGGTGTCTGTGCCAAGGATTATGTAGAGCGCATTTGGCTCTACCACTTCGAACATTTAGCCATTGCTAACAGTGTGCAGCGCAGTACCTGTGAGTTCCCACAACCAAGCATTGAGCTCATGTCAAGGTCAACATCGAAGTGGGAATCGAGGTCTCAGAAAACTGGTCAAGAGCCAAAGTCTCTCGCAAGATCGTTGTCTCCGTTAGCGAGGACTTCTTTCGTGCCATAAACGTAATCAACTTAGATGGGAAGGCGATAGTCGGTAGAATAAAACAATAATTGAGATATGAGAATAGGTGATATGAGATTTATGGGAGTGCCCCAGAGAAAAGTGGATTTGGAGGTAATTCGCGCTTTTATTAAAGACGAAAGCCCTAAACGCATCAATTTCGCTAGTTATCATGTAAATGCATTACGTCGCGTTGCAGGTAAGAAAGATGTGATAGGAAAATTGGTGTTACCTTTTGATGAGCCATTTGAAGCAATTGCTTGCAGTATTTTGTCAATTGGCAAAATACTGTTTCCGTCTCAGTTTGGAAACAACTTCTATAGGTTGATTTTTTCTGAAGAGGAATATAAGAATCTCGAAGCATTTATTGCTCAATTTAAAGATATAGTCTTTTTGCGCGATACGCTTGACTTATCTATAGCTCTTTCCATGCATGAGATGAAACCAGAAAAACGTACAGTATTGGGTGAGCACGAGTTTATGGTGAAGTATCGTTCAGAACAAATTGATACCACTGCAGATAAGACTGCCTTAGTGGCTGAAATGCAACGTCGTTTGGAGGAATTGCCATATTTCAAACTCGCTGATTACATTTGTGCTGTGCCGAGCAGCAAGCCTTTTGTTAAAGTGATTATCAGTGAGCTTAAGGGCTTTAGTTTTGCAGACATATCTAATAAGGTAAGCTGGGCAAACAAGTCTGGTAGTTTGAAGAATATAGAATCTGCAGATAAAAAACTTGATATGATTCAATCTTGGGATTTGCAATTTGCAGAAGATCTTGATTTGAATGGAAAGACCATTCTCTTAGTTGATGATATGTATCAGTCCGGGGTGACTATGCAATATATAGCTATGCGAATGAAAGAATCCGGCGCCAAAAGAGTGTTTGGTATAGCTTTGGTAAAATCATTGAGTAAGTAAATGATTAAGAGTATGGATTGGACTAGTAGAGATACAGTTGAGGTGATTTACAGGTTGCTTGCTGTAAAAGGTATGGGGACTGTAAAGACTAATCGTATGCTTTTTGCCGTCCAAAACAAGGTGGGTACGGCAGATGAGTTGGAAACAAGCATCAGGTTGCAGTTAACCGTGGAACAGCAGCGAGAATTTGACAATTACTATAGCCTTCGCGACAGAACTCCTGAAGTTGAGTATATGGCAGTTCCTGCCCCTCAATATCCCAAGGCACTAATTGCTCTGTTACGACAAAACACTCCCACCGTGCTTTCTTGTATTGGTAATCTTGATTTGCTACATAAACTAAAAGTGGGTTTCAGTGGTTCCCGTAAAGCTTCAGAAAAAGGCTTATGGATAACCAATGATTGTGCCACTCAATTGGCAGAGCGAGATATTTGTGTTGTGTCTGGGTATGCAAGTGGAGTGGATATGACAGCCCACCGGGCTGCTTTACAACATGGTGGTAGCACTATTATTGTATTACCGGAAGGAATTGATGCTTTCTACGTAAAAGAAGATATTCATGACGATTGGGATTGGAATCGCGTGCTTGTGGTGAGTGAGTTCATGCCTCATGAAAATTGGATGGCCTCACGTGCCATGCGGCGAAACAATACAATTATCGCTTTAAGTGATGCTATGTTTGTTGTTGAAGCTGGTGAAACAGGCGGTAGCCTTGATGCTGGACTTAAGACAATTAATATGGGTAAGTCTTTATTTGTGACTCTCTATGCTCAGATCCCTGATTCTGCCAAAGGCAACTCTATTTTGCTCTCCAAAGGTGCGCAACCAATGAAAAAGAAGCGGCAAACCGCAAGGGTTAATATTGAGGCACTTATTGGCTCACTTGAAAAACAAAGATAGTGCTTACCCCTCGGTATTTTTTATGTTTTGGCTTAGCCTAATTGCACTTCTATCTTAAACTTGGGAGATTCGCAAACAATCAATACCTTGTTTAACGGTTTTGACATCATTACAAAACATTCATAGATGCCAGAATATTGATGATTGTTTCTTATCATCTATAGTGGGTAATATGGGGTTGTCTGGGTGTGGTGTGAAAGAAGATTTCAGATTCAATTCATCCACAACTGAGACCTCCAGTCCTCTTCGCTTGGCAAAACTGATCATGTGAGCTGTGCCACGGCTTTTGCCGTCCCAAAATGCTATAAGGGCATCAGAGGCTCTTGCCATTTCTGCATTGCGTATTATGCCAGCCGCCTTGCCCAAGGTTTTCCACTTGGCAGGATGAAGCTCAACGGTTAGCCCTTGTTCCTTGGCAAAACGTTCACCCAATGTATCAGCGCCATGGGCATGTCCGGACACGATAATGACCCGATGTGTCCTCATTTTTTCCTGAAGCAGAAAAAGGCAATGCTCCCTCAGCAACTCGTAGTTACTAAAGGAGCGGCTGCCAGCTATGATGACTCGATAATCGTCCATTTAATTGACCTATTGCTCGTCGTCAATTTCCAGATAGAGTGACACTCTACTGTATCTGTTGTCTTTCGGGTTGCTAAATTCCTGTATGCCCCCAAGTGAAACGCCTTTCATCTTATCTGTTGGCACACCACGTTTTGACAGTTCTTTTGCAATGAACTTGGCGCGCTCCTTGCTTAATTCAGAATTGACATTCTCAGAACCCGTTGCACTGTCGGCTGCACCCGCAATATGTACTCTAAGATTATGCTCGATGGCCACCTTTGCCAGTTCGTCCAGGTTTATCAATTGGGAATTATCTGTCAACTTAGCTTTACCCAGCTCAAAGAAGAAGTATATGGGTATGTTCAAAACATTCGGTCTGTCCTGTAATGAGTAAGGCGGGACGTATTCATTCATGCCCTTCATGCCCTTCATGCGAGAACGCAGTGAAAGCAGTCCTCTGTAATTGTTCTTGGCATTACCATCGCCGCTGTTATCAAAAAGATAGCCATACTTGCCCAATAGTCCTTCAATCTCCAAAATCTTTTTCAGTTCATCCAAAGTCTTTCGGTCGATATTGCGTTGGTCTCGAAGATGTTTGTTGGATTGTTCCAGCCGTTCTACGTAAGCAAGCAGATTGTCGTTCTGATTGATGAAAGGATTTGCATCAACGGCATGATTCCATCGTGGCGTTCCAAAGTTGAATCCGATGCCGAACGTCAAAGACGGCATGTTGTCGCATAGCTTTCCATGTGAACCATAGCCGTCGAAATCTCGGAACGTAGTAAAATTCCCCAATTCCCCAGACAGGTAGAAACGTTCCCCGAAATGGCATCGTGTATGGATGCCATAGAAAAGGGCAAACAAATAGTTCCGATCCTTGCTACCGTCCACACAGAATTGGTCTGCGCCGTGGACGAGCCCCGCGCCGATAAAAGGAGCAAAGTCAAATTTGGACAAGCGTTCCGATGGCAGTCGGAACAAGTTAGCGACGTTATACATCAGGTCAGCATGTCCCAACTGGTAGTCAGCCATGTCTAGGTTACTGTTCTTGTACTTAAATCCCTGAAAAGCTAATCGCACACCAACAGCAGGTGTGATCCATTTGCCTAAATAGGCATTGAATGAAGGCATGATGCGGTCGAACAGGTCGCCACATCCTACCGGGTTCCCAATGAATGCCGATGCACCACTTTGGGCACCAACAAACCAGTGCTGACTTGCTATGCCCAGATGCACATAGTCAGTCGTCAATGTCGGAGTCAGACGATGTAAATCCGGGTTGTCAACTGTGACCCGTTGAAGGCTGTCAATCATACTTGCGTGGACGCTTGTCGCCATTGACACGGCCAAAAGTGTAATCAGAATACTTTTCTTCATGATGTAATTGATTTTGATATTACTAATGATACTGATATTACTTGTATTACTCATATTGATGGTTATCTGCTTCTTTTGATTTTTCGACCCGCAGGTCTGACCATTGCGGCGGCCTGTAAGATGCACCTCATCCACCAGCGCTCATCATCGTCTTCCTTGTCTCGTCCCCATCCAGACATATTACCGCTGCCTCCGCCGCCACAAGACTCTGCATAGGTCGTGGCCTGACTGATGTAGTTGATGGCCAACAGAAGGGCGCAGTTGATGATGTGTTGAGAATTGTTTCTGAGGTCAAAGAAGCCGGACTTATCTAAAATCTCATGTTGTTCCGCAT